>JAAUXY010085487.1_pt1 | contig 25265 bp, 27 predicted proteins | sample 7278121 | NCBI WGS metagenome assembly JAAUXY01 (sample SAMN14350117, study PRJNA611818) | marine sediment metagenome | isolation source: surface marine sediment (1.8m) | place: French Polynesia: Moorea | collected 2018-08 | reverse complement strand
GCGGCTGGCCGGTGTCCCGAGCGTGAACTCGTGCTCGCTCGAGAACCTCTGGTTCGAGACGGATTGTGACCCGTGGAAGATCTTCGACCTTCATGCCGCCCGGGCCTGCGGGCGGGCGGCCCATGCGCTTCGTGCTCATCGTTGTCGGTAGGCTACACTTTCTGACGTCAGAAAGTCTACCGTCGAACGCCCGTCTCTTACGACTGAGCTAATTGTCTATATAGACGAGTGTTCATGGACCGAGGAAGCCGATAGGCGGCTTGTCTTTGCGACGACGGCGAGAAAACACACCTCGCATGTATGCGATCAGTCCGCCCACTACAGCGAGGGTCACGGGGCCGCCAACAAGCCACTGCCAGTTACGGGCGAAGAATCCTCGGGCCGCCCAGGAGGGATTGGCCGCTACCGTGATGACGGTGTCTTTCGCCAGTACGTCTCGCACCTCCTCATCACCATTGGACAGACGGATCTGGGCAGTGACCTTCAGGAAGAGCTGATGTTCGCCTGCCTTGAGAGGTGTAACCCGCCAGATCCAATCCGTGAACGGCCCCACAAGAGCCTGACGCGATGAACTTAGGCGCGTGATCTCGAAATCATCTTTCCCTGCGGTGAGATCGGCCGACATGGAGCCACTAGTCTTCAACTGCTCAACTACAGCCGGCTCGCGAAAAATGCCAAGATCGAGGGGCACTGAGGCATCATCTGAAACGCGGATGCGAACCTCCTCAGGAACCCCCTGAGTCATCTCACGATTGGGCTCGTACGCCACTTTACCCTCGTCCAAGCTCAGCCAAGCTCGTTTGAGTTCCTCGTAGATCCGCTCGTTGTAAACAGGCTCTATGATCCCTGACTTTTTCCCGTCGATCATCGACCAGATTGACCAGATGATGAAGATGGCGGGGAGCGTGATGAGTAGAGAGCAGCCAGAGCCAGAGGCACTTGCGGGTACTGGGGAATATCTGTCTTTCCGCGGCTTTACCTGGGACTTCGCACGCCGGCTACCTAGGCGACCGCTTCGACGCTCTGGTTTCTTCGGCTGCATTGCGTTTTCTATATAGAACTGTAGAAACGTAGATCAATAGTCAAGCGCATCGAGCCTGGCCACGATCGCCTCTTCCACCAGGTCGCGCATTGGCCGGCGCTCTTTGACCGCTGCAATCTTGAGCCGCTCGTGGAGATCCTCGGGTAGATCAAAGCTTGAGCGAATGAACCCAGCTGCAGCCGGTTTCGCCTTGCTCACGGCCTTCGGCTTGCTCTTCACCCGTCGCGGCCTGGCGGCCGGTTTGTCGGCGGCCGACGCGGCGCCGCTGATGAACCGCTCCGGATCAAACGACTGCGGCTTGCGCTGTGGCTGCTTCATTTCCTACTACTCCAAGTTCGATCGAGAGAAGCCGAAGCTCTAGGGCGGCCGAGCCGCGCGGTTCCCATTCGCAAACCGACAGACCCTCACCGGACGAACGCGCCCATGCGGTACGGTTGTAGATCTGGGTGTCCAGGAGTGCCGCGTTGTGCTCCCTGAGGTAGCCGATCAGGTGCTCAAGGGCCTCTCGTGCAACGACAGTGCGCGTCACCTGGTTCAAGACGACATACGTCCGGAGGTCGTCATCAGCCGCGGCGAGCTCATCGACGACAGCAAAGACGTCGGCTGACGCCCAGGTGTCGAATGCCGCCGGCACCATCGGCACCAGGATGGTGTCTGCGGCGACAAGCGCACTGCGGAAGACCGGAGCGTCGCGACCAGGGACGTCAATGAGCACCAGGTCGAAGGGTTCGGCAAGCTTCGGTAGCTGGCGGTGGAGAATGGGTTTGGTGATTTGGACGCCGTGAACGGCGGGGCGGTCGTCCTCGCGCACTTCGAGAAATTGGAGCGCGCTTGCCTGCGGATCGGCATCGACGATGAGGACCTCGTTTCCCTCGCCGGCAGCTTGGGCGGCGAGGTTCACAGTCAACGTCGACTTGCCGACACCGCCCTTGGTGTTGGCGATCGCTATGACGTGGGGCACAGATGGTCTCCTATGATTCTATGTAGACGTAGTAATGCGTAGACGTGTAGACGAGTATACCCGAAGCGCCACCTTGACAATCTGTGTAGTTTTGCAGTAGAAAACTACCTAACAACCAACCGCCCGGGATCCGAAGATCCTCAGAATCGCGGTGACCCGGGCAAGAGCCAGAGGAGGCTAAGTATGCGCAGAGCAGTCCTGTCCACTTTTACCGCTACACCCCGTGGTAAACCCACGGCCCTAAACAAGCCCCCCTGGAGAAAAAATGGAACGACAAAGGAGAGACGACCATGAAACTCAGAACGGAAACGAGAATTGCAGCCTACGCATACTCGTAGGCGAACCGTGGCCCGATGGGATTGAAGCCCGAACACAAAACCCAGCACCAACGAAGACGACTCTCGTACTAGGAGTGTCCGCGTTCTTCGCTATGCTGCTCACCGTCTTTGCTGTTTACGGAATGGCCACAGCAAACCAAGAGATCTTGACTGACGTCTTCCGGATCGTCCAATACGGGACTATCGCGACAGTCTCTTACACCCTCGGAAGAAGTCCGCCGCGTTTTGGCAACGCCTAAAAGAAGACCATGAATACCAGGAGAAAGACAACGAGCGACAAGATTCGCGTAACACTTGATCTGACACCGCAGTTCTACGAACGGCTTCAAAAGCTCGAGCAGCTCACCGAAGCGGGTACGAAGGCGAACCTAATTCGCCAAGCACTTCAGCTCTACGAGTACGTCGCCCAGAAGACCATCGACGGCTACAGCTTCCGGGCCGTTAAGAATGGAGATGAGGAAACCCTCGTCTTTCTTGGAGCTGCTCCACCTTTGGAATAACCAGCAACTCGCTGGCACTTGAGCGCCCGTGGCGAACTCAGAGCCGCGGGTGTTTCTGACGTCAGAAAGTACCTGTGCTGTATCCAACCTACGCCGGCCGACGTCGACGTTCGATCTTGCAACAGCCAGAAGACGAGATCCCTTTGAGAATCACACCCCGGGTCTGGTAAAAGACCTTGTCTTCGAGTTCTTGCTTCCGTACCGCGTCAAGCCACTGTGAGAGGGCAGCCACAGCCTCAGATGTACCGTCCAGGGCACAGAAACGCTCATACGTCTCTGACGCCAGGGTCTTGAGCTTCGACCAGTCTCCGCAGATCTGATAGACGGCTCCAAGGTCGAGTCCGATTATGGCGATCTCAAACGGGAGTTTAAGAACCTGGAACCCCTCAAGGGCTTGCAGAAAGAGGACCTCGGCCTTGGCGTGCATCCCTCGCTTGCTCCAGATCAGCCCCTCCACCCATAAGAGTCGATACCGCGCAGGGGTACGCCGCTGGCCTTTAAGGAGCGTCTTGGCCTTGTTGAGGTATCCCATTGCTCGCGAATCGCTATCACACGAGACCGCAATGGCGTAGGCCAGGTTGAGACACGCGGCAAGATGAATCCTTCGCCGCGCCGGATCTTTCGCCGGACCAGCCAGAATGAGCGCCTCGCCGAAGGCATCAATCCCCTCCGCATACCGCTTGAATCCCTCGACGAGGACATAGCCATAGCTGATCAATGCTTCGCCGAGTCTGAGATGGACGTCCCGTGGGTCATCGGTCTTGAGCTCACGCAGGGCTTTGACGGCTCCCTTTGCGAGCTTGAGGGCCTCGTCCTGCCGATCCTGGCAAGCTCGGAGATACGACAAGCGATACTCAGCACAAGCACGGACAAGCGGCCCTATCGCTTCTGAGGCAATAATCTTGAAAGAGTTGTCGTACGCATCTTCCGCCGAGTCGTGGTCACCGCATGCTCGATGTGCGCCGCCAAAGATCACCCAGGCCATAACGAGCTGCTCCCGATTAATCTGACGCCCCTCTGGGCCTTCCTCCTCCGAGGACGCCAGCGCCAGGTCAGGCACGATCTTTGCCCACGGAAGAGCTTTCTGAGGATCGCGGAATATCAACTCGTCAAGATGCTCATAAAACAGGGGCAGGAACGTAGGATCTGCGTACTTTGTGGTCTGAAGTAGGTTTTTAGGCTCTTTTGGGAGCTCTCTGAGCAACCGTCGAGCATAGTCATATTTATGCGCCATAATGGCGAGACGGTAACACAAGAGAGGACGCAGGAAGCTTCCTGCGTCCTCAAAGTCAGATCAACTCAGCCGACCGGCTGAACCATGGGGCCGTGGCCGACTCGTAACGTCGCCTTGACGTTCATAGCGGGCTTCCTCCTTTCCTGTGCGATTCGGGGTAGTGGCTTGAGCACACCTCACGCCGTTTTTGCACGTCCGCACCTACCGCTCGGTCGGGTAAAACGCGCACGAGGACTGAGCATGGACGCACCTCCGCTGACAGCCGGAACTCCGGCTCACAGCGGCTTTCTTGGCACCCCACACCATATCTCGACGTCTGAACCAACCGCCGGGTCGGTTCACATCGACGGGAAAGGACAGCTTCTAGTGCTAGGTTGTCGCCATGCTTCCTGGGGCGCATCCTGGCGACATTTCAGCCACAGCCGTCATCACGACCCTCGAGCTCGTTGCCAGCGAGCGGAACGACTACACACTCTGGATGCTTGAGACCCTAAAGAACTCACCATCGCGGTTCCTGGTCTTACAACTCGAGAAGGAATGGGAAGTCGAAAACTCAGAAGCCCTCGCCGCTCTCATCGTTAAAGCAGTGCACGATCTTGACCGCCTGGAGAAACGGCGAAGTTTTCAAGACCCCAGAAAAATAGTCAGCCGACCACACATACCGGCGCTCTGTAGTTTTGCACAAGCACGGCGCGGGCGAGTAGAAGGGATCGCAAGAGGTCGCCGACTCGAAGCAATCAGCCGCCGGCTTAAACGCATGTATGACCACGAACAGAGTAAAAGGAAGCTCGAAGCATTTATGAATAAGCCGATGAAACCGGTCAATCCGGAATGGCTGCACGATTTCCTCAAGCCACTTGACCGAGGAAGAGATAACAGCGGACACAAATCCACGAGTTCCGGAGGGGCGAGCGGATAAAATAAGGTCGACTTAGGCGACTTTTACTCGCGGATATTTGAGCCCGTTCTCTTAGCCCGATTCTCCTCCCTCCCATCGGGCATTGTTGACCCCCGTCCCCCGAACCCGATTCCGAGCCCTCGGGGGGCGGGGTTCCTGGTGATGTGAACGGACAAATCCCTCACAATCTACCGAGGCTCAGGCTGCGTAGCCATCATTGTCTCGTAGTGAGCAACTGCTAGCTTATCGTCTAAAGCAGAGTACACCTCAAGCAAGCTACGTAGCGTAGTTCTGGTATCAGGATGATGATCCCCGAGAAGCCGACGCTGCACGTCCAGGACTTCCAACAGCAATTCTTCCGCACGTTTAAAATCCCCTGACGCCAAGTACACCCTAGCCAAAATCGACAATAGACCTGCTCTGATTGTCGATTCCTCGTCGAATTCCTGTTTTATGTCTTTTACGCCTTCTTCAAGCACTTGCCGCTTTGTAGCCGGACTATTCTGTCCATGTAATTCAACCATCACTTCCGAAAGGACCTTGAATCTATCGCGCTCCAATGCAAGCACACGGCTTTGACGAAAAACCGACACCAGAAAAGACAGCATCATAGCCATTACTAGCAGACCAGCCGTTATCGCAAAACGGTGCCGCCGAAAGAACCTGCTAGCACGATAGGAAAAAGTAGGCGCACGAGCCATCACCGGCTCAGACAAAAGATGACGTCTAATATCATTAGAGAGTTGCTCGACCGAGCCATATCGCCTGTCCGGCTCTTTAAGAAGAGATTTGAGCACAATTGCATCTAAGTCACCATGGAGCATTCGGCTAAGCTGTCGATCTTCTTTGACTGCTAAGCTAGGCCTTGAAACATCTAATTCACAGATAGCCCACTGAAGTTCGTGCCGATCTTTAAAAGCATAAGGCAGTTCACCAGCAAGTATAAGATAGAGAAGCACTCCGAGTGAGTACACATCTGTTGCAATGCCCACTGGAGCCCCACGAACCTGCTCTGGGCTGGCGTACTCTGCGGTCATAAATCTATCTGCCCAAGCAGGATCTGGACTCTCAGTACCCAGAAGCTTAGATATCCCAAAATCTAGTAGCTTTGGCACTCCATCGGGAGTGATTAGAATGTTCGAAGGCTTAATGTCTCTGTGAACCACCAGGTTCCTATGGGCCACCGCCACAGCGGAGCATACCTGCATGAAAAGCTCCAACCGGCTTCTTATAGAGAGACCATGTGTTTCGCAGTAACTGTCGATAGGCACCCCCTCAACATACTCCATTACCACATACGGACGTCCGTCTTCAGTGGCTCCCCCGTCGAGTAGTCGGGCAATGTACGGATGCTCAAGATTCGCCAGAATCTGGCGCTCGTTTCTGAAACGACGCACCGAGTACGCAGTATCGAGCCCTCTCCTTAATATTTTAATCGCCACCGTCTTCTCAAAACCATCGACTCTGGTAGCCAGATAGACTGAACTCATCCCGCCCTGACCAATTTCCCTAACAATCTCGTATGACCCTACACGCTGGCCACGTTCCAGGTCTTCCGAAACAGAGAGGAGTTCAACAATAGGGCCATCTATAAAATCAGAGTCTGCGAGATCTGCGTCCAGCAGCGCCTCCACGTTCGCGCGGAGCTCTTTGTCAGAACCACAGGCATCATCCAATAATGAAGAACGGGATTCCAGAGGAAGATCTACCGCCTGGGCGAATATTTCCATAGCCCTGTTCCATCGCTCAGACTGCATTCTGGTTCTCCTCATTCTTCCTAAAATAGTGGACCAGCCATGCCCTTGCCATGCGCATCTTCCTAAAAACAGTAGCCCGCGAAAGCTCTTCGACCTCTGCAATTTCTTCAGGTTTAAGGCCACCAAAATAACGCATCGATATAATCCGCGCCAAAGATGGATTTATCTTTTCTAACTCACCCAATGCCTCATCAAGCACCACCAGATTATTGGCATTCTCCTCATCTTGAAAGAAGCGCTTATTAGTAATAGCTCCAATACCTATCTTCTCCACGACTCCACCGCCACGTTTCGCTCTGGTTCTGCTTCTTGCATAGTCGACCAGGACACGACGCATGATTTTAGCTGCTATTGCGAAAAACTGGGCCCTATCATTCCATTGCACCTCTCGTTGATCCAAGAGCCTCATATAGACCTCATTCACCAATGCAGTCGGCTGAAGAGTGTGACCAGAACGCTCTTCCCTAAAGAACCTACTAGCCATTCTCCGGAGGTCGCCTAAGACTAAGGGCATCAACTCATTGAGAGCGTCCGAATCACCTTGACTCCAACTTATGAGGAGATCTGTTATGTCTTTGTTGGAAGGTGCAGACATAGTGGAACATTCTTGGCCATATTGTCTGGCCTTGAGACTCCCCGGCTGTTTTTGGCGCGTGTTGTAAGTGAAGGCGAACTCTGGAGTGACGACAGGAGTCCATCAAACCAGAAGCTTCAGGAGGCGTAGAAAGACCCCACGCCTCCCTAGATAACCATCTAGCAGCATGGGGCTTGACCGACAGGAGTGGCTTGCTAGGCTATTCCCTAGATGTGCTTAGAAATCTCGAGTGCGGCTACTGCGAGCGCACTGAGCAAGGCAAGCACTTTGAGGATGGGCCAAGCAACCCGAGATTCGGGCTCTTCGCTCAAGAGTATGCTCCTCTAAGCTGCGGCGTTACAAGATCGTGGCGCCAAGGCGGAGGGGCCTGTAGTGTCCCGGCCAAGGAAACCCTACAGGCGTCCTCCTGATACCAAAAGCGCCGGCTATGCCGGCGTTTTTCCTATCACAGGACCTCGCCCAGAGTCAATGCGGCTGGCCTAAATAGGCGACAGGCAATCTTCCCGTCGATCAACGATCCTTGCCCAAAAAATTTGCAAAAAACGGCTCTTGCAGAGAGCCCTACAAATTCCTGTACTTCCCGACCGTCGAGGGACTGATGCCGAGTTCACGCGCGATCGCGCGAAGCGACCAGTTCTTGTTGGCGAGCTGGGCTATCCGCTTGCGGGTCTTCTCGGGGATCGGCGGCCGTGACACCCGCTTCCCCTGAGCCCGGGCGCGATCCATCCCGGCCTTCACCCGCTCGGAGATCCGGACCCGCTCCTGCTTGGCGAGTGTCGCCAAGAGGGCCAGGATCGCCTCTTTGAAGATTCCGCTTGAGTCGAGGTACCGCTCCGTGTAGCTCTTGAAGTCCACACCGGCCGACTCAAGCTCGTTCAGGTAGTTGAGGGTCTTGAGCACACCCTCACGGCTGAATCGGTCGAGCGCCCAGAAGAGCACCAGGTCGAAGGCGCCCTGGTGGGCGGCCTCGAAGAGGCGTTGAAACCCACTGCGGTCTGGCGTGCCTCCGGACTCCTGGTCGATGTACTCGTCGGAAATCTTCCAATCGCGCTGGTCGCAGTACTCCCGGAGCTTCCGGAGCTGGTTCTCTGTCTCCTGCTTATTCCGGGTCGAGACCCGGGCATAGATGGCGACTCGAAGCGGGGTTTTAGGCATAATCGGGGTGTCCAAAAAGGGTACGCCGGATTCGGCTCACGAGAGCCTTGATTTCCGGGGCCTCAGCGGCCTAGAATCGGCCGTCCAAAAAGCTACTCCTTTTTGGACAGTTTAGCAGGGCAATCAAGAACGGACAAGACCCGTAATCATGGACGTCGCTAAAAACTCGACGACCTTTTAAGAGGCACCGGAGGTGCAGAGCATGGCCAAGAAGACAACGATCGACCTGTCCGGGCTGAGCATGGACGAGCTAGACGAGCTCGCTGCCCGGGTAGAGGAGCGGAAGGTAGAGCTGCGCGAGGAGCAGCGCCAGACGGCGCTCGAGGCATTTCAGAACATCGCCGGCGAGTATGGGATGACACCGGAGGAGGTGCTCGGCGTCCGACGTCGGCGGCCTCGAGCGGCGAGTGCGGCCCCTAAGAAACGGGCACCAGCAAAGATCAAGTACCGTGATCCAGGTACGGGTAAGACCTGGTCAGGCCGCGGCCGGCGGCCGGCCTGGGTGACGGAGGAGATGAGGGTCTAATCGTCTTGCGGGAGGAACAATGACATCCGAAGATCAGCGACTATTCGAGGAGGCGGTTAAACGCCACGAACAGAAACGAGCGTTGCTGAGGGAATCAACGCCACCTACACGTATCACTGAAACGGCGGTCGCTCGCGGCGGCGAGTTCGCGAAGCCCGAAACAGCTGTACCACCGGCCGCATCCCAAGAGGCGGCAGACTGGATGGAGGCGCCAACGGCGCTCGAGGACTTCATCCCCTGGGCTGTCGCTGAGAACGAGAATTGGCACGAATCTCGCGACATTACCGGCGGGGAATGGGCGAACGGCATGTTCCACTTCGTCCGGCTCTGCCGGTTTCACCCCGAGCTCGTCACTCTTGAGGCAATCGAAGCGGCCGATACAGTAGAACCCCTGCTCGAGAACTGCGCTGAGGATCCCACAGACGACCCGTGGGCCGTCTTTTACGGCGACTACGGCCCCGACCCCTCATGGGAGACGTTCGTGGATCTGTGGGAGAAAGTGAAGCGACCCGTCAGTTCTGCGGATCCACTCGAAGATGCCTTTGAAATGGCGGAGCAAATGCCCTTGGTGCTGGCAAAAGACAGCCCTAGGAGTCGCCAGGCACTGGAACGGTTTCTCTCGATAGCAGGCTACCTACAGGGTATCGTGGGAAGCGAGAAGCCTGTAGCGCTTCCGACAAAGAGAATTGGGGATCTGATGGGCATCACACGGCAACGAGTAGGAGCGCTCCGCAGAGTGGCCATCAAGCAGGGATACCTCGAACCAGTCGAGGATCATGAGCCGCCTAAAGGCGGCCGGCCCGGGAGGGCTGCAAAGTTCCGCTTCGCGATGGAGCGATGGCCGCACCTCAAAAAGCTGTTTCTCTAAGGACCTTAAGGGCCTTTTAGATCTTGACCCGGCCCTTACCAGAACTTGAGCAGCACTAGAGCGGGGTCGCGCTACCCCCGGAGACCCAAAACCGTCAAACCGTCGCGTGGCGAGGTGACCCCACAAAACTCGCCCTAGCGCCAAGCGCGACCTACAACGGGTTCAAAAGGAAACACACCCCAGAAAGCCGGAGTGTATGGGTACGTTCACAGTGGTCTGGCTCGTGTCAGAGAACGTCATGTCAGGAGGCAATTATGGGAAAGTGGGCGTATTGTCCAAGCTGCGGCGGAACAGGTAAAGGATACGGCCTAAGTGCAGATGAGTATGGAAATAAGGGCAAGTGCATCCACTGCAACGGGAAGGGGAAAATTCCTCAAGAGCGCCTTAGTTCCCCCGCGGAACAGCCCCGGGGGAAAGGCAGTTTGGGGACGCGCGGGTGCTAGAGAGTCTGGCGGGGGCTCCCTCGAGCGGCAGCTAAAAAAGTAGGCCGAAGAAAGCAGTCGCCGCGATCCCAAGTAGACCCAGAACGATGGTTAGCCAGAAGCGCCAGCCCGGTGTCAGGTTCTGTCGCACCCCTGTCTGACTCCATTCGATCACCAGACGGGATACCCTCGCTGGGGCCTGTTCCGCCTCCCGAAATTGCACAGCTGTCTCCTTATTCACCTGGCGGCACAGCTCGAAGTTTGGGGCGCTTCCGGCGACGTCGCTCGGCGTCCTCGGCCTTCCTACGCTTTCGGGTCTCAATAGTCTCCTGCGCGTAGGGAGTTGCTGCCTTGATCAAACCATCGAAGTGGTAGTAGTTCGCAAGCTGCCCTCCATCGCGCTTATAGCGTGCTTCACGACGAATCAGGCCGTCTTTCTCCATCTGAGCGATCCGTTTGCGGATCGTGCTCTCGCTCTTGACGCCGACACATTCGGCGATCACCTTCTTCGACGGGCAGGGCAACTGCTCCTTGAACCACCAGTGCCGCGCCAACTGGAGCAAGATGTTGAGGTCGAGCGGATCGAGACCGAGCCCTTGCTGGCGCTCAAGGATCACCGACGGCAGGGCCGTCCAACCAGCAGCCATCAGCGGCTGAGACCACTTCTCCTCGTTGCGTTTGAGGCGTTCCCGCTGCTCGGTCTTTGTTACCAGCTTCATGACTCCCCCTCTCAGGATGATCCGCGTTGAATCTCAGGCCCGGGTGCGTCCCGGATGAGAAGATCGTACGCGCGAAAGAGCCGCCATTTCAAGCAAGACCCTAGGTCGCTAGAGACCCGGGGGATAGGACAGTGGGACTAGGGGAGGGAGGCTGACTGGACTCCCGAAATAGGACGAGATCAACCATAACAACACTGAACAGCACCGAACCAGGCACGAACCTGGGGGGCGTCCCCCGGGCCTAGGGGGCTCCAGCCGACAAGCACAAAAGACGCCCCATCTGGGGCGTCTGGGGCGAGTCAACCGAGTAGCTCAACGAGCTGCTCGGCGTCGAGGTGCTCCGGCTGGAGCCCCTCTTCAGGTAACTCGATCACCCTGACGAAGGCGTGTGGGGCGAGCTTGGCCATGGCCTTCTCCCGTCCCTTCCTGCCCGCGTCGTCCTCGTCGAAGAAAAGCAGTATCCTCCCGCCGGCACCGCCGGCGACGTCGACCAGGTGCTCGACCTGGGCGTCGTAGAGGGTGCTGCCCATCAAGGCCACCGTGCGACGGTAGCCGAACTGCGAGAGCTTGATGGCGTCGAAGAAGCCCTCGACGACCATAAGCGGCATCGACGCATCCTCCGCGGCTGCGCGGTGGAGGTTGTAGACCTCGAGGCTCTTGGAGAACTTCGGCGGGAACTTGTACTTGGGCTCTCCTGGTGGCGGGTCTCCCGGCCACCGGCCAGCGTACGCCACGAGCTCGGCACGGGCGTTGTGGATCGGGATCACCACTCGGCCGGTCATGATCCCCTTGCTGCAATACCCAAGTCCGAAGGTCGAAACGGTCTCCGGATCAAGCCCTCGCTCAGTCAGATACGCATGCTCGTAATCGAGCTTCGTAAGCGCAAACGAGAGGGGCTTGTTCGCCTTCGGAGCCTCGGGCACGGGCGACTCCTCAGGACGCGTGACGTCGGCGACGTCGCCGGCGGCGTCCTGCCCTGCAGGCGGCCTCGTGTCGATCGCAAACCAGCGCTGAATGGAGAGCGCCGCATCGCGGATGCTGACGTCCTCCATGAGTGCAACGAAGTCGAGGATGTTCCCACCCCGCTTACACTTCCCAAAGCAGTTCCAGCAGTTCTTCTCGATGCTGACGCGGAATTGCGTCGCGTTGTGCCCCTTGTGAATCGGGCAGGTACCGGAGAGGGAATCCCCGCGGCGCTTGAGCTTTCCGGCGAGCCCGTAGTGCTCGAGCACCTGGAGAATCGACACCTGGCGCTTGACTTCCTTGAAATCAACAAAGGCCATCGTCTCCTCCCCTACCGACACAGCCGGCACGAGCCGTGCTGCGCCGGCGTCTGAAGCCGCGGCGAGGTGATCTCGTGTGCCCAGCTGCCCTCGTCGTCCTCGCCGGCGAGCGCTCGTTGGATGTGCAAGAGCGCCTGGTCGTAGCTGCACCACGAGAACGTGATGCTCTCGACCTGGCGGTGACTCGTGGCGTCAAGGCCACCCTTGACGATGGCGTACTCCTGGAGAGCGTCTTCGCTCGTCGAGTCGTTGAGGAAAACGTAGCCCGGGTATCCCCGGACGAACGCTCCGTTGCAGAGTACCCACGTGCTTGAGGTGAGCTTGCGGGCGAGTTCCTCTGCACTCTCGACTTCATGCACACACCATACTCGATTCGTGTGCATCATGAGAGCACCACCACTTGGTACTTGGACACCGGCCAGTCAGGCCGGCGCGCCATCGAGACCCACTGCCCCGCCTCGCCGAGGATGATGTGGTCGATGAGGTGGATGCCGAGAAACTCCGCCGCGGCCGCAACGGCCTTGGTGAAGGCGCGATCCTCGGCCGAAGGCGTCGGATCACCGGATGGATGGGTGTGGAAGACGACAACGCTCGAGGCGTTCGCCAGAAGCGCTGGCACCAGGAGTCCCCGGGTCTCGACCTTGATGTGCGAGAGCGTACCGATATACGCGATCGTGTAGCCGATCGCGCGGTTCTTGACATCAAGAAACACCGCGCCCATGATCTCCTGGGCGTAGCCACCGACGATCGGCCAAAGAAACTCAGCGATCTCGAACGGGCCTATGCAGCGATGTTCAGCGTCGTACGGAACCTGCGATTCGCAGACCAGCTGCAAGCGGTACCGTGCAACAGTGTACGGTTCGGAGACAGACGTCTCCCCTTTTCCACGCATAGTGGAGTCCTCCGTTAAAAAGGTTGTTGGGTGATAAAAAGGACGAGTGTCCACCCAACACCATACGGGTTTAGGAGAGCCTGTCAAAGGGTGGGAGCGCACGAAAAACCCCGCCTGAAAGGCGGGGCAAGACTTACTCTCTACTCCTCATTGGAATAGGCGGAAGATTGAGTTCTCCTTCCACTCGTCTGATTCGCTGCTCGTGGTTGTCAAAGGAGTCTGAAGCAAACTCCCCGATTCTGTCGAGTCGTTCTACGAGATCCTCTCGCAGGGTGGCGAGATCGTCTTTTGTCGCCATCCGTTCCTCTACGGCTCGAAGGTCGTCCTTTGTTGCGAAAAGCCTCGCATCCTCCTTCGTCACCGTTTTTGAAAAACCCTCCGCCACCATACGGGCGAGTTCATCGAATCGCTCGTCCGTCTTCTGTGCGAGTGCGTCTGTCTTCTTCCCCTGCTCGGTAATCATTCGAGCGAGCTCGCTGTTGCTGATGTCTTTGTCCGGCATATTTTGATTGAAATAGTGGCTAGTAAGTCGACCCGGCGGCTGCCGGTATCGACAGCAGGAGCGCCAGAGGAGGCTCGGCAGTCAAGGGAAGCGAGAGCGACCTTGACGGCTGAGGGTGGGCGCTACACTGGAGAGAACGGCAGACGGCGGGAATCTTCGTGCGCTTTGGGTGGGTCAATCAGAGCCGTTTACTTTCAGTCTACCCTGATAACAAGATTGGTCAAGCCAGAGCTGAAAAGCTCCGTCACCTCCGGCGATGACGCCGGATCCGTCTCGGCATGCCACCAATAATCCTGGGTCTTCGGCGAAACCGATTTTTCTTCAGGCCAAGAGAGCTTCGTAGCTCCTCGCTTTCTAAGACACCTGCAATTGAGCCGCCTATGAAAACTTTGCCTATACCTTCAAGCGCTGGCTTGAGTAGTGCCGCAAACATGAATCCGAGAACACCAAGGACGATCGGCCACAACGCAAAATCATACGTACTCTTCTTGGATGGCTCCGGTATCCACATCGACATCGGTGCTCCAGTTGGTGGAACCGGGCCTTCATCGACATTCTTATCGACAACAACAGCACCCTGCATTACAGCAGAAGACGAGCGAGAAATCCTCTTCTCCTCAAGAATCATACTTCTCGCTTCGATCAACGTCTTACGCGCTCCCTCTAACTCGCCGATGTGCGTTTGTGCTTCCCCAATCATGACGAGGACATCACCTTCTACATAATTGTCATCTTCTAGCGATTTCAATTTTTCAAGGGCAGCCACGGAGAACTCTCCTGGTTTACTAGACAACTCTACAACCACGGCTTCCAAAGCACGTCTCCTGCCCCATGGCTCATCGATTAGACGAATCGTCTCCAATGCACCTGCTAGATCCTTCGCTTTGATCTGGGCAACTACCAATCTTTGCAGAGCGGTTTCGCTCCCCAAGGGGGCGGGGAATCCGCTTCTACGCATCTCACGTATTACAGGACCACTTATTTCTGTCTCAACCCCTACTCTTTGTCGAGACTCATAAATTGCGAGACTCACCGCTACACCTACAACAAGCCCAAAGGCTGCACCCACAGCCCCCCAACGAGCAAGCGGATAGACTTGTTTAGTCATGGGGTTCTAAAACTCCGTATCAATGAGTCGACGTGGCTCCCCGTGGCCGTTCAGGCACTCGAACGTCAGTGGGTTGCCGCCGAGGATCTCCGCCTCGCTGGCGAAGAGAAACATCCGCCGAGTACCGGTGAGCGTCTTCGTAGCATCCACCATCGTCTGCACCCGCCCGGGTTTAGTAGTAACGAAGAGCACGCGGAAGCCCTTCTCGAAGCCGTAGCGACGCTCAAGGCCACCATTGAACGTTGACTTATAGGCCAAGAGCTTCCGGTAGATTGAGCTGAGCTGCTTGGGCTTTGGGATCCCGCGCCGTGTGAGCTTCCGCACTACCGGCTCAGTCCCCCGATCCGCTTCCAAGAAGACGAGAAACCTCCCCTTCCCTGCCGGAGCGTCCTGAAACTCAATGCCGAAGATCTTGTCTGGTGTGACGCCGATCGTCTCTTTCCAGGTGATCTGCTCAGCCTCTCGCCTGGTGACTTCCGGCGCCCACCGGCCGGGGTACCGGGAGTCTCGGATCTCCCGTGGGGCATCCTCGAGGATCTGCTCAAAGGGCACAATCCGAACCGTGCCGAGCTCGCGCGCACCGACTTCGAGTCCAACCATGATCGAGGTCACAAAAAGCGTGTGCTCGAAAAATTGTCGGCCGATCTCGTCGTTCCTACCACCCCAAGGCCTTTTAATCTCCGCGGCACCCTTTCGGGCGAGGGCATAGACTTTGGGAACTGACCCCTTCCGCTGGTGGTCGAGGACCTGGAGGAAGGGAACATCGAGAAACCGGTGATCGAAGAGCAGCCGTAGGCGCTTCCGCACCTTGTCGAGCTGGCCGGGGCTCGAGGCCCCTAAGAGCGCGCACACATGGTACGTGTTGATGAGGCGATGCTCGTGCGCGTAGCGAAGAATCTGCCGATCCCGTTCGGTGAGCACCATCCGCGGCGGTTGCGACCTGCGAGCAAACCAACGTGCTGATGTAGAAGTTTCCATTACTATTCAGTATACCGCTCGTTATCCGAGTATGCTCTCTGGTTCCTCGCGGACGCCGGCGTTCGTCGCCTGCCTGCTCAGTTGCAGCTTTCTCTCGTCGGCCAGGCGCTCAGCGAGTGCCCGAGGAGTAGTGAATGCCAAGCGCTCAAACGCTACGTTCCTGCGAGCTTCGATGTACTCACGGGTAATCGGGATCGATTCAACCCAGGGAGTCCGCACATGTACTGACTTCTCTCGATATCGGCGCACCACGGCGTACTGCGTCGGCTGGTGGATGAGCGTTACCATTGCGCGGAAGATTTGCTCCTGTGGGCTGTAGACGGCCGTCGGCAGCACCTCGAGTTCCGGTACGTACGTCTCGCTCCTGGTTTCGCTGTAAGCCTCGCTCCCGCTATACGAGGAGCTATCCAGTTCCGAGACGATCTGCGAGACGAGCTCGGCGTCGGCCGCGGTCGTCTCTCCGTGGCTCGTACTACTCCCGCTCGAATACCCCGAGCTATGCGAGTGTGAGTAGGAATAGAGGGCTCGCTTCCCGTAGCCGACCACTGTTGGCTTGTCGAGGATGTGCTTCGGCTCCTCGAAGTTCAGCTGATCAAGAAAGAGCTTGGGCACCATGGTCTCGGCGTCTTCCTCTTCCAGGCCACCGAACACCACCTTGTTCGGAATCATCATCACCGAGCTATAGACGCTCTCCCCTGCCTTCCGCAGCTGCGCGAGCGTGTGGTGCGCGAGCGTCATCCAGACGCCGAATTTCCGCAGCCCGATCGAGATACGTTCGATGTCTTCGTTGAGGCAGTAATAACACTCGTCGATGTAGAGGAAAAACGGCCGACTCTCATTGGCTTTGCGCTGCAAGCCTTTCGAGTAGATATCGTTGACGAGGAGCGTCCCGATGACGCGGCGGTTCTCATCGTTCCGGAGCTTTGCAAGGTTCACCAGAAGAACAGCACCGCTGTCCATGCAGTCTCTGAACTCAAGCACTCTCTCCGTCTGGCTCACCATGGCGCGGATGAGCGGGTGCCTGCTGAAAGCATCCAACCTATTGAGCGTGCTCTCGAAGATCTGCACGTACTCCCGCTGCGGGAGCGTGTTGTAGTACTCCCAATCAAAAGCCCGTTCGGGGTCTTTGACCTGGGAAGCAAGATACTCCTGAACCGGGCTCTTCATGCATAGGAGCTTCGCCTCCGCAAGCGTCAGCTGGTTCTCCCAAAGGGTATGCAGCACCAAACGAAGACACCGCGATAACCGCGGCGTCTGAGTCTGGTCTTCCCCGCCCCATGCCGCTGCGGTGGCGTTCATCATCCGCTCGATGGAATCGGCAACATCGCCCGGCGCTAATCCGTCGAAGTTGAGGGGATTGAAACCGAACGTGTGCGGCAGAGTCTCATCCGGCTCAAAGAGGAGCACTTTCGGACTATCGAGTAATCGAATGGCTGCGAGCCAATCCACCAGATCATCGTAGAGCGAACCGTGCGGATCGATCAGACAGAGTCCATGCCCCGCTAAAATATCGTGGCGGATCATGTGCTCGAGAAATTTACTCTTCCCCTGACCTGGCGCTCCTATTACATGGGTATGGTACTGCCGGTGATGGTGCGGTAAATAAATACGCCGTCCACCAGTATTGCCCAACAGTAGTCTCTCTGACTGCATCGCGGGGCGCCCTATTGACCTTTCCATAGATTAAAGGTATAATAATAGTTAGGTACGTTCTTTTAAGCGATCTCGTACCTGTTTGAGTCAACCTGGAGAGTATCAGCGTGTTGTTGGTGCTCCGCTCTTGGCTCGAACACTGTAGGAGATCGACCATGGATACGGAAATCAGCTTCACCGCTTTGGCACTCAGCGATGCCCTCCGGACAAACGTCAACCACTGGATGGATATTGAACTTCTGCTGAAGGCTCGTACCTATATCGCTGAAAGAGATCTGTCGAAAGAAGAGGTGCTCGAGACCTTCGATACGCTCATCGAATACTTTCACAACTCGGTGACGAGCGAAGAAGAGGCGCGACGGCGTCAAGACTTGAGCCTCAGCGTGGCACACCGGCACCTTTCCCCGAAGGAATACCTCCTGAACCTCAAGAGCATTCGCGAAACCGGGCACCTGCGCCCAGGCACTCGACCGCCAATCAAGCTTGTCTCCTGACCATGCGCTCCCGCCACTCGGTGGGAGCTTATCGTTTCCTCGCAAGATACTCCTCCGCCTTCCCACGCAAAACGGCCATCCTGTGGGCTACGCGATCAGGATCGTTTGGGTGCAATTGCTTTTCACGCCGTTCTTCCTCAGCGAGAACTCGATCAACTTCCTCTCTTCTTGCTTTGTCATGGCCAACCAACTCTGCGAATGTCGGCTCCCTTGGAATCTCTGGCGGTTCTTCTCGGACAGGCTCTCGTATCTCGACCAGCTTCTGTTCCTCGATTGCGATCTCACGTTCAAGTTTTAACTTCTCGAGCGTGAGTCGCTGCATACGGGTTTGTACTCGAAGGATTCTTCTGTCGCGCGCCTCTTCTCCTTTATCGAGTTCCTCTTCAAGCTCTCGGTGTTCCTTAACATGCTCTTTGTCCGCCCGAGTCAATTTGGTCTGTGACCTTCTATCCATTAGATCACGGCGGTCAGACGCCACCTGATCTATTATCGAAGCATGTTGCTTTCGCTGCGTCAGCTCAATAACACCCCGACTTTCTAGAGCACCTCCGTTCTCACCGACGACTACCGCTTCCAACATATCATCATCCTCGCCTTCGGCACCCTCCGATAGAGATGGGCGTGAGCTGATGGTTCCATCATAAGCACGCGGATTCTCTCTTGGTTTTAAAAGCGTGTAGAGAAATCGAATGGCCACTATCGCGGCGAAAGCTGCAATAATGTAGAGACCGAATAATATGCGAGAGGACAGCACCGGCCCCTCTTTTAGAGGCTCCTCTATAACAATCGGCTTTCGTGGCTCCAGCTCAACCTTTGGCGGAGGCTCTGCCGGAGGAGGAGTCGGCGGCGGTGGTGGTGGAGGCGGGGGAGGCTCAATCGCCGTGAGATAGTAATTAAAGGCCGTCTTCTTCGGTGGATCAGCAACGACTCGCACGCGCTGGCTTAACACCCAGCCTTCAGGACGAAACCCGCGTGGGGTAACCCGATACCAGCCCTCTTTGAACGCGAAAAGGCCAAGATACGATTCCACATCCGAAAAGACATAGAGCACCTTGTGCTTATTACTGCGCCCAGCTCTTAGATTTAGACTGCCGATCGTATAGCCTGTCATCGGGAAACTGAATGGCATGGCATGTGATGCATCGAACCAAACTTCTCCAATCCCTGACACATCGGTCATCAACCACCCTTCGGGGTGTTTATCCGATCCGGGGTACTTCTTCTGCACACGGACAATCTGTCCTTCTTCGTAGAAATCAACTGGGGGCAAGTCATTAGATGGCCCGCTGCGGTACGCACTCGAGGCGATAAATCGGTAAGGAGGATTTGCTTTTGGCGAATATGCGTAAACACAGGGATTGTCCTTATCGCTAAAACTAGCAGCAAGATCAAATACTCTCTTATCGATCCAGTATCTGGCTGGCCCACGCCGGTACTGAACTTGACCTTGGCGTATGCCATAGAGGGGGTAGATATTACCCTCTTTCAATCTGATCCGTAGTTCCAGCCTTCTAGCGTGAAACGGCTCGTCTTCGATTGGTTTTTTATCAACCAGCACCCCACATGCGCGAACAGTGGCTTCTTCGACATACCGCCTCTGAGCTTCATAGAAGCTTTCAAGATAGCTGGCATCCTCTGATACTTGCTCCATGCCCTGGCCCAAGCGTAGGTTCTTGTGCCACGTCCAGAGTTCGGGATCAACACCATTTGGGGTAATTCGATACCAGCCCTCAGAAGTCGCCCACACAAACACGTTGCCGCCCTTTTTTCCAGCAACGTACCAGTTGCCATCTTCCATTGGAAAGAGCGATCTAGCACTATCGCCCCCTGGAGCTACCCGAAGTTCATCGAGATTTAGCTGTTGCGCTAATATGCTACCGCCGACGGGTAGAGTAACTGCTACTGGCTGGGCTTGGGCTGAAGCCACAAGGAAGAACATCCATATAACTTGTCCTTTAAGAGAAAACATGACGCTCGCTTGCCGAGAATCCTCTTTTAAGCTGCCCTCATCCACCGCGTTATCTGCTCCTCGACTCGCTTCCGCGGTGCGCCAAAGCGCTCCCGCGAATGGCGAATCACTCGTTCTCGTCTGGCAGCACTCCCCTCCCCGCTTGGTGGAAACGTCGAGAGCACCAGAGGTTTTGTCATTGGGCCAGCGTCCAACCGGCGTACATGCGTCTGATACCGGCCAATATCGGCGAGATCGGCTGGTTTTAAGGCGTCGCCGAATTCAGGCGCGAGGATCTCCGCATCTCGCATGCCAAGCCGAAACGCAACCAGCGTACCGACGTTCCCGAATACAGCAGCGCGCACGTTCTCATCGAGCTGATCGAGGTATTGATGCGCGAGCGTCAAGGATAGGCCGTACTTTCTCGCCTCAGCCAGAATGCTCGCGAAGGCCGAGGTGGTGAAGTTGTGAAACTCATCGACGTAGAGGTGGAAAGCGCGGCGCTCGGACGCCGGCGTATCAACCCGCTGCATGGCGGCCAGGCCGAAGTAGGACACCAGGAGTGATCCGAGAAGATTCGCCCCCCGCTCTCCTATCCGTCCTTTCGAGAGGTTCGCGATGAAAATCCGGCCGGTGTCCATGGTGAACCGCGGATCAAACGAGCTCGTCTTCTGCGCAAGGATGTTCCGTAGTGGTGGATGCGCCAGGAGCTGCCCCACCTTGTTCTGAATTGGAGCTATAGCGTCCGTCCGGAATCGCTTGTCGTAGCGTTCGTACTCGTCGACCCAGAATGCTCGGACAACTGGGTCGTCGACCTGGTCGAGGACCTGGCCGCGATAACGGCCGTCGGTCAGCATCCGGAGAACGCCGAGGAGCGTCGCCTCACGGGCCTCGAGAAGCGCCGCAACGGCGTTGTAGAGGATGTACTCGAGTCGAGGACCCCAAGAGTCCGACCAGATGCTCTGGAAGGCTGAAAGGATGCTCGAGGCGATGAGCGGCCGGTGTGGCCGCGGCACCCGCCGAAGGAGATTGAAGCCAACTGGCCGGTCGATGTCGCCGGGGTTGAAGTAGACCACCTCACGGGTACGGTGCGAGGGTACGTGCTCAAGCACCGCCTCGGCGAGCTCGCCGTGCGGATCTATCAGTCCGACGCCGCGGCCGACCGCCAAGTCCTGGATGATCAGGCTCTCAAGCAGAGTACTCTTACCCGTCCCGGTCTTCCCGAGCATGTAGAGGTGGTGCTGGCGATCACCGTCTGAAAGACCGAACGGGAGATCTTTCTGGGGCACGCCATAGACACCGCGTTGGTCGCGGAAGCGTTTGAGGCCGATGGTAAGCAGGTCTGTCATGATCCCAGCGACAGCCTCCAGTCCAACAGGTCTCCCCGATTCAAAGCGCACCGCCGTGTTGTGCCCTGGTATGGCGGTGCGTCTTCTACACCGGCCTGTACGGCATGGATGGCCGAGCCGGTGCGGTAGTGGAAGCTGGCGCTGAAAGCAGCGCGGTGTACGTCCGGGAATCAGTATACCTCGACCTAAGTTGGCTTTAAGGTGTGGATAGGTGAGCCGTCTCGGCGGCCGGCGTATTTTCCTTGAACTCGTGAGGATCGGTTCGGCCGGCTGCGGCCGAGGTAGTTGGAAGTAGTTCCCCCCAAATGTCGAGCCGATGGTGCCCATCCAAGTGCGTGGGCTGAGCCGTGAGGCCAGAGATCTTCGGAGGGCTCTATCGAGCCCGAAGGCACGAGCACCATCGAGCGCCGACTGCGGGGGTTTCGACGTAGGCGAGGTACGAGCCGAAGTCCGGAGGTAACTGGTTGCGTAACGGTCGTGACGGACAGAGGACGGAGCGTAGGAGCGCAACCAGGGACCGGAGCCATCGCGGTTAGCGATGGGAAAGACCCGCAGTCGGCGCTCGCCGACATTTGGGGGGAACTAGTAAATCAAATCCTGATAAGGATTAACTAGTAGTGACCGATGCGTGGGGGCATTTTTCTAAGGTAATACCCCTGCTAATAACCCCAGGAGGTGAGGAGATGGAGCTACTGCGATCCCTGGCGATTAGCCAGGGGAGCATACCACCACACCTCGCTCTTACTGGTTCTGTTCTGGACTACATGTCTTGAATACAGGGGAATATAAGGACGGGGCGCGGTTTCGCGACCTTTTATGCGTAGATCGGGTGCTGGAGCGCGACCTTTTATGCGTGGATCTTGCCATCTTGGCGCGACCGTTTATGCGAGACGTCCGCAGGGTTTTCCACAGACTTTTCCGCAGGACAGCTGAAGACACCGCTCAAGGCGGTCGACCGCGGCCGGGATGCGATCAGCCGATAAGCCGACGCGGCCGACGCTTCGGAATGTGGGTCGGCGAGGGCCGCAAGATCAAACCTCGCTTCCCTTCCTCGACGCGGGCCTTCGGGTAGTGCTTGAGCACGAGCTCGAGCTGCCCGAGGAGCTTGCGTTTGAAGTCGCGTGTCCTGGCGTACTCAGAGCCGAACTGAAGCTCCAGGAGCTTCCAGGAGATCTCTCGAGGCTCTCTGAGGTAGCTCATGCGGTAGGTCAGCCATGTGTACAGATCGATCCCCAGAGGCGACCTGAGGCGCTTCAGGACGCGAACGTCGACCGGAACAGGTCGAGACACCACCGCGTTGAAGAACGGCTCTGAGAGCTCCACTGTGGAGCCCCAGAGGGCCACCTGGTCGGGCTGGTGGGGATTCCACCAAAGATTGATGTCCTGAGCCACCCTGAAGCCCATATCGCGCCAGGCGCCCTCGTGCGGCGCGTCATGGGTATAGCTGACCGTAGTCGAGAAAAGCCGCTTCATCTGGTCGCGTAGCCGGGTGATAGTGCCCCATCGACCGCCGGTAGGGATAAGGCCGAGCTCGGCCATGAACGCCGAGAGGGTGTGCCCGAGGTGGAGGCGCCGATTCTTGGTACGTACCGCCTCGGTTGTCACCCAACTCATGAGGAGCCGTGGGTAGCGGCCGTACGGCAGGCCGATCGCTGAGCGGTTGTACATCGAGAGCACAAAGGAGCCGTTCTTGCGCTCGAACTCGCTCGTCTCCGGCTTCTTGTGCGGCATCGTGGCCTGCACCAGGATCCGGGCAACGTACGCGAGGGCACCAGCCTTGATGGCGTCCTCTTCCTCCCGTAGCCACTCGTCCTCGAGTCGGAGGCGGGCGTCCCGCTTCATGCCCTCTAGGGCCTTGCTGAAGTGCTCCACGAAGTGTCCTCTCTGGGATTGGGAGACTATCAGACCCGGTGCGCCCCCTACCCCTACCGCTCGGCGACTTGTTGCCGGGTCGTATTTTCCTGACGTCAGAAAGTCTAATCTTGGAAGAGGTCGCCGACGCATTGAAGTCTGGATGCTTGAGACTAGGCCGGCCCAAGATATCCACATCTCCTTTTAAGGACTCCCTATATATGTATTAGTACTGTATTACTCTGTGGAAGTATTCTTCCTGGCTCTTGGAAGCAAACTTCCAGGGGGGTGGAAGTATTCTTCCAGGGGGGGTGGAAGCTACAACGAGCCAAAGCGCTTGGTGATTTCCCGTTTTGCCTCTTCGATTTTTTGCTTGGTCTCCTCGTCAACCTGGGGCTCGACATCGAGTAGTCCTTCGTCAGAGCTCCTGCGGTACCCTCCTCGAGCACGGATAACGCGTTGATTCCGGTTCTTGATCGTGATCCGTATGTAGCCCTTCTCTTCGAGTCGATTCAGGTACGTTCGCACTTGCCGGTCGCTGACGCCCAGGAACTCGGCGAAGTGCTTGTTGGACGCGAAACAACCCCGCTCGTTGTCCAAGGACTGTATCTCGACAAAAAGCGCCTTCTCCTGTAGCGAAAGGTCTTTGGACAGCCAGATCTCTTTGCGAATCCAGACTCCCTTAAAGTCTCTGTGAGTCCCAAACGGCATACACTCCAATTGTCGCACAATTCTATGTAGAACAGTAGACGAGTAACTACGCGGCGCTGTGAATAACTACCTCTGGCGTTTTGCTGAGAGCGGCCTAAAATGAGGAGGATGGAAGACCAGACTCAAGCGACACCGGCCGACCATGGCGGACATAGTCCGTCACTGGCGGACATTGGCGGTCATAGTCCGACAAGGTCGGACAAGCACACGCTGACCACCGCTGAGGTGGTTCGCCGATTCGAGCATGCAGGATTGCCGCGAAGCCAACGCTCAATCGAACGGTACTGCAAATCCGGCAAGCTCGATTGCTTCGCCGATCCTGATGAGGGACGCTACTACGCCACTCCAGGCAGCGTCGAGCGCCTCATCGGGCAGCTCAGCGAGCTCCAGGCCCGACACCGGTCAGAGGATGTCGTCGGGCGTCCGACAACGGAGACAGGGAACCAACGGGTTCAAGGAGAAAGTAAGGAGATCAAGAAGCTCGAAGACGAGATCTTGAACCTGCGGATCGACAATAAGGCGAAGGAGCAAGTCATCATCCAGCTGAAAGACCAGCTGCAAGCGGATCGCCAGCTACTCGTGGAGCAAGCTCGGCAGATTGGCGTTCTCGAGACCGAGGTACGACAGCTCCAAGCCCCACGACCTGAGAAGTCTGGCGACAGCCAGGCCGATGATTCGGCACTCGTCTATGTAGACGACTAGTTGCATAGACCTTTGTCACCATCATCACAGTGCTCGGAGCGATTCAGACCGTCCTCGCATTCCCTGAGCCAGATACTTCCTGGCGTCAGAAACTCAGTGCCACGGGATTTTCTTCAACACTGCGCGGAGTTTGCCATTGGCGGAGCGCAGCTCTTTGCGGATGCGCTTGCTATGTCGTTCCTGGTCGTGCTCCGGCATCGCTCCCTTCCGGTAGAGGTAAGCGCGGATCTCCTCCTCCGTCCGCTCCTTGCCGGCGGCCAGAAACTCGCGAACTGTCCGCCGTAGACGGCGACAGTCGTCAAGCGAAAGCTCCCAAGGCGGGTTTGTCGTTGGGCCTCGAGGGCGACGTCGAGCCCTATCGAGGCCAATCCGGAAGAGCTGCTCGTTATGCGCACACACTCTTTCGAAGAGATCGGCTAGGGCCTGGTGCTCGTCGCGGGCAGCGAGCGGCTTCAGACTGGTTCTCCAATGAAGAGCCGATTCCAGCGCCTTGAGATCATCTCGGCCCAAGGGAAGCTGGCGCAGCTGGTCTGACGCGGCCGTAGCCTTCGGCGCCGCCGGTTTCCTGGTCGACGCCACCGACACCGGTAGAGAGACGGGCTCGTCCGCAGATGGACGCGCAATCTGATCGAGGTGAGAGCGTAGTAACTCCTGGACGAGTCGCCACAGCGGCTGGCCGGTGTCCCGAGCGTGAACTCGTGCTCGCTCGAGAACCTCTGGTTCGAGACGGATTGTGACCCGTGGAAGATCTTCGACCTTCATGCCGCCCGGGCCTGCGG
>JAAUXY010073285.1_pt1 | contig 25280 bp, 18 predicted proteins | sample 7278121 | NCBI WGS metagenome assembly JAAUXY01 (sample SAMN14350117, study PRJNA611818) | marine sediment metagenome | isolation source: surface marine sediment (1.8m) | place: French Polynesia: Moorea | collected 2018-08 | reverse complement strand
GACCCCTCGAAGGAGACGCCGAACCTCGAGTATCACGTGCAGCCCTTGAGCACCGAGCGCCTGGGCGAGGGCCTGCACCCCTTTCCCGCCTTCACGCCCTCGGTTTGCAACGTCAGGCCGGAAAGCCGCGGCCACGTCGCGATCAAGAGCCAGGATCCGCGGGCGGCGCCGGCGATCGTCACCAACTACCTCTCCGATCCGGCGGACCGGCAGGTCGCGGCCGACGCCTTGCGGCTGACCCGGCGCATCGTGCTCGAGACCCAGGCCTTCGCGCCCTACGCGCCTCAGGAGCTGAGGCCGGGACTCGAAGTCGACAGCGACGAGCCCCTGGCCGACGCGGCGGGCCGGCTCGGCACCACCATCTTCCACCCGGTCGGGACCGGCAAGATGGGCCAGGACGAGGCCGCCGTGGTCGACGAACGCCTGCGGCTTCGCGGCTTCGCCGGGCTCCGAATAGTGGACGCCTCGGTCATGCCGACCATCACCTCGGGCAACACCAACGCGCCCACCATCATGATCGCCGAGAAGGCCTCGGACATGATCCTGGAGGACCGCAAAGGCGGCTGAAGGGCCCGCAATCGGGGGGTTCCGGGAGACGCCTTACTCGACGCTGCTGAGCGAAGGGCGCCCGAAGAACCGCGGGTTCTGGGTGATCGCTTCCCTGATGACCTGGTAGTCGGAATCGTCGCCTTCGACGAAGCCGTCCTTGCCCAGCGCCTTGAGCGCTTCCGGGTCGGTCAGTCCGAGCAGCGCGGCGCGCAGCGCGCCGGCCAGCCTGGACGGCAAGCCGGCACGGGCGATCCACGGCTTGGTCACGTTCTCGAAGGTCGCGATCGCGCGGATCGGCGTACCCTTCTTCACGAGCTTGTTGAAGGTGCTCTCTTTCAGCGCGCCCGCGTCGAAGCGGCCGAGGCCCACCGAGGTCCCGACGATGTCGTGGCGGCCGAGGTAGTCGTAGGAAGCGAGATCGGCAGCCGTGATCCCCCGCTGCATAAGGTGGAGCTGTGAGAGATAGCGGCCGATCGTCGAGCTCTCGTCGCCGAAGGCGAAGCTGCGGCCCCGGAGGTCGGCCACGTCCTGGATCTCGCTGTCGCGGTGGACGCTGACGACGCCGTTGAAGCGTTTCTTGCCCTTCTTGCTCTCCATCGCGAGCACGGAGATGCCCGGCGCCTCGCGCTTGGCGAAGATATAGGAAGCCGGGCCGAAGCGCGCGAAGTCGACGTGACCGTCGACCAGGTCCCTGAGCCCCCTCTCGTAGGACGCCGCCACCTTCATCTGGATTTCGACCGGCTCGCCCACACGCTCGGCTACGAGCGTTTCGAGCTCGTCGAGCAGGGGGCGGAATTGCCTGACCACGGCGGTCGGTTTGTCCGCCGTGTAGGCACCGAAGGTCAGCGTCACCTTGGACTGGGCCGGTGTCGCCAGCACGACCGGAAGTGCGACCAAGGCCAGCGAGACCCGCTGCGCCGCACCGCGGGCGAAACGTAAGATGGCCCCCCAGGGGCTCTGACTGCGCGGCACGATTCTCTCCCAGATTTGGGTCAAGCCGTTTTACGCACGTAATGGTGTGCCTGCGAACAGTGTGGAAACGGTTAATGAAACGGTAGTTTCATAATTGTGTAGCGTGCCGTTGCCTGCCCGTCGGCGGGCCTGCGGTGGCTCCGGGCGGCGCGGCGGGCCGCAGCGCCCCTCGATGCCAGCAGCGCCGGCGCGATGCCTGGCCGCGGGGCCTTGGTGGTGCTGAAAGCGCCGGCCCGGCTGCAGTATCGACCATATAACTTGGTAAACCCAAGATTAATTTGGCGTGCGCCGCTCATGAAAACTTAAGCAATACATGATAACAATACTAAGCCGTAAAGACAGTACATGGCACAGACGCGCGCTCGAGAAGATTTGGACTTGCCCGACGGCATGAGGTGCGGCCCTGTTTCACATCGACCCAAGAGGCGCTGCGAAGTCGGCGGCAGCGCCCCAGGCGCATGGGGGCCTTGGCTTGGCCTATCGTCCTGGACCGGATGCCGACCGTCAGCCTCGGCAAAGACTTCCCCACCCCGGCCCTTCCTTGCCTGACAGCGTTTGACCCCGGCCGATTGCAGCCGAAGGTCGCGTTCAGGCTCGACGCCCAAGAGCACTCATCATGAACATCTTTTCACAGCTCCAGGCCCTACGCGAACGCGCTGCGCAGGAAGACTGGCCCGAATCGACGACCCTGCCGCGCTCGACCGTGAAGGTCGCGCGCAGCCTCGAGGAGATGATGCAGGCCTTCGCCGTCCGCGCCGCCGTGTTCTTGAACGAGAACCACTGTCCCTACGCCGAGGAGTTCGACGGCAACGACTTCACCTCGACGCACATCCTGGGCCTGATCGGCGAAGAGCCGGCGGGGGCCGCGCGCATGCGCTACTTCGGCGATTTCGCCACCCTGGAGCGCGTCGCGGTGCGCAAGGAATTCAGGAGCTCCGGCATTGCCGCCGCGATGATCAACGAAGTCATCGAGATCTGCCGCCGCAAGGGTTATCGCAAGATCTACGGGCGCGCCGATGACAACCTGGTTCACTTCTGGGAAAAGTTCGGCTTCAAGCGAAGGCCGAAGCCGCAGTTCACCCTAACCGATCATCGCTTCTACGAAGTCGTCTGCGAACTGGAGCCGCATCCCGAGCGGCTCAGCCTGGAGGACGATCCGATCGTTCTGCATCGGCCCGAAGGGGATTGGGACCGGCCCGGCCCGCTGGAAAGACCCTCGTCTCGGACCGAGTCTCCCACCCAGGCCGACGACGCCACCGAGGCGCCAACCGGCAAGAAACAGGCCGCAGGCTCGAGCTAGGGCGAAGGCGACGGGGCCACGCCGCCTTTTTCGGGCAGGCTTCTGTCGCCGTTGCCCTTCGGGCCGATCCTCGGCGGGCAGTACTCGTCGCCGAACCAGGGCGAGACGCTGTCGCTGAAGATCCGCCTGACCCAGGCGATGGCGGCCTGCACCCGGGTGACGCTTTGTATGCCGGGATGATAGACCAGCCAGACCTTGGAATAGGTCCTTAAACCCAGGTCCAGCGGCACGATTCCCTCGACGACCTCGCAGGCGTAGTTCGGCAGGAGGGCGATGCCGAGTCCCCTCTGGACCGCCGTGACCAGGGCGGGCGTCGAGCTGGTGCGGTAGTTGAAGACCTCCAAGACCCGCGCCAGGGCGAACCACTCGCTCCACTCGCCATCGTCGCCGTAGTAGGCGGAATGATCCAGCCAGCGGTGCCGGAGCAGCTCGTCCGTGGTGCGCGGCGTGCCGTGGCGCTTCAGGTACTCCGGGGACGCCCATGGCAGAAAATGCAAGGTCGCCAGCTTGACCGCGATCAGGTCCGGTTCCTGCGGGCGCTGGAAGCGGAACGCCAGATCGGTCTCCATCTTGAGCGCGTTGGCCGGCTCGATCGAGCAGAGCAGCTCGATCGATATGCTCGGGTGCTCCTCTTGGAAGTCCCTCAGGTGGGGCGTGAGCCAATAGGTTGCGATGCCATCGGGCACGGAGATGCGGACGTTGCCTTCCATGCGCCGGTCGGAGCCGTAGACGTTGCGCTGGATCTCGAAGACCATGTCCTCGATCTGGCGCGCCGCATCGAGGATCCGCTCGCCCTCGGAGGTGAGGTTGACGCCGTTCGGCAGCCGGTCGAAGAGCCGGACACCCAGCGTGTGTTCCAGGTTCTCGATCCTCCGGCTCATGGTCGGCTGCGTGACGCCCAGCTCGCTCGCGGCCTTCGAGAAACTGCCGGCCTTGGTGGTGGCCAGAAAAAACCGGAAATCGTCCCAGCTCGGGAACGGTCCGGGTGTCATTTGGTCGCTCATGACCTGCCTATGCCCCCCTATGCGCGGGCTCGGGGTCTAGTTGAATCATAACATGCCTGGGATCCCCAGGCATTAGGACGTGTCAAGCCGCCGGGTCCCGGGCCAAAGAGGACAGGACAGGCCATCGCGGCCTGGTTCCGCGCGACAGCCGGCCGCTCACCAGCCGCGCATGCCCCCTATACGCGAATATGGGGTCCGACTTAACCATCCCATCCGTATTATCCCAAACATCCAGTTCAATTGCGAACCAAGGAGATCGGAACCACAGGGAACACGGCGCGACAGGACGGCGGCAGCGCTGCGGCGCTGCGCTTTGCGTGTGGTCTCGGATCGAAAGCCCGATCCGAGACGGCGGAGGCTGCCTTCGCGCGATCACTTTAAGGGATTTTGAACACGGCGGCGCTCGTCTCTGGTACCCACTCTCGGCCAGCCAGATTCTCCGTGTCCGGCCGGCTTAACTCGCGCCGCCGTTCTTTTTCCCCCGGGGGCTGACCGCCCTCCTCCCGATTAACCCTAATCGGGCATCACCTCGGCCCCCCGAAGGCCCAGGAACATTTCTCTGCGGGCGCGCCTCAATAGCAGTCAAGCTATTGAGAACAATCGATTATTTTGGGTCGTATGCCCCCTATACGGCGTTTCGGGGTCCCCAGCCCCGGAGCCATGCATATCATCGGTAGCGTTAACAGGGTCGTCGAGGACACGAACCTCGATCCAAACAACAAGAACCGTAGCCCTAGCCGAATATAACGGAAAAACAATGGGTTACCGGAGATGGCGGCAAGGAACGGAGAGTGGGTCATGGAATCCCTAAGCCAAAGGAATTGGCGTGAAACCGCGCAGAGCGTCCAATCTGGATGGACGTCGCACAATCGGCCGGGCGGCACCGGCCACAAGCTTCATCGCGGCCTCGGAACCGGCTACGGCCTGCTGCTGGTAGCCTGCTTCTCCGGCGCCTTCTCCGCGCCGGCATTGGCCATGCCCTCGCCCGATCTGGCGACCAGCTTTTTGTCCAACGCGGCGCAGCTCTTCGGTCTGGCGACCGTCGTCATCGGCGGCGCTTTCGCCGGCAAGCGGAAGGCCGGTTTCGGCGGCGGCGACAAGGCGCAGGCCCGGATCAGCGGCTGGGCCCGCTGGCTGCTTCCCGCGCTCGGCGGCCTCCTCGCCGTCTCGATCGCCAGCAACGTTCTGCAGTGGTCGCACGGTGTCGACGAGCGCAACGAGCGCCTGCAGGCCAATCTCGTGCGGCCCTCCATCGAGGCCGGCAAGCGGGTCGGGGATGTCTCGCTGAAGACGCTGTCCTACAGCAAGCAAATCGACCATCCGCTGGGCATGACCACCGAGGCTCTGGCGCAGGCCTTCGAGACTTCCGGACGGCCCGGCGCCGAGCCGATCCGCTTCATCGACGTGCGCGAGCCGGAAGAGCAGGAAGTCGGCGCGCTCGAGGGCTTCACGCGGGTCCGCTACCCGGACGTGATCGCCCTGCGCGACAAGCTGGAGCTGGCCGAGGGCCGCGTGGTTCTGCTTTGCGAGTCCGGCAACCGCAGCTCCGAGCTCTGCGCCAAGCTGGCCGCGATGGGCATCGACTGCCGCTTCGTGGTCGGCGGCGTCGGCAAGTGGCGGGCCGAGGGCCGTACGGTGAGCCGTAGCGGGACGCAGGCCGCGGCCGCAACCCGGGACGTGGCCGACTTCCCCAACAAGCAGACCCTGCTCGACACGGCCGACGTCAAAGAGCTCGTCGCCGACGGCAACGCGGTCTTCATCGACGTGCGCTATCCCAAGGATTTCGAGCGTGGCCATCTGCCCGGCGCGATCAACATCCCGCTGCGCAAGCTGGAAACCGGCGATATGTGGGCGCAGCTCGGCTCCATCCCGAACCGCCCGGTCGTGGCGGCCTGCTACGACAAGCGTAGCTGCTTCTATTCCCTGATCTTGGGGCTGCGGCTGCACCGCCTCGGCCACGACTTCCGCGGCCGTTACACGGTGCCGCACGAGTACTTCGTCCCGGCGACGCCGAAGCCCTACGAGACGGGCTGGTTCGCGGCCGAGGACAGCGGCTTCATCGCCACCGCGAGCGCGCCTCTGCAGCAGCTCCTGATTTGGATCGAGGCGCAGGTCGGCACGCTCTGGCTCGCCATCCTGCTCTTGGTGTTGCTGCTTCGGGTGCTGATCATGCCCCTGACCGCCAAGGCCGAGCGCGACCAGTTCGTGCTGCAGCAGCTCGCAGAGCAGATCGACGCGCACAAGCAGAGCTTGAAGGACGACCCCACGCGGCTCTCCAGGGCCATGAAGGCGATCTACAGGAAGCATCGCCTGACGCCCGGTCTGAACCTGCTCGGGATCTGCCTGCAAGTCCCGCTCTTCCTGGTCCTGTTCTTCGCCATCGACCAGGTCAGTCTCTCACACGGCGGCGCCTTCCTCTGGTTACCCACTCTCGGCCAGCCGGATACGCTCTACATCCTGCCGGCTTTACTCGGCGTCGCCGTTCTTTTACACCTCCAGCTGAACGCGGTTCGGCGCACCTTGAAGTTCACCGCCCTGCGCCTGACGGCGGCCCTGGCGCTGACCGCGATCACCTGGAACCTGAGCGCCGGTGCGAACCTCTACCTGGTCGCGAGCTTCGTGCTGATGATGCTGCAGAGCCAGGCGGTGAAGCACCTGCTGACAGGCCGGCGCCTGGGCCTCTCCTTCGCATCCAAGCCCACAGCCTTGGCCGACGGCATCGTGCCCCTGGCGCTGGCAGGTCGGGAGCAGGACGGCGGCAACAAAGCCGCACGTCTCGGCCGCATGATCGAGGCCGGCCTGCCGGTTCCCGAAGGCTTCGTCCTGTCCGACGGCGCCCTGACCGGTGACGCCGACAAGCGCCTGCCAATTCAGGAAGACGCGCGTATCCTCAACGCGATGTGGGCCGCCATGGACGCGGAGCGTGTCGCGGTGCGCAGCTCCGGCCTGAACGAAGACGGCGCCGACAAGAGCTACGCCGGCGTCTTCGAATCCAAGCTCAACGTGACGCGCGACGGGCTGCCGGCGGCGATCGCCGAGGTGCGCGGCTCGCTGGCCGCCGCGCGTGTCTCGGCCTATGCCGGTGACGGCGCGGAGCGCGGCGGCGTGGTGGTGCAGAAGATGGTCCCGGCGGAATACGCCGGCGTCATGTTCACCGAGCATCCCGCCGAGTCCGGCAGCATGCTGATCGAGATGGTGCCGGGCCTGGGCGACAGCGTGACCGACGGCGCCGTGACACCCGAGACCTACACCTGCGGACGCTACAGCGGGCAGATCCACGAAGACGCGACGGCGCCGATCGACCTCGAGCCCCTGCTGGCCCTCGGACGTCAGGCCGAGGCCCTGTTCGGCGCCCCGCAGGACATCGAATGGGCCTACCAGGGCGGCCGTTTCTTCCTGCTGCAGTCGCGCGACATCGTGGTGACCTCGCGCACGGCCGCGAAGAACCGCATGCGGGCCGCTTTCGAGACCGAGCGGAGCCGGCTGCTGGAGATCGCCGCTGAAGCGCCGGCCGACGAGACCGTCTTCGCCCAGAGCGAGCTGTCCGAGCTGCTGCCCCGGCCGACCCCGTTCAGCCGCTCCTTCATGGAAGCGCTCTTCGCGCCCGGCGGCAGCACCGACCTGGCCTGTCGGGCGCTGGGCATCCCCTACGACGTCGCCGAGGACTCCCCCTCGATGGTCGAGACCGTCTTCGGCAACCTCTTCGTCAACCGCCACGAAGAGCGCCGCAGGCTCGGCAGCGGTCCGGGTCTCCTGGCCTCCTTCCGGCTGTCTCGCGCGGCGGATGACATGGAAGCGGACTTCCGCGAGCGCTTCCTGCCGGCTTTCCAGTCGGAGATGCGCCTGCTCGAGTCGCTCAATCTCTCGGGACAGACGACCGGCGAGATCGTCGACCTGCTGGCCGGCACCTGCGATCGTTTCATCAAGCTGCACTACGTCGAGGCCGACTCGATCAACATCGCCGCCGATTTCTACTTCAAGCTGGCCGAGCGCGAGCTGAAGCGCCGCGGCTTCTCGCCCGCGCAGCACCTCGCACACCTGCCGGAGACCGTCGTGCACAAGGCCATGTCGATGCTGCCGGAGGTTCGCGCCGGCCAGAGGCCCGTCGGCGATTTCCTGGATCTCTTCGGCCATCGTGCGACGCTCGACTACGAGTTCGCGCAGCCGCGCTACGGCGAGAGCCCGGATGCGGTCGAGCAGCTGGTCCGGCATGCCTCGACCCTGCCGCAGTCGGGCGCCGCCGCTTCGGATGCCTCCGCGGGCTTCGACAATCCTTCGCTGAACGTCGCGGTCGAGCGGGCCCGCCGCTTCCAGGCCCTGAAGGAAGAGGCCAAGCACCACTGCCTGCGCGAGGTGGCGGTGATCCGGCGGATCCTGGTCGAGCTCGATCGGCGCTTCTCGCTGGGCGGCGGCATCTTCTACCTGGCCCTGGAAGAAGTCCTGCGGCTGCGCGAAAGCGCCTACCTGCGCACCGCCCGCCAGCGCATCGCCGAGCGTCGTTCGCGCGACGTCGCCTTCCGGCAGATCGGGAACCTGCCGAGCGATCTGAGCCTGGCCGAGCTGGAGACGCTGACCATCTCCGGCGCCAAGCGGCGTCCCTCGGACGACTCCGGAGATCTGCAGGGCACCCTGGTCGCGGGCAACGCCCCGGTCGAGGGTCCGGCGCGCGTCGTCACCGACGACGACATCGACGCGCTGGAGCCCGGCGAGATCCTGGTCGCCCGCTACACGCAGCCGGACTGGACGCCGGCCTTCCCGCGGGCCGCGGGCGTGATCACCGAGGTCGGCGGCTGGCTCAGCCACGCCGCGATCCTGGCGCGCGAGTACAACATCGCCACGGTGGTGGGCGCGCGCGGTGCCATCGGCCGGATCCAGACCGGCGACCTGGTTCGGCTGCACCCGGACGGCAGGATCGAGACCGTCAAGCGCGCGACCCCGAGCGAGCAGCGCGAGGGCGAGAACGCCGCCGCGCGGCACGAGCCCGCCGAGTCTCGCGGCCGCACGCGGCCTAAGATCGTCGCCGTCAACGGCTAGGGCAAGATCGAGTTAGACCGAATCGATCTAACTCGTGAATCTTGCTCTACTTCAAAAGTTTGGAGACTGATTCACGGGTCACACCGATTCGGTGTGACCCGATCAGGCTCTCGTCGATAAGCCGCAATGTTCGAGCCGGCGCTCAGGCCGCGACGATCTGCGTCCCTGCGCCCGGCTTGATCGCCAGATCCGGCGGCAAGGTGATGATCACGTCGGTGCCTTTGCCGGGCTCGCTGCGGATGTCGAGGCTGCCGCCGTGAAGCTCGGTCAGCGCCCTGGCCAGGGGCAGCCCGAGGCCGGTCCCCTCGAAACGCCGGGCATATGAGCTATCGACTTGGCCGAAGGCCTCCAGCGCCGTCTGGATCTGCTTCTCGTCCATGCCGAGCCCGGTATCGGCGACGGTGACGGTGATCCCCTCGCGTGCGTCCCAGCATGCGGTGACCTCGACCCTGCCGCCGGCGGGCGTGAACTTGACCGCGTTGGAGAGCAGGTTGAGCAATACCTGCCGCAGCCGCCTCGGATCGGCGGTGATCTTCGGCATATCGGCGGCGATCTCGATGCTGAACCGCAAGTCCGCCTGCTTCGCCCGCTCCTCGACAAGGCTGACCGCGCTTCGCACCACCTCGACGAGGTCGAGCGCCTCCAGGTCGAGCTCCTCCTTGCCGGCCTCGACCTTCGACAGGTCCAGGATATCGCTGATCACCCCCAGCAGATGGCCGCCGGAGACGTTGATCTGCTCGGCGTATTCCTTGTACCGGGCATCGCCGAGCGGACCGAAGACCTCCATGTGCATGATCTCCGAGAAGCCGTTGATCGCGTTGAGCGGCGTGCGCAGTTCATGGCTCATGTTCGCCAGGAACGAAGACTTAGCCCGGTTCGCCGCCTCGGCCATCTCCTTGGCCTCCTTCAACTCCGCTTCTCGGGCGTTGCGCTGGACCAAGAACTCGCCGAGCAGCTGGACGGATCCGTGGAGATCGGCCAGCTCTTGCGAGGCGAAGACGGGCAGCGGCCAGCGGTCATGGTAGTGCCCGCCGCGGAAATGAGTGACCTGCTTGGCGATCCGGTTGATCGGCCGAATTGCCAGCGATGCCGACAAGAGACAGACCAGAAGGCTCATGACCAGGCACACGCCGCCGACCAAGAGCGCGATCATGTAGGCATGCGCCGTGATCTCCTGATAGGCGACGGTCACGTCCCAGACGATCGAGACGCGGCCGAAAGGCATGTCCTCGAATCTCACCTGTCGCGAGAAGCTGAGCGTGTGCAGCGGCGCGGGCGGCTCGGAAGGCGCCAAGGCTTCGTGCGAGCCGGAGACCACGCTCTGGGCCGCCGCTTGACGCTGCCAGGAATAGAGCGTCTGCCCGGCCTCGTTGGTGATCTCCGCCGAGAACAGCCCCTTATCGCCCCGGGTCAGCAAAGTCATCGTCGTCTCGATGTGCGGCACGTCCTCGGAGATCAGGTCTTCGAGCGAGGACGAGATCAGCAGATCGAAGAACTTCTCTTTTTCCAGCTCGGTGGCCGCCATCAGGTAACGGCGTTCGACGGTGTTGACGATCAGGCCCGCGGCCACCGCGACCGTGATGGCGATGACGAACATGCCGAGAAACAGCTGCAGCCCGAGCCGCAAGCGTCGGGGCGAGACCCTGGCGGGGCCCGCGCGGGGCAACCAAGACCAGCTCGGGGCCCGCTCAAGCGAAGCTGTCATTCCTGCCACGTGCTCCCGACTCATCTGGCGCCGACCGCGTTTCGCGAAGAAGCTGGGGTCTCCACCGGTCGCTTCCCGCCGCCAAGGCAGCGCAGCGGTGCCACCGGTCGGCGTCCTCACACGCCCTCGGACTACCTGAATCCGTAGGGATTTTAACTCACGGGCGGTTTAGGAAGTCCTTATGGCCTAGCACGACATGCGGCCTTGTAAGCCTCCATAAATGCAGTAGAATCCGACAGTTACAGGGGTGCGTTTCATTCGGTCCCGGGCGGATCGGAATGACCGGAGTAGGTAAAGGATTAACACCATACCCGTGATGCGCGAAATCCGGCCGCCAGGCCGTCCGAGCCATGGCGGGCGATCGGGGGCTGGCGGCCCGGCCGGGGCAGCCCGGATCCGCGGCCCGCTGGAGCGGATGCTGCAGCATCGAATACTCGGTTTGCGACCGTTTGGCGGCCTCCGGGCCGCGGTCTTGGGACTCGGCCTCGTCCTGCCGGTGGTCTCGCCCGGCGCGGCCCAGGACCCGGCGGCCGGCAAGGAGATCGCCCAGCGGCTCTGCGCGCGCTGCCATGCCGTCGCCCCGGGCATGGCGAGCCCGACCGAAAACGCCCCGCCCTTCGCCAGCTTCGGTCGCGATTGGCCGGTCAGCGACCTGCAGGAGGCGCTGGCCGAGGGGATCCTGGTCGGCCACAGCGATCCCCCCATGCCCGAGTTCGTGCTGACCCCGCAGGAGATCAGCGACCTGATCGCCTATCTGGAGAGCATCTCCGGCAAGTGAGGCCGCACCGGTTCCCGGCGGGTATTGCCACGGCAGGGACGGCGCTCAAATTCACGCATAAGTGTGCGCCTTTGACCGCCGCAACGGCGCGGGGGACTTCCGAACCGGCGCGCCCCTTCCCATCTGTTAGCTAAGACGGTCAGCCCCTGACCCAGTCGATTAGGAGACGAACAATGAAGACGAACCAAAGCTCGTTCCCTAGCGCTTTCATTGTCACTGCTGGGCTGCTCGCCCTCACGCCGCTCATGACGACGCCGGCGCTGGCCCAGCCGACGGCCTCAACGACACCGGATCTGCTGGCTCAATCGAGCTCGCAGGAGATGGCCGACCGCCTCGCGGACCTCGAGCGACGGGTTCAGGAGCTCGAAGAGCGGTTGGCCTCTCAGACGAACCGGAGGCCGGCGGCAAGCGATCCGATGGTCCGGGCCGGAGAGGAGGGCGTGATCCAACAGCTGCAAGAAATGGAAGACACTTTCGCCGAAAGGATTTGGCGCGAGCAGAGCTACGGTGGCAACTGACCGGCGCGGTGTCATCCGCAGAGAGGGCCTAGGGAGCTAGCCCATGACGGAGATGATAGGCGAGGCGTGACATCGATCCGGCAACGGCTGCGCGAGTCTTTCGCCCCTGCCGTGTTGGCCCTGGCGACCGGCCTCGCCGCCTGCAGTGTGTCGGACGGCGACGGCGACCGGGTGAAATGGGTCGCGCCGGAGGATCGCCGCATCGCCGTCGAGTCCGTCGCGCTCACCGGCGGTGAGCCGTTAAGCGTGCGCTACAGCAGCATGTTCCAGGTCGAGGAATACGCGCTGTTTCAGTCCGGCGGGAGACAGGCCGAGGTCATCTATGCGGCCGCCAACAAGAGACGCAACATGGCGCTGCAGTACGACTACGCGATCAGCGCGATGGTGCCGACCTGGAACCACAACGCCGGTCGCGTATCGTCTTGGGGCGAGCTCGGCCGCCTCGACGCGGGCCAGAGGACTTGGTTCTACCGCACCTATTCGCTCGAAGGGTCGCGTCGGCGTTGTTTCGGATTTCATCTCGTGCGGGAAGTCGCCCTCGACGACCCCTTACGGCGGCCGCGCGAGATGATCTTCGGCTATTTCTGCGGTGCGGAGGACGAGGCCTTGGCCGACGATCAGATCCGCTCGTTGATCCAAAGCATCGACATCCGAGGACGCCCCCAGTTCGACCGGCCGGGATCCCGCGCCGGCAGCGTCGTCACGGCGAGCCTAGACGGCGCCGCCGCCGACCGGGAGCCGATCGTCGTCGCGCGCGGCGCCGGCGCGACACCCGGTATCGGGAACCCCGAATTCCCTTTCAAGTTCGCCCGCTACTACAGCACCAGCAGCGGCAAGAAGCGCTGAGCGCTCTGTCAGGACGGCGAAGCTGGCGCGGCAGGTAAGAGGCTCCGGCCGGCATGCCGGTCGCCGCCGCGATATCGCTCGCAACGACCACGCGCCATTTGGCACCGAGCGAACACGCCCGAACGTGCCATTTCATCGTCAAGCGACACAGGAAATCCCTGACGACAAGACAAGGTGGCCGAACGGCGACTACGCGGAACAGCCATTTCGCGCCACACAGGCGAAAGCAGTTGCTTTGAGCACAACTTTTTCTCAAGATCGTTACACGGTTCTCGGTTTGACTATGTTTTGCTTGCGCTTTCAGTCAGCGACTTCATCCGGGGGGATCCGAAGTCATGAACCCAAGATGCTTTCCTTTCCTGCGCCGTGCCGGGCTCGGCGCTGCAGCGACTCTTCTTCTCTCCCCCGGAGCCTTCGCCGAAACCATCGAGGTTGACGCCGAGTTTCTCCGTCAGCTGAAGAATCTGGTCAATCGCCAGCAAGAGCAACTCGAGCAGCAACAGGATCAGATCAAGGGCCAGTCGGAACAGATGAAGAAGCAGTCGGAGCAGATGCGCGCTCTGCAACTGCAGGTCAAAGAGCTAAACGAGACCGCGACGAAGGCGCAAGAAACCGCCAACCAGGCTCTGGAGACGGCCGAGCCGACGGCCGGACAGACGGACCGTAACATCACCTCCGGCGAAGACCGGGTGAAGGTAACCATCTCTGGCCAGGTCAACCGGGCGACCAACATCGTCCATGACGGCGGCCGCAACGTGAAGGCCTACTTCGTGGACAACGGCGCTTCGACCAGCCGCTTCCGGATCGTCGGCACGGCCGAGGTCACCGACGACCTCACCTTTGGCACGCGGCTCGAGACCGCCTTCTCCCCGAACCAATCCTCCCAGGTCACCCAGAGGGACGAGGAAAGCGGCGATTTCTTCGACCAGCGTTGGGCCGAGGTCACCTTCGACAGCAAGACCTTCGGCAAGCTGTCGCTCGGCAAGGGCGATACCGCCTCGAACAACACGTCCGAGGTCGATCTGTCCGGCACCTCCGTCGTGGCATACTCCGCGGTCGGCGATGTTGCCGGCGGGCTGTTCTTTCGCGACAACAACGAAAACCTCTCCGCTGTCCAAGTGAAGAACGCCTTCAACAACTTCGACGGCTTGTCGCGCAAGACCAGGGTCCGCTACGACAGCCCGGCGTTCTATGGCATCTCGCTCGCTGGGTCGGTGATCAGCGACGACCGGATCGACGGCGCCGTGTTCTGGGGGGCCGAGTTTTCCGGCTTCCGGGCCGCAGCCGCCATGGCGGTCGCGGATATCAACGAGTCCAAGGTCAACTACCGCATGAACGGCTCGGCCTCCGTTCTGCACCAGGACACCGGCCTGAACTTGACCGTCGCGGGCGGCTTCGACGACAAGTCCGAACAAGGCGACCCACAAAACTTCTTCATCAAGGGCGGCTGGATCGCCAACTTCTTCGACTTCGGCCAAACGGCCTTCACTGTCGATTTCACCCAGTCGACGAACAACCCGGAGAGGACCGACAAAGGCAACTCGTTCGCCGGCACCGTCGTCCAACAGGTCGATGACTTCGGCACCGAATTCTACGCTCAGGTGCGGGCCTACACCTTCGATCGAAACAACGACAGGTGCTGCAAGGACATCATCGCCGGGACCGTCGGCAGCCGGGTCAAGTTCTGATGTCGCACGGCGTCAGTTCCGGCGCGGAGGCGCGGACCCGACTGAGATGGTCGGGTCCCGGCGCCACGGCGGTCCCATCCCAAGATGCCCGCCCTGACGCTTGGGCCCGTGTGCCGCCCCGAGGCGACCGACAGGATTCCCGCATGACGTGAGTGCGCGGCGCCTGGTTTTCGAACGGCGGAGCCCAGGCCGTGTACTCATAAACGGAAACGTCCGGTTTCGGCGGCTGATCGGACATCGACCGCTCAGTCGGCCACGTCTCAGATGCGGACAAAGTTGTCGTTCACTGAATGGCGGCTTTGACGGGTGCGGACAGGCGTTCGGTCCAGGCCGGATACCTCTCACGGTTCCACCTTGCCTTCCCGCCCAACCGCAGCGTCCGCTTCCACTACGGGATCGTTGTAGGTCCAGCGAGGAACCGTGCGCATGCGGTCGAGGCCGGCGAAGGTGCCCGCAAAGTCGGTGCTATCCGGCGAATCCTCGCGGAGTGCGGCCTCGAACTCCTGGCCAAAGCCGTCGAAGCCGTCAGCATCCAATTCGCACAGGTGAATCTGGTTCCAGTCGATCTTCAGTTCCGGGTCACGGTAGAGGACCGCGGCCGTCTCCATCGCTCTGAACGTCCCGAACCTGTTCGCCCGGACAAGCTTTGCGGCCGCGGGGCCGCAAAAGTCTCGCATGACGTTTCTGTACTCGCCGAGATACGGCGAATGCACCTTGATGTATTCCAGCGAAGCTTGCCGTTCGGGTCGGTCGGCCGAGCCCTGCCAATCGCGCGGCAGTACAAAGGATGAAGGAGTGGTCAGAAGAATTTCCGCGCGCAGCAGGCCTGTTTCGGCCGGTTGCGGCCTGACCACGAGGTCGAGGATTGCATCGACAGGAACCAAACTGCGGAAATAGCTTAGCTCGACATGGCTCCACACCGGCGCTTCCGAAGCGTTCTGATAGACAGTTCGGTGCCGATAGAGCGCCTGCCCGAGGCATGCCTCCCCGAAGCGCGCCCAGTTGACGGCGTTGTCCTTGAGCGCGGTTTCCGTTCGGGGATCCGGCGCCTGTATCGTCCGGGCAAGCACGACGAGGCGGTCGTCGGGTTCTATTCGTGTCAGATGCGATCGGTAAGAGGGATCTATCATCTTGAGTCTTCCCTAAGTTTCTGGATTGTCGGAGGTCCACACTCCGTTCCCTCAGGCAAGCAGTTGGACTGGACATTCGCCGGATCCTGACGAATGAGCAAGTTGGGCTCTTCCTAGCCAATCGGTCCGCGGAGCGGCGGGTCTGGTTCCGACGGCAAAGCGGGCATTGAATGAGGGCGTGCCGGCGATCTGCTCAAAGACCTGCCCGAGGGCGGGATGCTTCTGGCCGACAAGGCATATGACTCAGAGGCCATCCGGTCACCCGTCACCTCGCATGGCGGTTGGGCAAACATACCTCCGCGGCGCAATCGGCGAGATCCGATCTGCTTCAGCCCGTATCTCTATCGGGATCGGAACCTGGTCGAGCGGTTCTTCAACCGGATCAAGCACTGCCGCCGCATCGCCACGCGATATGAGAAGCGGGCGGCAAACGCCCTCACCTTCGTCAAGCTCGCATCAGTCCGCCTTTGATTGCGCGTTCATGAGTCCACGGCCTAGTATTCGCCTACAAATAAACGGCCCGCAACCATGTGACAGTGCCGTTACGTTGTGGGTTTCGGATAGATTTGCATCGAGAAGTGTGCGTAAATTGAGGGTTAGCAATAAAGTATTCGCGCTCTTGGACCGGAACGTCATCGGGGGGCCAGATGATGCATTTTGGCGGTAGCCGGATCCGGCGTCTCGCAGGGCTCGGAGCCGCGGCAAGCCTGCTCCTTTGCGGCGGGGCACTTGCCGAAACCATCGAGGTGGACGCTGATTTCCTCCGCCAACTGAGGGACCTGGTCGAGCAGCAGCAGGAGCAGCTCGAGCAGCAGCAAGATCAGATCAAGGGACAGAACCAGCAGATGCAGAAGCAGTCAGAGGAACTGCGTGCTCTGCAACTGCAGGTCAAGGAGCTGAACAAGACCGCGACGCAGGCGAAGGAAACGGCCGTGCAGGCGCTCGAGACGGCCGAGCCGGCCGCCGGCGCGAGCGACCGCAACATCACTTCCGGCGAGGACCGGGTCAAGGTGACCATCTCGGGCCAGGTCAACCGCGCGGTTAACATCGTCGGCGACGGCGGCCGCAACGTGAAAGCCTACTTCGTCGATAACGACGTCACGAACAGCCGTTTCAGGATCGTCGGCGAGGCCCAGGTCACCGACGATCTCACTTTCGGGACACGGCTCGAGACCGCCTTCGCCCCCAACGAATCCGGCGACGTCAACCAGAGGAACGAGGAAAGCGGCGATTTCTTCGACCAGCGCTGGGCCGAGGTCTCCTTCGACAGCAAGACCTTCGGCAAGCTCTCGCTTGGCAAGGGCTCGACGGTCTCCGACGACACCGCCGAGGTCGACCTCTCCGGCGTCGACGTCATCGCCTATTCCGGTGTCGCCGATATCACGGGCGGCTTGTTCTTCCGCGACAACAACGAGAACCTCACCGCGATCCGGGTGCAGGACGGCTTCTTCAACTTCGACGGCTTGGGGCGCCAGTCGAGGGTTCGCTACGACAGTCCCACCTTCTACGGCTTCCAGCTCGGCGGCTCGGTGATCAGCAACGATCGCATCGACGGGGCCGTGCGCTGGGGCGCGGAGTTCGCCGGCTTCGAGGCCGGCGCCGCGATAGCCGTGTCCGACCCCAACGCGTCGAAGACCAACTACAGGCTCAACGGCTCGGCGTCCGTCTTGCACCAGGATACCGGCCTGAACGTGACCGTCTCAGGCGGCTTCGACGACGTATCCGAGCAGGGCGACCCGCAGAACTTCTACATCAAGGGCGGCTGGCTCACCCAGTTCTTCAATTTCGGTCAGACCGCCTTCGCAGTCGATTTCACGCAATCGACGAACAACCCCTCGAGGACCGACAAAGGCAACTCCTACGGCGGCGCGGTGGTTCAAGAGGTCGAGGACTTCGGCACCGAGTTCTACGCGCAGGTGCGGGCCTACACCTTCGACCGCAACAATGACCGATGCTGCAAGGACATCATCAGCGGAACGGTCGGCAGCCGGATCAAGTTCTGATGCCGAAAGACAGAGTTTCCAGCGGTACGGGCAAGCGCTCATTGCAACGGTCGGTTCTAGCCGCACTGGCGGCATCGCTCGTCCTGGCCGCTTGCGCAAGCTACGAGCCCTACTCGGCGGAGCGGCTCAGACAAAACGACCGCGAGGAAGGCCCCAAGGCCGGCCTCTTCACGGGCGACGACGGCGCCTTCAAGGTTTTCGGCGCCGTGAAGAAGAAGCCGGAAGGCGCGGAAGGCGAAGAGCCGGCGACCGCCGGCGGGGGCTTGGCGCCGGACCCCAACCCGTCCTACGAGCCCGGCTCCGGTTCCGGCGCGCCGCCGAAAAGCGAGGGCGAGAAGGTCCTGTTCTGACCGGCATCGCCGACGGTCCGGCCGCGCGCACCTTCGGCGGCGGCAAAGTATCCCAAAACCGCAATTTCTTCTGTCCCGAACTGATCATGGGTTGAACTCCGGCGCCGGGGGCCGCAGGTTTGCCGGCGAAAGGAAGGCCCTTGAGCCAGCAGCCGAGCCCCGACTACCCGGTCGAGCTGACGCCGCCGGACATCGCGCCCCATCGTGCCGGCAACACCGGCGTCGATTACGTGACCCGCTTCGAGTCGGGCCGCGCCGGGCCGCACGTCATGCTGAGCGCGATCGTGCACGGCAACGAGATCTGCGGCGCCATCGCCCTCGACTTCCTGCTGCGCGAGGGCCTGCGCCCGGCGCGCGGCACCCTGACCCTCGGCTTCGTCAACGCCGCCGCCTATCAGCGCTTCGATCCGCGCAATCCGACGGCGAGCCGCTACGTCGACGAGGACTTCAACCGGCTCTGGACGTCCGAGGTACTCGAGGGCCTGCGCGCCTCGGTCGAGCTGGCCCGCGCCCGCGAGCTCCGGCCGGTCATGGACGAGGTCGACTTCCTGCTCGACATCCACTCCATGCAGCACGACACGCCGCCCCTGATCATGGCGGGTCCGCTCGACAAAGGCCGCCGCCTGGCGCGCGAGGTCGCCATTCCCGGCATCGTGGTCAGCGATTCCGGGCACAGCGCCGGCCGCCGCATGCGCGACTACGCCGGCTTCGCCGAGGCGGCCAGCCCCAAGAACGCGCTGCTCGTGGAATGCGGCCAACACTGGGAAGAAGGCGCCGCGCCGCGCGCAATCGAGGCCGCGCTGCGCTTCTTGCTGCACTTCGGAATGATCGAGGAGCAGGAGGCCGCGCCGCATCTATCGACCCGACCCGCCGCGCCGCAGCGTTTCATCGAGGTGACCGGTCCCGTCACCATCAAGAGCGACGACTTCCGCTTCGCCGCGCCCTACCGCGGCCTCGAGGTGTTGCCAGCGGCCGGCACGGTGATCGGCCACGACGGCGGCGAGCCGGTGGTGACGCCCTACGACGACTGCGTGCTGATCATGCCCTCGCGCCGCCTCAAGCGCGGCGAGACGGCGGTCCGCTTCGGGCGCTACGTGGAGGCGCTGTAGGACCGTCAGCCGAGGTCCGGGTTGCCCGGTGCCTGCGGCAAGCCATCGTCGCGCGGCACCCAGGGCTGCGCGTGGTCGCACCAGATGTGCGCCTCCGGCTTGAGACCGGAGGTATCGTCGAGCGTCCCCGCTTTGATGAACAGCAGGTCCGGCAGCGCCTCGGCGTCGGTCAGGATCGGCGAGCCGCAGGCGCTGCAGAAGCGGCGCTTGACCGGCAGGCCGCTCGCCCCGGTGTCCTCGTAGAGCGCGAGGCTGTCGCCCTCGAGCTTCAGGCTCGCCCGCGGCACCGCGACCATGATCGAGAAGGCCGTCCCGCTCTGCTTCTGGCAGTGCTTGCAGTGGCACACCGCCGTCATGACCGGCGGCGCGTCGCTGCTGTAGCGTACCGAGCCGCAGAGGCATCCACCCTTGACGTCCATGGCTAGCTCCCTTGTTTTCGTGCGGTCCGCCCTCAGGCGACCTGAATCCGCGCCGCGAGCTCTTGCAGCTCCGACGGCGCGGGCTCCTTGCGCGGCCAGCCGAGGGTTACGCCGTCGTCCTCGTGGCGCGGCAGGATGTGCAGGTGGAAATGCGGCACGGTCTGCCAGCCGGCCGGGCGGTTCGCCTGCAGGACGGTGATGCCGGCGGGCGCGAAGGCCTGCTCGACTGCGCGCGCGATCTTGGCGGCCGCGGTGAAGACGGCGGCGGCCTCGTCGTCGCTCAGATCGAGGATGGTCTCGGCCGGCCGCTTCAGGGCCAGCAGCACGTGGCCCGGGTTGACCTGGCCCGCGTCCATGAAGGCGTAGACGCTCTCGTCCTCGTAAACCTTGGCGCTCGGGATCTCGCCGGCGATGATGCGTTGGAACACGGTCTCGGCCATGGCCTCTCCTCCTGGCTCGCGGGTCGTCGGGACCGGCTGAAAGAAAACCGCGACGCCTGCCCACGAACAATATGGTAAGATTACCTAGTGTCTGCGTGCTGACGAGAGGATGCCCGTGCTCGAGACACGCAATCGCCTAGACCTATTCGAAAGGCTCGGGACCGCAGCCGGCCCCGAAGCCGCGCTCGAGAGCCTGATCGAGGACTTGGCGCCGCCGGACCGGCTGGGCGGCGTCTACGCCTTCGGCGGCCGGCTTGATCGCCCGGCGCCTTGCCGACGCCGCGCCGGGCTCCGGGTCGTCGGCAACCGGCGCGGCCGGGCTTGGTGGCGCGACTACGCCGCCGAGCCGAGCTTCCGGCTCGAGGATCCGGTGCGCGACGTGGTGCGCCGCAGCCTCGCGGCCGTCGACTGGCGCGAGACCGCGGCGCGCGGCTCGCGGGAGAGCCGCCGCCGCCTGTGGCATCCGCTGTGGGACCAGGGAATCACACAGGGTTGCACGATCCCGGTGCACGAACCGCAGGAACGGCGCTACGGCTGCGTCACCTTCCTGCATTTCGGTGCGCTTGCGCCCTTCGATCGTTGGATCGAAGCCCACGGTCAAGAGATCACCGCGGCGGTCTATTGCTTCCACGGCCTGCTGCGGGCGGCGGAGAAGGACGCGGCGCCGGACGCGAAGCTGACGCCGCGCCAGAGGGAGTGTCTGACCTGGGTCGCCGCCGGTTGCACGAGCAAGGAGATCGCGCGCCGTCTCGGCCTTTCGCCCAAGACCGTCGACCTACACCTCGCCGCTGCCCTCGAGCGGCTCGACGCCCGGACCCGCTCGGAGGCGGTCGGCCAGGCCATCCGGCGCGGACTGATCCAGCCCTGAATAGATCCTGTATCGAGACGTAGCTTGGCCGGCGTCATTCGGCCGCCCGAGCCGCGGTGCCGCCGGCGGTGAGCTGGCGGGCGACCAGGCGGGCGTAGAGCCCGCCCTTGGCCATGAGCTCCTCGTGGCCGCCCTGCTCGGCCAGGCGCCCCCGGTGCATGACCGCGATCTTGTCGGCCGCGCGCACGGTCGACAGGCGGTGCGCGATGACCAAAGTGGTGCGGTGCTGCATCAGCTCGCGCAGGGCCTTGTGCACCAGGCGCTCGCTGGCCGCGTCCAGGTGCGAGGTCGCCTCGTCCAGCACAAGCACCGGCGCATCGCGCAGGAAGGCCCGGGCGATGGCGACGCGCTGACGCTGGCCGCCGGAGAGCGCCATGCCGCGCTCGCCGACCGGCGTCTCCAGGCCTTGCGGCAGGGCGGCGACGAATGGCTCCAGCGCGGCGCGGCGGATCGCGGCCGCGAGCTCGTCATCGTTCGCCTCGGGCCGGGCGATCAGGATGTTGGCGCGCAGCGTGTCGTTGAACAGGTAGGTGTCCTGGGCGACCAGGGCGACCTGACGGCGCAGGGCGTCGAGCCGGTAGTCGCGCAGGTCGTGACCGTCGAGGCGGATGCCGCCCCGCTCCGGGTCCCAGAAGCGCAGCAGCAGATGGGCCAGGGTGGTCTTGCCCGCGCCCGAGGGTCCGACCAGGGCCACGGTCGCGCCGGCCGGGACGTCGAGAGTGACCCGCTCGACCGCGGGCCGGTCGAGGCCCGGATAGTGGAAGGTGACGTCGTCGAAGCCGATGCCGACGCCGCCATCACGCAGGGGTGCAGCCTCGCGCGGCCCGTCGAGCACCGGCACCGGCTCGGCATGCACCGCGTGCAGCCGCCGCGTCGCGCCGAGGGTGTCGGCGAGCTGACGGCCGATGTCGGCGATCTCGGAGACCGGCAGGAAGGCGGCCATGGCGAGCAGGGTCAAGAGCGGCAGATAGGCCGCGGCCATGGCGCCGTCGCGCACCAGGAGTCCGCCGACCAGCACCACGGCCAGGCCGCCCAGCGTGGTCATGACCTCGACCAACGCGGTCTGCAGGGTCAGGTCGCCGAAGAACGGCAGGCGCACGGCCTGATGCTTCTCGATCAGGTCGGTGAAGGCGCGCTTGCGGCGCTGCTCCTGCTGAAAGGCGACGACCTCCGTGAGGCCTTGAACGCTGTCCACGGTGTGGGCGTTCAGCTCGCCCAGCGCCTCGCGGTCGCGCGACGCCAGGCGGTCGATGCGCCGGCGCAGCACGAAAGGGGAGACCGCGACCACGGCGAGGAACGGCAGCAAGGCCAGGGCCAGGCCCCAGTGGAAGGCGGCCAGCACGGCGATGGCGGCCGTCGGCACCAGCAGGGCGACGAAGGCCGGCGCGATGGTGTGAGCGAAGAAATACTCGACCATCTCGACGTCCTCGGTAGCCATGGCCACCAGGTCGCCGGTGCGCCGTCTGACAAGATAGGCCGGGGCCAAGCGGTCGACCTTGCGGAACAGCTCGATGCGCATCTCGGCCAGCAGGCGGAAGGCCATGTCGTGGGCGACCCAGGACTCCAGCCAGTGCAGCACGCCGGCGGCCGGCGCCAGCACGAAGAGCGCGGCGATCAGGCCGAAGGTCGGATCACCGGTTTTGACCGCCGCGACCGCCAGGCCCGAGACCAGGCCGACTGCGATGAAGGCCGCCACGCGGCCGACCCCGAACAGGAAGGTCAGCGCCAGGCGGCCGCGCCAGGGACGGGCGAAGGCCATCAGCTTGGCGATGGCGCCGGCCCAGCCCAAGCCCTCGGCGCGCAGCACGGAGTCCTCCTGGGGCGCCGGCGCCTCGGGCGCGTCGGCGAAGATCTGCGCCGACTCGAAGGCCAGGTCCGGGGCCGCGCCGGCCGCGGGGTCAAGGCCCCGGTCGCGGTCCTGCGCCTGCTCGGCCATCAGCCGCCAATAGGCGCCGCGACGCGCCATCAGCTCGCCATGGCTGCCGGACTCGGCGACGCCGCCCTCGCCCAGCACCAGGATGCGGTCGGCGTCGATGACGCTGGACAGGCGGTGCGCCAGCACCAGCGTCGTGCGCCCCATCATGAGCCGGTCGAGCGCCTCCTGGATGACCGCCTCGTTCTCCGCGTCGACCGCCGACAGGGCCTCGTCGAGGATCAGGATCGGCGCGTCACGCAGCAGGGCGCGGGCGATCGCGATGCGCTGGCGCTGCCCGCCCGAGAGCTTGATGCCGCGCTCGCCGACCAGGGTCTTGTAGCCCTGCGGCAGGGCGGCGATGAAGTCGTGGGCGTTGGCGGCACGCGCCGCGGTTTCCAGCTCGTCCTGACTGGCCTCCGGCTTGCCGAGGCGCAGGTTGTCCTCGACCGTGCCGTGGAACAGGTATGTGTCCTGGTTGACGATGGCGAGCTGACGGCGGATCTGCTCGAAGCTCAGTTCTTTCAGGTCGCGCCCGCCGAGCAGCACGCGGCCCCCCTGCGGGTCGTACAGTCGCAACAGTAGACGCACGATCGAGGACTTGCCCGAGCCGCTCTCGCCGACGATGCCGATGCGCTCGCCCGGCGCGACGGCGAAGTCGAGGCCGCGGTGGGTCGGGCCGCGGCCGCCGGGATAGGCGAAGCCGACCTTCTCGAAGGCGAGCGTGGCCGGCAGCGTCTCGACCGCGGCCGGCGTCGCGGGCTCGGAGATCGCCGGCTTGCTGTCGAGCAGCGCCAGGATCTTGCCGGCGGCGGCCCGGGCCAGCATGCCGTCGTGCAGCATGCCGCGCAGGTCGCGCAGCGGCCGGAACACCTCGATGCCCAGCAGCAGGATCACCAGCAGCGCCTCCAGGCCGAGCAGACCCTGGCTCAGGCGATAGGCGCCGACCGCCAGCCCGGCCGCCGCGCCGACCGCGATCCCGGTGTCGGTAATCCCGCGGGTCAGCGAGTTGGTCGCGAGCACCCACATGGTCGATCGGAACACGGCGTGCGCCTTCTCGGCCAGGAGCTTGGCGCGCGCCCCGCTCTGGCCGAAGGCCTTGAGCGTGGCCAGGCCCTGAATCGAGTCGAGGAACTCGGCGGCGAAGTCGGCGTAGGCGCGCGAGCGCGCCAGGGAGTTGCGCTCATCCAAGCGGTGAAAGGCGGCCGGCGCGATCAGCGTGAACAGCGCCGCGCCGAGGAACACCATAGCGACGACCGGATCGATCCAGGCGACGAAGCCGAAGATCAGCAGCGGCGTGATGGCGGCGACGAAGAGCTGCGGCAGGTAGCGGCCGAAGTAGACCTCGAGATGCTCGATCGAGTGCACCAGGCTGACAACGATGTCGCCGGTGCGCATCAGCCCGAGATGGGCCGAGCCCAGCTCGATCACCTTGTCGTAAAGCGTCTGGCGCAGCTTGAGCTGGACCTTGGCCGCGGTCCTGTGGGCGACCATGACTCGGGCGTACTCGAGCAGGCCGCGCAGCGCGATGACGACGGCGACGACCAGGCCGGCGCGCAGCAGCTGCTCCAGGGGCGCGCCCAGAAAGACCTGGCCCAGCAACCAGCCGAGCAGGGCCAGGCGCGCGATGCCCAAGGCCGAGGAGAGGATTCCCAGGGCCACGGCGCCCCAGATGCGCCCGCGGACGTCCTCGGTGAAGACCCAGAGCCGTCGATCGAAATACATGCCGCTCTCCCTTCAGCCCGTCGCGCGCCCGGCGGCGCGCCCGAGAAACAGACATAGGCCATGCAGAATTGTTTGGCGCTCATCTAATTTGCATGCTGGCTGAACATTCTTGTTTAGACCGGCGGCCGGGATTTCGGGCACACTGTGGCCATGAACTGGGACGACATGCGCATTTTCCTCGCCGTCGCGCGGGCCGGAAACCTCTCGGCGGCGGCCAAGACCCTGAAGGTCACGCAGCCGACCGTGGGCCGGCGGCTCCGCGCCCTGGAGGCGGGCCTCGGCGCGCGGCTGTTCGAGCGCCTGCCCGACGGTCTGGTGCCGAGCCCGGCCGGCGCAGAGCTGCTGCCCCTGGCCGAGGCCATGGAGGCGACCGCCCTGGCCGTCGACCGCCGGCGCCCCGCCCTGGCCGAGAGCGCCCGGGGCACGGTGCGGATCTCGGCCTGGGAGAGTTTCGCGCAGTTGCTGACCGGCTACCTGCCAGAGCTGCGCAGGCGCCTGCCGGAGATCGAGATCGAGATCGGGGTCAACCACATCTACGCCAACCTGACCCGGCGCGAGGCGGACCTGCTGATTCAGGAGTGCCTGCCGGAGAACCCCGGCCTGATCGTGCGCCGGCTCGGCGCCTATACCTTCGCGGTCTACGGCGCTCGCGACTACGTCGCCGCCCATCCGGCCGCCCTCGGCGAGTCGCGCACCGAGGCCTGCGAATGGGTCGGCTTCGACGAGGACCACGCCTACTTCCATAACCAGTCCTGGCTGCTGGAACGGCTGGACGGCGCCCTGCCGGGCGTGCGGGTCAACAATGCCATGGTGATTCACCAGGCGGTGCGCGAGGGCACCGGGCTGGGCGTGCTGCCCTGCTTCGCCGGCGACGCGGACGCCTCGCTGGTGCGCCTGACGCCGCCGATCGACGCCCTGGTGCGCGACCTG
>JAAUXY010040274.1_pt1 | contig 25297 bp, 20 predicted proteins | sample 7278121 | NCBI WGS metagenome assembly JAAUXY01 (sample SAMN14350117, study PRJNA611818) | marine sediment metagenome | isolation source: surface marine sediment (1.8m) | place: French Polynesia: Moorea | collected 2018-08 | reverse complement strand
TGAAGTTCGCGTCGGGCAATCCGATCACGGCGGAGGATGCCGCGTTCTCGCTGCGCCGGGTGATCATCCTGGAGAAGACGCCGTCGTTCATCCTGACCCAGTTCGGCTTCATCAAGGACAACGTGGCGGACACCATCAAGGCGACCGGCAAGCATGAGCTGACGATCAGGACCGACAAGCCCTATGCGCCGAGCTTCGTGTACAATTGTCTGACCGCGCCGGTGGCCTCGATCGTCGACAAGACGCTCGCCATGCAGCACGAAGCGAACGGCGATCTCGGACATGAGTGGATGAAGACCAACTCGGCCGGCTCCGGCGCCTATGTGCTGCGCTCGTGGAAGCCGAACGAGTCTTATGTGCTGGACGTCAACAAGGGTTACTGGCGCGGCGAACCGGCGATGAAACGGATCTTCGTGCGCCACATCCCGGAGTCCTCGACCCAGCGCCTGCTGCTGGAGAAGGGCGACGTGGACATCGCCCGGCATCTCTCGGCCGACGACGTGGTGGCGATCTCTGACGATCCGGACCTGAAGGTCGAGGACGACCTCAAGGGCCGGATCATGTACATCGCGATGAACCAGAAAGACCCGATCTTGGGCAAGCCCAAGGTCGTCGAGGCGATGAAGCACCTGATCGACTACCAGGGCATGTCGGACAGCTTCCTGCGCGGCCAATTCGTGGTGCACCAGGCATTTCTGCCGCTGACCTATCTGGGCGAGCTTAAGGACAAGCCGTACAAGCTGGACGTCGCCAAGGCCAAGTCGCTGCTGGCCGAGGCCGGTCATGCCGATGGCTTTGAGGTCAAGATCTACGTGCGCACCGTTTACGAACGCATGGAGATGGCCCAGTCGCTGCAGAACACGTTCGGCCAGGCCGGCATCAAGGTCTCGCTGGTCACCGGCACCGGCAAACAGATCCTGACCCAGTACCGTGCCCGCCAACACCAGATCTATCTCGGCGCCTGGGGGCCGGACTACCCGGACCCGCACACCAATGCGGACACCTTCGCCCACAACGCAGATAATTCCGAGGAAGCCAAGCTGACCGGCAAGCTCGCCTGGCGCAATGCCTGGGACATCCCGGAGATGACCAAGATGACGGAGGCCGCGGTGCAGGAGAAGGACGCCGAGAAGCGAGCCGACATGTACCGGAAAATCCAGCGGGTACACCAGCAGACGTCACCGTTCGCGCCGATGTTCCAGCGCATCATCCAGAACGCCATGCGCAAGAACGTGAACGGCTTCAACACCGGTAGCGCGGTGCACGACGTGTTCTATTGGACGGTGACCAAGTAGGACGGGTCGGGACGGGCCGGATCTCGGCATGAGCCTGGCACCGGGTCGGGTCGGACGGCGCGCGCCGTCAGCGGTGGAGCGCGCGCTGCTGCCCGGCCTGCGCCTGGTCCTCAGCCTTGCCGTTACCTTCTTCGGGCTGTTGCTGATCACGTTCCTGATCGGCCGCGTGGTGCCGATCGATCCGGTCCTGGCGGTGGTCGGCGAGCGCGCCTCGCCGGAGGTCTACCAGGCCGCGGTGCGTGAGCTCGGGCTCGACAAGCCGCTCTACGAGCAGTTCGCGATCTACCTGTGGAAGGTGCTGCAGGGCGATCTCGGCAAGTCGCTGCTGACCGCGCAACCGGTGCTGTCCGACATCGCGCGGGTGTTCCCGGCGACCCTGGAGCTGGCCACGGTCGCGACCATCCTGGGCGTGATCCTAGGCGTTCCGATGGGTGTGGTGGCCGCGGTCCACCAGGGGCGCTGGCCCGACCATCTGGTCCGCATGGTCGGGTTGTTCGGCTACTCGATGCCGGTGTTCTGGCTCGGCCTGATGGGCCTACTGATCTTCTACGGCGTGCTCGACTGGGTGGCCGGCCCGGGGCGGCTGGACATCTTCTATGACGGCATCGTGCCCGGGGTGACCGGCATGATCCTGATCGACTCGCTGCTCGCGGGCGAGGTCGAGATCTTCTGGAACGCGGTGTCCCATATCGTGCTGCCGGCGTCCGTGCTCGGCTACTACTCGCTCGCCTATATCAGCCGGATGACGCGCAGCTTCATGCTGGAGCAGCTCGGCCAGGAGTACATCACCACCGCGCGGGTCAAGGGCCTGTCGGAGGCCCGGGTGATCTGGCGGCACGCGCTGGGCAATGTGATGGTGCCGCTGATCACGGTGATCGCGTTGTCCTATGCCTATCTGCTGGAAGGCTCGGTGCTGACCGAGATCGTGTTCGCCTGGCCGGGCATCGGCTCCTACATCACCAACTCGCTGCTGTCGGCCGACATGAACGCGGTGCTGGGCGGAACGATCGTGGTCGGGACCGTGTTCATCGGCCTCAACATGCTGTCCGACGTGCTGTACCGGCTCGTCGACCCGCGCGCGAGATAGGGGCGCGGGCATGGACGCAGCACAGGTCAGCAACGGGAAGGCGGCGGGCTGGCGGGTCTGGCTGACCACCGACACGCCGCGCTCGCGGCTGCAGGCGCGCGCGGTGCAGGTCTATCTCGCCTGGCTGTCCTTCGCGCGCAATCCGCTGGCGGTGCTCGGGCTGCTGATCGTGCTAGCCCTGGTGGTGGTCTCGGCCCTGGCGCCGGTGCTCGCGACCCATGACCCATTCGCCCAGGACCTGCCGAGCCGGCTGCTGCCGCCGGGCTCGCCCGGGCATTTGTTCGGCACCGACGAGCTTGGCCGCGACATCTACAGCCGGCTGGTCCATGGGGCCAGCATCACGCTCTACATCGTGGCCCTGGTCGCGGTGACCGCGCCGGTCGCCGGGCTGATCGTCGGCACGATCGCCGGATATTTCGGCAAATGGATCGACGTCGTGCTGATGCGCCTGACCGACGTATTCCTGGCGTTCCCGCGCCTGGTGCTGGCACTCGCCTTCGTCGCTGCGCTGGGGCCGGGGATCGAGAATGCGGTGCTGGCCATCGCGATCACCTCCTGGCCGCCCTATGCCCGGATCGCGCGGGCCGAAACGCTGACCATCCGCAACAGCGATTACATCGCGGCGATCCGGTTGCAGGGGGCGTCGGGCCCGCGGATCATCGCCGGCCATATCGTGCCGTTGTGCCTGTCCTCGGTGATCGTGCGCATCACCTTGGACATGGCAGGCATCATCCTGACCGCGGCCGGGCTCGGCTTTCTCGGTCTCGGCGCGCAGCCGCCGACGCCGGAATGGGGGGCGATGATCTCGGCCGGGCGAAAGTTCCTGCTCGACCAGTGGTGGGTCGCCACCGTGCCGGGGCTGGCGATCTTCGTCGTCAGCCTGGGCTTCAACCTGTTGGGCGACGGCCTGCGCGACGTGCTGGACCCGAGGAGCTCATCGTGAGCGAGACGCCGCTGCTGACGGTCGAAGACCTTTGGGTGCGCTTTCACACCCGCACCCGGGTCGTCGAGGCGGTGCGCGGGATCAGCTTCGCGGTCGGCCGGGAGAAGGTCGGCATCGTGGGCGAGTCCGGCTCGGGCAAGACGATGACCGGCCGCGCGGTACTCCGGCTGGTGCGTCCACCGGGCGAGGTGAGCGCGGAACGCATGACATTCGACGGCATCGACCTGTTGGCGGCCGATGAGCGCACCATGCGCGCGATCCGCGGCGACCGCATCTCGATGGTGATGCAGGACCCCAAGTTCTCGCTGAATCCGGTGATGAAGGTCGGACGGCAGATCTCCGAGGCGTACCAGGTGCACACCGGCGTCTCGCGCTCGGTGGCGCGCGTCAAGGCTCTGGAAATGCTGCAGGCGGTGAAGATCCGCGACCCCGAGCGGGTGTACGGAATCTATCCGCACGAGGTCTCGGGCGGAATGGGCCAGCGCATCATGATCGCGATGATGATGATCCCGGACCCGGACCTGATGATCGCGGACGAACCGACCTCGGCCTTGGACGTCACGGTGCAGATGCAGGTGCTGGCGATCCTCGACGACCTGGTCACTCAGCGCGGCATGGGTTTGATTCTCATCTCACACGATCTGAATCTGGTCGCGTCGTTCTGCGACCGGGTGATCGTAATGTATGCCGGGCGGATCGTGGAGACCTGCAAGGCGGCGGAGCTGGCGCACGCCAAACATCCGTATACCCGCGGCCTGCTGGCCTCGCTGCCGCGGGTCGAACAGCCGGTCGACCGCTTGCAGGTCCTGCAGCGCGACGAGGCCTGGCGCAGTCAGCGCAGCGTCGATGCCCGGCTCGGCTGAGCCGCTGATCGCGGTGGCCGGGCTGGACGTGGTGTTCGGCCACGGCGCAGCGGCGGTGCACGCGGTGCAGGACTCCGCGTTTCAGGTCGGCCGCGGCGAGAGCTTCGGTCTGGTCGGCGAATCGGGCTCCGGAAAGTCGACCGTGCTGCGTGCGCTCGCCGGACTGATCACGGCCTGGAGCGGGGAGATGCGGATCGGCGGCGCGGCGTTGCAGCGGCATCGCGACAAGGCGTTCTACAAGCGCGTGCAGATGGTGTTTCAGGATCCCTATGGCTCCCTGCATCCGCGGCACACGGTCGACCGGGTGCTGTCCGAGCCGGCCGCGATCCACGGGCTGACCGACATCGAGCGCCGGGTCCTGCACATGCTGGAGCAGGTCGGCCTCGGCCCGGAGTTCCGGTTCCGCTATCCGCACCAGCTGTCGGGCGGCCAGCGCCAGCGGGTCGCGATCGCGCGCGCGCTCATGCTGGAGCCGGAGATCCTGCTGCTGGACGAGCCGACCTCTGCGCTGGACGTGTCGGTCCAGGCCGAGATCCTGAACCTGTTGAAGCGGCTGAAGGCGGAATACCGGCTGACCTTCGTGCTGGTCAGCCATGACCTGGCGGTGATCGCCCATATGTGCGACCGGCTCGCGGTGATGAACGCGGGCCGGATCGTCGAGGAGCTGTCGGTCGGCGAACTGCGCCAGCACCACACCGGCAATCCCTATACCGAGCAGTTGCTGCGCGCGAGCGAAGGCTACGACCGCGAGGCGGCGCGGGGTCTGGTGACCTACGACTGACCGCGCACCGGTTGTTTGGGGGCGGCCAAACTGCTAAGAGGCGCGCCGCGCCGATATCGCCTCAAAAGTGCCTCTCATGAAAACGGTCATCCTCGCCGGCGGCTACGGCACGCGGCTTTCCGAAGAGACCACGCTGCGCCCCAAGCCGATGGTCGAGGTCGGCGGCCGCCCGCTGCTGTGGCACATCCTCAAGCACTACGCGCGCCATGGGCACACCGAATTCGTCATCGCGCTCGGCTACAAGGCGGAGATCATCAAGGAGTACTTCCTGAACTACCATCCGCTGTCCGGCGACATCACCGTGGACTTGGCGTCCGGCGAGGTCTCGGTGCGGCAGCGCGCGGCCGACGACTGGACGGTGCATCTGATCGATACCGGCGTGGCGACCCAGACCGGCGGACGACTGCTGCGCCTGCGCGAGATCCTGGGCGGGGAGCGGTTCATGCTGACCTATGGCGACGGCGTGGCCAACGTGGACGTCGGCGCGCTGATCGCGTTCCACGCCGCACAGGGCCGGCTGGCCACGGTGACCGCGGTGCGCCCGCCGTCGCGGTTCGGCGGCATCGTGTTCGACGGTGACGGAGGCGACCGGGTCACCGGCTTCACCGAAAAGCCGCAGATCGGCGAGGGTTGGATCAACGGCGGCTTCATGGTGATGGAGCCCGGCGTGTTCGACTACCTCACCGGCGATGACGATGTGCTGGAAGTCCAAGGCCTGGAGCGCATGGCCGAGGACGGGCAGCTCTCGGCGTTTCGCCATGATGCGTTCTGGCAATGCATGGATACGCTGCGCGACAAGCAGTTGCTGGAACGGCTCTGGCTGGCGGGCGATCCGCCGTGGAAGACGTGGACGTGATTGCGCGCCCTGCGCGCGGCGGCCTGAGCGCGCCTTCTGCATGACCGGCTCGCACCGGATCAACAGGTGCCGCTCGTGCGGCGCCACGGCGCTGCACCCCATCCTGGACCTCGGGCTGTTGCCCTTGGCGAACGCATTGCCGACCGCGGCTGATGCGGATGAGCCGCGCTTTCCCTTGGAGCTGGTGCTGTGTCCCGGATGCGGTCTGGTGCAGATCACCGAGACCGTGCCGCCCGAAGTGCTGTTCGCCGACTACCTCTATCGCTCCTCGTTCTCCGAAGCGTTTGTGCGCCATGTCCAGAGCCTGGCCGAGCGCTTGATGCGGCAACGGCCGCTTGGATCGGACGCGCTGGTGCTCGAAGTGGCGAGCAACGACGGGTATCTGCTTCAGCACTACAAGGCCGCCGGCGTGCCGGTGCTCGGCATCGAACCGGCTGCCAACATCGCCGCCTTCGCGGAGCAGGAGCGGGGCATTCCGACAGTGGTCGATTTCTTCGGGCCGGATCTGGCTGTGCGGCTGGCCGGCGAGGGGCGCCAAGCGGATGTGATCCATGCGCACAACGTACTCGCCCACATGCCGGACCCGAACGCATTCGCCGCCGGCGTTCGCATGCTGCTGAAGCCGGACGGCATCGCGATCGTCGAAGCGCCCTACGTCAAGGACCTGATCGACAAGATCGAGTTCGACACGATCTACCACGAGCATTTCAGCTATTTCTCGTTGACGGCCGTGGACGCTCTGATGCGTCGCCACGGGTTGGTCGTCTGCGATGTGGAGCATGTCCCGGTGCACGGCGGCACCCTGCGCTACACGATCGCGCGGCAGGGTTCGCCTGTCGGCGAGGCGGTCCCGCGGCTGGCGGCCGAGGAAGCGGAGTGGGGCGTCAAGGACCCGGACTTCTACCGGGGATTTTCCGACCGGGTGAGCGCCCTGCAGCGTGACCTGACGGGTCTGCTGAGCCGGTTGAAGACCGAGGGTGCGTCAATCGCCGCTTACGGTGCGGCGGCCAAGGGCAGCACTCTGCTCAACGCCTTCGGCATCGGCGCCGAGACGCTGGACTTCATCGCCGACCGCAGCACGCTCAAGCAGGGCCGGTTCATGTCCGGCGTCGGCGTGCCGATCGTCGCCGATGATGTGCTCTTGGACCGCCGTCCGGACTATGTTCTGCTGCTCGCCTGGAACTTCGCGGACGAAATTCTGACCCAGCAGTCCGCCTATCGGGACGAAGGCGGCAAATTCATCATTCCGGTGCCTGAGGTGCGGATTGCCTGAATCGGGTCCGCTTGCGGCCCGCGTTTCCCACTCGGTCGCGTGAACCGCACTGGTTTTAACCCAGCTCGCCCAGCACTTTCAGGTTGTATTTCACCTGGACCCTTTGCGTGTCATTCAGAAATATTTAAGCGCAATCACATACATCTCGCGGGCTTTTACTCGGGTAGCACACCCCAATCCGTAGGACTGAGGCAGTCCAGTCATGTCGGGAGGCCAGCAATGCTCAGCAACGTCCGGTCCATGCGCAACAGCTTAGCGGCCAAGCTCTCTCTGATCGTCGGCGGCATGGCGTTCGTTGCGGCGGTTTCGATTGGCTCGACGGCCTTCCTGACCGCGCAAAGCAACCTTCGTTCCGAGGCCGAGGCGCGCCTGATGTCGGTGGTCGAAGGCCGGCGGGTCGCCCTGGCCAACTACATGGACAGCATCCGCGCGGATCTGGATGTGCAGAGCCGCAATCCGATCATCGGTCAGGCGCTGGAAGCTTTCACGCTGGCCTGGTCGGATCTGCCGGGCGATCAGACCCGAGTCTTGCAGCACCTCTATATCGAGGAAAATCCGCATCCGACCGGGCAGAAGGAAAAGCTCGATGCGGCGGACGACGGCTCCATGTACAGCGTCACGCACGCCCGCTATCACCCGTGGCTGCGCCGGCTGCTGCAGCAGCGCGGCTACTACGACATCTTTCTGTTCGATCCGTCCGGCAACCTGGTCTACACGGTGTTCAAGGAGTTGGACTACGCCACCAACCTGGTGCATGGCGAGTACGCCGACACGGACCTGGGCAATGCGTTCCGTGCGGCCCGCGACAATCCTCGCGACGGTTTTCAGGCATTCTTCGACTTTAAACCCTATGCGCCGAGCCACGGCGCTCCCGCCAGCTTCATCTCCGCCCCGATCCTGGACGAGTTCGACCGGCTTGACGGCGTGCTGGTCTTCCAGATGCCGATCGACAAGATCAACGAGGTGATGCAGGTGACCGCCGGCCTGGGCGCTACGGGTGACTCGTACATCGTCGGCGCGGACAAGCTGATGCGAAGCGACTCACGACACGCGCAGGAGTCGACCATCCTCAAGCGATCCGTCGACAACGCCGCAATCGAACGGGCGCTGACCGGTGACTCCGGCACGTTCGAGACCCATGACCAAGTCCGCGATGCGGAGACCGTCCTCGCGTTCACCTCGCTCGAATTCCAGGGCACGCGATGGGCGATCGCCGCCCAGCAGGATGCCAGCGAAATGCTGGAGCCAGTGGCCGCCATGCGCAATCAGATGCTGATCAACGCTCTGATCGCGCTGCTGGTCCTGGTCGGCCTCGGCGTGTTCTTCGGTCGGAGTTTCTCGCGGCCGATCGCCGCCATGACAGGCGCCATGCGAGCGCTCGCCGACGGCGACCATTCGGTCGAAGTGCCGGCGCGCGATCGTGGCGACGAAATTGGACTGATGGCCGCGGCGGTCGAGGTGTTCAAACAGAATGCAGCCGAAATGAAGAACATGGAGGGCGAGCGCGAACAGGCCGGAGCGCGCGCAGAAGCGGAAAAAAAACAGTCGATGACGGATATGGCCGACCGCTTCGAGCAGCAGGTCACAGGCGTCATTGAAGGTCTGAATGTCGCCTCACAGAACCTCGAGACCAATGCGAGCGCTATGTCGGAAGTGGCCAACCAGGCCTCAGCGCAGTCGTCCAGCGTGGCTTCGGCCGCTCAAGAGGCGTCGGCCAATGTGCAGGCCGTCGCCTCGGCGGCCGAAGAATTGTCCTCGTCAGTCTCGGAGATCGGCCGTCAGGTCGGCTCGTCGGCGGAAATCGCGCGCGGCGCGGTTCAAGAGGCCGAACAGACAAATGCTCAGGTGCAGAACCTGGCGAGCGCGGCGGAAAAGATCGGCGCTGTGGTCAGCCTGATCTCCGATATCGCCGAACAGACCAACCTGTTGGCCCTCAATGCCACTATCGAGGCGGCGCGAGCGGGTGAGGCCGGCAAGGGCTTTGCCGTGGTTGCCTCGGAAGTGAAGTCTCTGGCCAACCAAACCGCCAAGGCGACCCAGGACATCTCGGACCAGGTAAACGCAATCCAAAGCGAGACCACCGACGCGGTGCAAGCGATCCAAGGGATCTCCGAGACCATCGAGCGGATCAACGAGATCACGTCCGGCATTTCCGCGGCTGTCGAGGAGCAGGGGGCGGCCACCCAGGAGATCTCGAAAAACGTGCAGCAGGCGGCCGCCGGAACACGCTCGGTGACCGACTCCATCGCCGGCGTCAGCGACGCCTCAGGACGGGCGGGCGAGACGGCCGAAGAGGTCAAGAGCGCCAGCGCGGCACTGTCCAGCCAGGCCGACACCCTGCGCGGTCAGGTCGAGCAGTTCTTGAACGAAGTTCGGGCCGGCTAGGGGTCGGACCCCGGATCGACAGGGCTGGGGATGACCTGTTATTCTCCGTTGGCGCCAGTTTCCGCGGGACCGGCGCGGTGAGACAGAATTGAAGCCTTCCACGGCGCGGCCGGTTGCCTCGGAAAGCTGGTCGGGCCACCCTCAGCACAATCTCTGTGCGACCGGGCCTCGCAGAGACTAGAAATCCACGCGCTATTCGGGTATATAGCCGCGCAATCATGCGTCGATTAAAAGGGCGGGTGTTTCTAGGATTTGTATCAAAAGTATTACTTTGAGGTGACTTGAATGGTCAACGACGTCGTCGTTTTGTCGCGTGCTTTTGACTTCGCGGCCCGAAAGCATGCCCGGCAGTGGCGGATGGGGGATGGTGAAGAGCCCTATCTGAACCATTTGGCCGAAGTCGCCAAACTGCTGGCCGAAGCGACCGATGGCGCGGACACGGAACTGGTCGTGGCCGGAATTCTGCACGATACCATTGAAGACACCGATGCAACCCATGATGAGATCTCAGGGCACTTCGGCTCGCTGGTCGCCGATCTGGTGCTGGAAGTCAGCTACGACCGCTCGCTGCCGATGGCCGAACGCAAGCAGCGCCAGATCCAAGCGGCGCCTGGCAAGTCACCACGGGCGAAAATGCTGAAGCTGGCCGACAAGATCAGCAATGTGCGGTCGATCGTCCGCGACCCGCCGAGAGTCTGGCCGCACAATCAGCGCCGCGACTACGTGATCTGGTCGGCGCAGGTGGTCGACGGCTGCCGGGGCGTCAATGCGTTCCTCGAAGTGGCCTTTGACCAAGCGCACACCGAAGCGCTGGCGGTTCTGCAGGGGCGAGGACAGGGGCCGACCGCGGCTTAGACCATCCCGTTTGCTCGAAAACCAGCCGGGTCCGCTTGCGCGAACCCGGCTTGCCGGCACCGATCCGGATCGACGGGTGTCAGTCTTCGACCCGGTGGTGCTGGTTGTGGTGTCCGTGATGGCCCCAGTTGCCAAACAGCATCGAGTTGAGCATCAGGGCCGCGGCGGCGTTGCCCATCGCCTGCTGGCGACGATCGGACGAGTTGGCCGAAAGGGCGTTCATCGCCATCAGGTTCTGCTGCACCATATAGGCTGGACGGCTGCAGGCCCGGTCGGCGGTCAGCAGGAGCTGGATGGTCCAGCCCATGGTTAGCGCGTAGACGCGTTGCATGGCCCAGTTGGCGATATCGATCGCTTCGCGCTCGCTCGCGCCATTGTGGATGGCGGCGTTGTAGGCGGCGTGTCCGCTGGCCATCCACACCAGCGTGTAGAAACGGATCGCAGCCGCCGCGGCCAGGCTCGCATCCCAACGGTTGCCGCCCCGTTTGATCGATTCCTTGGCGGCTGCCTCGGCCGCGGCCTGCTGGGCCTGCTCGGCCGACAGATCGTCGTTCAACGCGTCCTTGTGGGCGTCCTTAAACTTGTCCTGGACCTTGTCCCAGTGCTTTTTCACGTCTTTGAACTTGGCACCCTCGACGCCGTCGCCGCAGGGGTCGACATGCATGGCGGTGGGGGCCGGAAATCCGGGCTGGCCCGGTTGCAGCACTGCCGGCGGAGTCGCGACCGCCACGAAGCCGGATGGCTGGTTCTGCGGGATCGTCATTGAGGTGCGGGTGTTGCTCTGCTGCGCCTGGCGCACGCACTGCCGGCGCTTGGCTGCCTCGCGCTGGTAGGCGCGGATGGCTTCAGGGTCCTGCAGCAGCTCCTGAATCTGAGCATCGTTGAGATTTCCTTGGTGCAGCCGGAATGAGCTGTCAGCCTCTTCGGCGCGGCGGGCACCCCGTTCGGTGCGCGAATTGTGTGCCTCGCGGGTCTCTCTGGCCGCATCCATCAGCCGGCGAGACACCTCGTTCAGCGCGTCATTCATCGCACCCTCGGCCTCCAATTGACGGTGGAATGCGGTGTAGGACGCGAAGAAGGTGATTGAAGCCGGATCGAAGAACGGGATCGCATCGACCGTCGCGCTCAGATCCTCCAAGCGCTGGCCCAACATTTCGTAACGGTCGATCAGAGGTTGGGCAGCCTCGCGCAACTCGGCACCGGTCACGCGGTTCTGCTCGGCCCGTTCCAGCTGGGCCTGCTCTTCAGGGGTGAACGGCCCGCCCAGTTGGAAGCCCAGGTTCGTGCTGGCCTGCTCCAAGGCATCGTTCAACTCCTCGAAGCGTGATGCCCAGTCCAGAGACTGCTGGCACGTCCAGTTGTCGCGCTGCTGGGTCAGATGATCGCGCAACGCCTGCTGGGCGTTGGCATAGGCGTCGCGGGCCTGCTGGTAGGCATCGGCGTCAGCGCCCTCGGGCGCATCAGCAGGCGGCTGCCAGGGCGGAGTCCACGGCGGCTGCCCGCTGCCGCCGGTCGCGTTCTGCTGGTTCGACTGCGGAGCGCCTCCGCCTTGCGGCGTTTCCGACGCGCCCAGCTCCGCCAACTCCATCTCCATGTTGCGGATGCGCTGGTCGAGAATGGAGCGCTCGTAGGCATCGCCGTCATTGCCGAGTTCTCGCAAGCGTTCGCGGGCCTGCGATAGCTCCTGGCGAACCGTGTCGGCCCGGGACGGTTGTGGGCCGTCGCCGTCCGCAAGAGCGGGAAACGCCAGCAGGTTTAGGCTGAGCATGGCGATGGCGGTCAGTCCGGTCATCCGTTTCATCGTACTCTCCCTAGCCAGGTGAGGCGGCCTGAAGCCGCCAATCCTGTTTCGGCTGCTTGGTCTAGACTGCTGCGAAGGAGGGGGCTTGTCTGTGAAGTGGTTCACCGGCCCTGGCGGTCCGTCGGCTGGTCAGGACCGAAGGACCGCCGGTCGCGATCGGGCAAGATCACTTCCTAGTCGTGGTGCTGCTCATGCTGGTTGTAGTGCCCGTGATGGCCCCAGGCATTGGAGAGCGCAGCGCCCAGCATCAGCGCGCCGAAGGCGTTGCCCATAGCCTGTTGCTGGGAATTGCCGGAGTTGCCCGACAGCGCGGCCATGGCCGCCAGGTTCTGCTGAACCATATAGGCGGGCCGACTGCAGGCACGGTCCGGAGCGAGCATCATCTGCAGCGTCCAGCCCATGGTCAGAGGATAGACGCGTTGCATGGCCCACCTCGCGATGGCGGCGGCTTCGTGTTCACTCGCGCCGTTGCGGATCGCCGAGTAGTAGGCGGCGTGTCCGGTGGCCACCCACAGCGTCGTGTAGAACCGGATCGCGGCTGCCGCGGCCAGGCTTGCATCCCAGCGGTTGCCGCCCCGCTTGATTGACTCCCTGGAGGCCGCTTCGGCGGCGGCCTGCTGGGCCTGCTCGCCCGACAGGTCGTCATTCAGGGCGTCCTTGTGCGCGTCCTTGAACTTGTCCTGGACCTTGTCCCAGTGCTTCTTCACGGTCTTGTACTTGGCGCCTTCGACGCCATCACCGCAGGGATCGAGATGCATGGCGGTCGGGGCCGGAAAGCCCGGCTGGCCCGGTTGCAGCGCTGCCGGCGGGGCCGCTACGGCCACGTGGCCCGTGTTAACCGGCGCCTGGCCGCCAGCGGGGGCCGCGTATTGCTGTGCCTGCTGGGCCGACGCAGCGTTGGCGTTCTGAGCGTTCGCGGCGTCTCTTGCCAGTTGGTCCTTCAAGAGCTTCGTGTAGGCGGCGATCTGCGAATTGAGCACCCGGCGCTCCTCGTTGCGGTGTGGCTTATCGCCCAGGTCCTCGAGCCGCTGCTTCGCAAGATCAAGCCGCTCCTGATAGAACTCGGCCTGAGTCTGGAACTGCTGTTGCTGGGCCAAGGCGGGCGACGCCAACAGGCTGACGCTCAGCATGGCGATCGCGGTGAGACTGGAAATCCTCTTCATCGTCCTCTCCCTCGTCCGGCGGGGCGACTTCATATCGCCGATCCTGTCCGGGCTACTGGTGCCAGGATGACCCGGCCGGCAAGGTTCGTCTGTGAACCGGTTCACCCTGTCGGTCGGTTTCCCGGTCCTGGATCCGAGCGGGGCGGGGCAATGGGGCGCAGCCCAGGGAGTCGGCTGATCTGCCACGGTCGGCGGCGCGTTTGGCGTGGCCTGTTGTTTCCGCTTTCGGCCGGCCAAGCGCTTTTGCTAGTTTGCGCCGCTGCTGCGTGCTAGGGGATCGACGAATCCTGACCGGGGAGAAAGGCATGCTCTGGCAAGGCCGGGCGAAGCAGGCTCGGGAAACGGCCGGCAAACGCTTCGAATTTGTGATGATCAAGCCGTCGCACTACGACGACGACGGCTACGTCATCCAATGGCTGCGTTCGGCCATTCCGTCCAATACGCTGGCGGCGCTGCACGGGCTGGCGCTCGATTGCGGCCGGCGCCAAATCTTCGGCGAGGGCGTCGAGCTGGTGCTGACCGCCTACGACGAGACCAATACCCGGATCCGGCCGAAGCAGATCATTGACCGTATTCGCGCGGCCGGCGGCAAGGGGATGGTCGCGCTGGTCGGCGTGCAGTCGAACCAGTTCCCGCGCGCGGTCGATATTGCGCGTCCGCTGCGCGAGGCCGGCATCCAGGTGTGCATCGGCGGGTTCCACATCTCCGGCTGCATCTCGATGCTGCCGGAGCTGCCACAGGATATCCAGGATGCCCAGGCGCTCGGCATCTCGCTGTTCGCCGGGGAAGCGGAAAATCGGCGGCTGGAAGAGGTGCTGATCGATGCGTGGAACGGTGCCCTGAAGCCGCTTTACAACTTCATGCACGATCTTCCGGGTCTGGAGGATGAACCAACGCCGCTGCTGCCGTCGTGGCGGATCAAGCGCACTTATGGCGCCAACACCAGCTTCGATGCCGGACGCGGCTGCCCGTTCCAGTGCTCGTTCTGCACGATCATCAACGTGCAAGGCCGTAAATCCCGGTACCGCAGTCCCGACGACATCGAGAGGATCATTCGCGAGAATGTTGCCCAGGGGATCTACCGGTTCTTCATCACCGACGACAACTTCGCGCGCAACAAGGACTGGGAGCCGCTGCTCGACCGGCTGATCCAACTGCGCGAAGAGGAAGGGCTGCCGATCCGGTTCATCATCCAGGTCGACACGCTGTGCCACAAGACGCCGCGATTCATCGAGAAGTGCGGGCGGGCCGGGGTCAACCGGGTGTTCATCGGGCTGGAGAACATCAACCCGGAGAGCTTGGCCGCCGCCAAGAAGCGGCAGAACAAGATCACCGAATACCGCAAGATGATCCTGGCGTGGAAATCGATCGGCGCGATCACCTATGCCGGCTATATCCTCGGCTTTCCCACCGATACGCCGGAAACCATCATTCGCGACGTCGAGATCATCAAGCGCGAGCTTCCGATCGACCTGCTCGAGTTTTTCTACTTGACGCCGCTGCCCGGGTCCGAGGACCACAAGAACCTCTGGAATCAGGGGATCTGGATGGATCCGGACATGAACAAATACGACCTGAATCATGTCTGCACCGGCCATCCGCTGATGTCCAAGCAGGAATGGGAACAGGTTTATCGTCTGGCCTGGGACACTTACTACACGCGCGAGCACATGGTGACCGTGATGCAGCGCTGTGCGGCGGTCGGCATCAGCCCCGGCAAGATGATGTTCCTGCTGTTGTGGTTCTATGGATGCGTCACGATTGAGCGCATCCACCCTCTGGAGGGCGGATACTTCCGGCTCAAATACCGCACCGACCGGCGTCCGGAATTGCCGCGCGAGAACCCGCTGCTGTTCTACCCCAAATACGTCTGGGAGAGTGCGGTCAAGCACTGGAAGATCGGCCGCATGGTGTTGGACATGGCGAAGGTGCGCCGGGCGATTAAGAAAGACCCGAACCGGCGCGACTACACGGATCAGGCGATGACGCCGGTGAGCGAGGATGAGTTCGACGCGCTGGAGATGTTCGCAACCAACGATTCCGCGCGCGCGACGGTGGAGCGCAAGCGCAAGGACGAAGCGGCGCGCGCCGCGCTGCACGCCGCGGAATGACGGTCGGGTCCTGAAGCGCTCTACGACCACACGGGATTACCTGATGGCGGCTTCGCCGCCCGTGCACCACACGGGATACCTGATGGCGGCTTCGCCGCCCGTGCAGTAGGCGCGGCCCGCAGCGCGAAGCAGCGCACCGGCAAGGAGTGCCGGCCCTGCGGGTCGAGCCAGCGAAAGACCCCAAAAAGCTGGGAAGAAAAGCTCTAGCTGAACGTGTGCGTCGGTTCGTCCGCTTCGCCGTCGTCGGCGGCCATCTTGCGGACCAGATCGACCAGTGCCGCGCGCAGATGGGCATCATCAATCCGGCTGAACTGCAACATCATTTCCACGGCCAGAGGCTTGTCCATCGGATCAGCCGGCGCTTGGAGCGCGCTCGGATTGGGCACCGGGGCACCCTCGAAGAAGTACAGGATCGATACGCCCAAACAGTGCGCCATCCGATGCAGGACGCTCGCACTCACACGATTTGAACCATTCTCGTACTTCTGGACCTGCTGGTAGCTGAGCCCAAGACGCGCGGCCAAGTCCTTCTGGCTGAACTTGAGCAGCTTTCGGCGAATGCGGATACGCGACCCCACATGGCGATCAACCGGGTCGTTGCCCTCACCTGACGTCATATGCTTCCCCCTTTCAGCCCGGACATAGCACCCGTTTGAAAAAGCTGAAAATGCGTCACAAATTCCATTTTGAAGTGCGAATTGTGTAAGATCAATGAAGCTGTCTGGCTGGATTGCAATTTGTAGGTGGAGAGTCAACGTATATAATCGGTAAATGCCGCGTACTAAGGGCGAGGCAACGTTGAAGTAGAGCTTAGGGAGCCGGAACGCGAATTCAGAGCGCTTTGACACAATTTCTTGTGGATAAGTCGGGCCCGTATGCTACTGATAGTTCGTCGGCGGGTCTGGTCGGGGACGTCTCTCCCGTGAAATGCGGCAGGACGGAACCGGAAGAGGGAGATCGATGGCCGCCACGGTCGCGCAAATCGAGCAGTTGATCCGCCAGGAGAGCCTTGACGGCCTGGCGCGGTCATTGGCTGGCCTGGTGCGCGACCTTGGATTTCAGTGTTTTGCCTATCACGTGATCCGGCCACCGTTCGGCCGCCCGTCGCCGAGCAACATCTACTCCTATTCCGAAGACTGGATGGACCACTATGAGGTCGAAGGGTATGGCCTGATCGACCCGACCTTCTCGCAGGCGGCCAAGACGGTGTTGCCCTACACCTGGCAACGCCTGAAGCAACATCGGGACCTGGATCGGCGGGGGCGCCGGGTGTTCGAGGAGGCGCGCGAGTTCGGCCTGATCCAGGGCGTGTCAATCCCGGTGCACGGGCCCGAGGGCGCGCTGGCGCTGTTGAGTTTCGCGACCGGCACGTCCGAGGACGAATTCTCCGAGATCCTCAATACTTCGTTCGAGATCTTGCCGTCGATAGCCTCCTACACGCACGAGGCCTGCATGCAGGTGGCGCCGGGCTCTGATGACTATCAGGACATCTGCCTGACACCGCGCGAGCGCGAGTGCCTGACTTGGACCGCCAATGGAAAGACTTCTTGGGAGATCGGAGAAATCCTTGGCATCTCCCGGAAGACGGCGGATTTTCACCTTGATGGCGCAGCCCGCAAGCTCGGTGTCTTCTCAAAACACCACGCTGTCGTCAAAGCGTTGCTTCTCGGACTCATCGAGCCGTAAGCGCCGGGAATCTCTCTTTAGTTTCAATAATTTGTGAGTCTCTTGAGGACTCGGATTGCGGGTGGTCACCAGCATCTGTAAGCGCATTGCGCCTATAATGCCCGTTTGAGTCGATATCCCGACATTCAAAACAGCTAGCGTCAACCTAGGAAGATTCCCAGGCTGCGCGGCTCTGACCTATTCGATTGAATCTTGAATCAGAATTCCAGACTTCAAGCGAAGGGTTACAAAAAGATGATCGTGGTCGTCCCGCCATCCGATTACTTCGCTCACGGTCCGGCTATTCGCGAAATGCACAGGCTGCGTCATCGCGTATTCAAGGAGCGGCTGGGTTGGAACGTCACCTCAGTGAACGGCGAGGAATACGACGAATACGACCGGCTCAACCCGACCTATCTTTTGGCGATGAGCGATGGGGGGAATGTGGTGGGTAGTTGGCGCATTTTGCCAACCACCGGGCCGTACATGCTTCGCGATACATTCCCTGACCTGCTGGAAGGCCGAGAGGCGCCCAGTTCATCGCACTTGTGGGAAGTCAGTCGTTTTTCAGTCGATTGTGAGGATCTGCACGGCGATACGCTGAGTGCGGTCAGTCGCATTACTTCGGAGCTGTTCTGCGGTCTCATCGAATACTGCTTGAGCCAGAACGTCGACGAAGTGATTACGGTCTACGACGTGCGCATCGCACGCCTGCTGCCCAGGATCGGCTGCGCGCCGAAATGGCGCAGCCAAACCCGCCGTATCGGTAACACCAAAGCACTGGCCGGGACGTTCGATATCACACCCGACGTTCTGGGCAGTGTCCAAGCCGCCGCCGACATCACGCGTTCGGTGATTTGGGAACCCGCGGCGTGGCGAAAAACACAGACAGACCCAGCACAGGCAGCATGATTTGAAGATCCGTGTAAGGCCGGCTTTGAAAAGGCACAGAGTAATGACAGCGACCTATGATCCTTCCGCGATCCTCCTGAACCGTGATGGCGATCATCAAGCAGGCGACGATGTGGTGCGCAACGCCGAGGCCTTGCGCAGCTGCGTTCACTACCTGAAGGAGGAATGCCAGCGCGCAGGTTTCAAGCTTCCAGCGCATCTCTTGCTGCTTGCTGAAGAGCATATGGGCGAGGCGATCGCCGATATGAAATCGCAGGTGTCCGTCGAAATGGCGGAGCAACGCGCGAAAGCGCATTGACGCGGTCCCGTCGGCGCTGTTGCGGCTTCGCGCAGTGCGCAAGACCGTCCCCTGCGGGTGCGTTTGAGTACAGGGTGGAGGACTGCGGATGACGGCGACGGATATCGAACACGCTACCGGCCCAATTGTGAGCCCACCGGCCGCCCTGCCCCTGGTCAAAGGCAGGCCGATCACCGGGGTGCTGCCGGAGCTGCGCGGCGATCCGATGGGACTGTTCACCCGGACGGCAAATCAGTACGGCGGTCTCGTTCGGCTGAACCTTGGGACCAGCGAGGCCTGGCTGGTGAGCGAACCGGAGATCCTCAAGTCCATCCTGCAGGAAAAGCGCCGCAATTTCGTCAAGAGCGACTACCTGAACGACCTGCACATCATCATCGGCGACGGCGTGTTCATGGCGGAGGGTGATGCCTGGAAGGACGCGCGCCATGTGGTGCAGAAGAGCTTCCATACCGCGCGGATGAACGGCTTCGTCGACCAGATGACCGAGACCACCGGCGAGATGCTGGAGCGCTGGCGGGCCAAGCAGCGCCGCGGTGAGCCGATCGAGGTGGTGCAGGAGACGATGCGGCTGACGCTGGATGTCATCCTGCGCACCATGTTCAGCCGCCGCCTGGATGAAGCGCATCAGGTTCTCTACGAGACCGTCTCGTGGCTGCTGCGTGACCTGGAGCGCCGGTTCTGGCGGCTGGTGCCGATACCGCCCTGGGCGCCGGTCCCGAGCAACCGGCAGCGCGCCCAGGCGATCAAGGTCCTGGACGAGTTCGTCTATGAGATTATCGAAGAGCGCCGGCGTTCGCCGGGCAGCAAGGATGACCTGCTGGAGCGCCTGATCACGATCTACGAGGAAGAGGGCGGCGCGTCCCGGGACATGCTGCGCAACGAGGCCCTGACCTTCATCATTGCGGGCCAGGACACGACGGCCAGCGCGTTGACGTGGATGCTGTGCGAGCTTTCCCGGCACCCGGAACTGGCGCGTCAGTACAAGGCCGAGATCGACCGCGTCACCCAGGGCCGCACGCCGAAGATCGACGACCTCGATCAGTTCGAATTCGGGCACCGCTTCTTCAAGGAGACCCTGCGCCTGAACCCGCCGGCTTGGACCTTCTCGCGCATGCCGCTGGTCGATGACGAGCTCGCTGGCCATCCGATCAAGGCCCGCACCACGGTGATCATGCCGATCTTCGCGCTGCATCGCCGGGCCGATCTTTGGGATAACCCGGAAGGCTTCGATCCGGACCGGTTCACCGAAGAGAACGAGCAGAAGCGTCACCGGTTCGCCTACATCCCGTTCGGCGGTGGTCCGCGCGCGTGTATCGGCGCCCGGTTCAGCACGCTGGAGAACCTCGCGGTCACGGCGATGATCTTGCAGAACCACCGCCTGGAGTTGGTGCCCGGTTACAAGGTTGAGCACGAGCCCATGTTCATTCAGCGGCCACGCGGCGGCTTGCGCATGCGCCTGTGCGACGCCTGACCATTTTTGGGAGCGTGTCGCATGCCCAAGGGCGCCGGGCGCCAAGGCAGCGTCTTGGCCATTACATTGGCCTCGGTGGTCGGGCTTGGGATCGCCTATCCGCTGCTCACCTATCAGGCCACGGCGCTGGGCGCGTCGGCTCAAGCCGTCACGCTTCTGCTGGCGCTTGACACCGCCGTTATCCTGCTCGCAGCTCCGCTGGCCGGTCGGCTGAGCGATCACATCGGCCGCAAGCCGGTGATCCTGGCCGGGCTGGCCTGCGGCATCACGGCGTATCTGGTCATGGCGCACGCCGGCTCCCTGAGCTGGCTCTATCTGTCCCGTGCGCTTGCCGGCTTGTCTTTGACCGCGACCTCTGTTCTACAAGCCTATGTAGCCGATCGCACCGAGCCCCAGGAACGTGCGCTGGCGATGAGCAAGATCAACGGATGCTTCGGCTTGGCGTTCGTCGTCGGGCCGTTGGTTCTGTGGGCAACGGTCCCGTTTGCGGAACCGTTCGCCGCCCTGGCGCCTGGATGGTTCAGTGAGTTTTCGTTGGCGTCCTATGCGGCGGTGGCATCCGCCCTGATCGCATTCGGGCTGGCCGCCGGTTTGCTGCAGTCGGATCTGCCCAGCGCGCAGCGTCGGGTGACACACGCGGCGGCGCCGCTGCGCCAGATCGCATCACTGCTCGGCACACGCCGCATTCTCCTGCCGCTCGCGGTCCTGGTGCTGGTGATCTTCGTGCATGAAGGCGCGATTGCCGTGTTCGGGTTGTGGGCGATCGCGACTCAGGCGAGCGAGATGGACCAAGTCGCCGCTCTGTTCGCCATCACCGGCGGCGGAGCGTTTGCCGCGCCGCTGTTGTTCCGCTTTGCCCGCGGGCAATTGCGGATGGAGCGCGAGTTCGTCGGCTTTGGTATCGCGGCGATCGCACTCGGTCTCGTCGCCCTGGTGATCGCCGGGCAGAGCCCGCTGCACGCGCACTGGCTGCTGGGTGCTGCGATGTCCGCGCTCGGCCTGGGCGTGGTGTTGGTCTTGTCTTCGGTGCAAGGGCTGATCTCCTGCGCCGCGCCAGCCTCGGCGCAGGGCGCGATGCTCGGCATCGGCCATGGTGCGGCGAGCTTCGCGCGGGTTTGCGGTCCGCTGTGGAGCGGATTTTTGTTCGCCGGGTTCTACCCGTCAGCGCCGTTCACCATCGGAACCTTGGTGTTGGCCGTGTCGGTCGTGCTGTTGTGGATGATCCCGGTCCCGGTGCGGCAACCGACCGGAGGTCTCGCTTCCGGTGCGGCGCGGCGCAAGACCAAGCAGATGGAGCCGTCCGGTGTTTAACACCGCGCATCTGCTGGATGCCGCCGCGCGTCGTTGTCCGAATGAAACCGCCATCGTGCATGACGAGCGCCGGTACAGCTATGCGGCCGTTGCCGACCTGGTGAACCGGGCGGCCAACGGGTTGAGGGGAGCTGGCTTTGGCTCCGGCGATGTGATCGCGCTGGTCGCGCCGAACCGGCCAGGGTTCGTGGTGGCGTACTACGCGATCCTGAAGATCGGGGCCGTGGCGGCGGTGCTTTCGACCGGTCTGAAGCGACGGGATCTGAGCGCCGAATTGAGCGACTGCCGGGCACGCGCAGTCCTCGCATTCGACGGGTTCGGCGACACGCAATTCATCACCATGGCCGGCGAGGTGTGCGCGGCGTTGGATCACGTGCAGCGCCTGTGGGTGATTCCCTCCGATCCGCTGGCGCCGTCGCCTCTTTCCGAGGTGTCGGCGCTGAGCGATCTGATGGCCGATCAGCCGGCCCGATGTGCAACCGAAAGCCCGGCTGGAGATGCGACGGCGGAGCTCATCTTCACCTCCGGGTCAACCGGCCGGAACAAAGGGGTCGAGATCACCCACGCCAATCTGGCCGCGATGACGCAGATCAACCTGGCGATTACCAGCCGGGCGCAGACCCGCGTGCGGCTGACCGTGTCGCCGTTGTTCCACATCATGGGCCAGACCTTCGGATTGAACCTCGCCGTCCTGTGCGGGGAGACCATGGTGCTGGTCGACAGCTTCGATCCGGAGCTGGTCGTGCGGCGGATCGTCGAGCATCAGGCGACCCATCTGGTCGCCATGCCGATCTACTATCGCAAGCTGATGGATCTGCCGGATGGTGCGCTCGATCCTCGGTTCGCCGAGAGCTTGAAGATCTGTGGTACCGGCGGCGGTCCGCTGCCGGGCGCCTGGGCGGACGAGTTCTTTGCGCGGTTCGGCCTGAGCCTGACGCCCGGCTACGGGCTGACCGAGGCCGGCGGGATCGTGAGCTGGCATCGCCCGGCCGACCCGATCAAGACCGAGACCGTCGGCCGGCCGGTGCCTGGCGTCGATGTGCGCGTCAAAGCGGACGACGGTCGACTGGTCGCGCCGGACGCGCTCGATCCGGCCGAAGGCGAGATCGTGTTGCGCAGTCCGGGTCTGATGAAAGGCTATCTCGACCGCCCGGAGGCGACCGCGGCGGCGTTCCACGCCGGCTGGCTGAAGACCGGGGATATCGGCGCGTTCGACGACGACGGGTATCTGCACATCCGCGGTCGGATCAGCGGCCGCATCATCCGCGGGCATGAGCACATCTATCCGGCCGAGATCGAAACCGCGCTGGCCGGGCATCCGAAGGTGCAGGCGGCGGCGGCGATCGCGGTGCCGCACGAGGTGCTGGGGCAGGATATCAAGACCATCGTGGTGCTGAAGGACGGCGCCGAGATCGCGGTGCCCGAGCTGCAGTCCTGGCTCGAGGCGGAGCTGCCGGAGGGCAAGGCGCCCGGGGTGATCGAATTTCGCGACGCGCTGCCCCATACCGAGTACGGCAAGATCACCTACGACCGGCTGGGCTGAAAATTCTCCGGACAAGATGGTCTGGTGGGCGTTGGCCCCCCATGTTATGGGCGGACAACCGACAGCCACGATGAGGGACCTAGATGGACGCTGAAGCGCCCCAGCTCAATCGCCGCGACGACATGCTCAGCTTGCTGTCCACCCGCCGCTCGGTGGTGGCTGACAAGCTCACCGATCCGGGACCGACCGAAGCCGAATTGGAGCACATCCTGAGGGCGGCCACCCGGGTGCCCGACCACGGCAAGTTGGCGCCGTGGCGGTTCGTGCTGTTCACCGGCCAGGCCCGCGCGGCGTTCGGCGACGTGCTGGCCGAGGCGTTCCTCAAGGAACGGCCGAATGCGCGCGACAGAATGATCGAGCACGAACGCGGGCGGTTCCTGCGCGCGCCGGTGGTGGTCGCGGTGGTGTCCTGCTACAAGCCGGGCAAAATCCCTGAATGGGAGCAGATCCTATCCGCCGGCGCCGCGTGCCAGACCATGCTGATCACAGCCACCGCCATGGGCTATGTCGGCCAATGGATCACCGAATGGTACGCGTACGACCAAAACGTACAGCGTGCGCTGGGCCTGAAAGAGGGCGAGCGTGTGGCCGGATTCGTATACCTCGGCAGCCCGGCGTCCGATCCGAAAGAGCGCGACCGTCCGGAACTCGGCGAACTGGTCAGCGCGTGGTCGCCGCCAACTTAGGCATCCCACGGGCGAGGTTTACGCCGCCATCTTCTCGAGTGCGCCGCGCGTCAGGCCGAGCAACTCACCGGCCGCGATCACCTTGGCCCAGGTGCCGTCGTCGATTGGGATGCCGCTGGCTTGGCGCTCGGCCATGCGGGCGCGCTCCGGGTCGCCGGCGATCAATACCGGCTCGTTCGGATCGGCTGGCGGCGACGCCTTGAAATAGTCGAAGGTCGCGTCGATTTCGCGCTTGAGCCAGTCGATGTCGGCGAGCCGGCCCGGGTCGATCAGGAACGTGGTCATGCAGTTGATGATACCGCCCTTGCGCTCGTTGCCGGGCTGGATGGTGCCGCCGCCGGACAGGCAGCCGGCGAGCAGCTCGCACATCATGGCCAGGCAATAGCCCTTGTGCTCGGCCAGTGTACGCAGTGCGCCCTTCGGCTCCTCCCACATCACGCTCGGATCGTTGGTCGGCTGGCCGCGGTGGTCGATCAGGCAGCCGTCGGACACCTCATAGCCAGCGTTGTACGCGACCCGGGTCTTGCCCATGGCGATCTTGCTGGTCGCCATGTCGACAATTGTGCGCGGGTAACCGGCGGTGGCGGGTACGGCGATGCACATCGGGTTGGTGCCGAACCGGGGATCGGAGCCCCTGAACGGTGCCACCAGCGCCACATGGTCCTGTACGTTGACGAAGTGCATCGAGACCAGCCCAGCGTCGGCGGCCATCTCGCCATAGGTTCCGATCCGGCCGAGATGCGCGCTGTTGCGGATGGTCATCAGGGTCAGCCCGGTGTCGCGCGTGCGGGCGATGGCGGCTTCCATGGCCTCCTTGCCGACCCGCTGCCCGTACCCGCGATGTCCGTCGTATTGCAGGATCGCGCCCTGGTCGCTCACCAGCTCGGCTGCCGTGTTCGGCACCAGGGTGCCGTTCTTGATGTTCTCGCCGTAATGCTGAAGCATGCCGACGCCGTGGCTGTCATGGCCGGTGAGGTTGGCGCGCACCAGATGGTCGGTCACGATCTCGGCCTCGGCGGACGTGCTGCCGCCAGCCTGGATGATGGTGTCCGTCATTTGGCGCAGGGCCGCTTCGGCGATCAGCGTTGTCATTTCTGCTCTCCAGGCCTCGAATCCGTCACGTTACCCGCGACGATAGTCTTTTGGCCGCGCCCGACAAGGATTCTCGATCACCGTCCCACGGGGTCAGCCGCGCAGCCGATCCGGCAGCAGGTCGGTTGGGGTGGTCGCGAACAGGCCGAACGCGGCATCGATGTCCGGCAGGCTCGCCTCGCCCAGAACCAGGTTTGCCGCCAGCCGGCCGGCCGCCGGCGCGGTCTGGATCCCGTAGCCGCCTTGCCCGGCCAGCCAGAAGAAGCCGTCGGCGTGCGGTTCAAAGCCGATCACCGGCACCCCGTCCGACACGAAACTGCGCAGACCGGCCCATTTGTGCGCAACGTGCCGGACCGGCAGTTCGGCGAAACGCTGCATCCGGTCGATTGCGATGGCGACGTCGATCTCCTCGGGCTGCACGTCGCACGGCGGCAGCGGGGTCTCATCGGCTGGGGAGACCAGGATCAGCCCGGCCTCCGGCTTGAAGTAGAAAGCCGGGTCCCAGCACAGCACCGCCGGCCAGGACGCCGGGTCGACGCCGTCCGGGGGCGCAAAGGTCAGCGCCGTGCGCCGCTTCGGCACCAGCCCGCTCGGTTCCACATCTGCCATGCGCGCCACCTCGTCGGCCCACGCGCCGGCCGCATCGATCACGACCGGCGCGGCGAATGCGCCGGCCGGGCTGTCGGCGATCCATCCGGCCTTGCCGCGCCGCAGGTCGAGCGGATCGGCGTCGCAGACCAGACGCGCCCCACGGGCGCGCGCGCCGCGCAGAAAGCCCTGGTGCAATGCGTTGACGTCGATGTCCTCGGCATCCGGATCCAGCGAGGCCGCGGCCACCGCGTCCCGCCTCAGCACCGGTACGCGCCGGACCGCTTCGGCCGGCTCCAGCGCTTGAACGGACGGCAG
>JAAUXY010015661.1_pt1 | contig 25422 bp, 23 predicted proteins | sample 7278121 | NCBI WGS metagenome assembly JAAUXY01 (sample SAMN14350117, study PRJNA611818) | marine sediment metagenome | isolation source: surface marine sediment (1.8m) | place: French Polynesia: Moorea | collected 2018-08 | reverse complement strand
CCTGTTTTTAGCGCTCGCCGGTAAGTGGTACGAAGCGCACCGGCAGCACGTCGCGCTCCTTGACCTTACCCTTGGCGTCCTTGGTTACCAGGATCAGTTGCTGGGCACCGTAGCCATTGTCGACAGGGATGATCAGCCGGCCACCCGGCTTGAGCTGCTCCACCAGGGGTGGCGGAATATGCGGTGCTGCGGCGGTGACGATGATGCCGTCAAAGGGTGCGTGCTCGGGCCAGCCGGCGTAACCGTCGCCGGTCATCAGGGTAATGTTGTCATAGCCCTGCTGTTCCAGCGCGCGTCCTGCTGACTCGGTCAGGCCGGGAATGATCTCGATACTGTAGATATGCTTGACCAGCCCTGACAGCACGGCGGCCTGGTATCCGGAGCCTGTGCCAACCTCCAGCACCACGTGGTCGGGCTCCGGATCAATGAAGTCGGTCATCAGGGCAACGATAAACGGCTGGGAAATGGTCTGGCCGTGGGTGATGGGCAGGGCCGTGTTCAGGTAGGCGCGGGACTGCATGTCTTCCCCCACAAAGGCGTGCCTGGGCACTTCGCCCATGGCCTGCATGACCCGCTCACTGAGCGTCCCGCGCCCGGTGTAGTCCGCGGTATCCCGTGTGGACTGGCGGACTGCCTCCAGCATGTCCATGCGTGCCTCCCGGCTGGCGTCGTCGGTCGGTTCTGCTGCCTGCGCGCTGAAACCCATGCTGCCCGTAACCATCAGGCAGGCGCACAACCAGAGAGTGAGACTACAGGTGCGCACTTGCATCACGTTAAACCTCCTTTTTAACTATAGCCCGCTGTCATGACGGCGGTAGAGCAGATGCCTTAGAATGCCCCGCAAAGACCAAACTTCAGGAGTCTCCATGACCTGCCGCAAGCCCTCGCTGATCTCTCGCACCCTGGCCGCGCTACTGTTCACCGTTTTTGCCTCCACCAGCTTCGCCGAGCCCCTGCGGGTTGCCCTGTCACCGGATTACATGCCGCTGGCATTCATGCTGAACGGGGAACTGCGTGGCATCGAAGTGGATAACGCCCGCGAGGTGGGGAGTATTCTCGGCCGGCCAGTGCAGTTTGTGCAGATGAGCAGCACCGACTACATCGACGCCCTTAACAGCGGCAAGGTAGACGTGGTCATGGGGGGGTACAGCATCACCCCGGAGCGCGCTGCCCAGGTGGACTTCGCTCGCTCATTTATGCAGATCGGCCAGATGGCCATTATCCTGGCCGACCGGGCCGGCCAGTTCGCCTACCCGCGCGCCCTGTTCCAGAAAGGGGTGAAGTTCGCTGTTGAGCCGGGCACCACGGGCCAGGCCTATGTGCAGGAAAACTACCCGCTGGCCGAGATGCGCCTCTACAACTCGCCAGATGAAGCCTTTGCCGCGCTGCGCGAGCAGCAGGTGGATGTCTATGTTCACGACGCTCCCACCAGCTGGAACCTGGCGTCTTCGCGGGACAACTCGGACCTTCTGAGCCTGTATCGGCCGCTGACGCGGGAAGAGCTGGCCTGGGCGGTGAAGAAGGGTAATACCACGCTGCTGCAGCAGCTCAACGATGCGCTGTCCGAGCTGGAAGCCAACGGCCGGCTGACGGCCATCCAGAACTACTACATCCCGGTCACGGTGCAGGTTCGCTGACAAAAACGACAGGCAAAAAAAGGGCAGGGACGAGCCCTGCCTAGAGGTGGTGGTCGGGTCTTGCTAGGGTTGGGGGCTCCTACTTCCCCCCAAAGGGTCTACACATCAAAAATAAAAAACTGCCACCCTGGTGGTTCGTTAGCGGCGTCCCGGGGTGACAGCACAGGGGACCGTAGTCTTGCCTTACTGGTGACGCGGCTTGAAGAAAGGCTTCGCCTTTACAGCCCGCTTCGCTTCACCCTGGATGTCAGCTTCGAGGCTGGCGGCGTCAATGACCGGCAGCGCTTCCCGGGTGCGCTTGAACGGCGGTGCGCCGGTGAAATCCGTGGTCCAGACCAGCTCGGTTTCCACGTTGCTGTTGATTTCCATGCTGGCGGTATCAATAACCGGCGCGTCTATGAGCGTGCGCTGGTAGGGCGGGCGGCCTGACATATCGACTTCCCAGACCTTGGCGGTAGCCTTGTCGCTGTGCTCCGCCAGTGCGGGTGTTGCCAGCAGTGCGGCTGCGAGTCCTGTACCAAGTACTGCTTTGAACATTGTATGCCTCCGGATCATTGCGCCATGGGGCGCTGAATGTTGAGTAGTTTACTCAGGTATTAGGATTTGGCTGCACCAAATGGCCAGAGTTTTATATAGGTAAAAGCTATAGGTAGCTGAATTTGCAATAGTAAACCTATCGAAGTAAGGGGCTATTCCGGTGCGCCGTGCACTATTATAGTGCAATATTGCGGGCTTTGCTAACTTTAAATTCAATTAAATCAATGACTTAGCTATGGCCTGATACTTGCAGAGATACCGACACTCGTACCGATGGGTACAGCGTCGAGATCGCGCCATGTTCAAGCCAGCAATAGCCGTCTTCATTCTTTCGAGTTTTTCCTTTGCCACCGCGGCGGTGGCGGAAGACGCTGTGTCCACGTTCGAGCCGTTTGCCCACGAGGTTCCGCTGCAACCCACCGCTGCCGGCAGCTTCACGGTGACTGGAACGCTGGGCGGCGTCGAGGGCGAGTTCCTGCTCGATACCGGTGCCAGCATGATTACCGTCAGCAGCGAGTTTTTCGACGAGATGGAAGCGCGGCAGGCGCTGGAGCCCTCGCGTCGCATGGCGGCGCGCCTGGCCAGTGGCCGCGTGGAAGCGGTTGATATCTATCGGATCGAGGCCCTGCAGCTCGGCGAGAACTGCCAGGTAGGCCCGGTCGAGGTCGCAGTCATGCCGCGCGGTGGTCGCAACCTGCTGGGAATGAGTGTGCTCATGCAGGCGGCCCCGTTTGCCGTTTCGGCATCACCGCCTGCCCTGGCGCTGTCCCGTTGTGGTATCGAGCCGTCGGTGGCGAACCGCTAACTGCCTCGATCCAGCACCTGGATCACATCACCCAGTTCTTCCCGCAGGACTTCGCGCATATCCTGGGCGAGTTGCCGATAGAACACCCGTGCCGGTGAGGTTGAGCGCCATGCCAGGCCAATGATCCGGGCGAAGGATTCCCCCTCGATATCCCTTACCACCAGGGTTGAATCCGCCTTGATCTCCGAGCGAATGTATAGCGCCGGCAGGAAAGCGATCCCCATACCCATAACTACCATCAGCCGCAGGGCATCGAGGCTGGTGCCCTCGTAGTCGCGCAGTACCTCGGCCCCGAACCGCGTGGCAATCTGCTCGACCATTCGGGTCAGCTTGTGGCCTTCCTGGGTGGTGAGAATCTGCGCGCCGGCGAGGTCAGCGGGGGTGAGCACGGGCTTGTCTGCCAGTGGATGGTCAGCCGACATGACCAGCTTGATGTCTTCCTTCAGTAGCTGTTCGCCATCCAGTTCACTGGAATTGGTGGGCAGGGCAGTGAGTACCAGGTCGAGATCGCCGTTCTCCAGCGCGGCTTCCAGCCGCGACGGGGGCTCTTCGCGAACATAGAGCTTCAGGTGCCGGTAGCGGGCGTGCACCGCGGGGAGTATGCGCGGCAGTATGTAAGGCCCCAGAGTCGACTTGACCCCCAGCCGGTAAATGGCGGCGCCGCTGCTGCTGGCCGTGCCCGCGGTTGCCAGCAGGTTGTCGAGTTCTTCCAGGGTGCGCCGGGCAATCGGCAGCAGCTGTCGGCCCGCGGGCGTTGGGGTCGCACCGCCACGCCCGCGCTCAAACAGCACCACCGCGAGAGTCTTTTCCAACTGCGCCACCTGGGCGGTGATGGTGGGCTGGCTGATGCCCAGTTCCTCGGCGGCACGCCGGAAGCTGCCGAAGCGGGACACCGCAACGAAGTACTCGAGCTGCCTGACGGAGGGTCTGTTCACTACCGCTGTTGTCTAATCGGCGACCCAGTTGCCGTGGAACCCGTAGGGCACACGGCGTGGCAATGAAATCGTGGCCAGCGGTTCACCCTCGATATCCTGCGCATCGAGGACAACCACCTCACTGGCATTCTTTTCGTCGTCCTGCACATAGGCGAGGACCCAGCCCTCGTCCTCTCCGGCAGCTTCGCTGGCTGGCACGAATACCGGCTCGAAGCAGTGGCGGTTTGAGCCGGGCTGGAACACGCTGACGCGGCCTTGCTGCAGGTCGTGCTTGCGGATGCCGCCGGTCACAAAGCCGCTGCCGATTTCCGCCGTGTAACCGTAGCGGTAGGCCTTGCCGGCCAGGCGATCGTCGAGGCGCGGAAACTCCTGGGGGTGGTCATCGATACAGCTCTCGCTGACCTTGCTGCTGTTGCGGTCGATCACCCAGCGGTCGAGCCGGGTGCGCCCCTCGTTGGGTCCGTGGCGGTCGGTGGCAAACATGCGTGGATGACGTGCCACGTCCATCACCACGCGACCCTGTTCGTCCTCGTAGCCGTTCACCGGATGGAACACGTAGCAGGGGTCCACCTCGTGCCAGCTGACATCTTCGGCGCTGCTGTCCTTCGGCAGCAGGCCGACCCGCGCGCCGTAGTCCTCGTCCCAGAGATAGGGGAAGGGCAAACCCTCAACCATGGCGCCCTCATTCAGCGTGCAGGGCAGGTCCAGCAGGATGAAGTAGTTTTCGGTGAACATGCAGTCGTGCACCATGGGTTTGCCCGGGGTGGGCACGTCGACCGAGCGCACAACGTTGCCGGCGGCATCGACGCGCACATACTGGATGTGCTGCCACATCGGGGAATACACCGCGGTGTGCAGCTCACCAGTGTCCGGGTCGCGATGCGGGTGTGCACTGAAACCGCCGCTGAGGCCACCGTTGAAGTCAAAGCGGCCGATGGTATTCAGGTCGTAGTCCAGTTCCACCGGCAGATTGCCGGCCTCGACGATCGCCAGCGTCTTGCCGGCGTGGCCGATGATATTGGTATTGGCGACGCCATGGCCGATAGACAGCGCAGCCGAGGGGCCGCTGACCGCCGGCCAGCCGAAATGCTCGGTGACTTCATCGTCACGCACGTAGCGGGCCTTGTACCACTCGGCCTTGCCGTCGCGCAGGCGCACGCCGTGGGCCATACCGTTACCCAGGAACCAGTGGTAGCGCGCGGGATCTGCATTGACAGGATTGGGGCCGATGCGCAGCAGTCGACCGCAAAGTGCCTCGGGAATGTCGCCGGTGACCGGCAGGTCCGTGGCGGTGAGCTCGGTTTCAACAGGGGCAAAGTTGCCCTGCAGGTAGGGGTTGCCTGTCATAGCTGGTCGCGCCCGGGAGATGGGTTGATCTTACAGTGTATAGCAAAGCGCCAGGCGTGGCGTGACGGTCCTACCGGCAACAGTCGGGGTCTGGTTCGCAGTCGTCGAGTGTTTGCCAGATCCGGTCGATGAGTTCGGAGGGAGTGAACGGCTTGCGCAGCAGGGGCGTCTCGCCACTATCGATGTTCTGCGCCTGCAGGCGGCCGTCGGCGTAGCCCGACATATACAGGGCGCAGGAAAACTTGCCGCGGGCCTTGAGCTCCCGTACCAGCGCGGGGCCGCTCATGTCAGGCATGATGACGTCTGAAATCAACAGGTCGAAGGTTTCGCTGTCGGCGGCGCGCAAGCCTGCGAGCCCGTCTTTCGCCAGCGTCACCTGGAAACCTTCTTCCTCCAGGGCGGTGCGGAGCAGCGCGCCGGCGTAGATGTCGTCCTCCACGACCAGCAATCGCACTTTCGATGCGTCTCTCGGTCGGCTGGCCCTGGAAACCTCGTCGGTGTCCTGTGCCCCGGCATCCTTTGCGTCTTTGCCCTGCACCAGCGGCAGGCTGATGCGCACGACGGTGCCCGCGCCCGGTGCGCTGTCGACATGAATGTTGCCGCCGGCTCCTTTCACCAGGCTGTAAACCGATGCCAGGCCAAGACCGGTGCCACTGCCCAGCCCCTTGGTAGTAAAGAAGGGCTCGAACACGCGCTCGACGGTTTCGCGGTCCATGCCGCAACCGTTGTCCTGGATCGTCAGCAGCGCTTCCGGCTCGGTGTCGTAGTCATAGGGCAGAACCGACAGGGTAATCTTGCCGCCGCTGTCGATGGCGTCGCGGGCGTTACTGATCAGGTTGAGCACGATCTGTTCGATGTCGCCCTGGGACAGGTTGACGTGCAGGGGGGCGCTGCTGGACTCGAGGGAAAACACCACATCCTCACCAATCAGCTGATGCATCATTTCTGACAGCTGGTAGACCACCGCGGTCAGGTCGGAGACTTCTGTTTCCCGGGTGTCCTTGCGGCTGAAGGCCATCAGGCGCTTCACCAGGTCCGCCGAGTGCCGGGCCGCCTTGTTGATCCAGTCCACGTATTCCAGCAGCTGTGGTGAGTCTTTCAATTCCGACTGCAGGAGCTCGGAATAGCCGACTATCGGCAGCAGCTGGTTGTTGAAATCGTGGGCCACGCCACCCACCAGCTTGCCGACGGTGTCGAGCTTCTGGGAGTGCCTGAGTTCCAGCTCGAGCTGTTCGCGTTCAGAGGTGTCACGCCAGGAGGCGTGCAGGTAGGTATGGCTGCCCCGGGAGAGCACCGTCAGGACGACTTCCACCGGGAAGGTGGTGCCGTCCAGCCGGCGGTGTTTCCAGTCAAAGCGATGCGTACCGCGCTCCATGGCGATGGCCAGGTTCTCTGCCTGTTTTTCCGCCGAGGGAGTTCCGTCGGGCTGTAGCTCTGGTGAAATTTCCCAGGGCTCGGTCCCGAGGACATCTGCCTTACTGTCCGCGCCCAGCATACGACAGGCCGCCTCATTGCAGTCAATGAAGCGGTTGTCCTCCATTACCAGGATGGCGTCAGCGCAGCTGTCAAACAGCGTCTGGTACCACTCGGCAGATGATAGGGTCTGTCGTCGTACGTTCATCATGTTGGCGATTTAGGGGTCGGCAGCGGGTTGCGGCCCGGAGCCTTTTTACGCCCTGGGCAAACCGCGCTACCCTCTCAAAAATTTGTACATTTGTCCAGTTTTTTGCATGCGTTTTCCGGGCGTGCTCCACGCCGCAAAGTCGCTTCCGGCATGGCGACGGCGCACCGGAATCGCGACTCCACCTCCTATGAGTCGACCAGGCTTCTCTACTCTTTAATATAAGTGTAGTCGCTAACACACCGCGCTGACGGCTAGTGGAAGTCACGACTCTTGAGGTGCAGCTCCCGCAGGGCGGCGCTGTAGTCGTAGAGCGCGCCGGCGATGACATGGGTGACGTTGTCGCGGGTTTCCAGGGTGCCTTTTACCAGCAATAGCTGCGAGGTCATCAGGGCCTGGCGAAAATGCTCCTGTACCCGCGGCCAGACCACCACGTTGCTGTTGCCGGTCTCGTCTTCCAGGGTCAGGAACAACACGCCCGAGGCAGTGCCGGGGCGCTGGCGCCCGGTGACCAGGCCGGCGATGCGGATAAAGCGGTTGTTGCCCACCGCGGCAAGGTCGGTGTGGCGCTTGCAACGATTGAAGGGGTGGCTGTTGCGCAGCAGGCTCATTGGGTGGGGGCGCAACGACAGCCCCGTGCTGCGGTAGTCAGCCAGCACTTCCTCGGCCACACCGGGCGCGCGCAGTGCTACCGTGTCGTCAAAGTACTGCGAGGGCTGGCGCTGTTCGTTCTCCAGCAGCGGCCGGCTGGCCTCCAGCGCCATGATCTGCCACTGGGCCTGGTGGCGATGGCCGGAGAGGCTGGCCAGGGCGTCGGCATCTGCCAGGGCTTCCATGTCGCGCCTGTCGAGTTGCCCGCGGCGACGCAGGTCGCTGACATTCGCAAACGGCTGCTGCAGCGCACCGGTCACGATGCGCTCGGCACCCTCCCGGCTGAGCCCCTTTACCAGCCTGAAGCCCAGTAACAGTGACCGGTCTTCGAGCAGCTGGTGGTCCCAATGGCTGTGGTTTACATCTACCGGCAGTACCACCACGCGGTGGCGGCGGGCGTCCTGCACCAGCTGCGAAGGCGAATAGAAGCCCATGGGCTGGCTGTTCAGCAGGCCGCAGTAGAAGGCCGCCGGGTGGTGGCACTTGAGCCACGCGGAGACATAGGCCAGCAGGGCAAAGCTTGCCGAGTGGGACTCCGGGAAACCGTAGCCACCAAAGCCCTTGATCTGGCTGAACAGGCGCTGGGCAAACTCCTGGTCGTAGCCGCGCTTCAGCATGCCCTGTACCAGCTTCTCTTCGAAATGCATGAGGTTGCCGTTCTTGCCCCAGCTCGCCATGGCGCGCCGCAGCTGGTCGGCCTCGCCGCCGCTGAAGCCGGCGGCCACCATGGCCAGCTTGATGGCCTGCTCCTGGAAGATGGGTACGCCGAGGGTGCGCTCCAGCACCGCCTTGATCTCGGCGTTGGGGTAGGTGATGGCCTCCTGGCCCTGCCGGCGCCGCAGGTAAGGGTGCACCATGTCGCCCTGGATGGGGCCGGGGCGCACGATGGCGATCTCGATGACCAGGTCGTAGAAACAGGCCGGCTTCATGCGCGGCAGCATCGACATCTGTGCCCGCGACTCAATCTGGAACACGCCGATACTGTCGGCGGCCTGCAGCATGCGGTAGGTGGCGGCATCTTCCCTGGGGATGTCCTGGACGCGACGGATGCGCGGCTGGTAGCGGTGCACCAGCTCCAGGCTCTTGCGAATTGCCGACAGCATGCCCAGGGCCAGTACGTCCACCTTCAAAAGGCCCAGGGCCTCGATATCTTCCTTGTCCCACTGGATGACGGTGCGGTCTTCCATGCTGGCGTTTTCCACCGGCACCAGGGTGGAGATAGGGCTACGGGTAATCACAAAGCCGCCCACGTGCTGGGACAGGTGCCGTGGGAAGCCGTGAATCTCCTGTACCAGGTCGTAGAACTGCCGCGCGCTGCGGCTGGCGCTGCCCATGCCCTGTTCGTTAAAGCGGGCCTCGAGATCGCGGCGGCGGTCCCACCAGGCCAGGCTCTTGGCCAGGTCGTCCACCAGTACCGGGTCCAGCCCCAGGGCCTTACCGACGTCGCGCACCGCGCTGCGGGAGCGATAGGTCACCAGGGTGGCCGCCAGTGCCGCCCGCTTGCGGGTGTACTTGCGGTAGATGTACTGGATGACCTCTTCCCGGCGCTCGTGCTCGAAATCCACGTCGATATCCGGCGGCTCGTCCCGCTCACGGGAGATAAAGCGCTCGAACAGCAGCGAGACCTGGTCTGGCGACACCTCGGTGATATGCAGGCAGTAGCACACCACCGAGTTGGCCGCCGAGCCGCGGCCCTGGCAGAGGATGTTGCGCGAGCGTGCGAACTGCACCAGGTCGTGGACGGTGAGGAAGTAGTACTCGTAGTTGAGCTCCTCGATCAGGGCCAGCTCGGTTTCTATGCGTTCGAGTACCTCTGCGCCGGGGCCGCCGGGCCAGCGCGCCAGGCAGCCGTCGGTGACCAGCTTGCGCAGCCAGCTACCCGGGTCATAACCTTCGGGCACCACTTCCTCGGGGTATTCGTAGCGCAGTTCGTCGAGGCTGAAGCGGCAACGTTCCGCCACCGCCAGGGTGCGCCCCAGCAGGGCCTGGGGATAGAGCTGCGCAAGCTGGTCGAGACTCCTGAGATGCTGCTGGCTGTTGCCGAGGCGCCTGCGGCCGAGCTGTTGCACGCTGGTGTTGAAGCGAATCGCGGTCAGCACATCGTGCAGGGGCTTGCGGCGCGGATGGTGCATCTGCACATCGCCACAGGCCAGCATGGGGATATCCAGTTCCCGCGCCATGGCCAATAGCTTGAGGTAGCGCTGTCGCTCGCCGGCCCGGCGCAGGTGGGTCACTCCCAGCCACAGTCGATCCTTGCACAGGCGCCTGAGCTGGGCGCCGTAGGCGCGGCTGCTGTCGCTGTCTTCGGCGGGCAGCCAGATCAGCAGGCAGCGTTTGAGATGGAAGATCACATCCCGCAGGGCGACCCGGTATTCGCCCTTGGGGCTGCGGCGTCGGGCCAGGCTGATCAGGCCCGACAGTTCCGAATAGGCCGCCCGGGAGGGCACCAGGGCTACCAGCCGGATACCTTCCTCGAGCTGGAATTCGCTGCCGATAACAAGCTGGATGGGCGCTCCCAGGTCGGCGGCTTCCTTTGCTGCCACGTGGGCCTTGACCACCCCGGCCAGGGAGCACTCATCGGTGATGGCGATGGCGCTGTAGCCCAGCTCCGCTGCACGCAATACCAGTTCCCGGGGGTGGGAAGCCCCCCGCTGAAAGCTGAAATTGCTCAGGCAGTGCAGTTCGGCGTACATGGGTACTCTTGTTTTACTTGCGTTTTTGCTTCCGCTTTTGCTTTCGCTGGCGAAGCGCGAGGGGATAGTTAGGCCACTTTAAATTACTGTATATATGTACAGTATATGGCTGGCGCGAAATTGCAAGAACCGATGTCGCTCCTGCAGCGTGCGACTAGTCAGGCGTCGAAGGATTCCCAGCGCTGCCGTACCGTTTCCAGCAGCGCATCGTAGGGCGCGTAGCCCAGCAGCCGGTTCAGGATGGGATCGTGCTTGCTCAGGTAGGGATAGTTGATAAAGCCCAGGGATACCGCCTGTTCAAGCCAGCGCACTGCCGGCTCTGCCTGATCGGCCAGGGCATTGGCCTGTGCCAACAGGCGCGGGAACATGTCGGTGGGTGGTAACACCTCGGGTGCAGGCTGAGGCAGGGAAGCAAATTCTTCAGGGGATGCCAGCGCCGTGGCCAGCAGGCCGGCAATCTGGCCGGGCAGGGTCGCGCGCGTTGCTTCGGAAAAGCCCGCTGCCAGTTCCGCGACGCGTTCGGCTTCACCATTGAGCGCGAGAATCCAGATGTAAAACAGGCGCCCTATCGGATTGCCCGGGTCCATTTCAAACATGTCCCGGTAGGATTCGACAGCGCCGGCGGCGTCACCCTCCAGCACCGCCGCCCAGCCGGGCATGCAACGTGTCAGCGGTGTGAGTGGGTCGAGGCTCAGGGACTGCTCGATCAGGGGGCGCGCCAGCGCGACCCGGCCCGAGATGAGGTAGCAGTTGCAGAGCAGGCTGATGGTGTCGATGTTGTTCCAGTCGCGCTGCAGGCCGGCGCGCAATTCGGCCACCGCGTCCTCCATATCTCCGCGGGCATAGGCCAGCCAGCCGTTCAGCGCAAAACCGGCGGCTGCTTCCGGGTCCAGCGCCTGCACCCGGGCGGCACACTGCTCGGCTTCCTTAAGCGGTGTGTCGCTGGTGTCCAGCCCCGCCTCCCGGTACTGCAGCCAGGTGCGGCCCAGGGTGGCATGCAGTTCGACACTGTCCCCGGCAATGGCCAGGCCCTGGCGCAGCAGCTCGATGGCGTGGTCTATGGCGTCCCGGCGCCAGCGCAGCGATGATTGCCGCGCCTGCAGGACGCACTGCCAGGCCTCGACATTGTCGAACTCGCGGTTGGACAGCTGCCGCTCTTCCCGGGGTGAGAGAGTGATCTCGAGGGCGTCCACCACCTGGCGGGCAATGCGCTCCTGGATTTCGAAGGCGTCCTCAAGGCTGCCGTCAAACTTGTCGCCCCAGATACGCTGGTCGCCAACGGCATCGATCAGGCTCACCGACACCCTCAGCTTCGAACCGCTGCTGCGCACCGTGCCCTCGAGCAGGTAGCCGACGCCCAGGGACTTGCCCAGGGTCACCGCATCATCGCTGCTGCCCTTGAGGGACATCGACGAGGTGCGCGAAATCACTCGCAGGGAGCGAAGGCGGGACAGGTCGGCGATGATTTCGTCGCTGAAGCCGTCAGCGACGTAGGCCTCGGACGGGTTGGCGCCGACAAAGGTAAACGGCAGCACCGCCAGCGAGTCCTGGTCCGGCTGCATCGGTGGTTTACGGGTCGGCGCAGGCGGTGGTGACTCCGCCTGGCTACGCTGCTCCCGCCAGGCGTCCAGCTCTTCGCGAAACGCATAGACGCTGCCCTGGGACTGGTGCATATGACGGTGCACGGGCAATCCTTCTGAGCCTTCCCAGCGCCGCACCGTGCGCACGCTGCGGTTCAGGTAGTTGGCGATGGCCTTCCATGAATCCAGCCTGCCACTGTCATTTTTCGGCGTCATGAAAGCAGTGTAGAGGGACAAAGGTGGCCAAAGCCAGCCACGGCCCGCTTTGCAGATTGAGTGGCCTCAGGGCCTGACCCTAGTCTGGATTCGTGAGTTCAACCAACGCCGCAGGAGGCACACCATGAAATCACGTATTGCAGCAGCCGTATCCACCATCGCCCTGGCCGCCACCCTCGAGTGCCATGGCCAGGCACCCGGCGCCGAAATGGACATCTGGATACCGGTAGCGGGGACCGGGGTTCACTATTTCTCAACCGCCAGGGTGTATTCCCAGCAGCCCAGCGAAACCGGCTTCATACAGCGCAGCACGGACACCGTCGAGCTGGAGGGCGATCTCAACGGCCGCGTTCTTTACCACCCGGTATCGACCTTCGATTTTGCAGCGGGCACGCTGGTCAACACCGGTAACCAGGTCTTCTCGGGGACGGTGCTCGGCTCCGAGCCGGTGATGCTTCACGACGAGTGGTTCCGCTTCGAAGTCAATCTCGCCACAGGCGAGACCGTGGGGGAGATCTATCTTGGCGAACACATGGCCGGGCCACGGGTCCGGTGCGAGTTGAATGTGAGTGGTGACGGCACTCTGACAGCAACCGGTGACGCCGTGGTGGGGTATACCGGGCGCTGCCGTTTCCAGAGTCAGCCGGGGTTGGCAGCCGGTACTCCGCTACCGCCGATGTCCCTGGAGCAGGACTCTGAGGCGGAATCGCTGGATTAGCACAAGGACGGCAACCATTTGGGGCGCGAGCAGGGTTGTCGAGACCTCACTCCGCCCCACTGTCTACATTCCGGTCAGACAGATTGCGAGGATTGACGCCGAGCCTCGCCAGCTGCGTCCAACCGATTCGGGGCGAAGTCCTGTCGGCGGCAGCGGTCCAGCAAGGCGACGAGCTGCTCGGTTTTCGCGGGCTTGCGCAGGAAATCATCCATGCCCATCTCAAAGCACCTCTGGCGCTCATCCGCATTGGCGTCAGCAGTAAAGGCGATAATCGGTACGTGGTGTCCGGCGGGTTCGCGCTCGCGTATTTCCGCGGCGGCCTCGAAACCGTCGAGGCCAGGCATATAGAGGTCCATCAGAATCAGGTCGTGGGAACCGTCAGCCATGCTGACAACCTCCTTGCCGTCCTGCGCGAGCTGAACGTCGCAACCCAGTTCATTCAATACATGCAGGGCAATTTTCTGGCTGACGACATTGTCTTCCGCCAGCAGTACGTTCAGTCGCCGTTCCGATGTGCTTGGGGGCGCTTCGGCAGTTCTTGGCACTGCGGTGGCCAGAGGCAGCCGTACACTGAAGCGCGACCCCTTGCCGGGCTCGCTCTCCAGGCTGATGCTGCCCTCCATCAGGTCCAGCAGCCGACTGCTGATCGCCAGCCCAAGGCCGGTGCCCTGGTAACGGCGGGCTGCGCTGCTGTCAGCCTGCGAGAACGCCTCAAAAATTGACTGCTGCTGTTCCGGGGAAATGCCGATACCTGTATCGGCTACCTCGATCCGGACGTTGTTTTGGGCGGCGCCAGCCTTCGCGCTGGCATCGACGATGATTACCACCTCACCGCGTTCGGTGAATTTGATGGCGTTGCCGATCAGGTTTACCAGGATCTGGCGGATGCGGTTGGCGTCACCGTGGAATTGGTCCATGTCGTCGTTCGGGTAAGACAAGATCAACTCGAGGCGCTTGGCGTGCGCCTGGGGTGACAGTAATAGCAGCAGGTCCTCAAGCAGGGACCGCAGGTTGAAAGGCTGGCTGTCCAGTTCCATCTTGCCCGCCTCGAGCTTGGAGAAGTCGAGGATGACGTTGATCACACTCAGCAGCAGGTCGCCAGAACTCTTGATGGTTTTCACCAGGTCGAGCTGGTCGCTGTCGAGCCTGGTTTGTTCAAGCAGTTGTGTCATGCCCAGCACGCCGTTCATGGGCGTGCGGATTTCATGGCTCATGGTGGCGAGAAAGTCGCTCTTGGCCTGGGCGAGGTCCAGGGCTTCATCGCGAGTGGCTTCCAGTTCCTGTTGGGTTGACCACAGCCGCTCGGCAAGCTTGTCGAATTCCTCCGACAATTTGCCGATTTCATCGTTGTTCTGGAGGTCGAGCCGCATGGTCAGATCGCCAGAGCTGCGCATCTCCAGCATGTGATCGCTCAGGCGACCCACCGGTGTGACGATCATGCGCCGCATCAAGACCAGGAACACGATTCCGATAATGAGAACTGCCGTGAGCATGCCCAGCGTTGTCAGGCGCATGGCGTTGATACCGAGGGCCGAAATATTCCTTGGAGTGGAGACGCGCAGGGCAATCCCGGGCTCGCCGTAAACGTCGTTGAACCGTACCAGTGTTCGGAGGCTGCGGCTCTTCGAGGCCCGCAGGCTGGGCTGTGCGGAGAGATTGAGCTCACCTGCCTCAACTTGCTGCGTCCCCAGCAGCACCTCGCGCATGGAAGTACGCAGGCCACGTTCGCCCGCCAGCAGGTCCATTGCCGGCCGCTCGATATTGCCTGACAGGTCCAGCCACTCCGTGGCGGGCATCTCCGGCTGCAGCTGCCTGCTGTGCGCAAAGCTGACCAGGCTGACATCAACGCCGACCTGCCGGCCCAGCTCGGCCAGGAAGTCCTCGCCGAGGTACCTGCCAATGATCATGGTTCCCGCGACTTCCGGCATGTCCGCAGACACGATAGGTCTTGCCGTCAACATCAGTGAGTCCGACCGCGTGTTCAGTACGCCCTGTGCCGCTGCATCGGCGTTATCGGTTATCAGCGGGTGTGCTTCGTTAAGCGGTGTGAGCAGCTGTTCTGCCACAGCCAGTTGCCCCAGCCCGGGGTGGTGCAGTGACTCCCAGACGATATTGCCGCGCCTGTCGAGCATGAATACAGCATCCACGCCGATATCGGTGAAGTATTCGGTGTCGAGGTCGTCTTCAATGTAGCGAGCAGTCTCCGAAGGCACCGTGTTGCCGTTCATGGCCATCACGAATTCGTAGCTGGCATCCCAATCCGAATATTCGTAGTTGATTGCGATCAGCCGCTGCATTTCCTTTTCAAGTGCGAACAGCAGCCGCTCCATGTCACGTTCCGCCTGCTGCTGCTCCAGTGACGTAAAGGCGGGGTAGACGGTGAACACCTGGATCGCCGCCAGGCTGGCCACTGTGGTAATGGTCAGGAAGGCGAAGGTAAGCAGGACCTTCTTGGACAGGGTGTCTTTCAGCTTCATGGCGCGCGCATTGGGTGTTATACGGTGTTGTCGACAAAAAACATGGTTTTCTTTAGGGTTATTTTCCCGCTTCTCCGGGCGCTGCAGGAATTGGGGCAGAAGCGCGTAGCCCGGCATCTCGCCATGGACCCGCGCGCTGGCTATGACAAAGCTGGACAAAGCCTTGCCGGGCAGTGAACAAGGGCCGTACATGCGGTATCAATAGGGGTGTATGGTAGGAATTCGATGTTAAACCCGGGTCACACCGCATTGACGCCGTAGCGAGGCCACTATGAACAGAACGACTCTGCCGCTACTCCTGACATGTGTCACCGCGCTGCTCGGCTGCGCGACCAGCAACAGTCCCCCGCTGGCTGAGGGCGGTAAGCGGCCTGCCAGTGAGGTGGCCGTCGGTGAAATGTCGTCTGTTGACAGCACTGACCTGCAGGCGGCGCTTGACCAGTTCCTGGCGCTGCCGCCCGAGGTGCGAGGCTACCTGGACCGGGAAATCCGGCCGCTTACTACCGAGGAAGCTCGTTTCCGGGCCCTGCGCCAGTGGGCGTTCGAGGAGTTCCAGTCGCAGTACACCTACGACCCCGGCTTCACTTCACCGATCGACCGGCTCGATGAGAGCGGACGCATCAACTGCTTTTCCTTCTCCAACATGTTTGTCGCCGCTGCGCGCTACGTGGACGTGCCCGCCAAATTCCAGCTGGTGGATTCACCACCGCAGTGGAACATGAGCAGCGATACCTTCGTGGTCAGCCAGCACATCAACGTAACGGGATTGCTCAGGCGCACCCTTGCCGAGAACGAGCAGGCGGTGCTGCGCGGGCAGATGGCGCGTTCAACCGGCACGCGCATAGAAAAACTCAACTGGGACAAGCTGAACCGCAGTTACATCGTAGACCTGAACCCCTCGATCGCCGTGGACTCTTACCGGTCGCGCACCATCAGTGACCGCGAGGCCCTGTCCCTGTACTACAGCAATCGCAGCGTTGAGTCGCTACTGGCCGGCAAGGGCGACCAGGCGCTGGCCTTTGCGCAGCAGGCGATACTGACTGATGACCAGTCGGTGACCGCCTGGAGTAATCTCGGCGTGATCCTGTCGCGTGCCGGCAAGACTGATGCCGCCAAGCAGGTTTACCTCAAGGCCCTGGACCTGGACGGCAGTGCAGAGACGGCGGCCAACAACCTGGAGCGCATCTATCGCCGCACCGGTGAGATGCGCAAGGCCGATGCCCTGGCCGCCAGGAGTGCCGCCCGGCGCAAGCGCAATCCCTACTACCACTACTCCATGGGCGAGACCATGCTGGAGGAAGGCGACCTGGAGCGTGCCCAGGAGCACTTCGAGGAAGCCATTGCCCGCAAGGAAGACGAGCGCCTGTTCTACTACGGTCTCGCCAAGGCCCAGATTCGGCTGGGCGACTACGAGCGCGCCACCCGCAACCTGGAGCAGGCAAAGGAGTATTCCAGCACTGCAGACCTGTGGCGCTATGAGCAACTGTCAGCAGAACTGAGATCTGCCAGCCATAACGGCTAGGCCAGTCAAGCCGCGGTTTGATTCAGGCGCCGCCACAGCCAGGCGACATACAGGCCGCTGAGTACTACCGCTAAAAGGCCGCGTTCGGGGTCGAGCCACAGCGCGTTGTCGACTGCCAGTAGCCCCCCTTCGCTGCCGAATCCGAACAGGGTGTAAGCAGCGCCATTCCAGATGCCGTGGCTGACAGACGGCACCAGCACTGAGCCTGAGAGCGCGCGAATCAGTCCCCACGCTGCACCCAGCAGCGCGGCATTGATAAGGTAGACGGGCAGAATAGACAGGGCGACTCGCCCCTCCTCACTCAGTGTGGCCCAGGATATGTGCCAGGCAGAAAAAACCAGGCTGCTGAACACCACGGATTGGCGGACAGAATAGCCGTCACCCTGTGCGGCAATGAACAGACTGCCCCGGAAGAAGCCCTCCTCGGTAATCAGGCTACCAATGACGGTGGCGGCTGCCATGATGGCGAATCCTCGCGCGGCGGCTGACCAGTCCGTGGCTGACAGGTCGGCACCGCCTGCTATCAGCGCCAGAACGAGGCTGCCCATGACGAAGGTCGGGTAGAGCACTGCCAGGCCGTAGTCTATGGGGCGGCCGAAGCACAGCCCCCAGGCTTTCCAGGTGTGGCGAGTTAGTAACCAGTAAAGGGGGATCAACACCATCAGGGTAAATGCGCTGAACATGGAGAGGCCGACGGCGTCCATGACCGCGGTACTCACTATGGCCATGGCGACCAATGCCAGGCTACTGCGAGATAATTTTGGCATCTGTCTCTCCTTGCTGCGTTGTAAGGCTAGCAGGCGACTGTGCTTGATCCGACGGCACTGAGATAGAGCGCCCCTCTGGCGGGTTGGACCCATCGGCCGGGTAGCGTAGGCTGCGCCCATGATCGAAGAAGTCGACCTCGCCAGAGCTCACGCGCTGTACCGGGCCCTGCCCGAGTTCACCCGGCCGGAACCCCTGGAATCCCTGGCCCAGCGCCTGGGTGACGATTACCTGGCGCTGGTGTTCCGCAAGGACGGGCAGGATGTTGGCTTTAAGCTCGGCTATCCCGAGAGCGCCGATACCTTCTATAGCTGGCTGGGGGGTGTAAGCCCCGCAGCCCGCGGCTGCGGTGTGGCGCAGGCGCTGCTGGAAGCCCAGGAGCAGCGGGTCCGCCAGCGGGGTTTCAGGCGACTGCGGGTAAAGTCCATGAACCGTTTCCCGGCGATGCTGCGGCTGCTGGTGCGCAATGGCTACCTGGTAGATGGCCTCACTCCGGCGGAGGATCCGCTGTTGACCAAGATTCACTTCGTGAAGCTACTCTAACTACCGCAAAACAGCTGCTTTTCACCGTAACCTGACGCGGCAGCTCAAAATCCGCCTCCCATCTGGCTTATAATCAGCCCCACGATTTCCGGTCTTTCGGACCCGCAACCGAGGGGTAACCATGAAAACAAGAAACCTGTTTGTCTCCACACTTTTCGTTCTCTTTGCCCTGGTCCTGGGTGCCTGCTCTTCCTCCGATGAGAGTGCGCCCGCGGCCGAGCAGCAGGCGGCGTCGGCACCGTCCGCTGAGCCTGCTGCGCAGCCCGCGGCTGCGGCTGGCAGCAGCGAGCGGCTGGCCGCGGTGCTGGCCGCCCAGTCTGACGAACTCAAGGCGCGCTACCCTTATCGCCATCCGCAGGAAACCCTGGAGTTTTTCCAGATCGAGCCGGGCATGACTGTGGTTGAAGTGCTGCCTGGCCGCGGCTGGTACTCGCCGATCCTGGTGTCCTACCTGGGCAGTGACGGCCACCTGGTGGGCGCTGACTACCCGCTGGACATGTGGGCCAACTTCGCCTTTGCCGATGAGGAGTACATCGCCAAGCGTCGCGCCTGGGTCGATACCTGGCCACAGGACGCCGCCGAGTGGCAGGGTGACGACGGCGCCAGTGTCCAGGCCACTCGTCTCGGTGAGTTCAGCGAGGACATGGCCGGCACGGTGGACGCGGTGCTGTTCATTCGCGCCCTGCACAACCTGAACCGCTTCGAGGACGTGGGCCAGTACCGTAGCAATGCCCTCAGGGACACCATGATGCTACTGAAGCCGGGTGGCCTGGTGGGGGTGGTGCAGCACAGCGCGCCGGATGAGCGCGGCCTGGAGTGGGCTGACGGTTCCCGCGGCTATCTCAACAAGGGGGCGGTGATTGAAGTCTTTGAGGACGCCGGCTTCGAGCTGGTAGCGGAGAGTGACGTCAATGCCAACGCCATGGATGTGCCGGGCGAAGAAGACATCGTCTGGCGCCTGCCGCCCAGCCTCAACACCAGCCGCGACAATCCGGACCTGCGCGCCCAGTACCAGGAGATCGGTGAATCCAACCGCATGACCCTGCTGTTCCGCAAGCGCGCCTGACGCGTGCGCATCTGGGTCGATGCCGACGCCCTGCCGAAGGTGATCCGGGACATTCTGTTCCGGGCCGCCCAGCGCACTGGCGTGGACCTGACCCTGGTGGCAAACCAGCCCCTGCAGACCCCGGCCGCGGCCAATATCCAGTCGCGCCAGGTGTCTGCGGGCTACGATGAGGCCGACAACTACATAGCCGGCCTCGCCGAGGAAGGCGACCTGGTGATTACGGCAGATATCCCGCTGGCGGCAGAGGTGATCGAAAACGGTGCCCTGGCATTGAACCCCCGCGGCGAGATGTACACGAGGGAGACCATTCGCTCCCGGCTCAACATGCGCGACTTCATGGATACCATGCGCTCCAGCGGTATCGAGATGTCTACCACCCCAGCCCTTAGCCAGACCGACAGGCAGCGCTTTGCCAACAGCCTGGATCGCTGGCTGGCCAAACGCGCCGCCCAGGAGAAACGCTGATGTGGGAATACACCGGCCAGTCACGGCCATCGTTCGCTGAGGAACCTGGCGTCGGCCAGGAGTCGGTTTGGGATTACCCGCGCCCGCCGGCGCTGGTGCCCTGTGTGCGGCACGTGCGCGTGCAGTCCGGCGACCGGGTACTGGCGGACACGATTAGCGCATTCCGGGTACTGGAGACCGCCAGTCCCCCCACCTATTACATCCCGGCCGAGGATGTGAACCTCGAGGCACTGATGGTGGTGCCGGGCAGTTCCTTCTGCGAGTGGAAGGGCGCGGCGATCTACTGGGCCCTGGCCAGCGGCGGCGATGCCATCGCCTGGAGCTACCCTGAGCCCACCGAGCCCTTCGCGGCGATCCGCAATGCGCTGGGTTTTTACCCGGGGCGGGTGGCCTGCTACGTGGACGACGAACGCGTGCGGTCCCAGCCCGGACATTTCTACGGTGGCTGGGTCACCGACGAAATCGTCGGCCCGGTCAAGGGCGAACCCGGCACAGGCCATTGGTAGCGCGGTCTGCGAGGTATCTTGAAGTCGTCACCAGGCCGTAATATTTCTGTCATGAGCTTTATGTAATCTGCGCGCCATTGTTAGTTAACCGAACTGTCACAATGAAAGAGCGTTTTGCTTTAGCCCTTGCGATTATCCTCGGCACTTCACCCCTGGCTGTCAGTGCCCTGGAGCTGGGCGCCGAAGATTTTGTCGCTGCCCGTGAGATGACCTGCGTGCTGGCGCAGGAAAGCCTTGGCTACCTGAGTGATGATGAGTATGCCGAGATGGCTGAAGCCATCCTCTCTGACTACGACCAGGCTCAGACCGACGTGATCTACGCCCAGGCACTGGGTTACTTTGATGGCCTGATGTTCGGTCTGCCAGAATCGGACGAACGTGAGATTGGCGCCCGCCTCCAGTCTTTTGTGGCAAGTTCCGCATGCACCCGCTTCACCGGATTCGAAGGCGTCAGCCTCACCCTGTGACCTCGCTCCTGGGCGCCGCCGGGTGAACTACTTCGCCTACGGCTCCAATATGTCCCTCAGGCGCCTGCGGCAGCGCGTACCGCAGGTGCGACCCCTGGGCACTGTGAGTCTTACTGGCTACCGGCTCTGCTTTCACAAGATCGGCCAAGACGGCTCCGCCAAGTGTGATGCCTTCTACACCGGGGCGCAGGTGGACGTGCTTCACGGTGTTCTCTACCACATCGATCCGACTGACAAGGTGGAACTCGATCGCATCGAGGGCCTGGGCGCGGGCTACGATCAACGGGAGGTCACAGTATTGTCGGCTTCCGCACGCGGGGTATCAGCCCTGACCTATGTGGCCACCCACATCGACGCCAGCCTGTCGCCCTTTGGCTGGTACAAGCAGCACGTGCTGGTCGGCGCCCGGGAAGCCGGGCTACCGGCGTCCTATATCGAGGCAATCGCCGCGCACCCACACCGCGATGACCACGACATCGATCGCCACCAGCGGGAAATCGCGATTCACCGCTGACGCGGTTTTATAGGAAAACACCCTGCATATACCACTGGTTCTCCATGCGGTCCCGGTAGACCCAGTACAGTAGCCCGCCGCCGTCGCGTGCCACGTAGTAATCGCGGCTCACCGGTCGCTCCCACCAGTTGTCCTCGATGCGCTCGGGGCCGTCCAGCAGTTCCAGGCGGCCCTGCCAGCAGGGCTGGCCGTTGAATACCTGTAAGTGCTGCGGTTCCTGCATCAGCCAGAAGGGGCGCAGTTCACCATTTTCGCCGGGTACTGTACCGGGCCGGGTATCCAGGCTGCAGTAACCGGCGAACTCCGGCAGGTGTTCGTCGCGGCAGGCGATCTTGCTGACCGACTGCAGGCCCAGGCGGCTCTTGAGCCGGTCCAGCAGGCTGTGCAGGGGTTCCTTCTGGCCGGCCTGCTGGAACAGGTCGCCACTGCTGGCAGTACCCGGCACCAGCTGCTCACTGACCAGGCCGACCCCTTCGATGCTCTGGTCCAGTTCCAGCTGCTCGACCTTGAGCCGGGTGAGCTGGTACCAGGCCTGCCAGTGGGTCTGGGGCTGGGAACTGCACAGGTCAAAGCGGTGGATTCTGCGATTGATGCCATACAGCAGCCACTCCACCTGCCGGGTTTCCAGCTGGGTGTTGCGCAGGAACTGGCAGAAGGATTGCAGCAGCAGCTCGATGGCCGGCAGCAGTTCCTGGTTGGCCTTTACCTCGTAGCCAAACCAGTAGTCATCGCTGAAGGTCCTGGGCGGCTCGAATACCGGCTGCCTGTCTTCCACGGTGCCCAACACCTGTTCCAGGTGGTGTACGAACTCACGGCCGCAGCGCCGCGCCAGGGTCCGGCGCGGCAGGGCCAGGATGTCGCCAAAAGTCCACAGCCCCGCCTTTGCCAGCGCATCCACCTGGCGCGGAAAGTCCTCCAGCAGCTTTAACGGCAGCGGCGCCAACCGCGCCTCCAACGATTCCGCCGTTGCGCCCTGATGGGTTTGTTGCGATGTGCTTTCTCCCGGTTCGGAGCCATACGGGTCATCTAGCGCCTCCGAACTCAACTCAGAAGCACGGGATCCGAGCGGTTTTATAGAAAAAAGAACCGCGCTTTTCGGGGTCGGGCCCAGCCCAACCCTGTAGTGCACCCCGCGTTGTGAAAGGCCGCGCTCGACCCGCTCCAGCAGTGCCTCGATGCCGCCGTACAGGCGCAGGCAGCTGCCGATTTCCAGCAGCAGGCAGTCATCGCGAAACGGGTAAAGGGTAGGGCTGATGCTGTAACCCCAGCAGCAGAGCTGCTGCAGGCGCCGCTGTTCGGCTCCCGGGTCTCGCTCCAGCAGCAGGACCGAGTCTGCCAGGGCGCGTGCAGTGGCAGTGCCCATTCCGGCCTTGATGCCCAGTGCCGCGGCTGCCGCGTTACACACCAGCACCCGCTGCTTCTCCAGCACCGCCGCCGGCCGCTCCCCTATATCCTGGTGGGGATGACTTTCCTCAAATCCTTTTGGGCTACTGGGCCCGGCCTCAGATCCAAAGCGCTGCCAGTGAGAGTGCCCTTCTTGGCCAGCTTCCCTGGTATGGGACTCGAGCGGCTTTTCATCAAAAGAAGGGTGGCCTGGCGCCTCAGTGTTGCCAGAGGCTGATTCCTCAAGCGGTTTTGTAGAGAGCGACTCGAGCGGTAGTAATGGAAAGCAAAGACACAACCACAGCTTTTCACCCCGCTCGAACACTCCACGCGACCCACCTGCCCACGGCCTCAGGCTCCCAGGGCGGGTACCTGCACGTGGTGGTTGCCGGGGTAGGCGGGCAGCTCCCACAGCTGGGGCTGGCCCGGCACGTCGTTGTCTTCGCCCAGGGCCACCTCGAAGGACTGGTTGCCACCGCGCTGCTTGATAACGTTCACCTGCCGGTAGGCGCTCATCTCCAGCCGCAGGCTGGCGGGGGCATGGTTGTGCATGGCCTGGCGGGGCCGGAACAGCACCGACAGGGTGTCGCTGTCGGCGGCGGCCAGCTGCAGCTTGCGCAGCTCGCTGTAGCGGTATTCGCCGGCCCCCAGCCAGGCAAAGACCGCGCTGCAGGTGGTGCTGCGCAGGGCCTGCTCGATGCTCCACAGCAGGTCCTGGCGGTTCTGGGGATGCACCAGTAATACCTGCTGGGTGTCGATGCCGCGGGCATCCAGCAACGGCGCATAGGGCATGAAGGGCGGGGCGATGAATACCTGCCAGCGACCCTTTTCGCTGAGGGCTTCCATGGCCGGCAGGAACAGGCCCATGGCGCCCAGGCCATTGCTGTCGCTGAGCAGCTCGATGGTCTGCCCCAGCGGCCAGCCGTTGCCGTAGAGTTCCTCGTCCAGTTCGCGGTAGCCGGTGGCCAGGCCCGCCTGTGGCGCAATGTCGCGGCAGTCACTGCCGCGCCAGGTGTCGCTGCGGCGCATCACCTGGTCCAGCACCTGGTCTACATCGATCTGTTCGAAATCAGCACTTTCATAGCCTGCCTTTTCAAAACCCGTCTTTTCAAAACCAGGGCGGGCGTTGGAGGCTTCCAGCCCTGCCTGTCGTGCGCGGTCGCCGAATTCCGCCGCGTTTGCTGCAACGTTTTCCATGGTTTTCTCCACGATTACCGGCGCATGATCACCCGCCGGGGGTTACTGTATGAATATACAGTAGTCCGGTGATAGGGAGAAATCAAGGGGATTTTTTGCCGGTTCAGACCCCGGCTGTACGCAAGCTGGTCACGCCCGCCGGGCCTCGCCCTGGCTGAGGTTCAGCACCAGTTGCCCAAGGTGGTCCCAGGGGCGGCCGTCGGCCAGGCCTTTTACGCTCTGGTCTGCGAGGTTGGCGCGGTGCAGGAGTTCCGCCAGGTCGGCCAGGGAATGACGCTTCAAACCGGCCCCGACCAGCGGCATGCGCTTGTCCCAGACCCGCTGGCTGCGCATGGCCTGTTGTGGCGAGACGCCGCGCTGCATATCGGAGCGGCACTGGTAGAGCAGGCGGATTTCCCGCGCCAGCGCCCACAGTACTACCGGCGGTTCGGTACCCTCGGCGCGCAGGCCCTGCAGCATCTTGAGGGCGCCGGCGGCGTCGCCGGCCAGGGCCTGGTCGACCAGTCCGAACAGGTTGTAGCGGGCATTATCGGCCACGCTCTCGACGACGGCTTCGGGGGTGATGCGGCCATCGGTGCACAGCAGTTTCAGCTTCTCCACTTCCTGCACCGCCGCCAGCAGGTTGCCCTCGACCCGGTCGCAGAGCATGTCCAGGGCGTCGGCGTCGATAGACAGGCCGGCGGACTGCAGCCGTTGCTGCAGCCAGCGCGGCAGCTGCTGGGCGTCCACCGGCCATAGCTGCAGGATGGCGCCGGCGCCATCGATGGCCTTGAACCACTTGCTGTTGGTGCTCTGGCGGTCGATCTTGCCGGCCACGATCAGCAGCACGTTGTCGCTAGGCGGGCCGTCCAGGTAGGCCGTCAACGCCTTGCTGCCCTCGGTACCGGGCTTGCCGCTGGGCAGTTTCAGCTCGATCAGCTTGCGATCGGCAAACAGGGACATCTCCGCACCGGCGGACAACAGCTGACTCCAGTCGAAGCGGTTGTCGACGTCGAGCACCTCGCGCTCGCTGCAACCGGCGTCGCGGGCGGCCGCGCGGATGGCGTCACAGGCTTCCTGCACCAGCAGGGTTTCGTCACCGCTGACGAGATAAACAGGGGCCAGGCCTTTTTCCAGGTGTGCACCGAGTTGCTCGGGGCGCAGTCGCATCAGGAATCTTGCGCCCCAGCGGCGGTTGCACTGTTCTCCGCCGTGAAGCGCAGCTTGCGCAGCAGTTGTTGCACCAGTAGCTGGCGCATCTCGTCGCGCAGCAGGCGGGCTTCCTCGGCCTTGCCGGCAATATTCTCGGGGTCGTTGGTGATGATCTGCAGGGACCTTACCCGGGTTTCCGGCAGCAGTACGTTGCCCTCGCGGTCGACCACCCGCATGGTGGTCGACATTTCCAGCTCGAACTCGATGGCCCGGGCATTGGTGCCGATGGTCAGGTTGCGGCGCTGGAACTGCTCTGTGCCGAGGTAGACGATGTAGTTGGCATCAGAGAGATCCTGCCAGCGGATGCCGGCCCGGGCGGCGCCGTCGCGCAGGGCGCGGCTCAGTTCGCTGTTGGGGCTGGCGGTCCGCAGGTGCAGGTCCTGCCACTCCGGCGGCAGGTTGATGCTGCCGCGCAGCTGGAAGCCGCAGCCTACTAGCGCCGAAACCAAAACAAACACCAGGAATCGTGCCACCTGGGGCTTCCTCAAGCTAGTTGGCAACGATGTTTACCAGCTTGCCGGGGACCACGATCACCTTACGCACGGTGTTCCCCTCAATGAACTTCTGCACGTTCTCCTGGGCCATG
>JAAUXY010110336.1_pt1 | contig 25423 bp, 23 predicted proteins | sample 7278121 | NCBI WGS metagenome assembly JAAUXY01 (sample SAMN14350117, study PRJNA611818) | marine sediment metagenome | isolation source: surface marine sediment (1.8m) | place: French Polynesia: Moorea | collected 2018-08 | reverse complement strand
CGGTGACATGGCACGGTTAATACTTAGTCTGGACAACCAGGTTCTGGCTGAATACAACATGACGAAGGAGCGCTACACGATCGGGCGCCTCCCCGATAACGACGTTCGCATCGACAACCCCGCGGTCAGTGGGCATCACTCGCTAATCATCAACATCCTCAACGACTCGTTCCTCGAGGACCTGAACAGCACCAATGGCACCTACGTCAACGGCAAGCTGATCAAAAAGCACGCGCTGCAACACGGCGACGTCATTACGATCGGCCATCACCAGCTGCGCTTCTCCGACCAGCAAACGGACGACAGCGAGCAAGACGAGTTCGAAAAGACCATGGTCATCCCGAGTGGGCAGCAAAGTGCCGAACAGCTTGCTGCTGCGGAGAAAGCGGCCGAAAGAGCAGCCGCCGCCGAGTCGTCCATGGATGACGTCGCGGCAAGTGTCAGGCTCGACGACGAACAGGCCGCGGACCTGCAGGACGAGCCTGCGCCCAAACCCGCGCCCGAACCCGAACCCGCACCCGCACCCGCACCCGATTTCGAACGCGTGCCCGAGACCAAACCCGAACCGGATTACGCCGAGACCATCGCGCACTCGGAAACGATGACGGGAATCGACCCTGCGTCGGCGCCGAACGCCCTGCCCCTGGCAAAACTGCAGGTCCTGAGCGGCGCGTTTGCCGGGCGCGAGCTGGAGCTGACAAAGGCGCTGACAACGCTCGGCCGACCGGGTGTGCAGGTTGCCGCCATCACGCGCCGCGCGGAAGGCTATTTCATAGTGCACGTCGAATCCGGCAAGGAAGGCGACTATCCGCTCGTGAATGGCCAGCCGATCGGCGCACAGGCACGTAAGCTTGCCGACAACGACGTCGTACAGCTTGCCGGCGTCAAGATGGGATTCTTCGCTGCGTAGCAGAAACCAATTGTAGGAGCGCCGCTCGAGGCGCGTTTGGCACAGTCGCGCCGCGAGCGGCGCTCCTACGCGTGTCTCAGTCGACGATTTCGCTGGCCTCGCGGTTCATGACACCGCAAACCAGCTGATACGGAATCGCATCGGCCCAGGGAGCCACTTCCTCGACAGGTAGCCCGTCGCCCCAGAGCGTGGCGATGTCTCCGACGCTGTCGGTCGCATCGGGGCCGAGATCGACCGCAATCATATCCATCGACACATTGCCGATCAGGGGCACGATGCGACCGTTGATCAGCACGGGGGTGCCAGTGCGAAAGTGCCTCGAATACCCGTCGCCGTAACCCGCCGAGATGATACCGAGGCGGCTGTTGGCCTGCGCGACGTAAGCCCCCATGTACCCGACGCGTGCGCCTTGCCGCAGTGGTTTCACGGCGATCAAACGCGCCTCGAATTGCATGACCTGTTTCAGCCCGAGGTCTGCGCCGTTGCGATCGGCGAATGGAGAAATGCCAAACAGCGCTATACCGGGCCGTATCCAGTGATCGCCAGAGAAGTTGAACTCCGTGTTCGCGTTCCGCAGCTCCGCCCAGCCGAGGGTGCCGGCCGTGTTGCCAATGCTCACAGCGCCCTGAAAACCGTCGACAACCGGTCGAAATCGCTGTAGCTGGTCCGGTGTCGCGGAGCTTGCCAGCTCATCTGCGCTCGCCAGGTGCGTCATCAGTCGCAGCTCCGCCACGACCGATAGTGAGGCGACCTTGTTAATGATCGTCGTCGCATCGGCTGGGTCGAATCCGAGCCGGTTCATGCCGGTATCGAACTTGAGCCAGACGACCGCCTTGCCATCACCGGCGTTTTCGAGCAGCGTGATCTGTTCCGGGCAATGCACGACCAGTTCGAAGCCGCGCCAGACCGCCGACTGCAGCTCTTTCTCATTGAGCGCACCGGCCAGCAGCACGATCGGCTTGTCGATGCCCGATTCGCGAAGGCGAATCGCCTCGGGAAGTCGCGCGACGGCGAATGCATCGACATCGCTCAGGTGATGCGCGACCGTGACCATGCCATGGCCGTAGGCATTTGCCTTGATCACGGCCATGACGCGCGCGTCCTTCGCGGCAGCGCGTATCGCGGAAAGATTGTGCTCCAGCGCGCCGAGTCGGATCAGCGCTCGGGCTCCGAAACTCACGTAAATGGCTCGTCCGCGTAAGACTCAGGTACCCAGTTTTCGAACTTGGTGTACCGACCAACGAAGGTGAGCGGGAAGTCGCCGATCGGCCCGTTGCGCTGCTTGGCAATGGTGATGTCGGCGATGCCCTTCCTGGGCGTGTCCTGGTTGTAGACTTCTTCGCGGTAGATGAAGATGATCAAATCCGCATCCTGCTCGATTGCACCGGACTCGCGGAGGTCCGACATGACCGGTCGCTTGTCGGTGCGTTGCTCGACGCCGCGATTGAGCTGCGACAACGCAATGACCGGCACGCTGAGTTCTTTCGCGAGAGCCTTCAGCGATCGAGAAATCTCGGAGATCTCCGTCGCCCGGTTTTCCTTGTTGCCCGGCACCTGCATCAGCTGCAGGTAGTCGACGACGATCAGCCCCAGGCCGTGTTCGCGCTGCAGTCTCCGCGCGCGTGCGCGTATTTCCGTCGGCGACAAGCCCGCCGTGTCGTCGATGAAGATCGGGGCATCGGACATCAGCTGCACCGCCGTATTGATGCGGGACCAGTCTTCGTCCGGGAAACGTCCGGTCCTCAGGTGCGTCTGGTCGACGCGACCCAGCGAGGAGATCATGCGAAACGCGAGCTGCTCGGACGGCATTTCCATTGAAAAAATCGCGGTGGGAACCTTGGAGCCGATCGCTGCGTTTTCCGCGATGTTGATGGCGAGCGTTGTCTTTCCCATCGACGGTCGACCCGCGATGATGACGAGATCGCCTCCCTGCAGGCCTGCTGTCATCTTGTCGAACTCGTGATAGCCCGTGGATATGCCCGTGATGTCACCGTCAGACTGATGCAGGAGGTCTATGCGGTCGACCGCGTCGGGCAGGATCTGTTTGAGTGACTTGAACCCCTGCTTGCCGCGAGCACCCTGCTCGGCAATCTCGAATACGACGCGCTCGGCTTCGTCCAGGATCTCGGACGCCGAACGCCCGTCCGTCATGAAGGCGCTGCCCGCTATTTCGTTGCCGGCATTGATCAGCGCACGGAGCGTCGCGCGTTCGCGGAGTATCCTGGCGTATGCCCGGGCGTTTGCCGCGCCCGGTGTTTCATTGGCCAGCGTCGCGAGATACTCCAGGCCGCCAGCCTGGTCGAGCTCGCCACGATTGTCGAGATGCTCGGAAACCGTGACGACATCACAGGGACTGCCGTCTTCGATCAGGTTCGCGATTGCCTCGAAAATGAGGCGATGATCCTTTCGGTAGAAGTCGCTGGAAACGACGACGTCCGCAACCTTGTCCCAGGCCTGCGCGTCCAGCATCAGCCCACCAATCAGGGATTGCTCGGCCTCGATGGAGTTGGGCGGCACCTTAAGCCGCTGTTCGGCGGCTGCAGTTCCCTGTCCCTCGTCCAGTGCTCGGACCATTGTTGATTTCCCCGTATCAGCGAACCCGTGTGTCTACGTAAATTAGCACACTGGGAGGTATTACTCGCCCTCTACCACGCGTACGGTGACTTCGGCGTTAACCTCCGGATGCAGGTGCACGCCCACGGTGAACTCGCCCAGCTCCTGAATCGGCCCCTCCGGCATGCGAACTTCGGAACGTTCGACGTCGACCTGTACACCGGAAAACGCTTCGGCGATGTCGATCGGTCCGACCGAGCCGAACAGCTTGCCTTCCGGACCGGCATTGGCCTGGATGACCAGCTCCATACCGTTGACGACCTCGGCGCGGGCTTTTGCCTTGGCGAGCTCTTCGGCTGCGGCTTTCTCGAGCTCAGCGCGACGCTCCTCGATCTGCTTCATGTTCTCGGGCGTTGCGAGCGCGGCCTTTCCCTGCGGCAACAGGTAATTGCGGCCGTAGCCGGGCTTGACCTTGACGAGGTCGCCGATGCTGCCGAGGTTTTCAACGTTGTCCAAAAGAATGACGTTCATGTTCATATCCTGTCAGTCTGTCTAATTCTGTACTTGTTCCAATTATGCGATTTTCGACGGCCGTCGCAGTCGAAACCACGCGTCCAGATAGCCGAACACCGCCAGTCCGATCACCGTTACCAGCGTCAGTATCACCGACAACAGCATCGTATACGCCAGCACCAGGCCGATCCGCGGAATCATCTGGTTGCCGTAGAGCCAGTGCACAATGGCAAAACCCTGAAGCCAGAACGCGCCGAAACTCAAAAACGCGACGTGCTCAAACCAGAACCAGTCCGTTAGCATGCCCAGCAACGATGCAACTGCCGCCACCAGGGCAAGCACCTTGCCGAGATTCAGGTCCCGAAATCGCCCGTAGGGCTGACCCGTCTCCGGCAGGGTCCGGTACAACTTGTAAGCCAGGACCAGCGACGCCGAATGCACCAGCCAGTTGGCGAATACGGCGACCATGGTCATCTGGCCGGCATTCTCTTTTTGCCGCTCGACCAGTTCTGCCAGCGCGAACTGGTTGGAGCGCCTCAGCTCGTCAATAACCTGCTGCAGGTACTCGAGCCAGTAATCCACCGGGTTTCCCGCAACGAGAAATATCCCGGTAATTGCGACAATCGCCAGAATCACTGACAACTGCAGCGTAAGTGTCAGCGACCGCGTGCGAACGAGTATCGCTGCCAGCAGCGCCGCCGGAAACCATACGGCTATCGCACCGCCGACGACCATCTGCATGGGCGCGCTGACAACCAGGCCGATGATCGCAACGAGCCCGAGGGCCACCGCCGCATCCAGCAATGCCCGCGGCATGCCCCGGTGCAACACGAGTACGATCAGCACGATCGCACTCAGGAAGCTCAGGCCTTGCAGCCACGCCGTCAAGGCGAGTGCCAGGACTGCATTCTGCGGCCGGGCTACCAGCCATGCGGCCACAGCTTGCACGGCTAATCTCCGTGCCTAGTGACGGTCCGTGTACGGCAACAGCGCCAGGTAGCGAGCACGCTTGACCGCGGTTGCAAGCTGACGCTGGTAGTGAGATTTCGTGCCGGTGATGCGACTGGGCACGATCTTCCCGGTCTCGGTGACGTAGGCCTTGAGCAAATTGAGATCCTTGTAATCGATCTCCTCGATGCCCTCGGCGGTAAAACGGCAATACTTGCGCCTGCGTGAATAACGACTCATGACTCTTCTCCTCAGGCGCTCTTTTGAGCGGCGTCTTCTTCAACGACCGTTTCTGCATCGCCTTTCGCGTTCGCAGCATCCGCCGCGGCCGTGCCCTCGTCGACCGACTGCGGCGCCTCCCCGGCCGGCGCTTCCTTGGCCGGCGCTTCCTCGGCGGACGCTTCCTTGGCCGGCGCTTCCTCGGCGGACGCTTCCTTGGCGGGCGCTTCCCTGGCGGGCTTTTCGCTCTCGTCGCTGCGCATCGCAGCCTCGGCTGCGGCCTTGGCCTCCCGGCGCTGCTGCGCTTCTTTTTCCTTGGCTTTTTCCTCGGCGACCGCGACAGCCATCGGCGACGCCTCGGTGATCGCTTTGTCGCGAGAAATCACGAGGTGCCGCAAAACGGCGTCATTGAAGCGGAACGCGCCCCTGATCTCCTCGATGACCGGGAAATCACATTCGATGTTCAGCAGAACGTAGTGGGCCTTGTGAATCTTGTTGATGGGATGCGCCAGCTGACGGCGACCCCAATCTTCGGTGCGGTGTACAGCACCGCCGGAGCTCTGGACCATGCCATGATAGCGCTCGACCATGGCAGGCACTTGCTCGCTCTGATCCGGATGGACCAGGAATACGATTTCATAGTGTCTCATTGTGTTCCCTTATGGATGAAACCCCGCCAGGTAAGCCATTGATTCCAAAGGATTCCTGATCGGATTACAGCCACCCGGCTTCCCGGTGTGGCAAGAGATTGCCCGTCGCCTCGACGGGGAGGCGCATCCTAACCAAGCAATTTGCTCAAATCAAGGGCTTACCTGCGCTGCCGCAGTACCTCATAAAGACAGATGCCCGTTGCGACCGATACGTTCAGGCAGGGCACCGTGCCAAGCATCGGCAGGCTCACGAGCACGTCGCAACGCTCGACCAGCGCCCGCCCGACGCCGTCTTCTTCGCGCCCCATGACGAGCGCCAGCGGACCGGTCAGGTCGGTGTCGTAAAGAGTCTGCTGCGCGCGGTCACTCGTCGCCACCCGCTTGACGCCGTAATCGGCGAGCCAGTCCAGCACTCGTTTGAGGTTTGCAACCGCGGCAAACGGGAGCTGCTCAGCAGCGCCGGCTGCAACCTTGCTGACGGTCGGTCCAATGCTTGCGGCACCGTGCCTGGGAACGACCACGGCATCGACACCCGCGGCGTCCGCTGTTCGCATACAGGCTCCGAGGTTGTGCGGGTCCTGAATACCGTCGAGCAGCAATAGCAGCAGTGGGCGCTCGTCCCGCACCAGGCGCTCTTCGACCAGTGTCCTCAAACCTGCCTCGTCGAGCAGGGTATCCCGGCGGATTTCCGCGACGACGCCCTGGTGTCGGGGCTCGCCGCTGATCTGACGCAGGCGCGCCCTGTTGGCCGCCTGCACCTCAATACCCCGCTCTCTCGCCCTCGAAATGATTGTCTCGACCCGCGGATTTGCCGTCTGGTACTCGGCATACACCCGCACCACATCCGCGGCCTGCCCGGCCAACAGTTCTTCCACGGACCTCAGGCCGGTAACGTATCGGGACTTGCTCATATCACGCCGGTTGAAAGTCTATTCGGCGGGTTTCCATGTCGACCCGGGTCACGCGGACGTTCATCTCCTGCCCGAGACTGTAGGTCCTGCCCGATCGTTCACCGACGAGCTGCTGCGTGCCCGGATTGTAGTGATAGTAGTCGTTATCGAGGCTCGTCACGTGCACGAGTCCGTCGATCAGCAGTTCCTCGAGCTGAACGAACACGCCGAAATTGGTGACGCCCGTAATGACGCCGATGTATTCGTTCCCAATGTGATCCTGCATGAACTGGCACCTGAGCCACGCCTCGACTTCACGCGTCGCGTCTTCGGCGCGTCGTTCATGGGAGGAAGTGATGGCGCCCAGCCGTTCCATCTGTTTGCCGTCGTAGTGAAACTGTCGCGGCTTGCCGCCGCGCAGTATGTGCCGTATCGCCCGGTGAACGAGCAAGTCCGGATAGCGACGGATCGGTGAGGTGAAATGCGCGTAGGCATCGAGCGACAGGCCGAAATGTCCGACGTTCCTGGGCGAGTACTCGGCATGAGTCAGCGACCGCAGCATCGCCATCGAGATCGCCGCACTGTCCGGACGCCCTTCTACCTGGCGTAACAGCTTGTTGAACTGTTCGGGTTTGACGTGCTCCGAATGCGGAACTTTGAGACCGAGTGAAACGAGGTACTGCCTGAGCTCGTCGAAGCGGTCGGGATCCGGCGGCGCATGGACGCGAAACAGGCCCGTGATCCTGTGACGACGCAGGAACCGGGCTGCCTGAACGTTGGCTGCGATCATGCATTCCTCGATCAGCTTGTGCGCATCGTTCCGAGGCTGGACGATGATTGATTCGATCGAGCCAGTGTCATCGAGTTTGAACTTCGTCTGCGGCAGGTCCAGTTCGATTGCGCCGCGTCGCTGGCGCCCTTTTGCGAACGCTTTATAGAGTGCATGCAGCTCGCGAATCGAGGCATGCAACGCCTTCGGAACGGCTTTGTTCGAGCGTCGCTCGAGAAAGGCGTTCACCTGTCCATAGGTCAGCCGGGCTTTGGAGCGCATAACAGCCTCGATGAACGTCGAGCGCGTAACTTTGCCGGCGCGGCTGACGCGCATGTCGCACACCAGACACAAGCGATCAACCTTCGGGTTCAGGGAACACAGTCCGTTTGACAACACCTCCGGAAGCATTGGGACGACACGATCCGGGAAATACACCGAGGTGCCGCGTTTGGTCGCCTCCTGGTCAAGCGGAGTCTCCACCTGCACGTAATGCGAGACATCGGCAATTGCGACGAGTAGCCGCCAGCCGCTTTGCGTCCTCTCGCAATAAACCGCGTCGTCGAAGTCGCGCGCATCGGCTCCATCGATGGTGACGAGATCGACATCGCGCAGATCGATACGCCCTTTCTTGGCCGACGACGGTACTGTCTTGCCGAAATCGCGTATTTCCCGACGAACGGTGCGCGGCCACTCGAAAGGAATCGCGTGCGAGTGAATAGCCAGGTCCGTTGCGATGCCTTTCTTGTCGGGCGGGCCGATGACCTTGACGATACGACCTGTCGGTGGGTCGACGTAGGTCGGGAAATCGAGAATCTCTGCGACGACCATGTCGCCATTGCGCGCATTATGCGACTCGCCTTTGCCCACGAGAATTCGATGGGAGATTCGCGCGTTGTCCGGAATGACGACGCCGACGCCACGCTCGCGGCGGAACTGGCCGGCCACCTCGCGGACACCGCGTTCGAGCACTTCGACCAGCCTGCCTTCAGGCCGCCCGCGACGGTCGACGCCCACGACCTTGACGGCGACCCGGTCGCCGTCGAACAGCGCACGCATTTCGCGCGCAGACAGGTAGATATCGTCGTCGCCCTCATCCGGTATGACAAAGCCGAAACCGTCTCTGTGACCGCTTACCTCGCCAGTGACCAGATCGAGTTTCGCCATCAGGCAGAACTCGTTGCGCCGGTTCTCCATGATCTGGCCGGCGCGCACCATGCCCCAGAGACGATCGTCGAGCAGCGCGCGCATGCGCTGGCCCTTGAGTCCGAACGCCTTCAGGATGGCGTCCGCCCGCACGGGTTTGCCGACGTCCTGCAGATAATCGAGCAATTCGTTGCGACTCGGAATCGGGTGTCGGTATTTCTTGCCCTTCTGTTCGGGGGACTTCTTTCTCTTCGCGGGCAAGTATTCACTCCGGTGTGCGATAATTGACAGGTCGCGCCGCTCTTGAGTAAAGTGCGCCACCCTCGTGCAGTCGCGATTGTACGCGGAAGTGCCGGCCCAGATGGCGGAATTGGTAGACGCGCTAGCTTCAGGTGCTAGTGAGGGCAACCTCGTGGGAGTTCAAGTCTCCCTCTGGGCACCAGTATCAAAGGGCTCCCCTGCGGGGGCCCTTTTTCGTTGGCGCAACTTCAAACTCGGTAATTCCTGATTGCCAGCGCGCCTGGCCACCGATCCAATGGGGCCAGAACAGGAGTCCGACATGGCATTCAACCTCAAGGGTCGCAGCTTCCTCAAGCTGCTGGATTTCGACCAACACGCCATCCGCTTTCTGCTCGACCTGTCGCGAGACCTCAAACGCGCCAAGTACGCCGGCACCGAGCAGAAACATCTCGAAGGCAAGAACATCTGCCTCATCTTCGAGAAGAACTCCACGCGGACGATGTGCGCATTCGAGGTAGCGGCCATGGACCAGGGGGCGGGCGTCACGTATCTCGGGCCCTCCGGATCGCAGATCGGGCACAAGGAATCGATCAAGGACACGGCACGCGTCCTCGGGCGCATGTATGACGCGATCGAATACCGCGGTTTCGGCCAGTCGGTCGTCGAGGAGCTCGCGGAGTACGCGGGTGTACCCGTGTTTAACGGTCTGACCGATGAGTTTCATCCAACGCAGATGCTCGCCGACCTGCTCACGATGCGGGAGTATGCTGACAAACCGCTGCACGACATCGCGTTCGCGTTTGCCGGCGACGCGCGCGGAAACATGGGCCATTCACTGATGATTGCGGGATGCCTGATGGGCATGGACGTGCGCATCGCGTCGCCCGAGACCCTGTGGCCGGGCGACGAGTACCTGAAACCTGCGCAGGAACTCGCCGAGACCTACGGCGCGCGTCTCACGCTGACCGCCGATCCGGTGGAGGCCGTCAAAGGCTGCGACTTCGTGCATACCGATGTCTGGGTATCCATGGGCGAGCCCGATGAGGTCTGGGAAGAACGCATCCGACTTCTGACGCCGTACCAGGTCAACAAGCAGCTGATGGCCGCCACCGGCAAGCCTACGACTCGATTCATGCACTGCCTGCCGGCGTTCCACAACACGGAGACGACGGTCGGCAGGCAAATCCAGGAGAAATACGGCTTGAGCGAAATGGAGGTCACCGAGGACGTCTTCGAATCGCCGGCCGGCGTGCAGTTCGAACAGGCCGAGAATCGCCTGCATACGATAAAGGCCGTACTGGTCGCAACGATTGGTGACTGACGCATGCGCATAGTCGTTGCACTGGGAGGGAACGCCCTGCTCAAGCGTGGCCAGCCGCTGACGGCGAGCGCGCAGCGCGCCAATGTGCGCACGGCGGCGGACGCTCTCGCGACCATCGGCGCGGACAATGAACTCGTCGTGACGCATGGCAATGGGCCGCAGGTCGGATTGCTCGCGCTGCAGGGTGCGGCCTATCGCCCCGATGAAACATATCCGCTCGACGTGCTGGGCGCCGAAACGGAAGGCATGATCGGCTACATGATCGAGCAGGAACTCGGTAACCGACTCACCGAAGATCGCCCTTTCGCAACGCTGCTAACGATGATCGAGGTCGACCCCGACGACCCGGCGTTCGACAACCCGACGAAGTTCATCGGCCCTGTGTACGGCGAAGCCGACGCCAGGCAGCTGGCCGCTGAAAAGGGCTGGGCGATCGCACAGGACGGCGAGCACTGGCGCAGGGTTGTCGCATCTCCGCTGCCACAGCGCATTTTCGAGACCAGGCCGATGCGCTGGCTACTCGACAAAAACACGGTCGTCATCTGCGCCGGTGGCGGCGGCATTCCCGTGATGTACGACGACCAGCGCGATCTGATCGGGGTTGAGGCGGTCATCGACAAGGACTTTGCAAGTGAGCTGCTCGCTCGTGAACTTGATGCTGACCTCTTCATCATGGCAACTGACGTCGATGCGGTTTATCTCGACTACGGCGACCCTGAGCAGCGCGGAGTGCGACGCAGTACGCCCGCCGCAATCGAGACGTACGAATTTCCGGCGGGTTCGATGGGACCGAAGGTTGCCGCAGCGTGTGATTTCGTAAAGCGGACCGGCAAGCGCGCCTCGATCGGTGCATTGAGTGATCTCTCGCGGATACTGCTTGGCGCGGCGGGCACGACAATCTGCACCGATGCCGACGGTATCGAATGCTACTGACTTCGTCCGGCTTTGGGCTCAGTTGGTCGCCCGGGATTCGATGTCGCGCCGAATTGTGATCTGCTGCTGTACTTCGTCAAAAAGTTCGTCGCGCAAACCGAGGATCTTGAACATCTCGACCACCGTGAAAAACGGAGCGGCCAGGTTTGCCTGAATCGGGTGCTTGACGAGCACCGGCATCGACTTCTCGATGGCGTGTCCGACGAACTGCGCGGCATAGCCACCGAAAAAACACAGCGCTGCGATCGTTCCCGACGTTGCGAGCGGCACCGCGCCGATCCACTGTGCCAGCAGGATCCATAGAAACGCGAACACGAGGAAGACGAGCGCAAACAGCACATCGAGCGTCAGATAGAACAGGACGAACCCGAGCATTGCGACGTGCGCGAGACTGAATGACACCGGGCCGATCTCGAAGCCCAACCACGTCATCGGAATCAGCACGCCGAGCATGATCGTCGGAATTCCGATCATGTGCACGAAGATATTGACGGGATGCTGGTGCGAGGCCGCGTAGCCCGTCAGCATTTCCATGAGCTTGTTCTCCTCGTTCATGCGCCCGGATCTTACATGAAGCCCGATAATTGTGCCTGTAAGAGGTATACTGAATCGGAACAACATATACGCGGGAGCCGCATGCCATTTCTCATCGCCGGCGTTGTATTCTGGGCGGTCGTCCACCTGTTCCCGTCGTTCGCACCGGGCGTACGCGCAAACCTGGTCGCGAGACTTGGCGAGGGTCCTTACAAGGGACTTTTCACCATCGACTCCGTCATCGCCCTGGCATTGATCGTGTACGGCTGGCGAACCGCGGAGATCGAGGCCTGGTACGTTCCGCCGCTTCTCGGCAGCCCGATCGTAACCCTCCTCGTGTTCATCGCTTTCTACCTGTTCGCTGCGGCGAACGCACCGGGCAACACTAAGCGTTATCTGCGCCATCCGATGCTGACCGGCACGATCGTCTGGGGCGTCGCACATCTGCTCGCAAACGGCGAAAACCGGTCGGTGGTGCTGTTTGGCGGCATCGCGCTGTGGGCGTTCATTTCGATTCTCCTGATCAATCGTCGCGAGGGGGCATACGAAAAACCAGGCCCTGTGCCTTTATCGCGCGACCTGATGACGTTTGCCGCCACCGCCGTCGTGTTCGCGATCGTACTCTTCGGACATGAATGGGCATTCGGGGTCTCGCCGATTCCGCGATGATGGAGCGTAGTAAATGAACACAGGACTACTACTGCTACTCGCCGTTATCCTCGTCGTCGTCTGGGTATTCGTTCGCCGGCGTGGCGATGCGGAGACGACACGGCCCGAGCCTGTCAGGAAGCCTGACGCAAAGGCGTCACAATTTCACGCGGTTTCCATTACGTTCGAACAAACGGCCTGCGCCGCGGCGAAGGAGATGGCCGGGAGACGCTTCCTTTCGAGCGCCGCACCGAAATTACCGCTGCCCGAGTGCGACGCTCTGGAATGCAACTGCCGCTTCAAACACCACGACGACCGTCGCAGCGGGAAGGACCGGCGGAATCCGTTTTCTCCGTCCGGCCTGTCCGGCACGACGGGCAAATACGAAATCGAAAAGCGGCAGGGTCGGGATCGCCGTCGTCAGGACGACGACGATCTCGAGAACTATTTCGGTTAGTAGCCGTAGTGGGCGACAGACGCCTGATAGTTCTGTAGCTCGACCTCGAAACGAGCGCGATCGGCATACAGCTTCTTGATCTGGGTTTCGAGCTCACCCGAGCGCTCTGACAGGTCCTTGAGATCCGCCAGCAGAAGCACGCGATCTTCGGTGGTCGTCTCGTCATCGATCAGGCGCGCTTCCTTGTGACGAATTTTGTCTTTCACACTTTCGAGCTCACGCTCTTTCGCGGCAATACTGACCGAGGCCTTGTTGACGTTGGAACGCAGCCCGTGCAGATGCAGGCCCACTCGATAGGCGTCGAGAAACGCTGGTTCGAGGTCGGCGCTGCAGACGCCGTTGTAAGCCCCACCGCTTTCGCCAAGCTGGTAACCCCGTGTCGGCTGGCAAAGTTGACGCAGTCCTTCGTCGCGCCCGTCCTGGTAAGCGCGGAAGTCAGGCGTTATGCCGTGCTTTGCGCACGCTTTATTGTGCTGGCTGTAGCGATCGGCCGAATATCCCCTTACGCCATCGGAATATCCGATTGCGGTCCAGTCACTGGTTGCACACTCGTCACCGCTCATAGTCGCGCAACCACTCAACAGCGCGAATACGAGCATTCCACAAATCGTCGTCAACTTCCTGTTCATAGCCCACCTCGTCCCGTGATTCGTTCTATATGCAAAAAATCTAGCAGGCAGTTCGCACATGCCGCCGTGATCACATTCACATATACACCGGTATCGCTGAACAATGACTGAAAAATGAGCACCAGGACGTGACTCGCATGGCGTGGTTGTGACCTGGGTCACAGAGAGCCGGCTCCGCGATCGATAGTCTCGGGAGGAACTCCGCCTTCCGGATGCTGCCGATGACGATAGAGGCCATCAGTGGCGCGGCCGCTGTCGCGCTGGCCAGCACGATAGTCTTCCTGCTGATCGCCCGATCGTGGCAGGCTTTCGCCCGAATCATTGGTCCCGGCACCCGGTTTTCCGACAGCATCATGCGCGAAGCTGCGCAGCGTTTTCGCGAGGAACTCGATCGGCTCTCCAGCACCCAGGCAACCTACCTCTCCGGCGGACTCATATTCTTCCTGCTGTTTGGCGTCGCATACACGTTTCGCGCACAGGACCTGTTTTCCGGGTATCCGAGATGGCAGATGTACGTGTTGCTCATCGTTCTTGCAGCCGCCGGCGTATTCGCTGCGTGGCGACTCGTCGAGAGCTTTGTCAATCGCGCCAGGCTGAAGCTCAAGCGCGATGCCAACGTCGCCATCGGTCACCAGCTGCGGCAGATCGCCCCCGGCACCAGCCGCGTCTATCACGAAGTGCCAACTACCGCGGGTATCGTTGACCACGTGGTTGCCGGCCAATGCGGGCTTTATGCCATTAATGTCATCGCCAAGCGCCCGAGGCGTGACGGCGCCGTTCACCTGGATGAGAACGACCTGAGCTTCTCGTCAACAGACAAGACGATTTCGATCGTCGACGCCGCCGCAAGGACCACGAGGCTCGAGAATGAATTTCGAAAGCTGCTGGGACACAAGGTGCGAGTCCGCTCCGTCATCGCCGTCCCCGGGTGGCAGGTCCAGTCCCAGACGAACGAAAAGCATCTCGTCGTCAACGAGCGCACAATCTCGATGCTGACCGGCTGGAAAGATGAGCGAGACTATCTCATGAACGAAGACGTCGACGCGCTGATCGCCGACCTAAACGCGCGTTGCAGCGGCCCCGGATAGCTGCCCCTGGGCCTCGGCTAACTGACCTTGAGCCTCGGCGAACTGATTCGCGGCTTTTTGCAGGTACGTGTGCGCTTCCTTGTCGTAGCCGTAGACCGACGATGACCAGACACGATTGATGTAGCGCTCGCCCGCCGCGAAACTGCTCATGATGTCTGCATAGGTTTGCAGCCCGTAGAGGTGCACCATGCTCTCGCGCGCGTCCGCGAACCGCCGCAGGTCTTCGCGCAGGCGGCTGTCGATTTCGGCGCGCAACGCCTCGCCCGAATGCGCTTCGGCCTCGGCCAGCCTCTGCAGGTCGCGTACGACATTATCGAGGGATTCGCGCAGCTCGCTCTTGTTTGTCTCCAACACGGTTTCGGATTGCGCATGTGCGCTGTCCGCCCTTTTCACCAGGAGGATGCCGACAACCGCCGCGACCGCCGCTGTGACGAAAAGCGACCAGTTGACCAGGTCGACGTCCAGCGCTGTCGCGTACGCTCCGGCCAGGAAACCCGCAACCAGCAATACAAAGCCAATTGTCTTCATCGTTGATCTCCCGTCACACCGTTTCCAGGACCATGCCGATCGCGTGGCCGACTCCGACCAGCGCTTCGCCGACGATCAGTCCCGCCGCGATTGGTATGCCGATCTGTTCACTCCAGTTTTCGCCCTTGAAACGGTCTGAGAGCTCACGACCCAGAGTGCCGAGTGAATAGGTCAATACAATATTGAAGGGCAGGTAGAAACCCAATCCGACGGTGATGCCGAGTCCGCCCATGAACGCGGACAGTACGCCACCGAGCACGGCGCCGGCGGCGTATTTCTGCGTCGGAACATCGCCACCCATGATGCCATCGATCGTGCTCGCCAGTGCCTGTGCCTGCGGCGCCGGCAAAGTCTCCGAACCCAGTCCGTGGCTTTTGTCCAGGACGAAGATAACGAAGATAACCACGATCGGGCCGAGCCATGCGCCGATGAACTGACCAAGCTGCTGCATGCGCGGGGTCGCGCCCACGAGATAACCGGTCTTGAGATCGAGCATCAGGTCCGTGGCCTGCGACATCGCGACGCACATCGCGGCTCCAACCATGAGCGCCGCGACGATCGAGTCGGCACGATCCATGCCCAGCGCCTGTGTCAGCACGATGAGCAGGGTAATGCCGACCAGCGTCATTCCCGACAGCGGCGACCAGTTGGTGCGGCCAATGGCCTCGGAGAGGATGATGCCAGCCATCCAGATCCACAACGTGCCGAGGATCGCCATCGCAATGCCACCGCCGATGCCCATCGTATCGACAGACGTCACGGCCATGTAGCAGAGCAGCACCGTTGCGCCGCCTACGGCGAAGTACAGCAGCTTGATCGGCATTTCGTCGTTCGAGCTCTCCGTCGTTACCTGCGCCGCTTTCTGCATCGACTTGATCGCGCTGAGGATGAGCGGCGCCGCAAGAATGACGCCCATGATTGCGCCACCGATCAGCATGCCGATGCCGAGAGGCCGATACAGAAGCAGGCGCAAATCCTCCGGATCGCTCATGACCTTGCCGGCATCGTCGAGCGGGAAGCCGCCGGTGAACGATAGCACCGGCGACAGGAACCAGTAGGCCACGAAACCGCCGATGATGAAGGCGATACCACCCCGGCCGGCGATGAAGCCGACGCCGATTGTCATCAGCGACAGGTACCAGATGCCGTTCATGTATTCCGGCAGCCCAATCAATGAGCCGAGGTCCCAGTTCGATTCGCCGGTTTTGATCGTTATCGCGTGGACGGTCGCACTGATCAGTGCGGCCACGAGCAAGATAACAGCCTTGCGCACACCGGCGCCGGGGGATTTCAGGATCGTCGCTACCGCTACGCCGCCAGGATAGGTCAATCGCTCGTAGTCGATCATGTGCTTGCGCAGCGGAATGATGAATGCGATACCGAGAAACGCGCCGGCGATACAGCCGAAGGTCAGGATGTACGGGTCGAAGCGGTCCTGAAAATTCAGCAGGAAAATGGCGGGGACCGAAAACATCATGCCCGACGACGCGCCGTTCACGCCGCTCGCGATGGTCTGCACGATGTTATTCTCGATAATGCTCTTGCGGCGCAGAATCCCTCGCAGGATGCCGAAGCCGAGTATCGCGGCGAGCTCGGATCCCTCGATCGAGAAGCCGAGAATGAGCGCGGCATAGCCGATGGATATGGCAATGATGCAGCCGAGAAACCAGCCGACGATTACAGCGACCCAGGTAAGCTCGGGATATGGCGCGTTGGAATGATCACCGGACACGTGGCATCTCCCCCCTTTATTTTTGTGCAGAGCCTATCACAGTGGCTGCAGTCTCGCCGCCAGTTGGTCCTTTTCGAACACCTCGTGAAGTTCGTCTGCGAGCTGCTGGCACGACTGGATGACCGCCCGCCAGTCACGTTTGCGCTTCAATGATGAGAAGCGCGTGAAATCGTGCCGGTCCGGGATCTTTCGATTGGGTAGTGCTGAGACGAACTCCGACGACGGGCTGATGAGAATCGTGCGATCGATATTGATCGGGTCCGGCGAGCGCCATGCGAGTCTCTTGTCGAACCAGCCCGGGACGATGCGATCGTAAAAATGCGGGTACAAGGTCAGCTTGTCGGGCTCGCTGTGCGGCAGATCGAGATGGTAGTCGATAATGCCGCCGTCGCGGTAAACGCCGCGCCCGGCGCCGGCAATGTCCTTCACTCCCGACAGCACGAGCGGTATGGATCCCGACGCGACAACCGCGTCCTTGAAATTGTCCTGCGTCAGGGGCACCTGCTGCAGCGGAAAGCCCGTGCTATCAAAGAACGGCGGAATATCGCGGTCGTCGTAAAACAACGCCCGTTCGAAAAACGCCCCCAGCGTGCGTCGGCTCGCAAGATTGAGCGCCGCCGCCACTGCGAGGCCCGCGCCCAGCATTACCGGGTGCTCTGCGGCCGTTACGTGACGCGCCCGTACCGTCATGATGTGCGTACGAAACAGGGGATTCGACAGCGCTTCACTGACTCCGCTATCGCGCATCACGAAATCCAGGATCTCCCGGCTCTTTTCCGTGATTTCCCGCTTGTCCGGCTTCTCGCTATACGCCTGCTCGAGGTACGCGAGTTCCAGGCGGTCAATCGCCGCAAGCGGCCTCGCCTGCCCGTAGCACGCGAATCGCCACGCGCCGATAGACGATCCGATCAGATGCACGGGACCCTCGAGCTTCGTCAGCAGGTCGCCGAGTATGACGCGATCGAGTTGACTTAATACCAGCCATTTTGCACCACCTGACGCACCTGCGATCGTACCGATACGCCCCGGATCGAAGCCGTCCCTGCGTATCGCCTCGAATGCGCCCGGGCCTGCTTTGAACACCAGGCCATTGGCGATGTCTGACATTATTTCCCTCGTGTGACGCCGGTTCGCGCGTACAATCGCACAATACGCTAAAAATGACCCACATATGTTTCGATTGTCCCGGTTAATTTGCGCAACGGCTCTGTTGGCCTCAGGCGTGGCGCTTGCGCACAGCGAACTCGAGAAACCGCTGTTCGTCGCCGAAGACGGCGTGGACAGCGGTCGTTGTCACGATTCCGCACAGCCGTGTCGTACGATCGGTTATGCGCTCAGCATGGTCGGCAAAGGCGGCGAGGTGCGAATCGCGGCTGGCCGCTACGAGGTTGAAAACGTTGAAGATCTGTTCCACCTCGTTAGCGGAGTCGTGCAGGTTCGCGGTGGACTCGACGCCGCGGGCGGTTTCGAATCCCGATCCGGAGAGCTCTCCGTGCTGACGGGTGTTCCATCCGAGTACAGGTCGGTGCTGGGGGAACGCGGCTTCCACGTCGTTGCGGACAAAAAAGCCGGGGGCCGAGCGACCGTCACGGAAACAAACAAGCTGCTCGACGTCCACAGCAAGCTGCAGACCAGCATGAAAGCGACACCCTGCACCGGCGGGATGGCTGACAATCTTGCTTGCGACAAGGTCGACCTGTTGTCGCATGTCGCGTTCGCCGACGTTAGCGCACGGCCCGGCGCAGCGGCCGACGTCTGGGGATTCGTTGATCTGAACACGATGCGCGAGTACGCGATCGTCGGGTTCAGCAACGGCACGGCCGTGTTCGATGTTACGGATCCCGAGAACCCGCTGGAGGTCGGATTCGTCGACGGCCAGATCGCGACCTGGCGCGACATCAAGGTGCACCAATTCTTCGATGCCACGGCGGGCCGGTGGGCTTCGTACGCTTACGTTACTACCGACGGCGCCGGTGACGGCATGTTCGTGATCGACATGACGCAGCTGCCGCACAACATCCGTCGCATCAGCTACGCCAGCGACTTCCTGGCGGCACACAATGTCTACGCCTCGAATACCGACTTCGCAACGGGGCTCTCGCTGACGGGCGCAGCACCGACCCTGATTATCGCCGGTTCGAGCATCGGCGGCGGCCGCTACCGCGCGTATTCGCTGTCCGATCCGGCGCAGCCCGCTTTCACTGTAATGCCGAACGTCAGCAACAGTGATTACATGCACGATGCGGCGTCGATGATCATTACGGATTCGCGCAAGGACACACAGTGCGTCAATGCCGGCACGTACTGCGAAGTCCTGTTCGACTTCAACGAATCCACGGTCGACCTCTGGGACATCACCGACGGTTCCAATCCGGTGAGGCTCAGCCGCACGCCCTACAATAACGCCGCTTACGTTCATTCTGGCTGGGTCTCGGAAGACCAGCAGTTCCTGTTCGTGCAGGACGAACTGGACGAACAGCGTTTCGGGCTGCGTACAACGCTGCGTGCATTCTCGATTTCGAATCTTGCAGCACCGCAATCGACGGGTGACTGGGAAGGGCCGACGACGGCCATCGACCACAATGGGTTCGTGCGCGGCAATCGTTACTACATGTCGAATTACAGTCGCGGTCTGACGATTCTTGATATCAGTGATCCGCAGAATCCCGTTCCGGCCGGACGACTCGATACCTACCCCTTCTCTGATAGCGCCAACTTCGTCGGCGCCTGGGGTGCTTACCCGTTCTTCCCGAGCGGTAACATCGCGATCAGCGACATCGACAGTGGCTTGTACATGGCCGCGGACCGGACGCTGGATGTACCTCAGGGGAGCTTTCAGTTCTCGGCGCAGTCGTTTGCAGCGACCGAGGGACAGATTTCGACGATTGTCGTGCGCCGCATCGGCGGAAGCAGCGGCGCAGTCTCGGTGGGGTGGGAAGCGATACCGGCCACAGCAGACGCATCGGATGTTCAGTTCACGGGCCAGTCGCCACGCATCAGCGGTACGCTGCAGTGGGCGGACGGCGATACATCGGACAAATCGTTGACACTCGATTTCATTGACGATGGCGCCACTGAGGGGATGGAGCTCCTGTTGCTCAGGCTTTACGCACCGACCAGTGGAGCAACGTTGTCCGCACCGAATATCGCCAGCATTTACGCCAGCGATGCCGGAGCGGCGCCGGTGGTTCAGTTCGATTCGTCTGCGTTTTCGGTTGGCGAACGGGGCTTCGGCAAAGCCGTCGTCGTCCTCCAACGCACGGGTAACGCGAGCGGCGTTGCGACGGTCGACTATGCACTGGGCAACAGCGACGCTACCGCGGGCGCCGATTTCAGCGGCGCAACCAGCGGCACGATATCGTGGGCGGACGGCGATGCGAATCCGAAAGCCATCGAATTCGACATTGCGGACGATGGCACCGGCGAGGGAGACGAGTTCTTCGAGCTGGCGTTGAGCAACGCCTCTGGTGCATCGATCGGAACAAATGCGACGCTGCGGGTCACGATTCGAGATGGCGCTGGCGCGAATCAGGCGCCCAACGCAGTAGCAGGCTCGAGCCAGACCGTAGCGCCGGGGAGCGAAGTGACGCTTGACGGCAGCAGCTCCAACGATCCTGACGGTGACTCGCTCACCTACACATGGGCACAAACGCTGGGGCCGGCCGTCACACTCAGCAACGCCAGCGCGGCGGTCGCCCGTTTCACCGCCCCCGACGTCAATTCAGACACGCTGCTGCGTTTCGAACTGACGGTCTCCGATCCCGACGGTTTCGACGATACGTCAACGGCATCGGTCACCGTGAGCAACAATCCCGGCGGCTCCGGCGGGGGCAACGGCCTCGGTGGCGGCAGCGGCGGTGGCGCAGTGACGTGGTTGTTGCTTGGGCTATTGATCGCGTCTTGTGGGAGGGCCGTCCCGGCCCGATTCGCGGCGAGGACGCCGCTCCCACGGATTCGGAACGAAAGCAATCGCTAATTGGGGCATTCAGCTTTTTCCGCGGCAATCGCACGGAAAACGGCTGTCACTCAATGAAAAAGCAGAATGTCCCCGGGCGCCGGATCGCCCGCAACGCGGGCTCCTACTCGAAGGGATGCTGCTTGATGATCGTCTGCTCGCGGTCCGGGCCAGTGGAGATGATGTCGACGGGCACTCCGGCAAGCTCCTCGAGTCTCGACAGGTAAGCCTGCGCGTTGTCAGGCAGGTCGTTGAAGTCCGTTATGCCAACCGTTGACTGCTGCCAGCCCGGCAACTCCTCGTAGACGGGCTGACATTCAGCGAAGCGATCGACGAGCACCGGCACGCCGGCAATCGGCTCGCCGTCGATCTCATAGCCCACGCAGATGTTGATCGCCTCCAGCTCGTCGAGCACGTCCAGCTTGGTCACACAAAGGCCGGATACGCTGCTGTTGACGATCGAGCGGCGCAGTGCGACCGCATCGAACCAGCCGCAGCGACGCGGCCTCCCCGTCGTTGCTCCAAATTCGGCGCCGACGCGCGCAATATGCTCACCGACATCGTCAAACAGCTCCGTCGGAAACGGCCCGGCGCCAACTCGCGTCGTATACGCCTTGACGATACCGAGGATGTAATCGAGATTCCTCGGGCCGATACCCGTGCCAGTGCTGGCTGCGGCGGCGACCGTGTTCGATGACGTCACGAACGGGTAGGTCCCATGATCGATGTCCAGGAACGTGCCCTGCGCACCCTCGAACAGAATGCTCTGACCGGCATCGGCAAGGTCTTTCAGTATTTGCGTCACGTCCGTGGTTGCCGGGCCGATGACCTCTGCCGCGGCCAGCGATTCATCGAGCGTCTTTGCAAAGTCAACCGGTTCGGCGCCGAAATAGTTCTTCAGCAGGAAATTGTGGTAATCGAGGACTTCGCCGAGTTTGGCAGCAAACTTTTCCCGTACGAACAGATCGGATACGCGCAGCGCGCGACGTGACACCTTGTCCTCGTAGGCGGGTCCGATACCCCGTCCCGTGGTACCGATTGCTGCCGAACCGCGAGCTTTTTCTCGCGCGTTGTCGAGCGCAACGTGAGACGCGAGGATCAGCGGGCAACCCGGTGATACACGCAGGCGCTCGAACACCGGCACGCCATTCGCGACAAGTGCGTTCGCTTCCTTGATGAGTGCATCGAGCGCCAGTACGACGCCATTGCCGATAAGGCACTGTACGCCGTCGCGCAATATTCCGGACGGTATCAGGTGAAGGACCGTCTTCTCACCGTCAATGACGAGCGTATGGCCTGCGTTGTGCCCACCCTGAAACCGGGCGACCGCCGCCGCACGATCCGTTAACAGGTCGACGATTTTTCCCTTACCTTCGTCACCCCACTGGGTGCCTATGACGACGACGTTCTTACCCATACAGTCCCCACCTATCGCACGACATAGAGTATGACCAGGCCGATGATGATTATCGCAAGCCCGACAGTGCGCAGCGAACTGTCACTCAGTCGGGACAGTTCCGCCACCATCTCGCGGTATTTGCGCGGCGATGCAAACGGCAGCAGGCCCTCGAGAATGAATACGAGCGCCACCGCCGTCAGTATCTCGGTCCAGAGCACGATCGAACGGGACTGCTACTGCTCGCCGCGTGACTGATTGAGGTAGCGGAAGAACTCGTTGTCGGGGTCGATAACGAGCACATCCCCCTCCTTGCCCATCGACTTTCTGTACGCGTCAATGCTGCGGTAGAACGCGTAGAACTCCGGATCCTTGGTGTAGGCGTTGGCGTAGATCTCGGCTGCCCGCGCATCGCCTTCGCCGCGAATCTTCTGTCCGTCGCGATACGCTTCCGCAAGAATGATCGTTCGTTGTTTGTCCGCTTCGGCGCGTTTCTCCTCGGCGTTTGCGCGGCCCTCGGCGCGTCGCTCTGCAGCGATGCGCGCACGCTCGGCCTCCATTTGCCGGTACACCGAATTGCGGACGTCATCCATGAACTCGACCTGCTTCACGCGAAAATCGATGAGCTCGACACCGAGGTCCTCGGCCGTCGATGCCGCCGTGCGTAGCATGTCCCGCATCAGCTCGGCGCGGCCAACCGATATGGCTTCCTGGACCGTCCGTTTGCCGAACTCGGTAACGATCGCGTTCTTGATGATCTCGCTGAGACGGTCTTCGCCCGCGCCGAGATTGCCCTGCGTCGATGTGTAGAAGCGCAGCGGATCGACGATCCGGTACTTGACGAAGAAGTCGACTTCGAGCGCCTCGTTTTCCGCCGTAAAAATGCGCTCCGGGCGATCACTGATGGTCAGGATTCGCTTCGGAAACTTCCGAATGTTTTCGATGAGCGGCCACTTGAAGTGCAGCCCCGGGTCGTAGTCCGCACGCTTGACCTGGCCCAGACGCAGCTTGATCGCCTGTTCGCGCTCGTTAACGGTAAATGCCGCAAGTCCGAGAAGAATCAGCCCAGCGGCGACAATGACGAGACCTCCGAAACGACCGTTCATTGCCGTACCCTCCGCTCCCGGTTCGTCCTTGTATCGAGCTGGGCCTCCCGCTCCACGGCCTCGGCCTGCGTATCGGCCGACCGCGTCATGTCGGCTGGTGGCGCGCTGCGGCTCGGCTGGTTCAGGAGCCTGTCCAGTGGCAGGTATAGAAGATTGCCGCTGCCTTCGGAATCCATGAGTACCTTGTTGGAGTTGCCGTAGACCTCCTCGATGGCCTCGATGTAGAGCCGGTCTCGCGTTACCCGCGGGGCTTTCTGATACTCGGTTAGCAACGCCTCGAACCGGGCCGCCTCACCTTCCGCGTCTGCGATGACGCGCTCCTGGTACGCGCGCGCGTCCGCCAGCAAGCGTTTGGCCTCACCCTCGGCCTTGGGAATGATGTCATTGGCGTAGGCATCGGCTTCGAGCGCGTATCGCTCACTGTCGTTGCGCGCCTTCTGCGCATCGTCCACCGCCGCCTGCACGGGCGTCGGATAGTTCACGTTCTCGAGTGAGATCGACGTAACAGTGATCCCCGTGCTGTAGTTGTCGAGCGTAGCCTGCAACACCTCGAGCGTGCGGGACGCGATTTCCTCGCGGCGCCCCGTGACGAGGTTTTCGAGCTTGCTCGTCCCGGCCACTTCGCGCAACGCACTTTCGGTCACTTCCTGCAGAGTCATGTCCGGATCAACGACCTCGAAGCTGTACTTGACCGGATCTTCACGTCGGTACTGCACGACCATGTCGATCGCCACGTACTGCTCATCCGCGGTCAGCATCTCCGTGCTGTACCGGTACTCGGTCACGACGAACGTGTTCACCTTGTCCACTGACTCGATCGGGAAAGGCAGATGCCAGCGCAGTCCCGGATTGGTGGTTTTCGTGTACTTGCCGAAACGCTGCTCCACGCCGCGCTCGGCCTCGTCGACCCGATAAAACCCGGATGCCATCCACGCAATCAGCAGCAATACGATTATCACGAAACTGCCACCGGAGCCTGCGCCCTTACGAGCAGCTCCGCCACCGCCCAGGATGCTTCCCAGTCGCCGCTGCCAGTCCTGTACTATTTTGTCGAGATCGTTTGGCTCCTGTTCATCGCGGCGCCAGGGATCCTTGCCGTTTCCTTCGTCGTTCCAGCCCATTTGCTTCAGCTCTTTGTCAATGCGTTGCCGACGCCGATGCAGACAGCGACGACAGATTCGATAAGTCCAGGGTAAGGTTTTCCCGCTTGATGAAGCGGTGAAAGTCCCGCTCCGCCAGCTTCAGTTCCAGTTGCCAGCCACCATCTTCTGTGACCGCCTCGTTGAGGACAGCGCCGAGCTCGAAAAGTTTTGCCCGTTCTCTGCCCTGTGTCGGTAGCAGATGCACAAAACCATGCACGGTCTTACGCTTCAGCCGCGCCGAAATTGCCTCGAGCAGCATCGGGATGCCCTCGCCGGTGATAGCCGATAGCCAGACCGCGCGTCCTTCACCCTGGCGATTGCTCGTCACCCGGGGCGCCCGGTCCAACTTGTCGATTTTATTGTATACGCGGATCTGCGGCACGTTTTCCGCGCCCAGCTCCGCAAGGACCGCGTTCACCTGCCGTACGCGCTGCCAGCGATTCGGGTCGCTCGCGTCAATCAGGTGCAATATCAGGTCCGCCTCCCGGGCCTCCTGCAGCGTCGAACGAAACGCCGCAATGAGTTCGTGAGGCAGGTCCCGAACAAATCCCACCGTGTCGGCGAGCACGACCTTTTCGCCGTCCGGAAGACTCACTCCCCTGACCGTCGGGTCGAGCGTCGCGAACAGCTGGTCTTTCACGTAAACCCCGGCGTCGGTCAGCGCGTTGAAAAGCGTCGATTTGCCGGCGTTGGTGTAGCCAACGAGGGCCACCGTCGGAATCTCCGCGCGCATGCGGTTGCGCCGGTTCATCGCCCGGCTCGTGTCGACGTGCTCCAGCCTCGAACGCAGCACCCGGATCCGGTTGCCGAGCAGTCGCCGGTCCGTTTCGAGCTGCGTCTCACCCGGACCGCGCAGGCCGATGCCGCCTTTTTGCCGCTCGAGGTGCGTCCAGCCCCGGACCAGGCGCGTCGACAGGTGCCTGTGCTGCGCCAGCTCCACCTGCAGCTTGCCCTCGAAGCTCCGCGCCCGCTGCGCGAATATGTCGAGGATCAGGCCCGCACGGTCAAGGACGCGACAACGCAGCTCCTTTTCGAGATTGCGCTCCTGGCTCGGGCTGAGCGCAGCCGACGAGATAACGAGCCCGGCGTCATTATCCACGATCAGTTTGCGCAGTT
>JAAUXY010054986.1_pt1 | contig 25443 bp, 24 predicted proteins | sample 7278121 | NCBI WGS metagenome assembly JAAUXY01 (sample SAMN14350117, study PRJNA611818) | marine sediment metagenome | isolation source: surface marine sediment (1.8m) | place: French Polynesia: Moorea | collected 2018-08 | reverse complement strand
TGAAAACAAGCGCCTGCGCTGGCGCGACGAGCAAGTCGCAGAAACCCTGACCAGCGAGCCGCGCGCTGGCATCTGGCGTCGCTTCAAGGCAGGTTTCTACCGCTTGCTGCCAATAGAAGGCCAGCTCTAGGCCGATCTGGCCCTCCTTGTCTCCCTACCAATAACCTCTATTCCGATGGAATGATGTCCATCGATACTTCGATTTTATCGATTTGACGATTCGAACATTCCGGTCCATATTCAAACCTTAATATCTTCAAGTATTCGCATATAAGAAATATTGAGAGGATTCTTGCCATCGCAAGAGCCTCGACTACCGGGGGGTAGCGCATCCATGCCAAGTCGTCAGCTGGTCTCCAAGGAGCTGTCTGAAATCTTCAAGATCCTCGCCCACCCGGACCGGGTGCGCATCATTGAAGAGCTGGGTAACGATGAGCGGGACGTAAACAGCCTCGCCGAAGAGCTTGATCTGGCCGGGGCCCGTGTATCCCAACACCTGTCGCTGATGCGCGCCCACCGCCTGGTGGATGAGCGCCGCGAGGGGCGCCGCCACCTCTACCGCCTGCTGCAACCGGAAATTGCCGAATGGATTATCGAAGGGCTCGCCTTTGTCGAAGGCCGCATGACCGGCGTCGACAAGTCTGCCATCGACAGCGCCCGCAAGCTGTGGACAACACAAAACAACTGACCGCATATCCCTACCAAGCATAAGGAGAAGCTCATGCCAAAGTTCGCCGAAGGGGTTATCAAGTTCCAGAACTCTGTTTACCCGGAGAAAAAGGAGCTGTTTGAGAAACTGAGCAAGGGCCAGTCACCGGAAGCCCTGTTCATCACCTGTTCCGACTCGCGCATCGAAACCGCGATGATCACCCAGACCGACCCGGGTGAGCTGTTCATCTGTCGCAACGCCGGCAACATCGTCCCGCCCCATACCACCCACACCGGTGGCATGACGGCGTCTATCGAGTTCGCGGTAGCTGCCCTGAACGTTCCCCATATCGTGATCTGCGGCCACACCGAGTGCGGCGCCATGAAGGGCGCGATGAACCCTGAGGGCCTCGATGCCCTGCCCCACGTCAAGGAATGGCTGAGCTACTCACGCGCCGCGGTCTCCATTGTCGAGCAGATGGGCACTGACCTGAGCGACGAGGACAAAATGAAAATGCTGCTGGAGCAGAACGTGGTCCTGCAGCTGCAACATCTGAAGACCCACCCTGCTGTTGCCGCACGCCTGGCCAAGGGCGACCTGCAGCTGCACGGCTGGGTGTATGACATCAAGACGGGCGATGTGTCTGCCTTCGACGAAGCCAGCAACAAGTTTGTACCTGTGGACAATCACTACGCCGCGGAAGCGGCCAAGATGGCACACGGCAAGGGCTGCGCCGCCTGATCGGCACGGCCCGGGAGTACTGCAATGAAGTATTTTGATACGAGCAATCTGCGTGGCGACATCTTCGGCGGCATCACCGCCGGCGTCGTCGCGCTGCCATTGGCCCTGGCCTTTGGTGAGGCCTCCGGTGCCGGCCCCATCGCCGGCATGTGGGGCGCGATCTTCGTGGGGTTCTTTGCCGCCCTGTTCGGCGGCACCGGCTCTCAGGTGTCCGGGCCCACCGGCCCGATGGTGGTGGTATTTGCCGGTGTATTCGCCTCGCTCAGCGGCGACCCGGCGCTGGTGTTCGCCGCTGTAGTGCTGGCGGGCCTGCTCCAGGTTGCACTGGGCTTCATGAAAATGGGGCAGTACATCCGCCTGGTACCGTACCCGGTCGTATCGGGCTTTATGAGCGGCATCGGCTGTATCATCATCGCCCTCCAGGTGTCGCGCCTGTTCGGCCATGAGCCCGAAGCGGCCGGCACGATTCCCGCCCTGATGGAAATCCCGGAAGCCGTGATGGCGCCGGTGTGGCCGGCCCTGCTGGTGGGTGCGACCACCCTGGCGGTGATCTTCACCTGGCCAAAGCGGCTGGCTACCTACCTGCCGCCGCCGCTGGCCGCGCTGATCATCGGCACCTGCCTGAGCCTTGTGGTTCCAGGCTCCCCGATCCTCGGTGATATTCCCACCGGATTCCCCGCTTTCGTCGTGCCGGCGTTCTCTGCCGATACCTTCGCCATCGTGCTGGAGGCGGCGGTTATCCTCGCGGCGCTGGGCGCCATCGACTCGCTGCTTACCTCACTGGTAGCCGACAACATGACCCGCACCCGCCACGATTCCGATCGCGAGCTGGTGGGCCAGGGCATCGGCAACACGGTAGCCGGCCTGTTCGGCGCCATCCCCGGTGCCGGCGCGACCATGCGCACGGTGATCAATATTCGCACCGGTGGCCAGACCCGCATCTCCGGCATGCTGCACTCGGTGCTGCTGCTGGCCATCGTCATCAGCCTGGCACCGCTGGCGGAACTGATTCCCCACGCAGCCCTGGCTGGCATTCTCATCAAGGTTGGCTACGACATCATCGACGTGGGCTACCTGAAGCGCGCCCACCGCGGCCCGCGCCTGGACCTGGCACTGATGGCCCTGGTGCTGCTGCTGACGGTATTTGTCGACCTGATCACCGCGGTAGCAGCCGGCGTGGTGGTGGCCTCCATGGCTTTCGTCAAGCAGCTCGCCGACGAGCAGCTCAAGAAGTTCAGCGACGAGGATGAGAGCCTCACCGTGGTGACTCCGGAAGAGCGGGCCCTGCTGGAAGAAGCCGGTCGCGCGGTCACCATCTTCGAGTTCGGCGGACCGCTGAGCTTTGGCGCTGCTGCGGACGTAGGCCACCACGTTCGCGAGCGCACCCGTCGCAAGGCGGCGGCGCTGATTCTCGACTTCAGCGGCGTACCGTTCATGGATGTTTCCGCCGCTCGCGCCGTGGAGACCATCATCTGCGATGCGAAGCAGGCTGGAAAAACCGTCTATACGTCGGGCCTCGACGGCGATGTGGCCGAGACCCTGGCGGCCCTGGACGCCACCCACTGCCTGCCGATGGACACCAGGTACGAGCACCGCATTGATGCGCTGCGCGCCGCCGTCGAAGAAGTAAAGCGTCAACGCGGCAGCGGTACCAATACGCCAAAAAGCATCGCCAGCGCGAGCGCGGCCTGAGCCGCAGTTATCCCCCGGGTGGGCGTCCTGCCCACCCGGCAGGAGCGCTCGTCCACGGCCTCGATAATCACGCGACCCTGGGGGAACTCAGCGGCGATGTATTCCGTGATCTCGTGAAATGTCGGCATCATTGCTCCTCAATCAGCCGGTCAGCACCACAAAACCTGCATGCAGCGCAAAAATCTGGCAGCAGAGATTGACGCAGTTCTCACTTTTGGTAAACCGTGAAGGACGGCCGCAAATTACATCCCTAGGCTGGAAGCGAACAATAACTAGACACAGGGATGTACGCCATGAACCAGCCTATCAACGAGCAGCTGACCGCAGCGGCCGCAGAGCGAGACGTAAGCTTTGAATTTACCGGTACCGGCGGCGAGTTCTTCCGCATCTGGATCGTCAACCTGTTCCTGACGATCATCACCGTAGGCATTTACTCCGCCTGGGCAAAAGTCAGGACAGCCAGCTACTTCTACAGTCATACTCATCTCGACGGGAACAGTTTCCGCTATCTGGCAAAGCCGATCACCATCCTCAAGGGGCGACTGATCGCTATCGCCGCACTGGTAGTCTATACGCTGGCAAACCAGTACTACCCGCTGGTAGGTGCGCTGATGAGCGTGGGCTTGCTGGTCATGTTGCCCTGGTTGATTACTCGTTCTCTGAGATTCAATGCATTCAACTCGGCCTACCGCAACGTGCGCTTTGATTTTACTGGCGACGTTGGCGGTGCGACCGTCGCGTTCCTTGCCTGGCCGGTACTGGGCGTGCTTAGCCTGGGCCTGCTGATGCCCCTGGTAATGAAAAAGCAAAATGAGTACATGGTGAACAACTTCAGCTACGGCACCCAGAACCTTTCGCTGGAGGCAAGCACCGGCAGTTTCTACAAGGCCTTCCTGGTCGCGGTCGGCCTCGGCATCCTGGTTGGCGTGGCCAGCGCTCTCGCCGCACCGCTGAGTCAGTATGCACCGCTGCTGGGTGCCACCGTGGCCTACCTGCTGGCCTTTGCCTATATGCGTGTGCAGCTCTTCAACCTGGTCTATGGCGGCACCTCGATTGGCGATCACCGGCTGCAGGCGAGCATGACCACCGGCAGCTTCCTCGGGCTGACCATCACCAACATACTGCTGATCGCAGTCACCTTGGGCCTGGCTTATCCCGTGGCGCGAGTTCGTGCGGCTCGCTACAAGGCTGGCCACCTCGGCGCTGTCATTGCCGGCAACCTCGACAACTTTGTTGCCGCTGAGAGCGAGCGAGTCAGCGCCGTCGGCGAAGAGCTCGGCGACATGCTGGACCTGGATATCGGCTTGTGATCGAGCTGGCCGGTACCTGGTTCGACGGGACCACATCCCGCCAGGTGCCGGCCACCCTGAAGGTGTACCGGTCGGGTGAGTTCGAACTCGATACCGGTGAGGACAGGCGGCGCGGTCGCTTTTCCGAGTTCGAGGTTTCTCCACCCCTGGGCGACACGGCCCGCCAGCTGGCAATGCCCGACGGCGCCGTTTTCGAAACATCTGACCACGGCGGCTTGTCGACCATCCGCGAGTGGGGGCATCACGGCGGCAAACTCGACCTGGTCGACCTGGTAGAGAAACACTGGGGCGCAGTTTTAGGGCTTGGCGTCGTCACCGTGGCCATTGTCTACCTGGCCCTGGTCTATGGCGTGCCAAACGCCGCACGCACCATCGCCTACGCTCTCCCCGCAGCGATTCTCGATACCGCCGATGAACAGACACTAGCGGTGTTCGACCGCAGCTATTTCGAACCCTCTGCCCTCCCGGAGGCGCGCCGCGATGCGCTTCGAGCGGACTTCCTGGGCCGCACGCCAGAGATGGCGATCCCGGTGAAAATCGAATTCAGGAAAGGCGGCAAGCTGGGCGCCAATGCCTTTGCCCTGCCGGGTGGAACCGTGGTCTTTACCGACGAGATGGTTGAACTCGCAAACGATGACAGGGAACTGCTCGCCGTCTACGGACACGAGCTGGGCCACCTCGAATACCGGCACAGCCTGCGGCGCGCCATACAGGGTTCTATTGTCACTATCGCCGTGGTGCTGGTGTTGGGGGATGCTACTGCCACTACCGACCTGTTTGGTGCCATTCCCCTGGCCCTGACCGACCTCGCCTGGTCCCGTGAGTTCGAGCGGGAAGCCGACAGCTATACCCTGGAATTCCTGCGTGCGGAGCAGGTCGACCCCGGCTACTTTGCCAGCTTGATGCAGCGGCTGGAGTGTCGTGATCGCGCCCATATCAAGGGTGAGTTCAGCCAGCCCACCTTCGACGCCTGTATCACCGAGACCGACTGGTCTTCAGAGGAAGAGGATGAACTGGGGGAATTCCTGAGCACACACCCGGCCACGCTGGAACGCATGCAGCGATTCAGGCAAGCATCCGCACAGTCGGAATAAGCGTGAGCTGCCGACTTCGCCCACCTATGCTTGCATAGCTACCTCTATCCCTGGCGCGGGTGCTCCAAACCGTTAACGAGGCGCGGGTACAATTTTTCGGAACTGCGTCCAGGTTTTGTCACAGTCAGTAATCCGAACCGAAAAACGGCTCGTACCTAGCTCGTTTTTTAACCAGGTGTACTGTCATGATTGCTAAAAACCTTGGCAAGCCGGAGCGCATCGTGCGCTTGCTTCTGGGTGTGTTGGTAGCTGTTCTGACGGCTATGCAGCCCGAGTTTGGTACCTTTGAAGGGCTGACATCCGTCATCGCCCTGTTTCTGGTGCTGAATGGTGTTTTCGGTCGCTGCTACCTCTGGCACCTGCTGGAAATCTCCAGCTGCGGCTGCAACCAGGTGCCCCAGGAACGCTTCTGTAACAAGCCCGCCGCTTAGCGCAACACGCTCCAATCGTACCGCGCGGGGAACTCCCGCGCGGTGCAACCATCGAAGGCATGACCAGACTAGCGAGACAAAGTCATGCCCACTACCACCACGACACGCTATCGAAAACTGTTACCGGCACTCCTGTCCAGGAGCCTGCTGGCACTGTGCATGCTGGCAAGCGTGCCGGCGGCCGCAGGCATCATTCCCGACAGCGAGGCCTGGGAACGCTGGCGCCCCGCCGCTGAAACCCGCGCCGTCGACGTCGATCACTCATCCTGGGGGCTGTTGCTGGCCACCTACCTGGTCAGCGACCACCCTTCCGGCATCAATCGCTTCGACTACGCTTCCGTGTCCGCAGAACACCGGGCCCTGCTCGATGACTACCTCCAGAACCTGGCAGCTCTGCAGGTCAGCGCCCTGACCCGCAAGCAACAGCAGGCCTACTGGGTCAACCTTTACAACGCCATCACGGTAAAACTGATTCTCGACAACCCGGATGCCACCAGTATTCGCCAGATCAAGAACGGCGTATTCAGTATCGGCCCTTGGAGCCGGGACATCATCGAGATCGACGGCGTGGTACTGACCCTCAACGACATCGAGCACCGCATCCTGCGTCCGCTCTATGAGGATCCGCGAGTGCACTTCGCGGTCAACTGCGCAAGTCTTGGCTGCCCCAACCTGCAGCCGGTGCCATTTACTGCCGACAACCTCGATCAACTCTACGATGCCGGTGCCCGCGCCTTTATCAACCACCCGCGGGGCGCCAGCGTCGATGGCAACCGGCTCACCCTCAGCTCGATCTTCAAGTGGTTCAAGGAAGACTTTGGCGACAGCCGCAGCGAGCGCCTGGGCTGGTTGGCGGGTTTCGCGGAAGCCGACCTGGCAGCGCAGCTGCGCGGCTGGGATGGCAGGGTACGCTACGAGTACGACTGGGATCTGAACGCGCCCTGAGTAATGCAGATAAAGGAGGGGTGGCCGTTGATTGATTTATCACACCGGGTCGCTACACTCGCATAACGTTTTTCAAAGCCTCATCACAGGCGAATCCTCCTTACTACAGGAACACATCATGCTGAAACTGCTGAAAAAGTTTTCCCTGCTCGGCCTGCTCGCCGCATCCCTGGTGGCACAGGGCGCCCTGGCCCAGTCCTCCTCGCCGGTGCTGGACCGGGTCGTCGACTTCAAGGTGCTGAAGGTGGGCATGTCCGGCAACCAGCCGCCGATGAACTCCAATAGCCGCAGCGGTCAGCTCATCGGCTACGAAGTGGACCTGGCACGAGCCCTGGCGTCGTCAATGGGCGCCCGCCTGGAGATCGTGACCATGCCATTCGGCGACCTGCTGGATGCACTTAACAAGGAAAAGGTCGATATGGTGATGTCGGGCATGGCGATCACCGCGGACCGCACCCGCAGTGTCAGCTTCGTCGGACCCTACATGATGTCCGGCAAATCTATCCTTACCAAGGACACGCTGCTTGCCCGCGCCACCCGCTCGGCTGACTTCAACAGGGCTGACCTGAAGCTGGCGGCCCTCGAGAACTCCACCAGTGAGGTGTTCGTACAGTCCGCCGCACCTGAAGCAACCCTGATACGGGTCAAGGACTACGACGCCGCCGTGGACATGGTCATCGCCGGCGAAGTGGATGCCCTGGTCGCCGACATGCCGATCTGCATCCTTTCGGTATTGCGCTATCCCAATGCCGGCCTGGCGACCCTGCAGTCGCCGCTCTCCATCGAGCCTTTCGGCATTGCCGTGCGCAAGGACGACCGGCAGTTCGCCGAGCTGGTCGACAACTACCTGGACACCTTCGGCAAAATGGGCATGCTCAATCAGCTGCGCAAGAAGTGGTTCGAAGACAAGTCCTGGATCGCGGCGCTGCCCTGATCAGGACCGGGTAACAGCCCATTAAAAAGCCGGCAATTGCCGGCTTTTTTGTGCCCGCAGTTCGCGCCGCTAGGCGCTTTGCCGGCGCGGCCTGTGTTCGGGGATATCTGCACCCATGATCTCAGGTACCCGTTTGCTGAAATACTCCTGGATAAAGTCGCGGAACACCCGCATGCGTGCGTTGCTGCGGATATCGAGGTGGGTAAGCAACCAGATCTCGCCATTGGCCTGCACGGGAATGTCAGGCAAGCGCTCAAGCTCGGGGTCGGGCTCTCCAATTGCGGTAGGAATCATGGAGACTCCGAAGCCTTCCTTGATCGCATCCGCTGCGACTGCCGGTGAGTCGGTCACCAGGGTGGTGCGCGCCTCGGGGAACCAGGCCTCTTCCCAGGCCACGCGCTCCTGCAACAGGTGCTCAATCGAGATCACTCCGCTGACCCGGGCGGGGTCCAACTCGTCGCCCCTGCGGCCGTAGACCGCGAGTTCGATAGTGGCCAGCTTGTTACCCACCAGGTCCTGGGGCGGATTGTCGGTTACCCGGAAGGCCACGTCCGCCTCACGCATGCCCAGGTCATAGGAACGCATGCTCAGGCTGAGGTCGATGAGGATATCCGGGTAGACCTGGTTGAACTCGCGGATCGCCGGCAGCAGGAAGGTGCGGCCCATCGGCTCCGGCGCCGTCACCCGGATGCGACCGGACAGCGCCGTGGCCTGGCCGATGACCTGGCGCTCGACACCCACCGACTGGGCTTCCATGCGCTCGGCGGCGTCAAAGGCTACCTGGCCCGCCGGGGTAATGACGTAGCTGTGGCCGTGGCGCTCAAACAGCGTGGTGCCGAGCTGCTCCTCGAGGCTGCGGATGCGGCGGATTACCGTGGCGTGGTTGACGTCCAGCTCCCTTGCGGCACCGCTCATGGAGCCGCTGCGGGCCACGGCGAGTAGAAATCTCAAGTCATCCCAATTCAGCATATGTGCAAAATTTCCGATTTATTGTGCGACTTCTGCTAATCCCTGAGGGAATTTGCACAGTATACTCCATAACCAGGTTCGAGACCTATTGTGGCTCGACCTGAATGAGGGACCTCTGAAACACGATGTCGTGGTACAGAAGCCCCTTGAGATAACGGTCCATTTCCATAGTTAGGGTAAACGTTATGTCTATTTCAAACGCTGTTCGTGGCATCGGCGCGGTAGCGCTGCTTGCCACCCTCTCCACCCCCGCCCTGGCGGGTCCCAGTGAAGCGCTGGCGGGCTGCAAGTCTGAAATCGCCAACGATTCACGCCTGAGCCAGTTTGAAACAGTTCGCCAGAACACCGACAGCATCAAGCGTCGCGGCCGCTACACCTCCTTCGAGATCGAGGTGGCTGCAAGGAACGCTGACGGTGGTACTGCCGAGTACGTCGCCACCTGCAAGGCACGCGGCAACGGCACGGTAGATGAGCTGGAGCTGGTACAGGTCGGCGGTGCAGCCGACACCCAGGTCGCTCAAACCAAATAAGAGACTGGATCGGTGGCCTCGTTGTAGGGGGCCGCACTGAACAGGCGGACGCTCCCCTCTCGGGGCGCGCCGCTGTCGTTCGGGTTTGAGTTTCTGCTGTGGGTGCCACTGATGTGGCACTTGGTGCTATTTGTCTCTTTTTTATGGGCGTCTGACGCGCCGCGGTCGTCCGGACCTGGCCGGCCGTACTTGGCCGGTCACACCTGACCGGCCGTACCTAACCGGCTGTACCTAATCGGCGATGTGAACCAGCTGCTTGCCGATATTCTCGCCGGCAAACAGGGCCATAAGGGCGTTGGGCATCTGCTCGAAGCCTTCCATCACCGTTTCCTTGCTGATGAGGTCACCCTTGGCCACGTGCTCCGCCAGGTAGGCAATCGCCTCGCCGAAGCGCGGCAGGTAGTCGAGCACAATGAAGCCTTCCATGCGTGAACGGCGGAACACCAGGTTGAAGTAGTTCTTGGGCCCGGGAATATCGCCGGCCAGGTTGTAGCGGGAGATACCGCCGCAAATCACCACGCGGGCATTGTCGGCGATATTGGCCAGGGCAATATCGAGGATCTCACCGCCAACGTTGTCAAAGAAGATATTGATGCCGTCAGGGCACAACTCCTTCACGCGCGCCGCCTGGTCTTCCTCGCGGTAGTTGATGGCGGCATCGAAGCCCAGTTCATTCACCAGGAAGTCGCACTTCTCCTTGCTGCCGGCAATACCGACGACCTTGCTGGCGCCATTCAGCTTCGCGAGCTGCCCCACCACCGAGCCGGTGGCACCGGCAGCGCCGGAAATCAGCACCACGTCGCCCTCCTTGGGCTGGCCGATTTCCATGAAACCGAAGTAGGCGGTGAGGCCGGTAATCCCCAGCACCGACAGCGGCGCGGTGATCGGCACCCCTTCCGGGACCGGGTTCAGCGGGAAGTCCTTGCCATCGCTGACGGCGTATTCCTGCCAGCCGAAGCTGCCGGAGACCAGCATGCCCTCGGGGAATTTGTCGTTGTTGGACTCAATCACCCGGCCGATGCCGTTGCCGCGCATGACGTCGCCGATTTCCAGCGGTGCCACGTAGTCGGCACGATTCTCCATCCAGCCCTTCATGGCAGGATCGACGCCCATGTACATCACCTGCACCAGCACCTCGCCGTCGCCGGGGCTGGGCTTCTCGGCCTCTATCAGCTTGAAATCCGTATATTCGAGATCGCGTCCGAGGGGCCGCTTATCGAGCAGGAATTGCCTGTTCATAGTTCACCTTCTTTGAGCTGTTTGCGGAGAATGTCTTTGCGCACCTTGCCACTGGGGGTACGCGGCAGGTCCTCGACAAGGACCAGTTTTTCCGGGATTTTCTGCCGGGCCAGGCCGCAGCGATCGGTAAACGCCGCGATATCCTCGAGAGTGGGCGGCTGCTCCCCGCGGGGTATCACCACCGCGCAAACCCCCTCGCCGAGCCGGGCGTGAGGCATAGCCACTACCGCCGCTTCAGCGATGACATCATGCTGGTGGAGCACATCCTCGATCTCCTTGGCGGACAGGTTCTCGCCGCCGCGGATGATGATGTCTTTCTTGCGGTCAGTGATAAGCACCGCGCCTTGCGGGGTGATGCGGCCGATATCGCCGGTCAGGAAAAAGCCGTCGGCCGTATGGGCGGCGGCATTCTGTTCGGGGTCGGCATAACCCAGCATCATGCCCGGGCCGCGGGCGGCGATCTCGCCGTCCTCTCCCTCTGGCAATGGGTTGCCGTCGTCATCGAGTATCTTCACCTCGAAGGCGTAGAGTTGGCCATCGGTGGTGGCCGCCAGTTCCGGGTTGTCGCGCCAGCCATAGCTGACCAGCGGCACCTCGGTACTCCCGTAAACACGCACCGTGATGCAGTTGTCCAGCACCCGGTAAGCGCGGCGCACCAGCTCCGGGGGCACACCGGCACCGCCGCAGCTGAACTGGCGCATACTCGGTAGTCCGTCGCCGCGGCGCTCGGCGGCATCCAGCAGTTCCGCCAGGAACGGGGTGGCGCCCACCGTCATAGTGCCGTTGACCTCATGGATGAAGTCGATGGCGGCGTCGGCGTCCCAGCGCGCCATCAGCGCCGAGCGCGCCTCGCTCATGAAACTCATATTGATGCCGCTGGAGTAGCCGGTGATATGGGTGACCGGCGAGGGCATCACCATTACATCGTCGGCGCTGATCCCGGAGTGGCGGATGGAACACCCCTGCACATAATTGAGGGTGTTGTGGCTGTGTAATACGGCCTTGGGAAAGCCCGTGGTGCCCGAGGTATAGAGCCGGCACTTGGGCAGGTTGGGATCGATCTCCGGCAGCCGGTCGAGATCCACCGGGTCGCGGTCGACCAGGGTTTCAAAGCGGGTCACGCCAGGGTAGTCGGCCTCGGCGCGTACGCTGACGATATGCTCCAGCGCGGGCAACTCCCCTGACAGTTCCAGCACCATGTCCACGTAGTGGATGGAGCGGAACTGCTCGGGCACGAACATCACGCGGGTAGCGGCATCCTCGAGGATGTAGCGCAGTTCGGCACCGCGGTAGATCGGCACAATGGGATTGACCACCAGGCCCAGGGCAGCGGAGGCGATATCCAGCGGCACCGCCTCGCGCCAGTTGGGCAACTGGAAACTGACCACGTCGCCCTGCTTGAGTCCCAGTTCGAGAAAAGCCGCAATCAGCCGGCGCGCCTCCAGGGCCAGCTCGGCATAGGTAGCGTCGGGGGCATCCTCGATGAATATGGCGACCCGGTCCGGCATCTCCCGGGCCTTGCGCCAGGCTTCCCGGGCGATGGTGGTATTGGCCCACTTCTCGCCATCCCGCTCGATGCGGGCCGGCAGGCAAGCCTGCCAGCTATCCGCTTCGACACGGTCCGACGAATCGGCGCCCGGCTCGGTGGCCTGGGCGTGGTGTTCGCTCACGCGTTCAGGTATTTGTCGAGCGTCTGGTGGAAGTGGCGGATGCGGACTTCCTGGTAGTTGGCCAGGGTCACCGCACCTTTCTTGGAGGCCTTCATGCCCTTTTGCACCTGCGGCAGGTTGGAGGCGTCCTGGTCGAAGATACGCGCCAGGCCCTCACCCATGACATCGGCGGCCTTGGAGAAGGGCTCGTCGATTTCAAGGCGCACGGTGGGTGCGTCGTCGGGGCGCTCCTCGCCATCCTGGTACGGGGTGAGGAAGAAGATGTCCATGATGCAGCTGTTCTCATCGTCCCCGTTGGGGCGGTGGCGGTACGTCAGCACCGGGCCAAAGCCTGCCCAGGGGGCGAAGTTGGGGAACAGCAGGTAGAGGGTTGAGTCCATGAGCTCCGACTTGGTGGCGTAGCCGTCCAGGGTCTCACTGTGCATGGCCTGGAACGCCTCGCTGTTGATGCCGGCAATGGTATCGCGAGCGCGGGACTTCACCGCCGTTTCCGAGTCGTTATCGGTCTCGCCCACCAGCACCGAGGTGCCGAGCATGGTGTTGACGCTGTCCTGCTCGTCGTACTGGTCTTCATGGCTGGGGTTGACGATGGCAGATGGGGTAATCGTGCGGCTGACATTGTCACCCCAGACGTCGTACTGGGAGTTGTCGATACCCTGGTAGGGCATGATCTGCGGGTGGGTGGCGATGGCGTGGTAGGACTCGATAAACGCTTCCAGTACCGCCTTCCAGTTGGCGCCGATCACCTTCTGCACGTGCATGGAAATATAGCGCTGCTCGTGGTTCCAGCGCTCGAAGTGCTCCGGAATGATGCCCATGTACTCTTCCAGCGGCTGGGCATTCTCGTCCATGTTGATCAGTACCCAACCCGCCCAGGTATCGACCTTGACTTCGGGCAGGGAGAATTCGCCCTTGTCGATGTGCGGGAAGTCCCATTCACAGGGCGCGCCCTTGAACTCACCGGACAGGTGCCAGGAGAAGCCGTGGTAAGGGCAGCGCAGCTCCGGGCTGTTGCCGGCGCCGCGCTTCAGGGCGCGGCCGCGGTGCAGGCAGGAGTTATGGTAGCCCTTGAGCTCACCGGACTCGGTGCGGGTGACGAGGATCGAGAAGTTGGCGATGTCGTAGACGAAGTAATCGCCAGGGTTGGGAACCTGGCTCTCGCGACAGGCCATTTGCCAGGTCTTGGTCCACATCTTCTCCACTTCGAGGTCGAAGAACTCCCGGGAGGTCCACCGGTCCAGGGGCAGGTCTTCGCTGCCCAGATAGGTATTGGTGTTCTCGCGCAGGGCCTCGGGTACCTCGACTTCCTCCAGGTCCAGCAGGTCCTGGAAGCCATAGGAAGGATTGCGGGCCTTGATCTGTTCTTCGGTCAGTTTCACTTTCTCGTTCATTGCTGCTCTATCTCCTGCTGACTGCTCGTCGGCTAGCGCTGCAGTATGGTGACTGCACTGATCCCGGGTGCGCCGTATACATGGCTGTAGGCCAGTTTCGGATCGCCCGGCACCTGGCGTGCACCGCCCTCACCGCGCAGTTGCACCACGTTTTCATGGATTTGCCGCAGTCCGGATGCGCCGATGGGCTCGCCGTTGGCAAGGCAGCCTCCATCGGTGTTGACCGGCAGTCGACCGTCAATTCGTGTTTCCCCGTTGAGCAGCATGTGTTCCTGCTCACCGTCTTCGCAGAACCCGTTCTCCGACATGTGCATGATCTCGGCACCGGACTCGGTGTCCTGCAGCTGGGCCACGTCGATATCCTTCGGGCCCACGCCGGCCATTTCGAACACTGCCCTGGAGGCGTCCACCGTCGGCCCGGCGATATGTTCCAGCGCCTGGGAGGGGGCGAACACCTCGAAGGAGCCATAGCGACGTGAGCGCAGGGCGGCACCGCGAATCAGCACGGGTTTATCAGTGTATTGCTTTGCCTTGTCGGCGCGGCATACCACCAGTGCCACGCCGCCCTCTGAAGGCGAACAAAACATGAACTTGGTCAGCGGATCGTTGACCATCATGGAGTTGAGGATCTCTTCCTCGCCAATCGGCGACTGGCGCCAGGCATTGGGGTTCCTGGCACCGTTCTCGAAGGCCTTCTCGGCGACCTTGGCCAGGGCCCGGTTGGTGATGCCGAAATCGTGCATGTACTTGGTGATCTTCATGGCGAAGAACTGGGTCGTCAGCATCAGGCCCGTTTCCCCGTACCAGGCACCGATGCCGAGGCTCTTGGGATCAGCATTGAAAGCGCCACGCTCGTGTTTGTCGAAACCCACCACCAGGCCGATGTCGAACTCGCCAGACTTGATGGCGTTGTAGGCCGACATCAATGAGCTGCCGCCGGTGGCGCAGCCGTTGGCGACATTGGTGAAAGGCAGGCCGGTAAGGCCCAGCTCGTTGACCAGCGAGTCGGCGCTGCCGGCACTGTGGCTGCCGCCGTAGGCAAATTCCATGTCCTTGAAGTCCACACCGGCATCCTTGAGGGCGGCGCGGGCGGCGTAGGCGCCCTGCTGCATACCGCTGCGCTCGGGAGTCCGGCCGAAGGGGTGGATACCAATTCCAACAATGGCGACGTCCATGCTACTGGCCCTCACTATCGGTTACAGGGCGGAAGGCGAAGCTGATCAGGTCGGTGCCGTCTTCATCCTGCCGGTAGGGGTAGAACACCACCTCCATCTCCATGCCGATCTCCAGTTTGGCCGGATCATTCTCGGTCAACCGGCCCTCGACACGCACCCCACCGGGCAATTCGACGTAGCCAACGCCGTAGGGCTGGAAAGTCTCCTGGGTCTCACCGCTGTTATAGGGCGACTTGGGCATGAAGCGCTGCACCGTGTAGGTCCAGAGGGTGCCGCGACGCGGCAGCTCCTCCAGCACCATATCGGTCGAGCAACAGGCGGCACAGCTGTCCTGGAACGGGAAAGCGGCGCGGCCGCAGTTCTGGCAGCGCGCGCACAGCAAGGCCGGGTTGTCTGATGGCCAGGTAAACAGGCCGTCGCTGATAGGGCGGGCCGTAGCAGTATCGAAGCCGCCGTCGTAGGCAGCGGACGGTGCATCTGGGGACATGAGCGCTTCCATGGGCGAGCTGCCGTAGCAGCCCATCACCTGTTCTTGTTAAGTGTTGTTAAGTATTTGGTGATCATTCATAGTAGCAGCCCATTTTGCTAAAAAACAGTATGGCTTGTTTCTTTTTTTACTAGTCTCGCCATACCGCGTAAAACCTGACTGGAGCCCCTTATGTCGACCCAAAACGAACTCGCTATCCGCGACCTGAACGCCCGCTATATTGACGCGGTAAACCGCTACAACGCCGATGACTGGATCGCGACCTGGTCACCGACTGCCACCTGGGACCTGATGGGGCACGTGGTGGAAGGGTCTGAGGCGATTCTGCAAACCTGGCAGGGCGCCATGTCCGGGTTCGAGATGGTAGTGATGATGCTCAGCTCCGGCACGATACAGGTCGAGAGTGAGAAGGCCACCGGGCGCTGGTACCTTACCGAGCACCTGAATCCCAAGGACGGGGACGCCAACATGACCCTGGGTGTTTACAACGACGAATACGCCCTCGAGGATGGCCGCTGGGTGTTTACCCGTCGCAGCTACAACGTCATCTACCAGGGGCCGCAGAACCTGTCCGGCAACTACATCCCCTACCGCCCCTGATACAGAATCTGTAGTTGTCCTAGGCGCGCACCAGCGCGCCGCCATCCACCGCCAGCCCGTGGCCGCTGATGAAATCCGCGTCACGGGAAGCCAGGAACAGGATGGCCCGGGCGATATCCTCGGGCTGGCCCCAGCGTCCGGCAGCACTTTTCTCTACCCAGAAGTCGCGGAAAGCAGCATCGTTCTGCACCAGGTCGCGGGTAATGCCAGTGACGATGGCGCCGGGCAGGATGTAGTTGACGGTGACGCCCTGCTTGCCCACCTCGACGGCGAGGTTTTTACTGAAACCCGCCACCCCGTGCTTGGACGCGGTATAGGCGCCCATGCCCTCGTTGGCCATCAGGGCCGATACCGAGGCGATATTGACGATGCGGCCGGCCGGTGTGGCCGCCAGCAGCGGTAGAGCCTCCCGGCTGAGCCTGAACATGGAACGCAGGTTGACGTTGAGCGCCGCATCCCACACCTCGTCTTCGGTCTCGGCAAGGCTGGCCACCGGGCAGATGCCGGCATTGTTCACCAGCACATTGAGCCCGCCCAGCACCCCCTCGGCTTCAGAGATGATATTGGCCGGGGCATCGTCGGCGGCCACGTCCTGAACCAGGGTCTTGATGCCGTGCCGTGCCAGGCTTTCGAGGCCCTCGGCATTGATATCCACCGCCAGCACCGCCGCACCGGATTCGTGAAACGCTTCCGCAGTGGCGCGGCCGATGCCGTCGCCAGCCCCGGTCACCAGCACCCGGTAGTCAGAGTAGTCGTATTCCAGGCGCATGGCGGCCCTCCTCCAGGCGAACCTACTCGTCCGCGATCTTGATAATCAGCTTGCCGGTGTTGCGGCCGTCAAACAGCATGTGGAAGGCATCCAGCGCATTCTCAAGGCCGTCGACCACGTGCTCCTTGTACTGCAGCTTGCCCTGCTGCAGCCATTCCGCCAGGGCGGCGATGCCCTCGGGGAACTGGGGCACATAGCTCTTCACCACGAAGCCTTCCAGGCGGGCGCTCTTGGCCAGCAACTGCCACAGGTTCTTCGGTCCCGGGCGCTTTTCCTCGTCGTTGTAGGTAGCGATCCAGCCGCAGAACACGATGCGGGCGCGTTCGGCGAGGTTCATCAGCACCGCGTCGAGCATATCGCCGCCGACGTTCTCCCAGTAGATATCGACGCCGTTCGGGCACTTCTCGGCGATGGCCGCCGTGAGATCGTCACAGGCCTTGTAGTCGATCACGTCGTCAAAGCCGCACTCCTCCATGACCCAGCGGCACTTGTCCTCGCCGCCGGCAATGCCGATGACCCGGCAGCCCTTGATCTTGCCGATCTGGCCGACAATGGAGCCCACCGCACCGGCGGCGCCGCTCACCAGCAGGGTCTCGCCCTCCTTCGGCTCGCCCACGTCCAGCAGGCCAAAGTAGGCAGTCAGGCCGGTGGCGCCGAGGATGCTCAGGAAGGTAGTAAGGGGCATGCCCATGGGATCAACCTTGCTGGCCGCCTCCGCCGGGCACAGGGTGTAGTCCTCCCAGGCATTCATGCCCAGGGCAATGTCACCCACTTCGAAATCGGGGCTGTTGCTCTGCACCACCCGGCCGATGCCGGTGGCCCATACCTTGGTGCCCACCGGGATCGGCTCGATGTAGTTGGGCTCGTCGGACATCCAGCCGCGGATTGCCGGGTCCAGGGAGATATACAGGTTGCGGATGACGATCTCGCCCTCTCCGGCCTGGGGTACCGGGGATTAGATCATCGGCACCTCTTCCGGCGTCGGCAGGGCGGCGGGGCGTGACTTGAGAATAAACTGGCGGTTTACAGCGGGGTCCATGGGCGTGCTTCCCGTAGAAATAAGATCGTGCAGGGTAGTCGCGGTGAAAAAATCAGTCAACTCTGTTTGTTTTTTGGCCCGGCTCTGCTAGCTTTGCTGGGCGTCAAACACAGGAGATGACCATGACCATACTGATCAACGGCACCGTCGACTTTGAGCCCGCAGACGCGGAAAAGGCGGTGGCCGCTGCCGCCGACCTGATGGCGGAGACCCGCACCCAGGCCGGCTGCCGCCACTATGTGTGGAGCCTCGACCCCGCCGTGCCCGGGCGCGTGTACGTGTATGAGAACTGGGAGAGCGAGCAGTCACTGGCCGACCACCTGGCGGGCCGCTACTACGCGGAGATGCTGGCGCTGCTGAGCGGCTTCGGCATCAAGGCCTCGGAAACCCTGAAGTACCGCATCGAGGCGGCGGGCCCCATCTACGACGAGACCGGCACGCCCCGCGCGGACTTCTTTGCCACGGTTGACGCCTGACGGCATGGTTCCGGGCGAAACTTGTTTTCCTCTGTAGCCCGGGAGCGAGCTGGGTCTATCCCATTCCCGGACACGCTAAAAGCATGCCGTCCATGGCTCGCTCGGCAACGGCCGTCCCTGGCCGTTGACGGTCCGGGAATGGGATAGACCCAGCTCCCGCCCTACTTCAAGCCACCAACGACCAGATTAGCTTCCGCATAAAAAAACGGCCTGCTCGCAAGAGCAGGCCGTTTTCGTTCAGGTGTTGCGAGGTTTAGAAGTTACCGGAGATTTGCACCCCGTACATTTCACCCCCGGAGATGGAGGAGAAGGCGAACAGGCCCGGTACCACCACCAGTGAGCCGTAATCCATCTCGTCGGTGATATCACGGCCGAAGGCGGCGATCTTCACACTGCGGCCTTCCGTCCAGTCCCACTCGTAAGAGATGGTGGCGTCGATGATGGTGCGATCATCGATCAGGCCGCGGGGGTCGTTGCTGACTTCTACCCAGTATTCATCGGTATAGCGTACGGCCGAGAACAGGGTGAGTACGCCCGGGCCAACCGGGTAGGTGAAGGTGCCGGTAATACCACCGGTCCATTCCGGAACCCGGCGCAGTTCCAGGTCCGAGTTATCCGTCTCGATGCCGTCGCCGTTCAGGTCGGCAACATAGTCATCGTACTCCGCATCCAGGTAGCCGACGTTGGCGGTAAACAGCAGGTTCTCGTTGGCCACCCAGGTCCACTCACTCTCGAATCCGGAAATCTCCACAGTGGACGCGTTCCGCACCACGGTGAAGGTGCCGCCGAAGCCGTCCGGGATGATGACTTCTTCCTGCTTGTCGTCGTAGTCGGTGTAGAAGACGTTGGCGTTCCAGCGCAGGGTGCGGTCGAAGAACTCGCCCTTCATGCCGATCTCGTACTGGTCCACGTATTCCGGATCGTAGGGGCCAATTGAGTCAGGGGTGAAGTTACGCCCGTTGAAACCACCGGAGCGGAAACCCTGGGAGAAGCTGGCATAGAACATCACGTCGTCCGAGTAGCGGTAATCGACGCCGACCTTGCCGGTGAATTCATCCCAGGTTTCGTCGGCATTGGCCGCCCCGATCGGGTTGAAGTTCTCGGGCACGCCCAGCGCCAACTGGTTGAAGGCATCGAATTCCTTTTCCTCCTCGGTGTAGCGGCCGCCGAGGGTCAGGGTCCAGTCTTCGGCAAGGTCGATATGCACCTCGCCGAACACCGCCCAGGCCTCGCGGTCCTGCTCGTAGGTCGGGTTCTGGTATATGGCGCCGGTGCCGTCGGGGGCCGTGCCCAGCAGTTCGAGGATGGCGGTGAACTGCTCCAGCTCGTAGTTGTCGTCGAGATAGTAGACACCTGCGACGAAGTCCCAGGTCTCGCTGATCGCATCGCTCGAGGCGAAACGCAGCTCGAAGGAAGTCTGTTCAGACTCCTGGTCGCGCAGGGTGTGGAAGATGGGTACCGGAGTCGCGTCAAAGTCGGTGGGTACTGACTCGTCGGTGTCGCGGTAGCCGATGATGCTGGTAAACGTGCCTAACTCCATTTCGTAATCGAGCTGCAGGGTATAAGTGTCCTGCTCGAACTCGATAGGCTCGAGGAAGTCCTGGGTCAGGTCATCGAGGTTACCGTTGTCGCAGAAGCCCAGCACACAGGACAGGTCCGGCAGCTGAGCGCGGTTTACCAGGGCGACACCGTTGTTTTCATCCTCGAAGTGCACGTAGGTAAACAGCGCTTCGAAATTGTCAGTCGGCGTCCACAGCAGGGTGCCAGTGAATTCGGTGTCATCCCGGTCGATGGCTTCCTCGCCATCGAAGTTTTCCAGCATGGCGCCGTCCTGCTGGGTGAAGGCGCCGATCTTGCCGGCCAGCTTGCCCTCGACGATGGGGAAGTTGACCACCGCCTTGGCATCGAAGCGGTCGTCGGAACCGGCGGTGACCTCATAGCGGGCGCCGAGCTCACCGGTGGGCCGGCTGCGCTGGATATTGATTACGCCGCCGGTGGTGTTCCTGCCGAATAGCGTTCCCTGGGGCCCGCGCAGCACTTCCAGGCTACCGAAATCGAAGGTGTTGACCATGGAGCCGTTGACGAAGGACAGCGGTACGCCATCGATCACCACGCCCACGGCGGGGTCGAAGCTGCGCTCTACTTCCTGGGTGCCGACGCCGCGGAAGTACAGGGAGGCGGCGCCCGGCGCCACGCTCACCGCGTCGATCACGACGTTGGGAATAAAGCCCTCGAGCTGACGGATGTCCCGCATGATCAGGGCGTCGATGTTCTCACCAGAGAAGGCGGTAATAGCCACCGGCACGTCCTGGCCGGATTCCAGCGTCTTACGCGCGGTAACCACGATCTCTTCGAGGGTGGCGCCCTCCTGGGACATGGCCGCCGGAGCCACCGTGGCGCCGGCTGCAAGCGCCAGCGCCAGGGCCAGGGGCTTGCGGGAAAAATGGGTGCTTAAACGGGTACTACTGTCTTTCATGCGGGTCTCCTGCCGACCGCAGCGCGGCCATGTCCGGGTGCGTTACCCGGTTCTTATAGTTAGTGGTGTCCCAGTCTTGTTTTGATAATGCGGGTTTTACTGGACTGTGACACCGGCGGAAAATACAATCAGTCCTGTTTGTTTTTTTAGTATTGATCGCTTTGCAAGTAATTTGCAAGCGGCCTATTCACTAATCCTCTTACCGCAGCTGTCCCCGGACAGCGGATGTGCAGGCCCATGACAATAACAACCCAAAAGACTTACTGCCGTTACTGCCACGCCTACTGCCCCATGGACGTTGACGTCGATGAGGGCGGTACCGTCACCGCAGTACGACCCGACACCTCCAACAGCCACTATGGCGGCTATACCTGTATCAAGGGGCGCCAGCTGGTGGAGCAAATGTACCAGCCGGAGCGGCTGACCGAGTGCCAGAAAAAGACGAACGGCAGCTTTAGCGCGATCAGCAGCCAGCAGGCCCTCGATGAAGTGGCGGACAAGCTGCGCCAGATCATCGATGAGCACGGCCCGCGGGCAGTGGCCACCTATAACGGTACCTATGCCTTCCAGAATTCGGCCCAACTCGCTTTCAGCCGCGCCTTCCACGACGCGCTGGGCTCGCCGTCCTATTACACCAGTGTCACCATCGACCAGCCCGCCAAGGTGTTCGTGGGTACCCGCCACGGCTACTGGGGCGCCGGTGGCCATTTCTTCGAGGATTCGGACGTCACCCTGATCATCGGCAACAACCCGATGGTGTCGCAGTACGCACCCCCCGGCGGTGTGCCCTCAGTCAGCCCCTTCGAGCGGCTGCGGGATGCCAAGAAGCGCGGCCACACCCTGATCGCCGTCGACCCGCGCAGCACCGAGCTGACCCGCAGAGCCGAAATGCACCTGCAGATCCAGCCCGGCGAAGACAGCACCCTGCTGGCGTCGATGATCCGCCTGATTATCGAGGAGGGCCTGCACGACGCCGAGTTCTGTGCCGCGCACACCGAAGGCCTTGAAGAGCTGCGGGCCTCGGTCGAGCCCTACACCCTCGACTACGCGGCAGAGCGCACCCAGGTACCCGCCGAGCAGATTGCTGAAGCCGCGCGCCGCTTTGCAGCGGGGCCGAGGGGCGTGGCCATCACCGGCACCGGCCCGGAAATGTCGGAACACCCGAACCTGACCCAGCACCTGGTAGCCAGCCTTAACAGCCTCTGCGGTCGCTACTACCGGGAGGGCGACACCCTGCCCAACCCGGGCATGCTGGCGCCGCCTGCGCCACGCCGCGCCCAGGCCCTGCAAGTGCCGTTGGCCTGGAGCGACGACGCCCGCGCGCGCTCGCGAATCGACGAAAACCTTGGCGAGCTGACCACCATGGGCATGATGGGCCCGGTGCGGGAAATGCCCACCAACCTGCTGAGCGACGAGATCCTCACCCCCGGCGAAGGCCAGGTGCGAGCGCTGATCGTGGTCGGTGGCAACCCGCTGATGGCCTTCCCCAACCAGGAAAAAACCTACGAGGCCCTCAAGGACCTTGACTTGCTGGTGTGCATCGATGCCTACCTGTCCTCCGGCACCTGCCAGATGGCCGATTACGTGTTCGCCCCCAAGCTGACCCTGGAGCGGGACGACGTCACCCTGCTGGCGGACCCCTGGTACGAAGAGCCCTACAGCCAGTATGCGGAGGCAGTGGTCGCGTCCTCCCACGATGTGCTGGAAGAGTGGGAGGTATTCTGGGAGCTCAGCCACCGCCTCGGCATCGATGTGGCCATAAACGGCACGCATTTCCCCGGGCCCGAGCGCCCCAGCAAGTTCGACGTGCTGAGCGCCATTACCACCGGGTCGCGGGCCGACCTGGCCTGGCTGCGGGACAATCCCGGCGGCCACAGTTTCCCGGACCAGAAGGTCACGATCGAGGGGCCGGACGAGACCGCCGGCAAGCTGCAGTTCTTCCCCGAGGGTGTGGCCGAGGACTTTGCCGCGGCGCTGGCGCCTCCCGCAGAAGACGACAGCGGCTATGCACTGCGGCTGATCAGTTCGCGCAGCAAATACGTGCTGAATTCCTCGGGTCGCAACCTGAGCCTGCTGCGCAAGAAGCAGGGCGATACCAACCCGGTACTGCTGCATCCGGACGACATGGCGGCACTGGGCCTGGAAGAGGATTGCCTGGTACAGGTGCAATCAGAACACGGCACCATCACCGGCGTGGCGCGGGCCTATGACCGCATCAAGCCAGGCGTGGTCACCATGCATCATAGCTGGGGCCCCGTGCCCGGGCCGGACGCCGATGAGCAGGTGCGCGAGCAGGGGGCAAACACCAACCGCCTGATCGACAACCGCACCCACACCCAGCGCTACACCGGCATGACGCGCCAGAGCGCGATTCCGGTGAACGTGACCCGCAAGGAGCAGGCCGCGTGAAGCCGTTCCGGTTCGGCCTGCAGGCCTTCAACCCCAAGTCCCCTCAGGCCTGGCGCGAGATGCTGCGCAAGGTTGAGGACCTGGGCTATTCCACCTACCACCTGGCCGACCATTTCATGGGGCCGGGGCCGGCCCAGGAGAGCACTGCCCACCCGCCGCAGATTCTGGCGGCGGTGCCCGCCATGGCCATGGCGCTGGAGTACACCGACCGGATCAAGGTCGGCGCCCGGGTATTCTGCATGGACTACCGCGACCCGGTGATCCTCGCCAAGGAAGCCGCCACCATGGACTACCTGTCCGACGGGCGACTGGAACTGGGCCTGGGCGCCGGCTGGATACAGGCCGAGTACGAGGCCGCCGGCATGCCCTTCAAGCCGATTGGCGAGCGGCTCGACAAGTTCGAGAACGTGGTCAGCGCGGTGAAGGCCTTCATGACCGGCGAACCACTGTCCATCGACAATGGCCACATACACTGGCAGGGCTTCTCGGGCCTGCCGGCGCGCCCCACCCCACCGCCCCTGATGATCGGCGGCGGTAGCAAGCGCATACTCACCATTGCCGGCCGCGAGGCCGACATCGTCAGCCTCAATTTCAATAACCGCGCCGGCGTACTCGGCCCCGACGGCATGATGTCGGGCCTGGCGGAACAGACGGCGAAGAAAATCGGCTGGATCAAGGACGGCGCCGGCGATCGCTTCGAGGCGCTGGAGCTGGAGATTGGCGCCTACCTGACCGTGGTGACCGACCACCAGCAGCCCACCGCTGCGGCAATAGCCGAGCCCATGGGCCTGTCGGTGGAGGACCTGCTGGCCGGACCGCACAACCTGATCGGTAGCGTGGACTATATCTGCGAAGAACTACAACGACGCCGCGAGACCTACGGCATTTCCTACATCACTGTGTTGGACGACGGTGAGAACAACATGGTGGAGCAGTTCGCGCCGGTTGTTGCTAAACTCGCCGGCGCCTGACAGGGGGACCCATGGCTAAAGAAGCGAAGGACAGCGGCCGCAAGGAGCGCGACAAATCGGGCTGGCAGGCCCAGAAGAGCGCAATGATGCGCGACACCATTCTCGACGCAGCCCTCGACTGCTTCGTAACTATCGGCTACGCCAACACCACCACGGCGCGGATTGCCGAGCGTGCCGGTGTCTCCCGGGGCGCCATGTTGCACCACTTCCCGTCAAAGTCGGAACTGATGCAGGCCGCCGTTGAATACCTGCACCAGAAGCTGGTGGGCCTGTATGCCAGCCATATCGAAAAGGTGCCGCTGGACCTGCCGGTGGACGAGCGCAACCGCGCGGGTCTGGAGGGTTACTGGACCTACCTGCGCTCTGACCTGTACGTGGCCTACCACGAACTCTGCGTGGCCGGCCGCACCGACCCGGAGTTGCAGGACATTCTGGAGGATTCCATCGCCCGCTTCGACGAGGCCATCGTCGAATCCAACCGCCGCCTGTTCCCGGAGTGGTCGGAGCGGGGCGAGCTGTATGAACTGGCGATGGACATCACCAAGTTCCTGATGGAAGGCATGGCGGTGTCACAAATCGTCAGCCAGCGCGAGAAGCGGGTGAACCGCATGATCGATTACCTCGGTGACCGACTGGAGGAAATCTTCCACGAGGGCGACGAGGTAGGCGCGGCTATTCACCGCCACTCTTTACGCAAGTAACGCCGCAGGCGATCCAAGAAAGTAGCTAACCCTGGCCTGTCATTCCCACGTAGGCGGCGGCCCGCGCAGTGGAATCCAGTCGGCTCTCAAACTCTGGATCCCCGCCTGCGCGGGGATGACTGGGTCTGTCGACGGGCTCAGGCGGCGAGGTAGCGCCGCAGGTGGTGCTCACCGTCACCGAACAGGGTATTCAGTAGCAGCAGGCGCTTGAAGTAGTGGCTGATACCCAGCTCATCGGTCATGCCAATACCGCCGTGTAGCTGCACTGCCTGCTGGGATACGAAGCGTCCCGCCTCCTCCAGCTTTACCTTCAATGCAGAGGCCGCCTTGCCAGCGTCTTCGCGCCCCTCATCGCGCAGGATGGCCGCGTAGTAAAGCAGCGAGCGCAGGGACTGGCATTCCAGGTACATGTCGGCCATGCGGTGCTGCAGGGCCTGGAACCGCGAGATCGGCTGGCCGAACTGCTCGCGGGTGCGGGTGTACTCCACGGTCTGCTCCAGCAGCATATCCATGGCACCCAGTGCCTCCGCCGCCATCGCGACGATGGCCTGGTCGATGACATCCTCGACCAGCAGCAGGGCGTTACCAGGCTCGCCAATCACGGCGTCGGCACCGACCTCGACATTGTCAAAGCGCAGGCTGGCGCCGCGCGAGCCGTCCACCAGCGGGTACGGCGTGCGCGACAGGCCCGGTGCATCACCAGGAACCAGCAGCAGGGAAATCCCGTCGCGGTCGCGACGGTCAC
>JAAUXY010005752.1_pt1 | contig 25451 bp, 29 predicted proteins | sample 7278121 | NCBI WGS metagenome assembly JAAUXY01 (sample SAMN14350117, study PRJNA611818) | marine sediment metagenome | isolation source: surface marine sediment (1.8m) | place: French Polynesia: Moorea | collected 2018-08 | reverse complement strand
GTCCACATCCAGCACCTCGGGCAGAGTTGCCATCTCGAACTGCTTGTAGGTTCTTTCGTACTCAGCCCGCTGCGCCTCGACGTCGTCCGTGGTGCGGTACTCGTTGATGATGTTCGTGTTGATGAATATCCACACACCGGTTGCAACAAACGCCAGTGCCGCCAGGGTTGAGACTGCCACCACGGGCTTCGTTACACGCGCACGCGCCACGTGTGCACGCTCGGCAAAGCCGAGCACGTTTCCGCGCGTATAGAAGAGATGTGAGGCAACCATCAATAGCACACAGAAAAACGCCCAATATATGGTGAAGGCGACGAGCGGTGTCCAGTAGTGCCCATAGTCGTTCATGTCGGAGTGCGGCGCCGGCGGCGTGCGAAAATTGTAAAGCCAGTGCTGGAAATCGAGACTGGAGAGCGTTTCGAATGTGATAAATGTCACCAGCATGGCCAGCATGCCGAGCCATTTGTTGCCAACCAGCACCTGCACGAACACGGCCAGCACGCAGAGGAGGTAGAAGAACCCACCCTGGACGAAGAAGAGTGACTGGAAGTACAGGCCAAACTCGAAGTTGGTGTAGCCCTCGACAATCTGCATGAGCATCGCCGCCGCCATGGCAAAGAGCAGCAGGCACGTCACGATGAACCACAGCGTGCCGATTTTGCTCGCCACCATGACAACGCTGGGGAACGGCGTGCCGTCGACAACCTCGGCGACACCGGTCTGCCGCTCGCGGTGCACCAGCTCACCCGCGTAGTAGATGATGATCAGCAGAATGAAAAAGACGTAGCTGTTGGCAATGGCACGAAGGAGCGCGCTGGTGATCGGTAAAAGCGGAGTGCCGAACGCCTGGCTGGCGCCAAGAAAGCCACCCCAGACGTTGAGCGCGGCAAAGCCGAGAATGGCGTAGAACGGAATGCTTTTGACGATGCCGCCGACATCCATCCGCATCTGCGACACGAGCTGGCGCCAGTAGGTTGACGTCGCGAACACTCTGGTAACTTCCGGTGCACGGGCCGCCACCGGCGCGCTCTGACCCTCCGTGGACTTGCGTGCGCGACGGCGAAAGGGGCTCGGATTCAGGTTGAAGCGGAAGCGCCAGGCGGTGAAGGCGAGAAAGGATAAACCAAGACCCACGCAGAGGAGACGATTGACCAGCAGGTTACCAGTGACAGGAACCAGCTCGTAGTTCCGCTCGTACACCGTCCAATAGCGGGAGACCTCTGCAAACGCGGTCTGACCGAACGGGTCGAGCACCGCAAACAGGCCAATGTCCTCCGGATCGACCAGATTGCCGACGACGATATAAAGCACGAGGAATCCCACCGCCGCCGTGAACGCGGCAATCATCGAGCGGAAGAGCGCCGCCACGGAGAAAAACAGCGCCGCAGAGAAAAAGAGGTTCGGCGCCGTCACCACCACAAGGGCATACAGGAACGGCGCAAGCGTAAATGGACCCACCTTCTCGGCGTCGAGCCAGGGCATGACCGAGCCCGCGAGCGTGCCGAGAATGGCGGCTACCCCTACCCCGATGCCGAAGAGACCCGCGCCAAGGAACCTGCCCAGCAGGAACTGACGCGCGCCGATGCCGGTCGCAAAAAGCAGCTCCGCCGTCTTCAGCTCATAGTCGCGCGTGATGGCCTGGGAGACGATGGCAATCGCCGCGAGCATGCCGATCAGACTGAAAAAAAACTGGATAGACACGATCGACCAGGCGGCGTTGATGTTGAGGTTTCTGCCAATGCCGCCGAGCTGCACGCTCTCGGCTGCGATGATCATGAACGCAAACAGAAAAAAGACCACCGCCAGCACAATGAAGAGCGGCGACTTCAGCTGGTAGCGGCACTCGAATTTGAAAATCTCCCACATCAGTCGACGTCCACGCTGAAGCCGGCGGAGCGGAGCGTCGCAAAGTAAACGTCTTCGAGCGTCGGCGATGCAGCCTCGAACCCTTCAGGCGCAGAATCCGCGTGCACCTTGAGCTCGGTCTTGCCGGCCACCCGCTTGCTCGTGAGCACCGGGATCTGCGCGCGCAGCGACTCGACGTCACCGTTGGCCACTAGCTGGCGCCACAGCCTGCCTTCCAGCGCGGCGATCAGCTCGTGCGGCTCACCCTCGTCGAGAATGCTGCCGCCGGCCATGATGGCCATACGCGAGCATAAATCCGATACGTCTTCGACAATGTGGGTGGACAGAATGACCACCACTTCTTCACCGATGTCCGCGAGAAGGTTGTGAAAGCGGCGGCGTTCCACCGGATCGAGGCCGGCGGTCGGCTCGTCGACGATGATCAGCGAAGGATCGCCGATCAGCGCCTGGGCAATGCCGATGCGCTGCTTCATGCCGCCGGAGAAAGTGGTCATGTTTTTCTTGCGCACGTCCCACAGATTGGTCTGCACCAGCAGATGCTCGACGAGCGACTTGCGTTCACTGCCGTTCACGACACCCTTCATCACCGCTACGTGATCGAGAAACGAGAGCGGCGACGTGCGGGGATAAACGCCGAATTCCTGCGGCAGATAACCCAGCGTGCGGCGCAGCTGATCGACGTCTTCCAGCACGTTCAAGCCGTCGAGGCTGACCGCGCCCGAATCCGGCGTCTGCAGCGTGGCGAGGGTGCGCATGAGCGTCGATTTACCGGCGCCGTTCGGTCCAAGCAGGCCGAACATGCCTTTGGGGATGGAGAGCGAGACGTCTTTCAACGCCTGCACGCCGTTGTCGTAAGTTTTGTTCAGATTGGAGATCTCGAGCACGCGTTTATCCCTGTTGGTCGTTCTTGTATCCGCTCTTCTCTAGAGTCGCAGATGCGCCGCTTTTAGTTGGCCTCAATTCACATCTGATGCACGAGCGACGCAAACGGTTGCATCCCCCGTTTACCTGGATCACTGTAGCGCTTCCAGGCTGTGGAGGGGAACGTGGATCTGGAAGCGTTGAGCGCGCGCATCACGCGCATGGAAGACATTGAGGCCATCAAGCAGCTGAAGGCGCTGTACTGCGAAATCTGCGACGACGACCACAATCCGGACCGCATCGTCGAGATCTTCACGGACGACGGCGTCTGGGAGGGCCGCGGCATTGGCACGGCCCGAGGTCGCGACGAGATTCGTGCCCTGTTCGAGCGGTTTCGCGACATGATGAGCTTTTCCCAGCACATGACCATGAATCCGCGCATCGAGGTGGACGGCGACACGGCCCGCGGCACCTGGTATTTCTTCGGCCCGTTCACCTTTCGCGCCGACAACCAGGCAAAGTGGCAGGCCACCCGCTATCACGAGGAGTACGCCCGGATCGACGGCGAGTGGAAAATCAAACACCTCAAAATCCGCGGTCCCGGCTTCAGCGCGGACTACGAGAAAGGCTGGGCGTCGTCGGATTGACTAGGCCCGGGTCAACGTCTGATCTTCGTTGAGGGCGTCGAGCTGCTTCTGCACCGCCTTGGCGTACCAGGGATGCGTCAGAATCCAGAACTTGTCCTCGGCAATCGAGTTGGCCACCAGCTCACCCACCTCGTCGGGGTGCATACCCTCCTCGAGCGCAGCCTGAATGTTCGCCGCTACCTTACCGGCTTTGTCGCCATCCGCTTTCGGCTTGGCCTGGCCCGGCCGCAGCGTCACTGAGTTGCGCGAAATGTTCGTGTTGATCGGCCCGGGACACAGGACCGATGCCCTGACGTTGGTCTTCTTCGCGCGCAGCTCCCTCTCCACCGCCGCCATCAGCGCCACCACGCCGTGCTTGGCCACGTTGTAGGCGCCCATCATCTGGCTCGAGATGAGGCCGGCCATGGATGAGGTGGCATTGATGTGGCCTTCGTCCTGCGCTTCCAGCAGCGGCAGGAACACCTTGACCCCGTAGATTGGTCCCCAGAGGTCCACGTTGAGGATCCACTCCCAGTCGTCGAGCTTCATTTTGCGCGCGGACGTTGGGATACCCACACCCGCGTTGTTGCAGACGACGTGCACGCCGCCGTAGGCATCCAGCGTCCCCTGGGCGAGCGCCTCGACCTCTTCGAGCTTGGAGACATCACAGGTCATGCTGGTCGCACGCACCCCGTCCTTCGCGAATTCCGCAACCGCAGCCTCCAGCGCAGCGGCATCCATATCCGCCAGCATGAGATGCATGCCGCGCGCGGCAAACGCTCGCGCCATGCCCAGACCAATGCCGCTGCCGGCACCCGTGACGACCGCTACCCGACCTTCAAATTCCTGCATAATCCCTCCTCTAAGCGGCTTACACTACACGATTACCAACTTTAAGGGGCAGACATGGCGGTAGCGCGACTCGAGGGCAAAGTAGCAGTCATCACGGGCGGTGCGAGCGGTATCGGCAAAGCCTGCGCGCTGCGGTTTGCTGAAGAAGGTGCCAACATTGTCATCAGCGACATCGGCGCTGAGCGCATCGAGAGCGCAGTGGCCGACATTCGCAACACAACCAACGGCCAGGTCATGGGCGTGGAAGCCAACGTCTGCTTCGAGGAAGAGATCAGCGCGCTCTTCGACCAGAGCGTCAGCGAGCTCGGCCGCGTCGACTGTGTCGTCGCGGCCGCTGGCGTCGCCAGCGCCGGCTACGTCAGCGGCACGGCCAGCGCCAGTGACGGACCTGACCACCCGCTGATTGACCAACCCCTGGAAGACTGGAACCGTGTGCTGCAGATCAATCTGACCGGCGTGATGTTGACCAACCGGCTTGCCGCGCGGCACATGATTGCGCTTGGCAACGGCGGCAGCATCGTGAACATCGCCTCCACCGCCGCCCGCGTTGCACTGCCCGGCGCGGTGGATTACTGCGTTTCGAAAGCCGGCGTCGCCATGCTCACCCACGCGTTTGCCATGGAGATGATCGAGCACAACATACGCGTCAACGCGATTGGCCCGGGCTTCATCGAAACGCCCATGACCCAGGGCATGCAGGACGATCCGGAAGGGCTCGAGATGATGAAAGGTATGACCCCCATGGGCCGGCTCGGCACGCCCGTGGAAATGGCCAACACCGCGCTATACCTTGCCTGCGACGAGTCGAGCTACACGACGGGCGCAACCCTCTATCCCAACGGCGGCATGTTCGTCGGCTGACTGCGCTAAGTGGACCCAATCAGTCAGGGGGCCATCGGCTCCGCATTTGCGCAGACGGCGTCGCGGGCGGAATACATCCGCGCGGCGGCTGTGTTCGGCTGTCTTGCCGGTATGGCGCCGGATCTCGATGTCTTCATCAACTCAGACACGGATCCGCTGCTCTTTCTCGAGTATCACCGCCACTTCACCCACGCGCTCGTGTTCATTCCCATCGGCGCACTCGTGGTCAGCGGCGTTCTATTCCGGCTTTTCAAGCATCCACTGAGCTTCAAACAGGCTTATCTGGCAGCCCTGATCGGCTACGCCACCCACGGTCTGCTGGATTCCTGCACCTCCTACGGCACGCAGCTCTTCTGGCCGTTCAGCAACTACCGCGTCGCCTGGAACAACGTCTCCGTGGTCGATCCTCTGTTTACGTTGCCGCTGCTCGCGCTTGTCATTGCGTCACTCAAACGGCGCAGCAACAGGCTTGCGATTCTCGGCGTTGTCTGGGCACTCACCTACCTCGGCGTCGGCGTCGTCCAGAACAACCGTGCCACAAACGCCGCTCTGGAGCTTGCCGCCAGTCTCGGCCACGAACCACACCGACTCAGTGTGAAAGCCGGATTTGCCAACATCCTGGTATGGAAGGCCATCTACGAGCACAACGATGCCTATCATGTGCACGCAATCAGAGCGGGCTTGGATATCAACTGGTGCCCGGGTGTGCGCGTCGAGAAGCTCGACATCCCGCGGCACTTCCCGGGCCTGCAAGCGGACAGCCAGCAGGCCATCGACATCGAACGCTTCCGCTGGTTTTCCGACGACTACCTGGCGCCGCACAACGGCGGCGCCAACATCATCGACGTGCGTTACTCGGCCGTGCCCAACCAGACAGAGCCGCTCTGGGGCATTCATGTCGACGTCGACGCAGACGCCACCACGCACGCACAGTTCATTCCCAATCGGCGCACCTCTCCCGAGCAGAATGCGGCCCTGTGGCGCTTGTTGACGGGCGAAGACTGTCAACCGCTGTAAGCGCAAACTGCGCCGCAGGTCACTGCATCGCAGAGGCCGTTTACGGCACAATCGGGCAGGCATGCAGCAAGGCATCGACGCTATGCTCCCTTCCAGACCAGCCATTACGTTTCGCACTCTGATGTACCTGCTGGTAGTTCTCGCCGCCTCACCGGGCGCCGCTCAGGTTTACCGTTGGGTCGACGAAGACGGCAAAGTACACTTCAGCGACAAAAAGCCGGAAACGAAAGCGGCTGAGACCGTAAACATCGAAGCTCCGCCGGTGCTGCCACCCGATGAGGGTGAGCTGCGTCGCCGGGAGCTTTTGCGCCGCGCGGAGGCGGACTTCCAGTACAACCGTCGCAGAGCTGCCGAAGAGGAAGCCAAAACCCAGGCGCTCGAGGCAGAGATCGCCAGCCGTCAGAACACACAGCAGGCCAGGTGCGACGAAGCGCGTATCCGCCTCGGCGTGCTCGGCGAACCCATGCCGATATACTGGACGGACAGCGGGCAGATGCGACCGGCCTGGTCGAACGACGTCTACAAGGGCGAGCGCCGTTACATCGACGACAGCGAGCGACCGGCGCTACGCGCGGCGGCTGAGCGGGACATGCAGACCCATTGCGCGAATCCGGAGGATGGCAACGCCCAGTACTACACCTACCGCTACTGGGAGCATCACCAATGGTGTCAGGCTCTGAAGGCCGATATAGTCGATGCGCAGAGGCCACGCACGCGCACGCCAAAGGACGAGATTGAGGCCATGCAGGCGCAGTTCCAGCGGGAGTGCTAGATCGAACGATCAGGGGAGGGGAAATTGCAGCAGCAGATGTTTTGCGCAATCGCCGGCACAGACCGGCGCGCGGTTCAGGATCTGGTGGGTCATCACAGAGGCAGATTGTTCGTTGATGAACGCGACGACCCCAGCCGCCTGCCTTTCGCAGCGCTCGGCGTCGTCGCCACCGATAATCTCGCGCCGCTCGAGGCGGTTGCCGATGTCGGGCTGTATCTCATCTGCGAGCGCGTGATCAAACCCGGCAGCGCCGCCGTGTACGGGCTTTTCCCCATGCGCCACCATCCGGACTTGAGCCACACCGAATCCGATGCCCATTGGCGCGACGTGCATGCGCCGCTTGCGCTCAAACACCATGCCTACATGAGCCAGTACAGTCAGCTGAGCGTCGTCACGACGCTCAGCGGCACGCCCTTTGACGGTTTCGCCCTCTGCGGATTCGACAGCCTGGAAGATCTGAAGGAGCGTTTTTTCTCCGAACCCGACAGCCGTGAGGTAATCGAGGCGGACATTCAAAAGTTTGCCGACGTGCGGAACTCACCACGCCGACTCATTGCCACCCCCTACGACCATGGCTGACCTGACCAGCTACACCGCCGAGATCGCGAAGCTCCTCACCGCGCGCGGCGAGACCGTTGCGGTCGCCGAATCGTCGACAGCCGGACTCATATCCGCAAGCCTCCTGGCGGTGCCCGGCGCCTCCGCGTATTTCACCGGCGGCTCTGTAATTTATACGCTCGCTTCCCGCCGCGAACTGCTTGGCGTCCGCAAAGCCGATGTCGAAGGCCTGGAGCCGCTGACAGAGGCGATGGTCATGCGCTTTGCCGAGCGTGCCCGCGAGCAGCTCGACGCAACGTGGGGGATTGCCGAGCTCGGCGTTGCCGGTCCAACCGGCGCACGCTACGGTCACCCGCCGGGTATCAGCGTCATCGGCATCAGCGGTCCGAGCGAGCGCAGCACCACGGTCGAGACCGGCAGCGCGGACCGGGAGCGCAACATGTGGACATTCACCAACGCGGCATTGGAACTACTGCGTACAACGCTTGAAGAGGCCTGAACATGAGCCATAAATTACTTGCCACACTCTGCCTGCTCCCCCTGCTTGCACAGGCGGACATTCCGCGTACGACCGACGGCAGGCCTGATCTCTCCGGCACATACGACGTTGCCACCCTGACACCGCTGCAGCGTCCGAGCCAGTTTGGCAACGAGCTGTATCTGACACCCGAGCAGGCCGAGCGCCTGGCGGAGATGGACCGCGTGCGCCACGCGGAGGATGACGAGGCGTCTGACCCGAACCGCGAGGCACCCCCGGAAGGCGGCGATGGTTCTCCGGGCGCGGCTGGCAACGTCGGCGGCTACAACGCGTTCTGGATCGACAATGGCGACCAGGCGTTTACCGTCGACGGTAAGTTCCGCACCTCAATCATCACGCAACCCGTCAACGGCCGGCTGCCGGAAATGACGGCCAGGGGTAAAGCGCGCACAGCTGAACGCCGCAGCCGCTACCGCCCGAACACCGGCACGGCCTGGTGGCTGAACGAGAAAGGTCCGGGGCCTTACGATCATCCGGAAATGCGGCCTCTGGCAGAGCGTTGTCTGCTCGGTTTTGGACCGGTAGCCGGTCCGCCGATGTTGCCGGCGCTCTACAACAACGTGAAACGTATCGTGCAGACTGACGACTCTGTCATGATCCTCGCTGAAATGGTGCACGACGCCCGCGTTGTACGCATGAACGCAAAACACCGGCCCGACCACATCCGCACCTGGCTCGGAGATTCCATCGGCTGGTGGGAGGGCGATACGCTGGTGGTCGAAACCACGCACTTCAAGACGAAACCCGCACTGCGCAGCGCGTCGGAAAATCTCAAAGTGACGGAGCGGTTCACCCTCGAAGAGAGCGGCAACCTGCTCTATCAGTTCACGGTGGAGGACCCCACCATCTGGACCGAGCCGTGGCAGGGAGAATATCCGTGGCCGCGGTCCGACACCAAAGTCTTCGAGTACGCATGCCACGAAGGCAACTATGCCCTCGGCAATATCATGCGGGGCGCGCGCCTGCTCGAAGCGGAAGCTGAGGGTAGACTCTCCAGCGGCGACTAGTTGACGGCGCGAGCCTGCAACGTCTCGTCAGGCGCCGGTACCAGGCGCACGATGCGCCCACCGCTGGCATGCTCGAGGAGCAGCACCACCTCTCCGTTGATACCGGTTTCGATGTCGCGAATGCGGGCAAGATCGTCGATGAGGAGCTCCTGATGGCGCACCCTGCCTTCGTCTATCTCGACGCGGTACAGATCGGTTGCCTTCAACGAGCCAACGAGAAAACTGCCTTGCCAGTCGGGAAAGAGATCACCCGCATAGATCACAAAGCTCGAGATGGCAGGGCTGGGTGTGAAGTTGACCACCGGCTGCTCGATGTCGGCAAGCTCGAGCTCTGAGCCTTTGCCCCTGCCGTAAGCCACCTCACTCCCGTCGTAATTCTGGCCCAGGGAAAAGAGCGGCCAGCCGTAGTTGCGCCCGGGATGCAGCAGATTGATCTCGTCTCCGCCGCGCGGGCCATGCTCAGTCTCCCACAAACGCCGTGTCTCGGGGTCAAACTCGAGACCCTGAGGGCTGCGGTGGCCCACGCTCCAGATGGCCTTCAGCGCATCGGGATCATCCACATAAGGATTGTCCGTGGGTATGCGGCCATCGTCGTGCAGGCGCAGGACCTTGCCGTGCGGGGAGGTCATGTCCTGAATCCCGTCCATGCTTTTCATGCCGATGCTCATGAAGACAAATCCATCCGGATCGAACGCCAGACGCCCGCCCGCGGCAACGTCCGAAAAAGGCGAGTAGTGGACTTTGTCCGCCTGCCAGAGGATCTCCTGATCGACCCAGATGCCGTCACGTATGCGCCCGCGCATCAGCGCGTTCATCGACACCGGACGCTCGAGCTTGCGGCTGACGGCGTTACAGCCTTCGCAGCGGTCCGTGTAGTGCAGGTAAATCCAACCGTTTTCCTCGTAGTTGGGATGCACGGCAACGTCCATGAGCCAGCCCATGCCGTACTGCAGCCCCACCGAGCTGTCGCGCACATCGTCATACACCTGGGGCGTGCCGTAGACGAGCTTGCTGATCTCGCCCGAGGGGGAGACGAGGCGCAGCCCGCGCATCTTCTCCGCAACCAGCATGCTCCCGTCAGGCAGAACGGTCAGCGAATACGGTAGCGGATCAAGGCCCTCGGCAACTTTCTCGACACTGAACCGGTAATGTTCCGATTCGATCACCCCGTCCGGCAGCGTGAGCTCACTTGTGATATTGAAGTCGGTATAGAGCATGCCGCCGCGAAATTCTGCTATCCACAGCGCAAGGCTTTTGATCTCCTGGGCATCGAACACCTCTCCCCAGGCCGGCATCCCGCGGTCCGGAAAGCCTGCACTTATACTTGCGACAAGATCGTCAACGCTGCTGCCGTGCTGAAGATCGCCGCCGAGCGGCGTGCCCTGTGCTTCTCCTTCGAGATGCTTACCGTGGCAGACGGCGCAGTTCTCCATGAAGACATTGGCAAATCTGTCTTCACGGTCAGCTTCCGCAGCAAAGGCTGTACCGGCAAAAACCGCCAGAAGCCAGACCACACAGCGCTTCGTTAACTGGACTACAGTCATGCTCTCCTCTCCCCGAGCACGCACAAACGCCTGGGAGCATAGCACTTTAGTGAGGCAGTGTTAGCATGTCGGGCAATTGCGGGAATTGAGGTCAACATGCGCATCGACGCACCGGTCAACGCCACGCTCGACAACATCAAGGACACAGCAGCTCGCCTCGAAAAGCTCGGCTACGACGGTCTGCGCCTGGCGGAGACCAACCACGATCCGTTTCTACCGCTGACCATTGCCGCCGAGCATACGCAGAGGCTCGAGCTCGTGACCTCCGTGGCGGTGGCGTTTGCACGCAACCCCATGTCCATGGCAGTGCTGGCTCACGATCTCAACGCCTTCTCGGGCGGACGTCTCGTGCTCGGTCTCGGCTCTCAGGTAAAACCGCACATCGAGCGCCGTTTCAGCATGCCCTGGCACAAAGCCGCCGCGCAGATGCGGGAGTTCATCGAGGCCATGAGCGCCATTTTCGACTGCTGGTACGATGGCAAGCGCCTGGAATACCACGGCGAGTACTACCGCCACGACCTCATGCCGTCAACGTTCACCCCCGACAATCGCGAGGCCCCGCGGCCGCGCATAGTGCTGTCCGCAACCGGACCGCTGATGACAAAAGTCGCCGCGCGGGTTGCCGACGGCATGATCATGCATCCTTTCTCGTCGGAGAAATACATGCGCGACGTCACGCTGCCCGCCATCGAGGAGGGTCTTGTCGAGCGCGGCCGTACGCTCGACGAGTTCAGCCTCGACTATGCCCCGATGATCGCCGCGGCGGACACCGACGAAGCGCTGGAGCAAGCGGTGGCGACGCTCCGCGGCCGCATTGCGTTTTACGGCTGCACCGTGGCGTACAAACCCGTCCTCGATATCCATGGCTGGGGTGATATGCAGGACGAGCTGATTACACTGAATCGCGCGCACAGAACCGACGACATGGCAGCGCTCATCACGGACGAGATGGTCGAGACGATTGGCATCATGGGCTCACCGGAGGCGGTCGTCGAGCAGATGAAAGCACGCTTCGGCGGCGTCATCAGCCGCACCAGCTTCAGCGGGATCGATCTCGAGGACGACCGGTTGCAGGGACTACTGGGGAGCTTACGCGCGTAGCCGACTATCGCTTGTTCTTTTCATCCCAGAGCTTGGGTTCCCAGAGCTCTACCTTGTTGCCCTCGGGATCGAGGATCCACGCGAACGCACCGTTCTCGTGAAACTGCGGGCCATCGACGATCTCAACGCCCGCAGCCGTCAGTTTAGAAATGAGCGCAGCCAGGTCGTCAACGCGATAATTGATCATGAAACGCGCTTCGCTCGGCGCAAACCAGTTGCTGTCTGCCGCGCCGACGTGCCAGACCGTCGAGCCCCCGTCCTCAGCTTGATCGTTCTGCCATTCGAGCACCCCTCCGCCCCATTCCTGCATGGGCATACCCAGGTGCTCCTCGTACCAACGGGCCAGCTTGGCGTTGTCCGCATTGGCGAGGAAAAATACGCCCCCAATCCCGGTGACTCGACCCGCGCTGTCTTGTTCCGCCACGGTTTGCATCCTTCAAAGGTGGATCCGCACGATAGCAGACCTGCGGCTGAAGCTGACTACAGCTTCCGCGCAATCATGAAAACGGCAATCCCATCCCTGGCGTGATGCCACTGCGTTTCGATCTTGAAGCCAGCACGCTCGACCGCCGCTGCCAGCTCCTCCTCCGTCAGGACATAAAGATCCGGCATCAAACCCAGTAGCTTGCCGAGCGGATTGAGCAGTTTGATGAAGCGCAGCTTCGAGCGACCCACGCAAACCGTGCTGGTCACAAAGGCGCCACCGGGTTTCAGAATTCGCGCCGCTTCCGTGATGCCTGCCTGCCAGTCGGCCATCAGGTGCAGCACGTTGAGACCCAGAACCACATCGTAGCTCTCGTTCGCGGCGCCAAACTCCGCCAGCGTTCCGCGGGTAAAAGTGATGTTGTCGACCCCCGCGTCGCGCGCTTTGCCGCGACCGATCTCGAGCATGTTCTCGGAAATGTCGATGGCGTCGATGTGCTGCACGCGCGGCGCATGGTGCACTGCAGTTGTGCCCGTGCCGCAGCCGAACTCCAGGACCCGCATGTCCGGCTCGAAGAGCGCCTGAGTTTCGGCGAGCTTCCGCTGATAGGTTGCTTCGTCCGAAACCGGACTCTTTGCATACCGCTCGGCGGTTTTGTCCCAGAACTTTTGCGATGTGGAGGCTGAGCTAGGCATCGTTGAGCCGGTTCCGGCAAACGGTGGTCGCCCAGAGGAGTAACGCGCCGACAATCACACCCAGCCAGATGCGATAGTCGCCGAGGAGCGCAAAGTAGCCGAGAATCTGCACACCGTCGCCCGCTCCAGCGCCTCCCCATGCGTTCATGTGGCCGGAAATGAGGCTTGCCAGCCCTTCCGTGCCAACGAATATCCGTTCCAGGATCGTCAACACCAGCGGTACGCCAAACACCCAGAGGATCGGCAGGCGCGGGGCGGCGGCGGAGACCAGCATGAACCAGCCTGCCAGCGGCAGCGCCCAGACACCCATGACCAGGTAGCGGCTGACGAGCTCAAACGGCCGCAGCCAGATTTCGCTGGCAGCCCAGATGCGTCCGCTCATGCCGCTTTCCACGAATATGCTGCTGACGGTGACCGCAAAAAGTTGCGCAATCAGAATTGCGGCAATGGTCGCGAGCGGCGCCAGCCAGAACACGAAGGTGAGCTTGCTGAGCACGGTCTGCCAGTCGGCCACGGGCATCGACTTCCAGAAGAGGATCGACCCGTCCCTGCGCTCATCGTAGAGGCAGCCGATGAACGCGAAGAACGCCACGATGACAAAAACGAGCTGGAAGGGTTGGGCAATACCGTCGAGCAGTTTGTCCATTTTAGTCACGAGCTCCGCATCGGTGCTGCCGGCAGCATCGAGCGACATGGCCGTGAGCACCTCGAGCATCCCCGCCTCGCGGCCGTTGTCACCCAGCTTGTCTTCGAGCTCCTGCACCTCGACGTCGCTGAGATCAGCTTCGACATGGTCGTTGAGCCCCATGATGGACAGCCCCGCAAGCAGGACCAGTGCAAGCACCACCGCAGGTGTCCAGACGAACGCGCTCTTGTGCTCATGCCACTCCCTGAGCCAGAGACCCACAAAGCTACCCATGACTGCCCTCCACAACGGCGACAAAAAGTTCCGCGAGATTTGGTGTCGACACTTCGCCGAGACCTGCAAGCTCCCCGGCGGGTACGCCGCGGAAGATGTACTCGGTACCGGCCAGCGAACGGCGCTGGAAAAGCGGCGCGGCCGGTGCGTTCACCTGTTCACCCGCAGTCAATTTGACGTACTGCGTGGCTATGTCCTCCATGGAGGAGGTCAGGCACGCTCTGCCACGGTTGATGAACACCACGTCCGTGAGGATGTGCTCGATCTCGCGCACCTCGTGCGTGGTGACCAGAATGCTGCGATCTTCCGTGAAATAGTCGTTCAGCACCGCGTCGTAAAACTGCTGGCGATAAAGAATGTCGAGCCCCAGCGTCGGCTCATCAAGCACGAGGAGCTCCGCGCCAATGGCAAGAACTATCGCCAGGTGCAGCTGCACGTGCATGCCTTTTGACAGGACCCGCACTTTCTTCGACAGATGAATATCGGTGCTGGCGAGCTGGGTCTCGGCCACTTCGCGGTTGAAGTTGGGATGCACGTTCTCCGCGTAATCGAGCAGATCTTTTACCCGCATCCAGCGCGGCAGAATGCCGGTGTCCGCAATGTAGGCGACGTGGCTCATCATTGCCGCACGCTGGGTTGCCGGATTGAAACCAAGCACGCTCAGGTCCCCTTCGTCGAGCCGGGACAGACCGAGCATCGCCTTCAGCGCAGTCGTCTTGCCGGACCCGTTCGGTCCAATGAGCCCCACAATCCTGCCCCGCTCGACCGAGATGTCGAAGCCGTCGAGTGCCCGTACGTCCTTGAACGTTTTGCGCATACCGCGTGCCTGGATCACCGCGCTGTCGTTCATGACCGCACTCCCGGAAGGCTCGCCGCATCCAGGCCCAGGCCTTCGATACGGTCGAGGATTTTCGGCCATTCCTCCTCCAGAAACGTTTCGCGTTCCTGCGCGAGCGCCTTGGCCTGCGCGCCTTCGCGGACGAACATGCCGAGGCCACGCCGCTTTTCGAGTAGTTCTTCTTCTACCAGCATCTGATAAGCCTTAGAGACAGTCAGTGGATTGATTTTCTCTTCCGCCGCCACCTGGCGTACTGACGGCACCGACTCCCCCTCCGCAAGAAAGCCCTGCACGATGCGCTCCACCACGGTAGCGCGCACCTGCAGGTATATCGGTATGTTGTCGTCCCATGTCTTCATATGTCGAAGTGCCCATGCCCTGACCAACCACCATATTGGTACTGTATTAGTGGATTGGTGTATTAGTTATGTATAACACCATAGCAGAATCGACAAAGCAAGCAGAATTTTCACCAGATTTACCTACCGCTCAGAACGAGCGTGGTACGCGCTCTGCGCGCCGGGCGCGCAGCTCCTCACCCTTAGCCGCAAGCTCCGCGCGGTTCTCGTCCGTCACCGCCATGTAGCGGCCTTTCCAGTCGTCCGGGCCCCAGGTCTCGCCTGCAGACACGGTCGTCTCGCTGGCAGCAGCCGTCTCGAACAGCGCAACCGCGGCGCGTACATTGCGATCCTGCATGGCGCGGTCACCGGGTGTGCCGCAGGGGTTGCCGAGCGGCGCATCAAAAAAGAAGAAACGCGGCACCCGGCAATGCTCGACGATGTCGCGGGCGGAGCCCATGATGACGGTTGGCATGCCCTGTGCCTCGAGATAACGCGCGGTCAGACTCACGGTCTGATGACACACGGGTCACAACGGCACGAGGAGCGCAATGTCAGCGCCGTCGGCAACCAGGCGGCGGTGAATCTCCGGCGCGTCGTGCTCGAGGGTGGCTTTGTGGCTGTATTCCGTAGGCAGGCATTGAAAGTGTTCCGTCAGCGCACCGATCACACCTTCGGCAACCAGTTCGCGCAAGGATGCTACGGGGAAGAAGCTGTTGAGATCGTCGAGATGCGTGGCCGCCTTGTCCCAGGACAGATCGTCCGCATACAGCGTGACGCCTTCTTCCAGCCTGCCGCTGTCGACCTTACGCGGCTCGAGCGACGCCCGTGGGTAGGTGCTGGCCGTCGTGACGACCCCGAGCGTGCAGTCGGCAAGCGGCGTCGACAGTGCCGCAAACGGCGCGGAGTCATGTTTTGCGTAGCGGTAAACGTCGCTGAAACCCTGCGCCCGGTAATAGTTGTGGGAGCGGTCGATGTAAGGAACAGGTTCACTCATCTGCGTATCTCTATCACTTCGTAAGTACCACGATCGTTGATGAAAGCGGATCCCGCCCAGCTGACGATGCTGACGACAATGGCGCCGAAGACGGAGCTGAAGAAGCCTTCCACCTCAAAGCCGTCCACGAACCAGGCAGCAAGGTTCAACATGGCCGCGTTGATGATCAGCAGAAACAGTCCCAGCGTCAGGAGCGTGATGGGAAAGGTCAGCACCACCAGCAATGGTCGGATAAACGCATTCACGAGACCGAGCGCAATTGCCGCCCAGACGAGCGCAGCATTGCTGTGCGTGTCGATGCCGGGTATGACGGCTGCGGCAATCCAGATTGCCAGCATGTTGATCAAAAGCCGTAAAACGATGCCTTTCATGACTTCATTTCCGCTCCGTTTTCAATTTGGCCGCGCCCGACCCTACCAAGACCATGGCCGGATGAGAACCGGTGATGCCCCGCCTTCACGCTGCACCAACGCGTACTCTGTTGGACTGCCACCGGTTTATCCATAATGTGTCTTTCGAATCATGAGGTATCAGGACATGGAAACTACGACGACAACAGACGTTGAGACTTTTCGCGCAGAGGTCCGAACCTTTCTTTCCGGCGCGCTCACGGACGACCTGAAACAAGCAGCGCAACAAGGTTTCGGCATTCCGCGGGAAGCTGGCGCCAAATGGCACAACCTGCTTTACCAGCAGGGCTGGGTTGCGCCGAACTGGCCAGTCGAGCACGGTGGGACCGATTGGAACGACACGCAGAAACACGTTTTCAGCGAAGAGCTTGCGCTGGCCGGCGCGCCCATGCTCATGCCGTTTGGTCTCGGCATGGTTGGGCCGGTCATCTACTCTTTCGGCACCGATGAGCAGAAAGCGCAGCACCTGCCGGGTATTCTCGATGGCAGCGTGTGGTGGTGCCAGGGTTACTCGGAACCGGGCAGCGGCTCGGACCTGGCGTCGCTGAAGACGAGCGCGGTGCGCGACGGCGACGAGTACGTCGTCAACGGCCAGAAAATCTGGACCACCAACGCGCACAAAGCCGACTGGATCTTCGCGCTCGTACGCACCGACACCGAATGCAAGCCGCAGCAGGGCATTTCATTCCTGCTGATCGATATGAACACCCCCGGCATCGAGGTGCGGCCAATCGTCTCCATCGACGGTTTACATCACCTGAACGAGGTGTATTTCACCGACGTGCGCGTGCCCGCGGGGAACTGCATCGGCGAAGAGAACAAAGGCTGGACCTACGCCAAATACCTGCTGGGCCATGAACGCACCGGTATTGCCGGCGTTGCCTCGTCACGCCGCGCGGTTGAGGCGCTGCGCAGCTACAGCGCCAGCGCCACGAACTCCAGCGGCGCCACGCTTGCGGAAGACGCAGGTTTTACCGGCCGGCTCAATGCCACCAGCGTCAAGCTCGAAGCCCTCGCGCAAACCGAAGCCCGGGTGCTTGCCGCCCTGGAGGCCGGCGGTAATCCCGGCGACATATCGTCGATGCTGAAAATCATCGGCACTGAGGTGCAGCAGGAGCTCGAGACGCTGCGGGTGGAAGCCGTCACCTACTACGCCCTGCCCTTCGAGCTCGCGCAGATTCGCGGTGAGAGTAACGAGCCTGCACCCGGACCCGACTTCGCGGTGACGGCGGTGAGTGACTACAACTTCGGCCGTGCAGCCAGCATCTACGGCGGCTCCAACGAAATTCAGCGCAACGTCATCGCCAAGGCGGTGCTCGGCCTGTAAGCGTCAGGCAGCGAGGAGCGCCCGCGCTTCGGTATCTTTCAGCGTGGTGTCGATATAGCGGCTGACGGCGGTGCAGTTGCGGATCATCTCGATCTTCGGCCAGGTTGCGCGCTCACCTGCCTGTATGAGCTCGAGCGTTTCCTGCTCAGACAGCACCGACAACAGCTTCGCCGGGTTGAAGAAGCGCGTTGAGGGCGAGATGTTGATGTCCGCCGTGTACTCCTGAGTGAGCAATCCAAACCACATCCGTGTCAGGATGTTCACCGGATAGACGTTGCGCACCAGGTTCATCGTGAACGGATACACTGCGCGCGAAACGTCGCGCACGGCTGCCTGATAGACAGAGGCGAGCTGCGAAATCAGCGACGTGGAATGCGGATCCTGCAGCGCCCACAGCACGATCGGGTTTGCCTGACTGCTGATGAAGTGATTAACGCCGTACAGCCGCGTCAGACGCCGAGCCGGCAGGTCGTCGGAAATCGAACCGTCCACCCACTTGCGCGTGGCGATGTATGGCTTGCGCTCACCCGTGGCAGTTTTGGCGGCCAGCGTCACCGGCGGGAAGATGCCCGGGATCGAGCAGGAGGCAACAACCGCTTCGCGTATACAGCAGTTCGGCGAAATGATGGCGTTTAAGAGACGCGAACGCTGATTGACCGCCGTTGGCGCAACCGACACGTTGATGTAGCGGCCGGTTTCCTCCAGGGCTTCCTCGAAGGTCATGTCCGGAATGATCTCGTGGACCAGGTCGACGAGATCCTGGCGCCGCACCTGGCTGCCGGTGCGCTTGTCGTCCCCGCCGACGCTGAGCGCGTGGAGAATTTCATCCGTGGTGAGCATCCGTGACAGCTCATCCTGATGGCGGGTACCGGCAACGGCGGTGACGATCGATCCCGCGCTCGCGCCGGAAATGACGCTCGGCAGAAGGTGCTGCTCACTGAGGGCTTTGACAACCCCGATATGGAACGGCCCGAGAGAACCGGCACCGCTCAGCATTAACGCGCTGCGTCCGAAACAATCCGCCGCACGCCGATAGAACGCCAGCTTTTCCTGCATGCTGATCTCGTTTTCCGGCACGTCCTCGAGATCCTTGAGCGCACCCACCATCTCGTTGATGTAGTTGGTGATGAGCTCCTTGGTGCCGTACTCCGCACGACTGTATAGCGCAGGTGATCCCATGCCCGCCATGTTGCCGTGGAAGCCTTCGTGGAGATAAAACAGCAGCCTGTGCGTATCGCCCGAGGCGCGGACGTCGCGGATCTCGTCGTAACGGCGGCGGATGACACGGTAGTCGTAGAGGGTGCTCTCTTCGCGGCGCCGCCAGTTGGCTGCACCCGTCAGCTCGTCTTTGCGCTGAGCATCTGCTTTCCAATCTTCATACGTACCAATCTCGGCCACCGCTGCGCACATAGGCACCTACCTCCTCTTTCAGGGCTTTTCAGGTGTTCGTCAAATTAATTGCTGCGAATACGCGCCCCGTAGGCTTTGAGGGGAACGCGCACACATCGTCAAACGAACTCAATAGTAAGCGAATTTGCCGGAAATGTGGGCCTCGCACGCGATTTTCACCCCGCAAAGCTTGAGCACCTCGCCGTCATAGGATATATTTCTTTTCGCTATATTCATATTCCATTATCTTCTTACTATCCTATTTAAGTCGAGGCCGCGCCAGCTGTGGAGATAGCCGCTTTTTTCGATCCGGACACGTTCAGCTACAGCTACGTGGTGGCCGTTGGCGGCGAAGCGGCCATCATCGACCCGGTCCTCGACTACAACCCCGTTGCGGGACGCACCACAACCGGCAACGCAGACCGGCTGATTGGCCACGTGCGCAGCCGCGGTCTGAAAGTCCAGTGGATTCTGGAGACACACGTTCATGCCGACCACCTGACTGCCGCCAGATATGTGCAAACGGCGCTGGGCGGAAGCACCGTCATTGGCGAACGGGTCACGGCGGTGCAGGACATTTTCGCTGACGTCTTCAACGCCGCGGACGTCGCGGCCAACGGCAGCCAGTTTGACCTGCTCGTTGCCGACGGCGCTGAGCTCGTGCTGGGCGAGAGCGTCATTCGCGTCATGCATACGCCGGGGCACACACCCGCCTGCGTCACCTACGTGATCGAAGACGCAGCTTTTGTGGGGGACACCCTCTTCATGCCCGACTACGGCACGGCCCGCACCGATTTCCCAGGCGGCGACGCCGTTACGCTCTTCGAATCGATCCAGAAGATTCTGTCCCTGCCCGATGAAACGCGCCTCTTCATGTGCCACGACTACGGTTCTGATACGCGCTCCGAGTACCTGCATGAAACCACGGTTGCCGCTGAGCGCAGCGACAACATTCACCTTGGAGCCGCTGCCGACGCGGCAGCTTTTGCCGCGTTCCGTGAGGCTCGCGACAAGGATCTCGCAGCGCCGCGCCTGCTCTATCCCGCCGTGCAGTTCAACATGCGCGGTGGCAGCTTCCCGCCCGCGGAGAATAACGGCCAGGTGTATTTCAAGATCCCGGTGAAGCCCTACTGACATGGTGGTCGTCCTCACATGGCCCGGCGCCCTGCTCATTGGACTCAGCCTCGGCCTCCTGGGCTCAGGCGGTTCCATTCTGACGGTCCCCGTGCTCGTTTACCTGGCGGGGCAGGAAGAGAAGCTGGCCATTGCCGGTTCGCTTGCCATCGTCGGCATGATTGCGGCGGCGGCCGCCATCCCTTACATCCGTGACAAGCTCGTCGACTGGCGCACTGCCGTGCTCTTCGGCATCCCCGGCATGGCGGGCACCTACCTCGGCGCGTGGTCTTCGGCGTTTGTCAGCGGCACGGTGCAGCTGGCGGTGTTTGCGCTGGTCATGCTGCTGGCGTCCTATTTCATGCTGCGGCCGTGCGAGTACGAAGCGAAAGCCGGAGGATCGCGCAGCCTGACCAAGGTTACGCTGGATGGGCTGATCGTTGGCGTCGTCACCGGCTTCGTCGGCGTAGGCGGCGGTTTCCTGGTTGTGCCCGCCCTGGTCCTGCTGGGTGGTCTGACCATGCAGCGCGCCGTCGCCACCAGCCTGGTGATCATTGCCGCCAAATCATTTGCCGGTTTCTACAAATACCTGGACGTTCTCAGCGCTGAAAATCTGCAGCTCGACTGGGGTCTGATCGGCATCGTCACCGCCGTTGGCATCCTGGGCAGCCTCTTCGGCAGCCATCTTGGTTGTCGCCTGCCACAGGACAAGCTCAAACGCGGCTTCGGCTACTTCCTGATTGTCATGGGCACAGCGATATTCCTGCAGACCACTCTGTAGCGGCGCAACTAAATTGCCTTCCGCAAGGTGTGTCCGCCTGGGCAAGCTATGCTTAAAACATGCGAAACCAAGGATTTACGCTGGTCGAGCTGGTGGTGGTCATTGTGCTTCTCGGCATATTCGCCGCGGTTGTGCTGCCCCGATTTCTCGACGTCACCGATGATGCCCGGATTGCGCACGCTCAGGCGTCAGCGGGCAGCTTTGCCACCAGCATGGTGAGCATCCGGGCTGCCTGGCTCGCCAAAGGCGAACCGGCAACGCTGGACCTCGACGGTAAAACCGTCACGTTCACCAATGGCTGGCCACATCCTGCAATCATGAGTAACCCCGCGTGTGAGGATTTGTGGGACACCGCCTTTCGCGGGGCCGAGCCGGTTCAGCCCTACGTGCCGAACGCACCGGCGCCCGATTGGAGCACCCTGGGCTTCGGCATCAACTGCCTTTTCATTTATCACGACGGCGAAGTCTTCTCCGGCGCGAACCTCCTGCCGATCATCCTCTACCGGCCCCTGAACGGGTCGCCCGACGTGCTGCGCATCTATATGTAAGGACAACCGGGTCAGAGCGGCTCGGCTGCCGGGTGGTTGTCCTGCATCCAGCCCTGACCGATCGCTTTGGCGGGCAGGTTGAGCCCGAGCTCCGGCACCTCCAGCGCGATCCAGGCAATGAACGAGTTGCTGTTCGGTCCGGGCCACATCGTGTACGTCTCCGCCCATGGATAACTCGCAACCGCGCGCCGGATCGGCTCGATCAGCGCCTCGGCGCGGACGCCTTTGACTTCGTGCAGGAGAATGGGCGGTGAACGAAACCATGGGCGGTCCGGCATGCCGGTCGTGACGCTGACTTTGTTCGTTTCACGACGCCAGCCGATGACCTGGTAGCTGGTGTACGTGCGCGCACCCTCCGGTTTCACCGCCAGCCACGTGTGAATGGCAAAGTTGCCGCGAAAGCCCCATACGTCGGCACCATAGACCTGCACGACGGCTTCATCGTGCTGCTCCGGCAAGGGTGCCACAGGCGGGCCGGCTGGCGTTGGCTCCAGGGCAACGGAGGCGCCCCAGCCGGAGCCGACGACAACGAGCATGAGGAGTAACGGGTAGCGCAGCCAACGCACGCGTCAGCCCTCCGTATCGCAACATGGATTGGTTCGACCGCGGCACGACATTGAGGCAAATCCCGAAGCAGTGTTTGAGACAGGTATCGTATCGACTTCCAAAAAAGCCACCAACTCCCTGTCCTACGTGTTTTTTCTAGCTGACAGGCTGCCGCATCGGATGGCAGGATCGCGCCACGATGAACGATGAGCATGGTCAAGAGAAAAACGGCAGGCTGCTGCGCGCCGCAACCCGCGCCTCAGTCAGCGTTTCCAGCGGGCTGGTCATCGCCAAGTTCTTCGCCTGGTGGACGACCGGCTCGGTCAGCGTGCTGGCCTCTCTGCTGGATTCGGTCATGGACACCGCCACTTCGCTCATCAACATGTTCGCGGTCAATTACTCGCTGAAGCCACCGGACGCGGACCACCGTTTCGGTCACGGCAAAGCCGAGGCGGTTGCGGGGCTGGTACAGGCCATCGCCATCACCGCGTCCGCCTGCTTCCTGCTTTACCAGGCCATCAACCAGCTGCTGTCACCGGCGCCGCTGGCCAATCTGAACCAGGGCCTCTGGATTCTGGGACTGGCCATCGCGGCCACCCTTGCGCTCGTCACGTTCCAACGCTACGTCATCAAACGTACCCGCTCGACGGCCATCCGCGCCGATTCGCTGCACTATCAGGCTGACCTTCTCACCAACACCGCCGTGATCGCAGCGCTTTACCTCAGCAACCTCGGCTGGGTGCAGGCGGACGGCTGGATTGGCGCCGCCATCGGTCTTTATGTGCTGGTCAGCGCCGCGCAGGTGGGCTACTCGGCCGTACGCCTCCTGATGGACGAGGAACTGCCGGACAGGGAGCGACAGCAGATCATCGACGCCGCCGCGCGTGTCGCGGAAGTCGTTGAGCTCAGATCCTGGCGTTCGGGACAGATCCCCGTCGTGCAGCTCGTGCTTGCGTTCCCGGGCGATACGCCGCTCGATCTCATCGACAGCCGCGCCCGTGACGTCAAGACAGAGATACAGCGCATTGCCCCCGGTGCAGACGTTGCCGTAGAGCCGGTGCCTGCCGGGAAACCTAGGTGAATGTACGGATAGGTGTCAGCTACAAGCTACTTCAAGGTGAGGCCAATCAAGCCCGGGAGTAGGCCAATAATGTCACGAACGACACGAATGATTCGCTGGGGCGGCGCACTCTTGCTGGCGCTTGCCGCGTCATCAGCCGCCGCTGACGAGACCGTCGAGCGCGGCGAATACCTGACGAACATTCTCGGCTGCGGCGGCTGCCATACCGAAGGCGCGCTCCTCGGCGATGCCCACGGGGAGTGGCTGGCGGGCGCCAAAGTGGGTGTTGCCTATACCCCCGAGGACGAAGGGTCACCCGGAGTCGTATTTCCCGCCAATCTCACCGGCGACCTGGCGACGGGGCTCGGCGCCTGGCGCGCTGAGGACATCGTGCGGTTTCTGAAAACGGGTATGGATCACTACGGCAAAACCGCGAATCCGGTCATGCCCTGGCCAAACTACGCCATGCTGCACGACAAGGACCTCGAGGCGATTGCCGCCTTCCTGAAAACCATGCCGGGGGTGCGCTACGAGATACCCGAGCCCATTGCACCCGGCGGGGCGCTGACCCACTCTTTCGTGCGCATCGGGGTGTATCTCTTCGTGCCTGAGGAAGCAGCAGGTTCAGAGCAGGCGGAAGAAGGGGCTGAAGATGATTGAGTATCCAACCGTCCTTGCGGCAATTGATCTGACCGACGAAGCCCCGGAAGTCATCGAGAAAGCGCTGGCGGCCACGGACGGTGGCGCCCTGCATATCATTACGGTCATCCGCCCCCTGTCCCACGCTTATACCGGGCTCGAAATTGCCGGCCTGGCCGCGGCAGCCTTGAATTTCGAAAGCAATGCCGAAGCCAGCGCGCGCAAGTCCCTTGCGGCGCTCTGCGACGATCACAAAGTGACCGAGCCACAGCTGACGATCACCTTCGGCGTCCCTGCCCAGGAGATCAAAAAGCATGCGACGGAGATTGGCGCCGACCTCATTGTCATGGGGTCCCACGGTCGCCACGGGCTCGGACTTCTGCTCGGCTCTACCGCCAACGGCGTCCTCCATGACGCGCCGTGTGACGTGTTGACCGTGCGCATCCGCGAAGCCTGACACCTGCGGGCTCGGTGGAGTCCCATCACCGCCTGCGGTAGGCTGCTGACAGAATCAGAAGAAGCCGAAGGCCATGACCGAACCCGCAGCAGAACCTCAGGGCATCACCTATCGCTTCCTTGCCGCCGTAGAAAGGCTCGGCAATCGGCTGCCGGACCCGGCGGTGCTCTTCCTGTATGCCATGTTCATCGTGTGGGCCATCTCCTGGCTGCTGGCAGACTACTCCTTCACGGTGCCTTCGCTCGAAGGTGAGCGTGAGCTTGCCGTGCAGAATCAGCTCACCGGTACGAGCCTCGCGACGTTCCTTTCCAGCATGGTGAGCACGTTCACCGGCTTTGCGCCGCTGGGCGTGGTCCTCGTTGCCATGCTCGGCGTTGGCGTGGCAGAGCATACCGGGTTCATCAACGCCGGCCTGAAGAGCCTGCTGTCGGTGACTCCACAACGTCTCCTGACGCCGATGCTGCTGCTGGTCGCCATTGTCAGCCACACGGCTGCCGATGCCGGCTATGTGCTGGTGATCCCGCTGGGCGGAATCATTTTCTACGCCGCGGGCAGGCACCCGCTGGCGGGGATCGCTTGTGCATTTGCGGGCGTATCGGGAGGCTTCAGCGCGAACTTCATTCCTTCCGGCATCGATCCGCTCCTGCAGGGATTTACTCAGCAGGCGGCACAGATCATCGATCCGGCGCGTGAGGTAAATCCGCTGTCCAATTGGGGATTCACGAGCGTTTCCTGCATCTTCGTCATTGCCGTCGGCTGGTACATCACCGACAAAGTGATCGAACCGCGCCTGCAGGGCACAAAACTCGACGGCGAAGATCTGGCGAGCTCCGAGATGGAAGCGCTGAAGCCCGAGGAACGCCGTGGCCTCATTGCCGGGCTCACGGCAATGGCAGTTGGGATTGTGCTGCTGATCGCTGCAGCCTACCCGGAGGATTCACCGCTGCGTTCGAGTGCAGGAGAACTCACGGCATTCAGCGCTCCCATCATGCAGTCCATCGTGCCGCTCATTTTCCTGCTCTTCATCATTCCGGGTGCAATCTACGGCTACGTCGCCGGCACCGTCAAAAACCATCGGGACATCATTGCCGGCATGACCCAGAGCATGCACACCATGGCTTACTACCTGGTCATGATCTTCTTCTGCGCGCAGTTCACGTACGCCTTCGGCCAGTCGAATCTGGGTGCGCTCCTGGCAGTCGAGGGCGCGGATGTGCTGCAGCGCCTTGCGCTGCCCGGCAGCATTACGCTCTTCGGCATTGTGCTGTTGACCGCGTTCGTCAACCTCCTGGTGGGTTCCGCATCCGGCAAATGGGCGCTGCTGGCGCCGGTATTCGTACCGATCCTGATGCAGGTTGGCCTCTCTC
>JAAUXY010028792.1_pt1 | contig 25550 bp, 19 predicted proteins | sample 7278121 | NCBI WGS metagenome assembly JAAUXY01 (sample SAMN14350117, study PRJNA611818) | marine sediment metagenome | isolation source: surface marine sediment (1.8m) | place: French Polynesia: Moorea | collected 2018-08 | reverse complement strand
ATGAGTACGTCTAGACCGCGAAAATCGAAAGGTCGACAGTCGCCAGTGTGCACCTCCGCACCTGCCCTGGCCGCCGCTGGAACGCGCACCGAGAATACGGAGCCCCTGCCCGGGTCAGAGTCGATGGTAAGCTCGAGATCAAGCTGGTCAATCAGTCGCCGCACTATCGAAAGCCCAAGTCCGAGCCCGGTGCGTTTCTGACTGCGACTGCTTCCCGCGAGCTGACGAAAATCCTCGAAGATCACATCGCGGTCTGCTGCTTCGATCCCTATGCCTGTATCGATAACGTCGATCAAATATGTCTGGTCGTGCTGACAGCATCTTACCGTTACGGATCCCGCATCCGTGTATCGCACGGCGTTCGAGACGAGGTTGGATACAATTCGTTTGAGCTGCAATGGACTGGTCCGGGCCTGGGCACCCTCGTTGCAGTCGAGGCGAATAGCAAGACCTTTCGATTCGGCTTCAGCCGTGTGTTCGTCGCAGACAGCGAACAGCATTCGATAGAGGTCAAAGTCGAGCTGTTCGAGATCTTCCACGCCAGCATCGAGCCGCGAGATATCGAGCAATGCTCGCAACAGCTCCGACAGATCTTCTCTGGCGACATTGAGATCGTTCACCAGGTCCTTCGACGCATCGTCCAGGTCCTGGTAGTGGAGTGACTCGATAGATGCCGACAACGCCTGCATCGGCTGACGGAGATCGTGGCTGGCCGTAGCAAGGAAACGCGTCTTGGAGTCGATTGCGTCGCGGAGTTTGCGGCGATCATCATACGACTTCTGGAATTGCCGATACGTGTCGTGAGCGACCGCGATCAGGACTATCAGAAACATGAACGATCCGAGCGCGACTGAGAGGTTCACGGCTGTTTCCGCGGTGTCCCGGGTGTCCAGAATCCACACGCCGATCAGCGGCAACATGATTGGCACGACGAACGCGAGAAAGAACGGCAGGTGTCCGGCACTCGTCGCTACGGCACCCATGCACAGGCCGGCAAGCAACATGGTTTGCATTGCCTTCTCGAGAATTCCCATCTGAGCGAAAAACGTCAGCGAGTACGCTTGCGCGAGCCCGTGGGCAAAACTCAGTCCGATGATAATCCAGCGCCTTTTTTCTTCGGTCATCGTCGGCTGGCTCGCCAGTAGGGGGATGATGGTTGCGCGGGCGACGAGCATGCTGAATATGACGCCGAGCCAGATCATCCATTCATAGCGTGGCACGTAGGGCGCCGCGAAACTCGCGACGACGCAAGCGGTGATGAACACGGGAATGAACACTCGCTTCGCATTCGTTGCGAGGATGTCGAGCAGCTCTTCCTCGAGACTTGGGACGCCGACTGGATATTGCGAGTTGCCCATCTTTTTGGTGCGTGCCTGAAGTTTGTTCACAATAGTGCATTTGCGCGGTTTTCTTCAATTAACCATCTGGGTATGGGACCTACCCGATCGGGTAGGTCATTACACCGGAAAAGACCCGCCTGTCGGACGTTCGGCCAATACTTTTTTCCACCTGGCGGGCGCAGTATTGATTCATCGGAAAAACGCGACGACACAGCTCGGACAGTCATCAGGGAGGATCGACCCTTACTGCGACGCCGCATCAGCGAAGAGGCAGTAAAATGCAAGGCGAAACATCAAACCGCCTGACAGGCATCGGACACAGCAGAAATTCACACGAGCAGGCAGAGACGAGCGGCAACTCGAGATCTGTCCTCTATAATGAATTAAAGCGAAGAAAAGTAATCCGGGCAGCCGCTGCTTACATCGTGACGGCGTGGGTCGCGGCGCAAGTTGCCGATGTGCTCTGTGGAGCATTCGAAGCGCCGGAGTGGGCCATGCAAGCCGTAATTATTGCGCTCGCAATCGGCTTTCCGATTGTTGTCATTGTGTCGTGGTTCTTCGAGGTAACGACAAAGATCGCCTGGGAAAAGGAAATCGAGCCGGTGGAGGAATTCGCCTACCAGAAGGGCAGAACGCTGGACTTTTCGATAATTGTCTTTCTGACGCTGGTCATCGGCATTCTGCTCGCCAATGAAGCGAGCGTCGGCTGCTTTAATGACTCATTTGACGACGGACGTCTCGCAGGAGCCGAGTACGCGGTGCAAAAGCGAGCAACCTGAAGCCGGGCTGAAGCTTCGATTCGCACAGAGGGGGTGCCATGCCTGCGCACGATCGATCGAAAGTTTCCTGGCTCTCTAAGAGCTTTGAACAGCTGCGACATCGATACGAGTCGTCGCCGCCACCGTTCGATGTCGTGATCATCGGTTCAGGCTACGGTGGAGCAATTGCTGCTGACACGCTCACCACGTTCGAAACAGAAGAAAACGGTGTAAGCAGGGCGCTGCGTATCTGCGTGCTCGAGCGCGGCAATGAGTACCTGCCAGGCTCGTTCCCGGCCAACTCGACAGAATTGCCGGGACACCTGAGAAGCGGGCCCAAAAAGGAGGGGCTGTACGACATACGCGTCAGCCCCGATGTGGGCGCCGTTATTTCGAACGGTGTCGGCGGCGGCTCGCTAATCAACGCTGGGGTCATGCTGCGTGCGAACGAAGATGTTTTCAGTCGTAAATGGCCCGAATCATTTCGGGCGAGCGGCGCACTCGATCCGTACTATGAGCGTTGCGAACTATTGCTCGGGTCGACCAGGCTCGGCCCGGATGGTCCTGCGCTGAATACGATGCCGGACGACGGCGAAGGCGGCAAGATACTGAAGTTCGAGGCACTGAAGCGGCTCGACGATCAGCGCACGCGATTGGCGAACATAACCGTCGCGGTCGAGGACACGGTCAATTCCGGCAACGTCGCACTCAGCGAATGTACGCGCTGTGGTGACTGTGCGGCTGGATGCAATCACGGCAGCAAGGACTCGCTCGATACGAATCTTTTGCGTCGCGCGTTCTTGCGCGGCGCGGAGATTTTCAGCGGTGCGACCGTGCTCAAGATCGAGGCCAGTACGGATCAAAGTCCTTCTCGTGTGTTCGCCGTGCATACGGACACGAAGTTACGCAAGAAGCAAACGGCGCCGCTCGAAATTCTGGCGCACAAAGTCATCCTCGCGGCCGGCACGCTCGGCAGCGTCGAGATCCTGCACCGCTCACGAGCAGCAGGGCTCGAGGTCTCGCGCATGCTTGGACGTCGTTGTTCCACCAACGGCGATACCATCATCACGCATTTCGACACGGGCGAGCGCGTCAACGCCGTCGGTGACGAGGCGGATCCACCTGCCGAAAAAGGCCGTCGCATCGGATCGACGATTACCGGTGTACTGGATCTGCGTGGATACAGTGGCGACGATCCGCAAACGTTCGATGACCTCGTCATCGAAGAAATGGCCGTTCCCGGCCATCTGCGCCGCCTGTTCTCCGAGATCTACACCACGTCGAACCTCGTGCACAGACTCGCTACACCGGATTGCACCCGGCATCGTGCCGGAGTGGCCGACGACGACCTGTTCGAGGTCAAGGATGAGGACGAGATTGCCGAGACGGGACTTTATGCCGTCATGGGCGATGATGGTGCCGAGGGTTACATGGAGTATGTCGACGACGACGGTAGTGTTATCGAGGGCGAGATACCCGACATGTTCGACGGCGTTGCGCGCATGCGTTATTCGGGCATATCCGACCACCCCCTGTTTTATCGCGAAGTCGACGCATTCAGGCAACTCGCCCGCGACGGCCAGGTCATTCCCAACCCCGGCTGGCAACCTCTGCCGGACGACCTGCAGACGCTGTCCGATACGGGGCGCGGTCCGGTAGTGACCGTGCATCCCCTGGGCGGATGCGTGATGGCGGATCACTCGAGCGACGGGGTCGTAGACGAGCACGGACTGCTGTTCGAAGGCGACGATACGAGTACGACTCATGATCAGATCGCCGTTCTCGACGGCTCGATCATTCCCTCTGCGCTCAGCGCAAACCCGGCGCTGACGATTGCAGCCGTGTCGCTCCGCGCGGCGCAACACCTCGCGAGCCACTGGGGCTACGAGCCGACAAGCAATGCCTGGAGCGTGGCAGGAGGCGCGTTTGTGAACGATCTGTCGCCGGCGGAGGAGATCGAAGCGGAATTCGGCGCGGACACGCGCGTGGCGCGCGAGGGTACGCGCGCGATTGTCGGTGGCTTTGCACCTGATAACACCGAGGTGCGCGTAACCGAGCGGATGTCGGGTGATATCACTCTGAAGAACGGGCAGGGCCGCACACGCAGGTATACGCTGGAGCTCACGTTGCGCACTCGGCCCCGGCCCTTGCGCGGGCTGTACCAGCCCAACCGGTACCCGGATGGAAACGTGTTTCCCGTAGATACCAGCCAGGACGATGCGGTTGCCCGCAGCCGCCTGCGCATCTTCGAGCAGGACGCCTATCGAGCCGTCATGGCCGTTGAAAGAGACGCGTACGCAATGGAAGGAGCGCTCGAGGAAGCTGCGCTCTGGTCCACCGCCATTGCGGACGATAGTGAACTTACCGTGTTCGAACGGGAGGCGTCCCGTTCCTGGTGGCGGGTGATTCGAGGGTTTGCCGCATTCATCTACAATCACGCGCTGCGGGACGCATGGCAGCGGTTCACCGACCGGGAGAATCGCCGTCGTACGAGTTTTTCGATCAGCGCATTGAAAAAGGCAGTACTGGGCCTGATAGCGCTGGCATCCCGCGCGGGCGAGTGCAGGACGATGATCTACCGGCTAAACCTCGAAGACGCGGTGCCGGACACGATCGGCGCGGGCGCAGGCAACGTCCTGATCGGACGCAAGCGCTTCACTTACGCGTGCAAGTCGAATCCGTGGACGCAGCTATCAACCATGCGCGTTGCCGAGTTCCCGGGGCGCAGGCCATTGCTGGAGTGGCTCGGACTCGTACATAAATCAAGGCTCGCGCTGGAGACGAAGTTCCTGGCGCGCATCCGCGTGCCGCTGATCGAGATAACGGGCGAAAACGACGGCGTCACAGCCCTCGGCGATTTGTCGTCAACACTGGCCTACATTGCGCGTATGACGCTCGGCATTCATACCTGGAGTTTCCGTGCACCCGACACGGAGCGCACGATTCGGCCACCGAAACGCCTGCCCGGCGTGTTGCTCGGGATGCCCGCTCCGGAAATACACGAGGTCTACCTGGGCGAGGAAGTACCTCACTGGGATACGATCCAGTCCGGTGCCGATACCGTACCCGTGGCGGGCTGCGCCCGCCTCACCCGCTACAAGCCGGCAAACCCGTCGGGCCTGCCGCTGCTGATGATTCACGGATACAGCGCCAGCGGCACCTCGTTCGCGCACGATGCCGTCGACGGCTGCTATGCACGCCACTTTCACGATCAGGGGCGCGACGCCTGGGTCGCAGATCTTCGGTCGAGCTGCGGCATGCCGACGGCTAGAAACCCGTGGTCGTTTGAACAAATGGCCTATCGCGACATCCCGGAAGTTGTCGAGCACATCTGCGAGGAAACGGGCAACGAAAAGATCGATGTCATCGCCCACTGCATGGGCGCGGCGATGTTCGGCATGGGCATGCTTCGTGGCGGGGATCTGCAGAAACAGTACGAGGATAGTCTTCCGATCACTGGCTACGTCAACGGCGAGGCACTCAGGCTCTTGCCCGCGCGAATCAACAGCGCGGTCTTCTCGCAGGTCAGCTCGACAGTTGTCGTTTCACCGGACAACATCTTTCGTGGGTATGTCGCGAGGTACTTCCGTCAGCTACTGCCCGACAGCTACGAGTTCAACCCCGGTGTCAATGCAAGTGCCGGCGACAATCTGATGGACCGTGTACTTAGCACCCTGCCATACCCGGAACGCGAGTTTCGGCGTGAGAATCCGCTGAGGCCCTGTGCGCGTACGCCGTGGACGCGTGTCCGGCATCGCATGGACGCACTGTACGGCCGCGTATTCAATGCCGAATACATGGACGATACCGTGCTTCGGCATATCGACGATTTCTTCGGGCCGATGAGTGTCGACACGGTCTCGCAGACAATCGAATTCGCGCGCTATCGCGTCGTTACGAACGCGGATGGCAAGAACGACACGGTTGGTCGCAAGTTCATTGCCAAGGCGTGGGCCGACACGCCGCTGCTGATGATCAATGGGATCAAGAACGGTCTGGCTGACTACTCCACCGGCGAACGCACGAAGGAAATCTTCGAAGATGCCGGCGCCCGCGTGACGATAGAGAAAATCGAAATCGGTGGCCACCAGGACTGCCTCATCGGTACGGAGCCCAGGAAACAGGCGCTCGAGCGTATCGATCAGTTCTTCGCTGCGAACGCCCCGGCAGAGGCCGGAACGGGCGTGAGCGCTACGAGCCAGGTCGTCCATCCGCCGTGGATCGGCCCAATCGTGCAGACCGAGGTCATCTATCTCGGTCAGCGTGTCAATACGTTTAGGATCGGATCGCGGCCGGATCACATTCATCCGGCAGGCGTTCTGCTGACCCGCATCAATTACGACCGCGAAACGGGCAACCTGCTGCGGCCTGATGGCGATCCGTGGACCGAGCAGGATGAAGACTATCTGATCTCGAACAGCGTGCTGATCGGATCATCAGAATTCAACAGGATAGGCTGGGTGAAGTTGTTTCTGCCCCCTGCGCTGAAGGATAGCGATGGCAACGTCATCGGAGACGCCTGGCTCGTCCTCGTAATCTACGATGAGGCCCCGTCGCTTGCCGTTGCCGAAGCGAGATACTACATCGCTGCGAGGGGAATGGATGACGGATCCATGCTCTCCTTCAATCCGTACCGGGACTTCGAGAACTCGCTGCAGACGACAGCTGGTTCCACCATTGCGCCGATCAGCCCACCGAAACCCACAGATTTTCTTTTTCCGACAGAGAACGACGTCGCGTCGATTGAAGAGTTCGCCGCAATCTGGCCCGAAGCGCTCAGTTTCATGAGCCAAAGGAGCCTCGCGACTACCGTCGACACGCCGACGCCTCTCGCTTCGCCACCGGACCCGGCACTTGCAACTGTCATCGCCGATGCGGATCACGGCGAAACACGAAGTGACACGGCCGAAACTATGGAGGCCACCCCGACACTCGAAATGGTCGGGGATACGGCCATGGACCGGCTCGTAACGGACACCGCGAACGCCCGCAACGGGATTATTCCTGACATTGCCGATGAGTCTGACGGCTCGGACGAGATCAGCTTCGTTCTCGGAAGTTGCCAGTATCCCGCTGCGTTCTTCGACGGTCCGGTCGCGTACCGCGGCTATGCAGATCTGCTTTCGCGTATCGAAGCAAACGCCATCGGTGCGGAGAACGGCAAGATAACGCCGACGTTTGCCGTTCTCACGGGTGATCAGATCTACGCTGACGCGACGGCCGGACTGTACGACCCGACAATACGAGAGGGGCGCTTCGAGCTGCCCTACGAGAAGTGGCTGCAGTTTCCGCCTGTTCGTGGCGTGCTTCGACAAATCCCTTCCTACATGTTGCTGGACGATCACGAAATCGTCGACAACTGGGAGCCGATTCAGAACGATGCGTACAATCAGGCGCTTCGGGATGAAGGGAACAGGTCGTACAGGAAATATCAACAAGGCATGGTGGATTTGCGCGAGTACGGGTTCGCCGAGAACGGACACAGCTTCGTGCTTTTCGATACGAGGACGGGTCGGCAATCAAGGGGTGCCGCCGGGGAATTGGCCGGACGCATCAATGAGCAGAAGCAAGTGGATGGTCACGCGGACAACGTATATGGCGGGCAAAGTGACAGACCCACCTACGTCGTGTCTCCGGCCATGTTGCTGCCGCGCCACCGGCGGGCGATAAGCTGGGATAGCGTTAGTAACTCGGCGTATGCCGACAGCTGGGACGGCTACCCGGTTTCACTGTTCGGCGTGCTCGCGTGGATCGTCGAGGACCAGAGGGATAACATCGTGTTCCTCTCGGGAGACGAGCACGTTGCGAGCTGCTCTCGCATCACCGTATCGCGGGCGAACGGCGAAGGTGCTAGGTGCTTTTATTCAATCCACGCGGCACCGGCGTTTGCGCCGTATCCGTTCGCGAACAGCCGACCGGACCTGCACATGGACGCGGAAGAAATCTTCTTCAGCGTCGACGGGACACTCAGGGTAACCAGCAGCGAGGTGGCAGACGGGATAATCAACCCTGGCCACTACGACTACCGGTGCCTGGTCGAGACAACGTACCCGCCGGCCGGACACGGCATGACCTATCTACGCAGCTATCGGAGCGGCAGCGTCTGGTCGCTCGACATCGAGTATCCGGGAGAGGTTAAAGAGACAATCGACGACATCGCCAGCTGACTGGTGCCGTTTCCTGGCATTCAGGCCAGAAATACTGCTGGCGCGTGCTATGGACGCTACCTCATGCTCTCTGCGACATGTTGTTAAAGGATGAACACCATGAAACAGACTGCAATAGGTATTACCGTTTTACTTGCCATTGGCGCTGCAATCGTGGCCGCCAGAACCATCCCGTGGGCTAATGCGCCGTCGCTCGATGAAATAGAACCGACAGGCACACTACGGGTCACATCGACCGGTCCGGCTGATGAAGAAACGCTTCCAATGCCGGACTCACCACTTCGCCGGACCGCGCTCGTACAAATGACTCCGGAGCGCGTCGACGAACTCATCGCGCGGGGCTTCGTCCCGGCCAAGTACCGTACGCTTTGGCTGGATCCGGACTACGACGAGATCGCAGAACGTCGGTTCAACGTCATTCCGAAAACGCGTCGGGAACCCGGCGAGGTTTGCGAGCCGCTCGGCGTCGAGGGCAGCCAACTCTGCTGGAACGATTACGGTTACCACCCCTATCTCGCCTACGAGCTCGAGCAGCTCAAGTCGATGGCGGACATGGATGCCGCCGCTGCGGAAGCCGTGGCGATGCGACTCCCTGCGAACAACGAGGACGAGCGACTCCACTTCGTAATGCTCGCAAGTCGCCTGTCGGGTAAAGCGGGCCCGATCATGCGGCACGTGTATCGCAACGAGCCGCGCGCGCAAGACCCCCAGTACTTCGAGAAATCGCTCGACCGGTTTTCGCTCGCATTGTTTGGCGAACGCATGGGCTACCCCTATCGTTTCTCCGTCGAGCTCGAGGCGAAACTGCGGAACGACTTCAACCTGACCAGGGACCAGTTGCGCGAAGCGCTGGATCGGCGCCGCTCGGCGCTGTATGAAGCATGGAGGGGCGAATCATGAAGCGCCTCTACCTGATGCTGGCTGCGATAATTGTCATGAGCCTGTCGGACCCGGCCGCTGCAGTATGCAGGCCGCCTGCCGGGGCCAACACAACGTGGTGCCAGAGCTGCGGCAACCTTGAACAGAACGTTTCCCGCGGCCATGACCTCGCATGGAACGAACTTCGCCGAAACGAACGCATGCAGCTGGAGCTCAGCGTATTCGGTGCGACCACGGTCTACCTGACCGATCCGCCTCACGCGAGTCCCGGCGTGCTCTACTACACGGTCGTCATCGAAGACCCGCAGTTCGCCATCACCAACTCGGAAACCTACGCACACGCGGTAGCGATGATGCGCCACTATTCGGTCGGCGTGAGTTTCCAGGTCGATATTCCCGAACTGGATTTCACGTGGACATACGATCTTTCGGAGCAGATCGAGCACGCGGTGTCGGCATCGGTTTCGACCGGCAGTGCTCCCTACACCATGCGAATGTTCGATTCGCGCGGTAACGTCGTCGATGGTGGCACCATCAGTCAGCCCAGGAACACCCCGCAACAGGCACTCGCCCTGGTCGGGCCGAATGACCTGAATCCCGACAATCAATACCGCAATCAGGCCTGTGAGTCCGAGGACCCCCGCAGCAATAACGACCCAGGCTACGACCAGGCTGACGATGATCCCTACGACTATTACGGCTATCTGGACGACATCGATGAGTTCATGATGTGGTGGGAATGGGAAGAAGCCTGGGGTGGCGCAAGCATCCACTGCGAAGCCGACTACTCGGATCCGGCGGGCAGCGGCGTCGTCTGCTTCATTCACTAGTCGTCCGGACTGCGGACAAAGCGTATTGCCATCGGCAGCGCAATCCCATAGTTAGTACGGACATCACCTGAACAACCGAGGAGAGGCCACTATGGGATTCGCGCTGTCCGATATGACACTCACGAGCTCTGCGTTCGACAACGGTGGAGCTATCCCCCCGAAATACACCGGCGATGCCGAGGACGTCTCGCCTGCGCTGTCCTGGTCGGGGGCGCCCGACGGCACGAAGTCGTTCGCCGTGATCTGCCACGACCCGGACGCGCCGCTGGTAAAACCAGGCACCTACGGCTACGTCCACTGGGTCCTGTACAGCATCCCCAAAACGGCAGACGGTCTCGCCGAGGGTGTCAGCGACTACGTCCAGGGCGTCAACGATTTCGGTAACCCGGGATACGGAGGGCCGGCGCCGCCTCCGGGGCATGGAACGCATCACTACTTCTTCTGGGTCCTGGCGCTCGACGCCGAGCCCGACCTGCCACCCGGGCTTACGATGTGGGAGCTCCTCGAGCGAATCGAGCCCAATCTCATCGCCATGAACCGCCTCGTCGGCACCTATTCCCGGGGCTAGGCTGGCGTTTCCAGACCGCGATCCACGTCGGATCGCGGTCTCGCTTGCCAAATACTTCACGAAACAAAGTAAAATTGCCTTGAATGTAGCGGGCCTGCTTGACAAGGGTTCCATGCAGGCAGGATACTTCATAAAAGAAAGTAAACGCGTTCGTGACTCCGAAATTCGACGAAATGATCAGCGCTCCCTGTCGCCTCGGCATCCTGGCCACGCTTGTCCCTGGCCAGCCCGTATCCTTCACCGAAATGAAAGCCGCCACGAGCCTTTCGGACGGCAACCTCCACGTGCAGACGCGCAAGCTCGCGGACGTCGGGTATATCGAAATCAACAAGGTGAAGCGTGGACGGCGAACCGTCACTGAATTCCGACTGACAAAACTGGGTCTCGAACGGCTTCGACTTCATGTTATGAAGTTGCAGCGGGTGCTGGATACGGCGGTCGGCGGGGCACGCACCACCGGGCCGTCCCGGCAGCAAGATGATTCGGCGGTGTGGGTATGAGCGGCACCAAACGCATCGCGATCGGCGCCGACCACGGCGGATTCGACCTGAAAAACGACCTCGCCACCTGGCTTCAGGATGCCGGCCACCGGGTTGAGGACGTCGGTACTTCATCTCGTGAAGCTGTTGATTACCCGGTTTTCGCGCGCGCGGTCGCCGAGGCCGTATCGTCGGGGCGGGCCGACGTGGGCATCATGATCGACGGCGCGGGTATCGGTTCCTGTATGGCGGCGAACAAGGTCGCCGGCGTTCGGGCCGCGGCGGCCTACGACCTGTCCAGTGCCCGCAACAGTCGAGAGCACAACGACGCCAACGTTCTGACGCTGGGCGCCGGTCTGATTGGCGCAAACCTCGCCAAGCAGATCGTCGATGTCTGGCTGGCGACGGAATGCACTGAGCCTCGACACCGCAAAAGGGTCGCGATGTTCGCCGATTCCGCAAACGCCCCGATCGGCGACGACATGGGCGAGCTGCAGCTTTCCGACCAGGACATAGACCGGGTCGTGACCCGCCTCCACGAGATCGTCGGCGGGCTGCCCAGTTCGGACGCAGCAGCGCCGGGCGTCGGCGATGACCCCGACATCGCCCGCGAGTTCGTGCGTCTCGGTGCCACGGGCCTGACCAGCGTCTCGCCGGCGGAGCGGCCTGGCAGCATCCCCAGCGATCTCGCACGCTATATCGACCACACCCTGCTGAAACCCCAGGCGACCGAGGCGCAGATTCGAACCCTCTGCGCGGAGGCCCTCGAATACAACTTCCGCTCAGTCTGCGTGAATCCCACCTGGGTTGCGCTCGCCGCCGATCTGCTGAGGGGCAGCGACGTCCTGACCTGCACGGTCGTCGGCTTTCCGCTCGGGGCCAACGAACCCGAGATCAAGGCCATGGAAGCTCGCCGGGCCATACGCAACGGTGCGCGCGAAATCGATATGGTCATCAACGTCGGTGCACTCAAAAGCGGCCACGAAGCGCTCGTACTTCGCGACATAAAGTCCGTGGTGGAAGACTGTGTCGACGGCGGCGCTGTCTGCAAGGTCATTATCGAAACCGCGCTGCTGACCGATGCCGAGAAACGCCGTGCGTCGGAACTCGCCCGGCAGGCCCGTGCTCATTTCGTCAAGACGTCGACGGGGTTTTCGACCGGCGGCGCCACCGTCGGCGATGTTGCGCTCATGGCCGAGGTCGTTCGGGGCGTCGGCATGGGCGTCAAGGCATCGGGCGGCATCGGGTCCTACAGCGACGCCCGGGCCATGATCGAGGCGGGCGCGACGCGGCTCGGAGCCAGTGCAAGCGTTGGCATCGTGCGCGAAGCAAAATCGACAAGCGTGAGCGCTTGAGGAGTTGAATCGATGGTCGATCTGAGAGCCTACGTTTTCCTTGATTCGCTGCAGCCGCAGTTTGCCTCGTTCCAGGCAACGATCTCCAAAGGCTATCTGCCGAGGGTCGGCCAGGCGAGCCTGTTCGTGGAGATTTCCCCGGGCATGGCGATCAACCACATCCTCGACGTCGCCCTGAAAGCCACCGACGTAACCGCAGGAATGCAGATCGTGGAACGCCACTACGGCATGCTCGAGGTGCACTCGGACAGCCAGGCGGACACGCGCCAGGCGGGCCAGGCGATTCTCGACTCGCTCGGACTCACGGAAAAGGATCGCCACAAACCTCGTGTCGTCGCCAACGAGGTCGTGCGCCACCTCGAAGACACGCAGTGCATGCTCATCAACCGCTTCCGACACGGCAACATGATCCTGTCGGGCCAGACGCTGTTCGTGCTGGAGGTCGAGCCTGCCGCCTACGCGGCGCTCGCTGCGAACGAGGCGGAAAAAGCAGCGGACATCAATATTCTCGAGGTGCGCGCCGTCGGCAGTTTCGGCCGCGTCTACATCGGTGGCGAGGAAAGAGACGTCGTCGTCGCTCACGAAGCGGCAACCCAGGCGATCGAAGCGATCACCGGGAAAAAGGTCGCGAAGAAATAGTTTGATTCAATCCGGGCGCCTGCCGCCCGACATGCGAGGAGCAAGACAATGTCAGATGCACTAGGAATGATCGAATGCCGGAGCTTCCCGGCAATGGTCGAGGCGGCCGATGCGATGGTCAAAGCCGCGCGAGTCGAGCTCGTGAGCTACGAAAAAACCGGGGGTGGCTACACCACCGCGGTCGTTCGTGGCGACGTCGCCGCGGTGCGGGCGGCATGTGATGCCGGGCGTACCGCCGGTGCGCGAGTCGGCGATGTTGTCGCTGTGCACGTGATCGCGCGTCCGCACATCGGCGTGGATGCGGTAATTCCGCTCGGACGGATGCCGGAAGAGTAATCGTCGTAACGGAAACGGAGCTGCCGTGAAACTCGCAAAGGTCCTCGGCACCGTCGTGGCCACGGCGAAGGACGACAAACTCGAGGGTTTGAGATTCCTGATGCTGGGCCAGTACGGTCCCGACAACAAACCCTCCGGTGGTTCGGTTGTTGCCGTCGACGCGGTTGGCGCAGGCGTCGGCGAAATGGTGTTGTTTGCCAGCGGCTCGTCAGCACGCCAGACCGTGCGCACGGACAACAAACCCGTCGACGCCGTGGTCATGGCCATCGTCGACAGCTGGGAGGTCGACGGCGACGAGAAGTATCGAAAGGGGGAGACTGACGCATGACCGCTCCCGGCCAGGGCGCCGATCTTCTCAGCGACCGCCAGGTCGACATCATTGCCTCGAGGCTCGCCGAGCGGCTGACGGGCACGAGCGCGAGCGCAACGCCGGTGCAGACACCTCGCACCGCAGCGGCGAAGCAAACTCGCGCGCAGCTCGGCGAGGGCGTGTTCGCAACGATCGACGACGCAGTCGACGCTGCAGCCATCGCCTATCGGCAGTTCGACGGGATGACGCTCGACGGCCGCCAGCAGATCATCGCATCGATTCGCGCGTCGATGCTGGAACACGCCGAAGAACTCGCGCGTCACGCTCACGAGGAAACCGGTCTCGGTCGCGCCGAACACAAGAGCATCAAGAACCGCCTTGTTACTTGCAAGACGTCGGGCACCGAGGTGCTCGCGCCTCAGGCGGTTACCGGCGACGACGGGCTTACCCTGACCGAATACGCACCGTATGGTGTCATTGGCGCAATCACCCCGACCACGAACCCGACCTCGACAATCATCTGCAATACGATCGCGATGGTGTCGGCCGGCAATGCCATCGTGTTCAACGTGCATCCCAACGCGAAAGCCTGCTCAATGGCGAACGTACGTCTCCTGCATCGCGCGATCGTCGACGCGGGCGGACCGGCGAATCTGGTTACGACCGTTGTAGAACCCACGATCGAGTCTGCGCAGGAACTGATGAGTCACGAGGGCATTCGTCTGCTTGCCGTCACGGGCGGCAGCGGCGTCGTGCGCGCAGCGATGACCAGCGGCAAACGAGCCATCTGCGCCGGCCCGGGCAACCCGCCCGTCGTCGTCGATACGACGGCGGACCTGGCGCATGCGGCGCAATGCATCGTCGCAGGCGCCTCCTTCGACAACAACATCGTGTGCACGGACGAAAAGGAAGTCATTGCAGTTGCAAGCATCGTCGACGAGCTGCTGCGACAAATGGCGAAGCAGGGCGCCTATGTCCTGACAGACGGTGAGCTCCGCAAAGTGGAGCAGGCGATTTTCGACGAGCAACGTGGACCGCGGCGACCCGCCATCGTGGCAAAGGACCTGATCGGCAAGAACGCCAGCGAAATACTCGCGAGAGCGGGCATTGCGTCTCAGGGCGACCCGCCGCTGCTGGTTGCACGCGTTCCGAACGATCATCCGCTGGTCTGGACCGAACAAATGATGCCCGTGATGCCGGTCACCGCCGTATCCGGTGTCGACAAGGGAATAGAACTCGCAAAAGAGGCCGAGCACGGCTTTGGGCACTCCGCCGGCATGCACTCGCGTGACATCGGCGCACTGAGCAGGATGGCGCGCACGATCAACACGAGCATCTTCACCAAGAACGGGCCGTTTTTTGCCGGGCTGGGTGAAGGTGGAGAGGGACACTCGAGTTTCACGATCGCGAGTCCGACGGGTGAGGGGCTGACGGGACCGGTGGCGTTCAGCAGGCTGCGCCGCTGCGTCCTCGTCGACCACTTCCGCATCGTCTGAGCGACATGGTGCAGCAGAAACGATATCCGGCGCTCGCGTTACTGGACTTCGAGACCGTTGCCAGCGGAGTGCTGGCCAGCGACCTCATGGTCAAGCGCGCGCCGATCGCGCTGCTGCGCTGTGGCACGGTGCATCCCGGTCGCTTTCTCGTGCTGATCGGCGGTAGCGTAGCGAGCACCGAGGAAGCGTTTCGTATCGGCTTGCGCCACGGCGAATCCGAGGATGCGCTACGCGGCAGCGTATTCCTGGGTGACGTGCATCCTATGTTGAACGACGCGGTGCTCGGTACGCGCCGCGAGATTGACGGCGAGGCGCTCGGCGTCATCGAGACGCTGTCGTCACCGGCGCTGCTTGCTGCCGTGGACGCCGCAATAAAAAGCACGCCGGTCGTCCTGGCCGAAGTGCGTCTCGCCGATGACCTTGGCGGCCATGCTTTTGCGCTCGTGACCGGCGACCTGACCGATACCGAAACTGCGCTCGGCATCGCGGCGGAACGAGCCGGCAAGCAGCTCTACGCCACGTCGCTGCTGCCCCGACTCGATCCGAATCTTCGGGAAATCCTCGATGCCGGCACGCACTTCGGCCGTTGCGCCGCGTTCGAGCCCGATGGCGCTGAATACCCCGAGGAGGTGGCATGCTCCTGGGACGCGTAATCGGCACGGTCGTACCGTCGCTGGTCGCCGATGAGATTTCGGCGATGCCGTTCCTGTGGGTACAGCCGCTCGATCGCGAAGGGAACGAGGAAGGCGAGCCGCTCGTCTGCGCCGACCCGACCCGGATGGCCGGACCCGGACAGATCATCTACTGGGTGGCGAGCAGGGAAGCCGCGCTGGCGTGCGATCCCTGGTTCGTTCCCGTCGACGACGCCATCGTCGGTCTCGTCGACGAGGTCAGGTTATATCCACCGGAGCAACGTCAGTGATCCTGGGCAAAATCGTGGGCAGCGTCGTCTCGACGATTCACCACCCGGTCATCGAGAATCGAAAACTGCTGCTTGCCGAACGCCTGGACGCCGAGGGCGAGGCGACCGGTGGCTACGTCATCGCGCTCGACGCCGTTGGCGCCGGGTACGGCGAAACCGTACTCATCCTCGATGAGGGCAACGGCGCACGCCAGATTCTCGACGACGACACCGCACCGGTGCGGTCAATGGTCGTCGGCGTCGTCGACGAGCTCGAGCTCGACGGCGGCTGACCGGTCGCCGCCGCGCCTTATTCAGACTTCCACTGCGGCGAACGGCCCGGCGTCCACGGGGCGCCCCGAGACTCGAGTCGATCTTCGAGCGCTTCGAGGTCCCGGTTGAGACCATTGAGGTCAGCAACGATCGCCCCGAACTGTTCGGCGGCAATCCGGTATGACACTTCGTACATCTCCGGAACCGGCGCGCGTGATTCGAGCAGCCACTGGTAGACGATGCTGGCGCGCTGTCCCGTAGACCAGGGCACCGGCTCGTTACGGGATGCAACGCTTGCATCGCCCTCGAGCGATACGAGGATTTCTGCGAGCCTCGCCTCGATTGCCCGCAACGCCTGGGCGTCGGCTTCGGTCGCCCGCGGCGTGTCCGAGATAGCGACCTTGAGGTGAGCGATGCGGTCGTTCATCTCGGCCGCTTTTCGCGAAGCGCCCTGTACGCCGCGGTACAGCTCGCCGGCCTTGCGCTGGAACGCCGTGACCGACGCCGGATCGTTGCTGATTTCGGGACTGAGCATCAGCGGCCGGACCGTGAAGGATTCCGGTCCGGCCAGCTCGACGAGTTCGCCGTCCTGCCGTTTCGCAAGCGTTACCGAGTAGTCGCCGGCTGCCGCAAGCGGGCCGCGTGGCGGCGACTGCCAGTAAGGCAGCGTTTCTGGCGGTGACAGGTTGACCGGGTCAGTCGCCGGCCAGCGCAGATCCCATGCGCTGCGGTGCAGGCCTTTGCTGCTTTCGCCTTTCACCTGGCGAACGATATTGCCGCCCGCGTCCTTCACGATCAGAATGATCGACGGATCTTCTTCGCGATCTTCCGCGCGCAGGTCTTCCCACGACGGGTACGGCGTATCGCCGCCTTCCTCTTCGATCTTCTGTTCTGCTTCACGACGCACCTGCTGGCGGGTCTGCAGATCCTTGTCGAGGTAGTACGTGAATACCGCGCCGAAGGGCGGATTCGGTGCCGTGAAGTACTCGGCACCCATCGAACCTTTTTCGCGGCCATCCCAGAGGTCGCCCTCGACGTACAGCCACGTATCCTTGACGCCAAACAGGCGACCGTCCGAACCGGAAAGGCTTGACGCGCCAGTACGCAGCGGTGAGTAATCGTCGAGGATGTAGATGCCACGACCGAACGTGCCGACGACGAGGTCGGTCTCGCGGCGCTGGATCTCGATGTCCCGCACGGAGATCGTCGGGAAGTTACCTTTCAGGCGGTGCCAGTTGTCTCCGCCGTCCTGCGTAAAGAACAGGCCGAACTCGGTGCCGACGAACAACAGGTTCGGGTCGACGTGGTCCTCGGCAATCGTGTGTGCCGAGCCGCGTTCCGGCAGGTTGCCGGAAATCAGTGACCAGCTCCGGCCGCGGTCGGAGCTCTTCAGGACATAGGGCTTGTGGTCGCCGCGCTTGTGGTTGTCGATGACGGCATAGGCGACGTCGGCGTCGTGCACCGATGCAACGACGTCCTCGATCAGTGACGTGTCCGGTACGCCCCGGAACCTCGTCGTCCTGCGCCAGTTGGCGCCGCCGTCCTCGGTGACGCTCATGACACCGTCGTCTGTGCCAACGTAGATGAGTCCTTCGACGAGCGGACTCTCCGACAGTCCGATTGCGGCGCCGTACATCGACGTCGAGTCGTTCTTCGCGATCGTATCCACGCTCCAGACGCGCCCCATTACCTCGAGCTGGTTACGATCCAGGCCGCGCGTAAGATCCGAGCTGATTGCCTGCCACGTGTTGCCGCGGTCGTCGGAGCGGAACAGCTTCTCGGCCGCGTAATAAAGGCGTTCGTTGTCGTGCGGGCTGATCAGGAGCGGGGTGTTCCAGTTCCACTTGTACTGGTTTTCCCGGGAGCCGGGATGCGGTGCGATGAAGACACGCTCCTGTGTTCTCCGGTCATACCGCGCAAGGCCACCGTACTGATACTGCGTATAGATAATGTCCGGGTTTTCCGGATCGATCTGCGGCTTGTAGCCGTCGCCGCTCAGAATCATCGTCCAGTCGGAATTCGTAATGCCGTGAATGACGGTCGTGCGAGACGGCGCACACAGGGAATTGTTGTCTTGCGTGCCGCCGCATACGTTGTAGAACGGCGCGTCGTCGTCGGGCTGAATCCTATAGAACTGTGTGATCGAAAGGTTGCGTACGTGTCGCCAGGTATTGCCGCGATCGAAGCTTTCGTAAATACCACCATCGCCGCCGATGATCAGGTGCGCCGTGAAGTCGGGATCGATCCAGAGCGCATGATCGTCCACGTGGCGCCACTCGATGCCGAGCTGCGACCAGCTCTCGCCGCCGTCCTCGGAGATATGCGTAAAGGTGTCCAGCGAATACAGGCGGTTCTCGTCCTTGGGATCGATAACGAGCTCGTTGTAATACTGCGGGCTCGTCGTCATGTGGTCCGAGCGCTTCTCCCAGGTGTCACCGAAATCCGTCGAGCGGTAGATGCCGCGCTCGTCGTCGCTGGCTTCGATGATTGCGTAGATCATGTCGGGGTTCGACGGCGCGCCTGCGAGACCGATGCGGCCCATGTGGTCCTTGCTGGGCAACCCGGTCTCGATCTTGTTCCACGTCTCGCCGCCGTCGGTGGTTTTGTGAACGGCGCTGCCGGGGCCGCCGTTGATCAGCACCCAGACGTGCCGGCGCCGCTGATAACTCGATGCGACGATGGTGTTGCTGTCCCGTGGATCGACGACGAACTCATTGATGCCGGTATGCTCGTCGACCGTCAGGATTGCCTCCCAGGTCTCGCCGCCGTTGGTCGTCTTGTAGAGGCCGCGATCGCCACCCGAGCTCCAGAGCGGCCCTTGCGCCGCGACCAGCACGGTGTCCGAGTCATCAGGGTCTATCCAGATCTGGCTGATGTGTCCGGAGTCCTTCAAACCGACGTTCTTCCAGGATTTGCCGCCGTCGACGGACTTGTAAACGCCATCGCCGAAGGCGACGCTGCGCTGCGCATTGTTCTCGCCTGTACCCACCCAGACGACGAGCGGATCGTTCGGATCCAGCTCGACAACTCCGATCGCATAAGACTCTTCACCGTCGAAAACCGGTGACCACGTTAGGCCGTTGTTGTCCGTCTTCCAGAGATTGCCCGACGCCGTGGCGACAAAGTACTCGTGCTTGCGTTCGGGATGAAACGCGAAATCCGAAATGCGCCCCGACGTAATGGCAGGTCCGATATGTCGCAAGTTGAGCCCCTCGAAGGGATGGCTCGACTCGTCGTCGGCCGCGAAAGAGAAGGGCGTCAGCAAGGCCCAGAACAAACCTGCAGCAGCAATTCGTTTCACGTTGGATCCTCTCAGTTGAAGCGATCGCTACTATAGCAGCATCGCGTTTCGAACCGACCTTCCTCGTCGTTATAATCGGACAGGTGAATACCGGGGAACGCTTGTGGCGGACTCGCTGAGCGACACGATACGGGGACTGATCGAGGCAGCGGAAGAACTCGAGCAAGACGCACCTCCGCAATCCTTGCTGGCGAAGATCGTGGAGCGCGGCGCGTTTCGTCCCGCGGAGGACGAGGCGATCGGATTCTGGTTCGCGCGGTTTCTCTCTATTCGGGCAAGCCTCTGGGCCGTCATCGACGAGGCGCTCGAGGTGTTCGAGCAGCCAGAGATGGCAAGCAAGTACGATCGGGATTTGCGTTTGTTCGTCATCGGCTATGCTGCCGTCTGTGTTCTGATCGGTATCGATCGGCTCATGCTGTTTCGCGTTGCCCATCACAGCGTTATCCAGAGAAAGCTCAACGAGCCGTTTCCCGAGTACCGGATCCCCCGCAAGCAGTACACGAAGATCTTTGCGTCGTTCGTCAACGAATCGCACGCGATGGCCATTCGGGACGCGATGCGATTCGCGAACGATCATCGCCACCACATCCAGCTGCTTGGAACAGACCCCGACATTCGTTTCGTCGTGCAAAAGCTCGACACGCTCGAAGCGAATCTGAATCCGAGCAAACGACGCTACCTGCGGCGCATGTGGGAATACGTCAGCCACAAGTGGCGCCGACGCGGCATCGTCAGCGTCAAAAACCTGCTCGCAGGCGTGGCGGAAGGCGTCGGGCGGATGGCATCGGAAGTCAACGAGACGCAGAACAAGAAGGTCACTCCCGCAATCCTCGGCGAGATATCGGATTTCCTCGAGCCCGGCGACATCATCGTGACGCGTCATGCCAAGGCATTGACGAACCTGTTCCTGCCTGGCTTCTGGCCGCACATCTCGCTGTATGTCGGCACACCCGCGCAGCGCGATGCGGCGGGCATTACCGTGGACCCTGCTCGAGCGGGCCGCTGGGTCGAAGGCATCTGTGTCCTCGAGGCGCGCAAGGACGGAGTGCTTCTGCGCCCTCTCACCGACACGCTTGCGGTCGACGTTTTCGTTGTATTGAGACCGCAAGTCGATGCACAGGTCATTACCCGCGCGATCGAACGCGCGATGCAGCACGAGGGCAAGCTATACAACTTCGACTTCGACTTTTTCAGCTCGGACAGGATTGTCTGTACCGAAGTGGTCTACCGTGCCTACGATGGGCTCGGCGGCATTCAGTTTCCGCTCGAGGATCGGGCCGGGCGCAAAACACTGTCGGCCGAAGACGTGCTCGACTTCGCGCTGGAGCACGGTGCCTTCGAGCCAGTCGTGATTTTTGGCGTGAAAGGCTGCAAGGACGCGGTCCTCTACGGTGAAGGCGTTCGTCAGGTGCTTGCCGACACCTACCGCGCGTCGCGGTAACCGTTGTTGAAAGGGCGGTCTGTGGGAGGGCCGTCCCGGCCCGAACTGGCGGTATTGTGGGAGGGCCGTCCCGGCCCGAATTGCGGGCATTGTGGGAGGGCCGTCCCGGCCCGAACTGGCGGCATTGTGGGAGGGCCGTCTCGGCCCGAACTGCGGCGAGCGGCGCTCCAAAAGGACAGCATTTATCCGCAAGCCGGCTGCTTCCACCAGCACGGCAAGAGCGTAAACGGATAATCGTCAACTCTCCGTGCCAGTCCGGCGCGCACCGGGTTTTGCAGAACGTATGTCACCATGGATCTGTAGTCCTCTTCGTTGCGCAAGCCATGGTCGTGGTAACCGTCCTGCCAAATTGGCGCTTCTACACCTGATTCTGCGAGCCGATGGGCCGTGTAACTCTTCAGCGTATGCATCACTTGTTCCAGTGAAGAACTCCCTAGTTGGCCAACCAGGTGCAGATGATCGGGCATGACGACGGCGGCGTCTGTGGCAAAGCGTCCGGAATCACTTAGCCAACGAATCGCATCGAGAATTATCTGCGCTCGTTCCTCACTCGAGAAGATCCAGCGCCGTCCGTGAACCGAGGTGGTCAAGAAGTAGTACTGCCCAGGTTGCGAGTAACGACCTATTCGGAGGTTTCTAGAGCAAGATCGGTTGAACGCCATGCCACTATGCTGGATAGGCGATAGATAGACTGCATCTGATGAAAGTGGCTGAGAACAAGAGTAACTCGATGTAAGCGGGCGCAATGTACAGTGTCGCCTGAATCGTCGCGGCGAGACGCCGCTCCCACAGTCCTTCATTGTGGGAGTGCCGTCTCCGCCCGAACCATGCACATTGCGGGAGGGCCGTCCCGGCCCAAACTGCGGGCATTGTGGGAGGGCAGTCCCGGCCCGAGCTGCGGGCATTGTGGGAGGGCCGTCCCGGCCCGAACTGCGGGCATTGTGGGAGGGCAGTCCCGGCCCGGGCTGCGGGCATTGTGGGAGGGCCGTCTCGGCCCGAACTGCGGCGAGCGGCGCTCCGACAGTACGCCGCTCCTACAGCACGCTGCACAGCTAGTAACGGAAAGTGTAAGACACCTTCAGGTTGATATCGCTGTAGGTGCTGTGAAACCGGTTTTCCGGGTCCACGTCGCCACCGTGGTTGAGTACGAGCACCATCTCCTGCCCGGCTTCCGGCATGTAGCGAAGCCGGCTGTTGATGCCAAACACATCGTCCGTGTTGTCGTACTGCACGAGGCTCGACCACGACCACCGCGAGTTGAACGCGATATCCGTGCGCAGGCTGGCCAGGTGAGACGTAAAGCTGCCGCTGGGCAGATCAACCTCGTTTTCGGTGAAGCTCATGCCGAGGGAGAAATGCGCAGACGGACGCCACTGCAACTCCACGAACTTCTCCAGCCTGTCACCTCCGAAGAATCCGCCGTCCTGTATCGATACAACCACACTGACCGGACGCTGCGCGCCTGTCGCTATTTCCGCACGCAGGCGATCGAATTCGTACTCACCCGCCGGGACGTTCAGTCGGCTGAACAACGCAAAGTCCTCCAGCACGATTTCGGTATTGCGCTGGAACTCGATGAACAGGAAATCGTCACCGTTCGAGTACGCGCTCGGCCTGAAGCGAACCTGGCGAGAGAGCGTGCCGCCGTCCATGTCCGTTACGTTGAACGCATCGAACTGCGCATTGAACGCGCGCCAGAATCCACCTTGCGGCCGATACCGGTAGCGCGTGCCCGCATTGACGCGCTGGATTCCCGTGCGATTGACGAATCCGAGCGCCGGGTTGAAGTTCTCTTCGATGTATTGTCCTTCAAGGTACGCGGAGAGCTTGTCACTCGGGATTTCGAGCGCTGCGCCTAACGCCGAGTCGTCACCATCGAGACCGCTGGACCGGCTTTTCTGCGCCCACAGCTTACCAGTCAGAATCTCGCCGAACGGCCCGTCGCTGTCGCGGTAGAGAAAGTCGAATCCCGCGACCGAGTTCGTGTCGTTCGACGTCGGATCACCATGGGTAACGATAAAGCCGAGCGCCGATTCATCGAGCACGTTCCACGACCCCCTGGCAACGACGAGGTCGGTCGCGTCCACCTCGCCGTTGGCTTCCTGGCGTATTGCGAGCGCCCCGACGCTGAAGTCGCCGATACGCCCCGTCAGCTTCACACCCCCATCGATGCCGATTGCCTGACCGTCGTCCGAGAGGCCGATGCGGCGCGAGAAAAACGGCCGGCCATTGGTATCGATGTTGCCGAACTCGAAGATCCCGGCATCCTGCAAAAAGAAATCGCGCTTTTCGGGAAAGAACAGCGAAAAACGGTCCAGCGCTACCTGCTGTTCGTCGACTTCGGCAGTCGAGAAGTCGGTGTTGAGCGTGAGTGTCGCGGTCAGCGACGGCGTGATTCGATAACGGACGTCCAGTGACGGTTCTATATCGTTTCGGGTGCCCCCGAGCACGAGATCACGCTGTCGACTCACGTTCACCGAAGGCACGATGTCGAGTCCGAGGCCCTGTTCGATGCCTGCGATACCGTGCACTTCGCCGCTGTACGCCGGCCAGTCCTGGCGTTCGTGCGACGACCACATCGCGAATTCCTGCTTGCGCACGATGCCCCGGCCGAAGTTAATCCCCCACGTGTCGGATTCCGGCGCGAACGAGATCGACTTGAACGGGATGGCGATTTCGGTCGACCAGCCGTGCTCGTGAATCGCCGACTCGGCCTGCCAGATCGTTGCCCACTCCTCGATGAAGCGAGCGTTGTTTTCGCGCAGGGCTTCCCGCCTCACGCCATTCGCGTTGACCTGGAAAAAGTAGTCGTTGCGCTTGTTGTTGAAGCTGTCCAGCATGACGTAGAAGCGATCATCCGAGAAGAAAAGTTTCCCCTGGATCATCTGCTTGGCGCGGATCTTGCCCGGGTCGCTGTCGCGCATGTCCGCCGCGATGTACAGGTATTCGTCGTCGTAGGTCACACGCACGACGGTGCGTTCCGACGGCTCGACGCCGTCCATCGGCGAGGTCTGGTGAAAGTCGTCGACGGTGGCCGCATCCAGCCATGCAGCGTCGTCGAGACGGCCGTCGATTCTTGGTGCGGATTCGGTGCGGTAGATTTCGAAGGACTTGCGCTCGCCGTCAATGGTGTAGACCGCAAAAGCTTCTGCGAAGAGCAACAGAAACAGTGTCGCAATCAGAATGCGAGTCACGATTGCCATGATGCCTCCCCGTAATCATTGGCGTTGTGACCTTTAGAAGCACGAGGGAAGCAAAGGGTTGCGCGCTATGCGACGAGGCGTTTCTCTGGCGAGACGAGCGGTTTCGGGGACGGTCAAAGCGCGCCTGTAGGAGCGCCGCTCGAGGCGCGACTGCGAATGGCGACTGCTCCAGGCATTCCAAAACTGGTGGTATTGCCCAGTTTCTGCTCATCAAGGAGACATCTAACTGATTGTTTTATAATAGAAAAGCGATTAGCCGCTGAGTATAATTACAGGGGTCTGTTCACGGCAAGGAGTCGCCATGAAATCCGCTGATCTGACCCCGATCGAAGACCTCGATCAGAACATCCTGAACCTCTGCACCCGCATCAACGCCGATACCTACGAGCTGCTGGTGATGATCCGCGAGTTCGACGAACGCGGCGGCTGCCTGTAGGAGCGCCGCTCGAGGCGCGACCCCACCGTTCGGTGGCGAGCGGGGAATCCCTTCCTCGCTGGCGTCGGCGATACGCTCGTCAGGGACACCCCACTCGCCACCTCGCCAATCACTGATCACCGCCGCGCTCTCAACCGCTGAGCAGTTTTATTCGAAGGTCCGGTCGCTGACGCGCGTCGCCAACGGCGAGAATGAGGAAGACCTCGTGGCTTTTGCGCTCAGGAATACCGCCAGCCACGTGGCCCAGTATTGCCGCGAGCTGCGCATGGGGACGCCGCTATCTGCAAACATCGCCGAACGCGCCTTTGCCAATCGCTCCTTGCGGCTTCGTCGCGATGCCGAGCGTGGCACGATCTCCGTGACGGTCGATTTACCGCTCGATACCGGTGAGCTCATTGAGAAGGCGCTGGACAAGGCGCGGGACGATGAGTGCCTGAAGATCCCCGACCTGGTCGATACCTCGTGGTCGACGCGCCAGGCCGATGCCTTCGTGACGATGCTCATGGAGTACCTGCAGGACGGAGGGACACAGGCAACCGGCAGCGCCGACAACTACCTGGTCACAGTGCACGTGGACCAGTCGACCCTGGAAGGCAAGGAAGGCCGTTCGGCAATGCCGATCGAATCGGTCAAGCGGCTGTGCTGCGACGGCCAGGCGGTGGTGATTACCGAGGACGACACAGGCGAGCCATTGAGTATTGGCCGCAAGTCGAGGATCGTCCCCACGGCCATTGCGAGAGCAGTACGCGCGAGGGACAAGAACCGATGCACGTTCCCGGGCTGCGCCAACACACGCTTCCTGCACTGTCATCATATCGAGCACTGGTCGAACGGCGGT
>JAAUXY010043701.1_pt1 | contig 25596 bp, 24 predicted proteins | sample 7278121 | NCBI WGS metagenome assembly JAAUXY01 (sample SAMN14350117, study PRJNA611818) | marine sediment metagenome | isolation source: surface marine sediment (1.8m) | place: French Polynesia: Moorea | collected 2018-08 | reverse complement strand
TTCGGCAGCATGCCGGACTCGATGTGGTGGGCAATCGTCACGCTGACGACCGTCGGTTACGGCGATGTCGTGCCGGTCACACCTCTCGGCAAGCTTTTCAGCGGCATGGTCGGGCTGATCGGCGTCGGTATGATCGCACTGCCCGCGGCCATCCTGGCATCGGGCTTCGCCCAGAACATCCAGGCGCGCAAGCAGAAGTACAACCAGGTGATCCGGACGTTCCTGAAGGACGGTGTCATCGACGCGGAGGAACGCCGGCAACTCGAGACGCTACGCGAGGAGCTGGGGCTGGATACCCAGGAGTCGATGCAGGTCCTTCATTCGGTCATCCAGGACATCAGGCACACGACGCCCGCCGGACCAACGGAATGCCCGCACTGCGGCAAGAAGCTGGGCTCGCCTGGCGGCTAGCCCGACCGCCGCTGTCTGTCCGGTTCTTGCTAGGTAAAACCGCGGATTTCGCGATTGCGCATTTAGTGCAATAAACAAAATATGGAAAAAACCGTCGAAACCGTGCTCACGGATCTCGACGAGGCCCTGAGCGCGCGATTACTTGCGTTGCGGCGCTGGCTGCACCAGCACCCTGAGCTTTCGTTTCACGAAGTTGAGACCGCGGCGCGCATCATCACCGAACTGGACCGTCTCGGAATCCGGCACAGTTACGCGGGCGAGGGTCATGCGGTCATCGGCTATATCGATGGCGAAGACGCGTCACTGCCTGCGATCGCGCTTCGCGCGGAAATGGATGCACTACCGGGCGAGGAGTCTACCGGCGCGTCCTATTCATCGGTCAATCCCGGAGTCATGCACGCCTGCGGCCACGGCGCACATATGGCCATTGTCATCGGTGCAGCAGAGCTGCTCTGCGCCACGCCACCGCGTGGCCCTGTCGTACTCGTGTTCCAGCCCGCCGAGGAACGGGGTGGCGGCGCGCGAGTCGCCATCGCCGACGGCGCACTGGACAAGGTCGCTGCGATCTTCGCCGGACACGTCACCCATGAATATGAGACGGGCAGGATCATGGTTCGCAAGGGGGCGGTAACGGCCCAGTCTGACCGATTTTCGATCAACATCAGGGGCAAAGGCGGGCACGGCGCGCGACCGCACGAAGCGGTGGATGCCGTTGTCATTTGCGGCTTCCTGATCGCCGCGCTGCAGACGCTAATTTCGCGGGAGGTGAACCCGCTTAAGTCGGCCGTCGTCACGATCGGCAGGATACGGGCGGGTTCCGCACCCAATGTCATTGCCGAGCAAGCCGAGTTGCACGGTTCGATCCGGACGATGGACCCGGACGTACGCGAGCACTTGCACCACGGATTGAAGCGCATGGTCAGCGCGGCAGCCGAACTGCATAGCGCCGAGATCGACATCGAATTCGAGGCCGGTTATCCGCCCGTCATCAACGACAGTGCGGCAGCCGCTATTGCCTGGGATACGGCCGCGGACATCGTCGGCCAGCCCGCCGTGATCGCAGCAGAGTTTCCAAGCATGGGCTCCGAAGACTTCGCTTTCTACCTGCAAAGGGCGCGCGGCGCCTTCGTCAGGCTCGGCGCGAGACACCCGGACTGGGAGCCGATCCCGCTGCACAGCCCTGCCTTCGATATCGACGAACGCGTGCTCGGGATTGGCGCGCTGTTTTTCGACAGGCTGGCCCGCAGCGCCCATGAACGGATCGGGGAACTGACGCGTGAAGTTTGAGAGCTCGAAAGACCCCTCCGTCGGTGTCGAATGGGAGCTGCAACTCCTGGACCCCGAGACGCTGGACCTGGTCGACAGCATCATGCCGCTGATGGAGTTCTTCCCAAGTGCGAAGTTCGTCAAGCCTGAGTACATCCAGTCCTGCGTCGAACTCAACACGGGCGTTTGCCAGACCAGTGAGGAGGCGGTGCGAGACATCCAGGAAACGCTCAGACGCACGCTCAGGCGTTGCGATGAACTTCGCATCAGCCTCTGCAGTGCTGGCACCCACCCTTTCTGTCGACGCCTCGCGCTGATAACGCCGCTGCCTCGTTATCGGAAAGTGGAAACCGACACCGGCATTCTGTCGCACATGCAGATCACCTTCAGTTTGCATGTCCATGTCGGCATGAGCAGTGGCGACGAAGCGATGCGGGTGATGTACCGCCTGATGCCGGCCGTGCCGGCCTTCGTCGCCATGTCGGCCAATTCGGCGTTCTGGCGCGGCCACGACACGGGACACGCCGCTTACCGTCATCGCATCCTCGCCGCAGCGCCAAACTACGGACTGCCTACGACATTCAATGACTGGCGCGCCTTTGAGCGCTTCTGCGAGTCAGCCATACGCTGCGGGTCCATCAAGACCTTCAAGAACATCCACTGGGACATCCGACCGCACCCGGACTTCGGTACGCTGGAGCTGCGCGCGATGGACTCGCCATCGAGCATTGAGCGCCTGCATGGTCTCGTGGCCTTCGCGCGCTCAATGATGCTGACGCTTTCTCTAGCGAGCGAAACCGCCGTGTCCGAATTGCTACCGCTCGGCCTGCCATACTGGATCGAACACGAGAATCGCTATCGTGCAGCACACCTCGGCATGGACGCAGATTTCATCCTGGATACGGACGGCCGAACGCGGCCGCTGCGTGACCTCGCGGCCGATCTCATCGAATTCAGCCGGCCGGCCGCTGAGCAACATGGTGACGCGAGGGGGCTGGACCTGGCTCGCGCGATGCTCGACCGCACGACCGACTATAATCGCCAGCGTAAGATCTACGAGGAGACGACGCGGGCCAGTGCTATCGTCGACGACCTGCGGGAGGTTTTGCTGACGAGCGCGAGAAGCGAGATCTGACGGCACGCCGCGACAGAACCATTCGAGCGGCGCACGAGACAAGTGACATCTGGATCACGACAAATGGCCGGAGGCTTTGCAAAAGACGGGGCGGTGCAGGAACAGATCGATGCGACTATCGATGACGCGGTCAAGCGCGCGCGTCAAAACCTGCCGAGCGGCGAAAGCCTGACGCACTGTGAATCGTGTGACGTGGAGATTCCCGAGGCCCGCCGGAAAGCCGTGCCCGGTGTCAGGCTCTGCATCAACTGCCAGTCGGAGGTCGACAAGGAGGCGAAGGCCTTCAGCGGCTACAACCGCAGGGGCAGCAAGGACAGCCAGCTCAGGTAGCTGCCGACGAAGTCCCGCCCCGGGGTGGCGCGGCGGTAACGAACGTCGGTGATGCGACGTCGATCGATACCAACATCGTGTGGAAAGGTCGGCTGAGTCGTAAACGGACTCTTGGCAATATATCGCAACAAGGCCTCGCAGCAGCCGCGCATGCCACATTCCCGGGAATCGGGCAGTTGTAGCCGGGAGATCCATCTGACCGGCTATAAGGGCGCTTCGTCGACCTGCCGATCCCGCGATTGCGTACCCGAGTCAAACAGTCCAGCGTAGATGGGCCGGCCCGGCCGCTCTGACGGATCCCGACTAGCCGCGGGCCGACAGCTCCAAAGAAAGCAAGTCGAATCATTTTTGACTGGTCCGACACGCTTCATCAAGGGATATAATCCGCGTTCGGTGAGTGTCTATTCCCTGATACTTGGGTGGATTGACGGCAGCTTTGCCCGCGATCGGCTCTACGCAACCATTACACCTTGAGGTCTGAGATCGTGGTCAGGAACCCCATGAGTTCGAGCTTTCGCGGCAAGCTGTTCGTTGCCGGCGGCGTACTCATGCTGACGATCGGAGCGCTTGCAACCCTGGTCTACGTCAGCACCGAGCGTTACCAGTACCACCTGGAGCGAAGCGTGATCGCGAACCAGGTGCTGTCCGGTTTTCAGTCGATCTCCGACCACACCTATCGAAAGCTCAATGCCGTTGGCCAGATCGTGGCGACGGGGGACGTTGGCGATGTTGACGCCCGTCTTGCGAATGAGCGCCAACTCGCGACAGCCCTGGCCACGACCCGGGGAGACCTCGAGACGGAGAGATCGTTCGAGTCGGAAGCAGACATGAGCGCCAAGCTCGATCGTCTGAACCGGATCGAAGCAATCGTAGAACGCATCATCGACGGCGGAGCCGAGATTCGCGCTGCCGTCGAAAGCAGTGACCGGCTCCGGGCCCGGGCTGAACTGGAATCACTGCAGGGCGGCGAGATAGCGGGCCGGTTCAACGACCTGATAGACGAGGCGTTGGCCGCTGAGCGTACTATCGTGACGGCCACGCAAGCGGACGCCATCGCCCTGAGCGAAGCGATCGACCGTTTCCTCCCCGTGGCTATTCTGGTTACGATTTTAATCGGTTCTTTCGTTGCTACCGCGATCTTCAAGAGCCTGCGGCTGTCGCTAACGCAGCTACGCGCAGCGGCTGACGCTTACACGGCCGGGGACCTCGAGCACCGATCGTTCCACCTTCCTGATGTCGAGTTCGACCAGCTGGGCGCGGCCTTCAATCGGATGGCGGTCGAGCTTGCTGCACGTCGATCGGAGGCCCGACAGTCCCAACAAGACCTGGAGCGGGAAGTTCAGCAGAGAACCCAGGAACTGTCACAAACCCTTAAACGCCTCGAGAATGCGGACGCCAGCCGACGTCGCTTCCTGGCCGATATCAGCCACGAGCTGCGAACGCCGCTAACGCTGATCCAGGGCGAAGCGGAAATGGTCATGCGCGGAGCAGAAAAGGCGCCTGACGAATACCGGGAAGCCCTGATCCGGGTCCGAGATCAGGCTATCCATACCACCCATCTCGTAAAGGACCTGTTGCTCGTTGCGCGGGCCGAAGAAGGCAACCTGAATATGGAGCGACGGACACTGGATTTCGCCGAGCTGGTCAGGGACGTGAATAGCGACTTCCGAAGTGCAGCGCTGAAGAAAAAGCTCAGCTTGCTGACTGATCTTCCGGAGCAGCCCGTATTGGTCAGTGGCGACCCATTTCGATTGCGGCAGGTTCTGGGGATCGTTATGGATAACGCCATTCGATACTCCAACGACGGCCAGGACGTCTCGTTTCGACTCGTCAACAACGGCCGATCCGCACAAGCGTCGGTTCGAAACAGGGGAGCCAGGCTCGACAAGGATGAAGTAAACAACGTCATCGACCGATTCTTCCGAGGAAACGAAGCCGCGCGCTCCAGCGACGGAAGCGGGCTCGGGTTGCCGGTTGCAAAAGCCATCGTCGAGGCGCACGGTGGCACAATCTCGCTCCAAGGCGAGGACGAAGGCGTAACTGCGATTATCCAGTTGCCTTTGCTGGAACCCGAAGAGGACGTGGCATGAGAGTGCTGATCGTCGAAGACGATTCCCGAATATCCGATTTTCTGCAGCGCGCACTGAAGTCCGAGGGGCTCCAGCCCGTCTGCGTCCGCGACGGTAAGGCGGCTCTTGAGCTGGTCGATAACGGTGATTTTGAACTGCTGCTTCTTGACCTGATGTTGCCAGGCTTGTCGGGGCTGGAGGTGTGCCAGGCCTTGCGGATGAGGCGCGTTGAAATACCGATCATCATGTTGACCGCGCTCGATACGGCCGAGGATATCGTCAGAGGCCTGCGAATGGGAGCCGACGACTACATCACCAAACCGTTTGATCTTGATGAGTTGCTCGCCCGTATCGAAGCCGTTGGGCGCCGTGGCCAGTCCGCGCCCTCGGAGTCGCAGGTTCTGCGCGCAGGTGGCGTTGAGTTCGACCTGCACGCCATGTCGGTAACCCTGAACGGCCGACCCGTTGACTTCACCGCGAAGGAGCTGGCGGTCCTTGAGTTACTTATGTCGGACCCCGATCGACTGTTCAGCCGAGAGCGGATACTCAACAATATATGGGGTATCGATATGGACCCCATGACAAACGTCGTTGACGTCTACGTTAGTAAGTTGAGAAAGAAGCTTTCTACCGGCGACGGAGTGCCGTTCATAGAGACGGTTAGAGGACTGGGTTATCGGATCAACCCGTCGTTGGAGCTTAGCGGCGAATGACCACGCTGATCAGCGGTCTGAATCGACATCAGAAATTCTTCGAGATGAGGAGTCGCCAGTTGCCGTCGTCGGCCGCGTCGGAAACGCCGACCAGGTAGCTGGTGTTGAAACCCCAACCGTCGCCAAACCTGGCCTTCAGGATCGGGCCGAGCTGATGCTCCTGATCGTCGAAGCCGCCGAGATCCTCAGTCGTATTCAGATCATTGAACATTTCGAGGCCGAGCCGCGAGTTAGCCGACAGTCTCGTCGTTGCCTCGAATCGGGTTTCGAGCGACAGCCCGGAGGCTGCACCGTCGCCGAATTGACGACCAACCAGCGCGTTCGCCCTTAGCTGCCAGCGATCATTGATGTCTTTCTTGCCCGTCCACCCGATTCGGAGACGGTCGGGTGTGCCGCTGCCAAGCTGAGCCTCGAAACGAAGGGCAGCGTCGTGGCCGCCATCGTCATCCTCGCGGTACTGCCATTGCAGCTCGACGCGCGTGTATCGATAATCGAAGCTGCCTCCGTCGACGCTTCGCTGAACGCCGATAATGCGCGCCCGCCAGGCATCGCTGAACCCGTACTGGAAATGGAGCCGTGGTGACAGAACATCGGGGCTCGAGCCATCCTCCGGAACGAGGCTGCTGCGAAACTCCAAAGCCATTTCGCCCGCCTTGACGTCCGGTGAAAACACCGTGCCAGTGTTGGCGAGGACCGGGCTCGACGTAGCGAGTAACGCAGCGGCGACTGCGTGTCGAAACGAGAAGGCTGTGTGCCTGGCTGTCATGACGAACCTGGGCGTTATGTCGTGAATGCTGACATCGCGGCTCAACTCACATTGAACCGCGATGCCAGTCGTTGCTTAGCCGCAAGTAGCGATTAGCTTGCCGAGAAGGGGAGCGACGAGTGGTGCAGGTTGATCTTCAGGTCGCCGTTCTCGTCACGGATGTAGCCGAAGCTGTACTCGACCTTCGTCACGTTGCCGTCTGCGCCCGTGAAGAAGTAGTTACCCATGGCAAGAGCAGTGTCGCCGCTTAAGATGATCGCTTCGTTCTCCCAGCGAACAGCCGTGTAGGGTGCGAGTGCAAACCCCTTGTCCTCCGCCATGTCCTCTCCGATGAAGTAGGACAGCGCTTCTCTCTCCGAACCGCGGAACTGGTCTTCTGAGGCAAGCGTCGGCTTGAACAGAACGGTGCCTAAGTCATAGCCGTAGAAACGGTCGATGTGCGCGATAGCGGCTTTCTTCGGGTTGTCCGCTTTGCCAATCTTGACGATGCCATTGCCCCAGGCCTGCTGCGCTGCCACGACTTCCTTTTCTGTGATATCGGCGGCGAGTGCGGAGAATGGCGCTGCGAAGAGAGCCAGTACTACAAAGAGTTGCTTTTTCATTGGAACCTCAAGTGTGATTTCGATGTAGGCGAGCGGGATTGCCCGCGTCCGTCGCAAGTCGCAGCGCTGCCATGCGCGCGCTGCTGCAACATAGACGAGAGCTTAGCGGTGCGGCCTAAAACCGGCTTGAAGGCAACATGAAGGGAACCTAAATTTCACGTTAAAGCGCCCGGGAATCAGGCCGTACGACACCGAAACCGGGCCGGAAACGCCCGATACCCGTGAGCAGCGCACAGCGAGGTCTGCCTCCCGGTCTTGCTGTTAGCGAGTTACGCCTTGGCTTGTTGCCGGTACTGATGCAATAACGGCTCGGTGTAGCCGTTCGGCTGGCTGCAGCCTTTCAGCGCGAGGTCACAGGCGGCCTTGTAGGCGACGCCATCGAACGTCGGTCCCATCGGCCGGTACGCGGGGTCGCCCGCATTCTGCTCATCGACAATGCTTGCCATGCGCCGGAACGTGTTCAGCACCTGCAGCTCGGTACAGACGCCGTGGTGCAACCAGTTGGCAATGTGCTGGCTCGAGATCCTGAGCGTGGCGCGATCTTCCATCAGCCCGACATCCTCGATGTCCGGCACCTTCGAGCAGCCGACGCCCTGGTCGATCCATCGCACGACGTAACCGAGGATGCCCTGCGCGTTGTTGTCGAGCTCTTTCTGGATATCTTCCTTGGACAGGGAACCCGGATCGCCCAGCGGCGGCATCAGGATGTCGTCCAGGCTAGCAGGCTCCCTCGAAGCCAGCTCTTTCTGAATGTCAGCAACGCTCGCCGCGTGATAGTGCATCGCGTGCAGCACGGCCGCCGTGGGCGACGGCACCCAGGCGCAGTTGGCGCCCATCTCGACGTGCATCTGCTTCGTGTCGATCATCTGCCGCATCTCGTCCGGCTTCGGCCACATGCCTTTACCGATCTGCGCCCGCCCCGGCAGGCCGCAGCGAAGGCCGACATCGACGTTGCGATCTTCGTAGGCCTGTATCCAGGGCTGCGACTTGATGGTCTCCTTCGGCAGCATCGGTCCGGCTTCCATGCTCGTGTGAATCTCGTCGCCGGTGCGGTCGAGGAAGCCGGTGTTGATGAACACGAGCCGATGTTTGACGCGCCTGATGCATTCCTCGAGGTTGACCGTGGTCCGGCGCTCTTCGTCCATAACGCCGATCTTCAGCGTATTGCGTTCGAGGCCGAACAAGTCCTCGACCCGGGAAAACAGCTTGTCGGCGAACGCGACTTCGGTCGAGCCGTGCATCTTGGGCTTAACGATGTAGAGGCTGCCGCTTCGGCTGTTGGACAGCGCGTTCTGCTTCTTGAGGTCGTACAACGCGCAGGCCGTGGTCATGACAGCATCCATGATGCCCTCGAACACTTCATCGCCGTTTGCGTCGAGCACGGCAGGGGTTGTCATCAGGTGTCCGACATTTCGCACGAGCATCAGGCTGCGGCCCGGGAGTGACAGCGTACCGCCATTCGCCGCTGTGTAGTGGCGATCTTCATTCAGGCGCCGCGTCATTTCACGACCGCCTTTCGCGAAGGTCGCAGACAGCGTGCCACGCATCAGGCCCAGCCAGTTCCGATAAACAGTGACCTTGTCTTCGGCATCGACGGCGGCGACCGAGTCCTCGCAGTCCTGGATCGTCGTGACGGCGGCCTCGAGAATGATGTCGCTGACGTCGGCCGGTGAGTCCTTGCCGATCGGGTGATCAGGGTCAATGCGAATCTCGATATGCAGACCGTTGTTCTTCAAGAGCAGCGTTTTCTTCTTGCCGTTCTCGGCGAAGCCCAAGAACTGGCCGGCATCGCGAAGCGCGGTCGTGCGTCCGTCTGCGAGTGCGACTGACAGCGTCGCAGCGTCACGGGCTTTGTAAATGTCGTAGCCAACGACATCGGCATGATTGCCCTCGACCAGGGGCGCGGCGGTGTCGAGGAACTCGGCAGCAGCCTGGATTACGCTGGCACCTCGAACCGGGTTGTAGCCGCCGCCCGGCTCACGGCCCTCCGTGGTCGGTATCGCGTCCGTGCCGTAGAACGCGTCGTACAGGCTGCCCCACCGGGCATTGGCGGCGTTCAACGCGAAGCGGGCGTTACTGACCGGTACGACGAGCTGGGGGCCAGCCACACTGGCGATCTCCGGGTCGACGTTCTCGGTTTCGATCTGGAAGGGCTCGCCAGGCTCCTCGAGGTAGCCGATGCTTTGCAGGAACGCCTTGTACTCTTTGGCATCCCAAGGCTTGCCTTTCTGGTCCTTGTGGTACTGGTCTATCGTCGCCTGCAACTTGTCGCGGGCCTCGAGCAAGGCCCGATTCTCCGGCGTCAGATCGGAGACGATCGCAGCGAAACCGTCCCAGAACGGGCCGGGATCGACACCTAAGTCGGGCAGTAGCTTTTCTTCGACAAAAGCTCGAAGCCGTTGGTCGACAGTCAATGCATGACTGACGCTGCGAGCCGTCTCGTTCATGACCTTATCTCCCGTCGGTCAATGTGTGTGAAGCGTAGGCTTCGCGGCTCAGGCGACGAACTGCTCTTCCTCGGTGCTGCCTTCCAGCGCCGTCGTCGAAGAAAGTCCGTTCATGACCGTATTCTGCACGGCATCGAAATAGCCGGCCCCGACAAACGCCTGGTGTTTGGCGGCGCGGAAACCGTGCTCTTCGCCCGCAAACTCACGCTGCTGCAGCTGAGAGTAAGCGTACATGCCGTCGGCTTTGTAGGCGCGAGACAGGTCGAACATGCTCATGTTCAGCGCGTGCCAGCCAGCCAGCGTGATGAACTGGAACTTGTAGCCCATCTTGCCGAGCTCTTCGCGGAAGGTCTTCATCGTCTCGTCGTCGAGATTCGCTTTCCAGTTGAACGACGGCGAGCAGTTGTAGGCCAGCAGCTGGTCCGGGAATTCGGCGTGGATCGCGTCAGCGAAACGTTTGGCCTGTGCGAGGTCCGGCTTGGACGTTTCACACCAGATCAGGTCAGCGTACGGTGCGTAAGCCAGTCCGCGCGCAATCGCCTGGTCCAGTCCGGCGTTCGTTCTGTAGAAGCCTTCCGGTGTGCGCTCGCCAGTGATGAACGGCTTGTCGCGCTCATCCGAGTCAGACGTGATCAGGTTCGCGGCGTCAGCGTCGGTGCGTGCGATCAGCACGGTCGGTACGCCGCAGACGTCGGCTGCGAGGCGCGCGGCCGTCAGCTTGGCGACAGCCTCATGCGTCGGCACGAGAACCTTACCGCCCATGTGTCCGCATTTCTTGGCGGAGGACAGCTGGTCTTCGAAGTGAACGCCGGAGGCGCCTGCCTTGATCATGCCCTTCATCAGCTCGAAGGCATTCAGGTTGCCGCCAAAGCCAGCCTCGGCGTCGGCGACGATCGGTGCGAACCAGTCGATTTCCGTGTCGCCATTCAGGGCGTGAATCTCGTCCGTTCGCGTCAGCGCGTTGTTAATGCGTTCAACCATCTTCGGAACGGAGTCGACGGGATACAGGCTCTGGTCCGGATACATCTGCCCGGCCGAGTTGCCGTCGCCAGCGACCTGCCAACCCGAACAGTAGATGGCCTTCAAGCCAGCCTGTACTTCCTGGATCGCCTGGTTGCCGGTCATGGCGCCGAGCCCGCATACGGCCTCTTCGCCGTTGACCATGCGCCAGAACTTGGTGGCGCCGAGTTTTGCCAGCGTGTGTTCGATGACGACGCTGCCGCGGAGCTTGACGACGTCCTCTGCACTGTAGGTCCGGGTTACGTTTTTCCAGCGGGGGCTATTGTCCCATTCTTCCTGTAACGCTTTGATCTGTTCCTGCTTGCTGATGGTGTCCATTGTCTTTGTGCCTTAGATCGTTATCGAGGCCGGAGTGTGAGCTGGTTGCTGTCGCGGTGTGCCGATACGCAGCGCCTCTGTGGCTTCTCGCTCCGGTGCTAAAAAGAGCAGGTTACCGTCCGGCGCAACAATTTTATGTACGGTCTTTCCGAGACGAGTGACCTTCGGGTCAGCCGCAGACAGTGCGCGGCATGCCGAGTATTCGGGCCAGGCATCAATGCGGCTCACGCAGTTGTGACGCTTCCGGTCCGTTTCGATTCGGATCACCTCACTACCGCACCGGAAATACAGTGCGTTGTGCTCTTTGGCGAAGGTCCAGCCGAGGAACTGGTTGCGGCTCTTCAACCGGGCAGTCCGGCCGTCCGCAAGCATCACGAGGCACTCCGCGTATCGCAGCGGGATATCAACGGCGAGACCGGTCACATCGGCGTGTGAACCTTCGGTCAGGGGTATCAGTCGATCCAGATCCGTAGCGTCGTATGTCATCGGTGGCTCCCGCATTGTCAGTGAGATAAACAGGCTTAACATCCTAGTCAAAAAGATGTTAAAATTTTACAACAAAAATTTGACAGTGTTAATTTCACAAAAAGCTTAACATGGCCGCAGACAAAGGAATTCGGCGAAAAGCGCACTTCGTCGGCACGAAAATTCGCTCATTGCGCAAACGAAACGGGCTGACGCTCGAGGATTTATCCGTGCGCTGCCTGCAGGTGGACGCCAAGGCGGGGCCGTCCGTGTCCTACCTGTCCATGATCGAGAACGGCCGCCGGGTGCCCTCCGAGGCGCTTTTGACGATCATCGCCGAGATATTCCAGAAGGATGTGTCCTGGTTCATGGATGAATCCCTGGAGAGCGAAGCGCTCGACGTCGCACCGGCGAACGCGCCGGTCGCCGGGATGCCGTTCGAGCCCGGCTTCCTGTTCCAGGAGTCGCTATTGCAAACGGCGATCCCGGAGCTGCTGTCGCAAACCGGCACGACCGGCCGCCAGTTCGCCCACCTGCTGATTCGGGCGCAGCAGGAAGCCAATCAGAACCGTTTTCCGGATCTGGAGCGCGCCGCCGAGTCGGTGGGACACAAGGTGTTCCCGCTGCAGGTCGACGACGTCCTCGGCCTGGCAAAGGACGTCGGGCTGAAGGTGCGCTGGTTCGACAAACCCGCCTTTGACGAGCCGTCCATCAGCGAAGGTCCCAAGAGAACGATCATCCGGTCGTTCTTCGAGGCGCCGGATACGATTTACCTTAATAAGGCGCTTGAGCATATGCCGGCGCGCCTCAAGTTCGATATCGCCAATCACATCGCGCATCGCGTACTGCATGACGGCGACGGAGCGCGATCACCGCAGCTTTCCGGTGGCCGCGGCTCGTCTCGCGAGCTCGGCACCACGATGAACAGTATCGATGCGAAGGACGTGCTGTATGCGTGGCGCGATTTCGAGTGCACCTACTTCGCGGCGGCCCTGCTCGCGCCGAAGACGCCGTTCCGGCAGTTCCTTGCGAAGAAGGCGTATGCCATCGACGCCGGAGAAGGCATCCAGTTAACGACGGCGCTGACGATGCGGCGCATGCCCAGCGTCAGCCCTTACCCGCATTGGCACTACTTCGACGCCTATCCACCGGGCCGGCTTCGCGCCGTCTACCGGGGTAACGGCATCCCACTGCCATGGGGCAACCTGACCGACCTGACCGACCCGTGCAGAAACTGGGCGGTCTTCAAGCTCCTGAAAGCCCGGTCGACCAAGCCGTCGTCGCAGATTTCCGTCCTGAGAAACGGTGACGACAGTCGCTTGTATTGCTGCCAATCGATCCGGAGCCTCGATGCCGCAGGGAATCCCTATGTGCTCTGTGTCGGTGTTGACCTCGCGCCGGCGCTGGCGGCGCAGGACATCGATCCGCGCAAGACCATCGACGCGATCGAGACCGCCTGCAATCGAGGCGGCGGCGACGCACCGGTGCCGACCGAGGCCCGCAAGCAACTCGAAACGGTTGGACGAATACTGAACATAGGCTGGGTTGCTGAGGGCGCAAAGGAGGACGCGACGATCATCTGTCCACGCAGCCAGGACTGCCCGCGCGACAATCACTGTCTGGGTGAAGTGCCCTTGAAACCTCGCTCTCAAATCGACGAGATCCGTGCCTCGCTGCTGAATTAGGGCCTGTAAACGCTCCGGGGATGCGCCCTGCCTCGTTGTGCGCACGTAACTTCTGGTTTCTAAACGTTTCATGCGGGTCTGACGAAGGAATGCCGCCGCTATACTTTTGGTCAACTCAGTAGCGGCGCGCGACATGCGGCGCCGCGCAGACAAACAGGATTACCGGAGAGCCGTCATGGCCGAACGCAGCAGCGCACAAATTATCGTTGGATCAACTATCGCCATCGTCCTCGGCGCCGTTATTTCATGGGCAGGCAGCGACGGCGGCGCGCTGTTCGGCGCACTGCCCGTCTTCGCAATCTGTGGCGCACTCGCTTTCGCCATCAACTGGGCGGCCTTCGTCCCGGCGGCACTGACGAAGACGGAACACTATTACGACCTGACCGGCGGCCTTACTTATATAACGGTCACTGCGATCGCCGTGTATCTGTCAGGCACACTGGATCTGCGCGGCACGCTGGTCGCAGGAATGATCATGGTCTGGGCGCTGAGGCTCTCGTCCTTTCTTTTCCTGCGCATCCAGAAAGCCGGCAAGGACAGCCGCTTCGACGAGATCAAGCACCAGCCGGGCCGCTTCTTCCTGGCGTGGACGCTGCAGGGCTTGTGGGTGCTGCTGACAGCCGCGGCCGGGCTCGCCGTCATCACGAGCGACGCGCGCGAGCCACTAGGCATCGTCGGCTACGTGGGTATCGCCGTTTGGCTGACTGGCATGACGATCGAGATCGTATCGGACCGGCAGAAGTCTGCGTTCAGGGCCGATCCCGCCAACAAAGGCAAGTTCATCAATGTCGGCCTCTGGGCCTGGTCGAGGCATCCGAATTATTTCGGTGAAATCGTGCTCTGGATCGGCATCGCCATCATCGCCGTCCCGGTTCTGCAGGGCTGGCAGTGGGCAACGCTAATCTCGCCGGTGTTCGTGACCTTCCTGCTTACCAAGGTCAGCGGCGTGCCGATGCTGGAAGACAGCGCGGATAAGCGCTGGGGCGGCCAGGAAGACTACGAGGCGTACAAGAGGAACACGCCGGTCCTGATCATGAAGCCGCCGTCCGCGCAGGGCGCCTGACGTGCTTGGACAAGGACCCTCAGACTGCGACGCTGACCAAGGTTACTACCGTAGGAGCGGCATCTTGCCGCGATTGCGGCTGGAAGCCGCTCCTACGACACGAACGATTGATGAAGGGCAGACTGAGCGATCGCGGCTGGAAACCGCCCCTGCGTCACGACCGATTGGCGGACGGCAGGCGGAACGGCCAAATATCAGACGTCACCGGTTAAGTGAGCCGCGGTAATTTGACCAACGGCACGAAGTACGGCTTCGTCCCGCTCCCGAATCTCGTTGTAGAAGCCGTCAGCCTCATAGTACGCGGTCAGTATGAACGCCGGTGTTTCGTCGTCTGGCCACGCCACTGCAACATCGTTGTACTTGTTTGGCATTGAATCGGCGATGCCGGTGCCCGTCTTGTCGCCGGCGCTCCACGTCGACGGGAAACCCGCTCGAAGTCTTGCACGTCCGGTCTTTGTCTCCTCCATCCAGGTGCGCAACAGCCGCTGGTTTTCTGGCCACAAGTACTGGCCGGAGATAATGTGCCTGACAGTGGTCGCCATCGCCGCCGGGGTGGTCGTATCGCGAATCTCACCAGGCGGTACCAGGTTCATCTCTGTTTCATAGCGATCCAGTCGTGTGGTCGTATCCCCAAACTCGCGTAGCTTGTCAGTAAAACCGACCGGCCCACCGATCAGGTCCAGCAGCAGGTTGGCCGCTGGATTGTCACTGGTCTTCTGAGCGGCTTCTGCCAGGTCGGCAACGGTCATGTAGCCCCTCTCGAGGTGCCGTGACGTGACCGGTGCGTAGGGCACCATGTCGTCTGTTGTGTAGTGCACGCGTGAATCCAGATCCAGGCGACCCTCCTGGGCCTCCTTCAGGATGACGGCGGCGAGTGCCAGTTTGAATGTCGAGCACATCCCGAATCTTTCATCGAGCCGATGCCCGACCGGATCTGCTGACGTGAGACTCAAGAACCCTACGCCGAGGCGGCCGCCGGATTGACGCTCCAGCTCGGCGATCTCTTCTTCATAAGACTGTGTCGAGAACGGCTCCTTGCAGCCCGTTGCGCAAAGGCCCGCCAGGCCTGCGACACCCGCCTTTAGTGCTGTTCTTCTACTGACCACACGGCTGCTCCAATCACGCTCATGCCGATCGTCCATATCCGAGTCCCCACGCCGATATCCGCGACTACTGTGAAGAGAATATGATCGTCAAAAGTGGCAAACCTGTGCACATAGAGTTTCTGCATCGGCTCCCGAGCCAAGAGCCGAACAAGTCAGTTGCAATGCCATTGATTGCCAGAAGCCACTGACAACCGGGAACGGCTATCCACGGTCCCCGCATTTCTCGTATTCTACGAAGCTTGACACGATCCCGCTCATTCTCAACGGTGCCCGTAGCGTGCTGACTGCAATAACTCGCGACGTAAGCGATCAGCTCGGAAAATGCGAGCTGACGTTCCAGTCCCGGGTCGGGATCGACACACAACTTGCGATCAGGCAGCACCAGGAATACCAGTCCGCACTCGCCTCCCTCGGCTGCGAGATCGTCACCGTTCCGGCGGCGCCGGAATTGCCCGATTCAGTATTTGTTGAAGACACGGCAATCGTGCTCGACGAGGTCGCCGTGATGTGTATGCCGGGTGCGGAGTCGAGACGACCGGAACTCGCCGGAGTCGCAGAAGCTCTGCAGCCGTTCCGCTCGCTCGAGCGAATAGAGCTCCCCGGAACGCTGGATGGCGGCGACCTGCTTCGCGTCGGCAACGTAGTCTATGCGGGTCTCTCGACACGTTCGAACCATGAAGGAATCGAACAGCTGAGGAACATCACCGGGCGATTCGGTTATTCCGTCGAAACGGTGGAAACAAACAAGTGCCTGCACCTTAAATCCGCCGCGACCCAGATTGCACCTGACACGCTGCTGATAAATCCCGACTGGGTCGACCGCACGTGCTTTGGCGGCCTCGAACTGATTGAGGTCAGCGGCGCAGAGCCGCATGCGGCGAACGCGCTACGTATTGGTACCAGCGTCGTCTATCCGTCTGCCTTCCCGAGGACCCTCGAAGACCTCAGGCGGCGGGGCCTGGATGTAGTGACCGTAGATCTGTCCGAACTGCAAAAGGCGGAAGGCGCGATAACCTGCTGCAGCCTGATCGTAGAATCGAAATAAACTCAATCGTCCCAGCAGTTGCCGAAACCGGTCATTCCCCTGTCACGCCACTGGGTTACCGCGGCGTTGATCGCATCGCGACGCTCATCCACATTCATTGACGCCCAGGCCTCGCGTTCGCGGGCCTTAACCTCGTCGAACAGCGTCTCCAGCTCCTCGTTTTCCGGCGTGCCGTAGACGTTGTAGGGAGGCTGGTAAGCGAGGGACAAGGTCTTCCTCGTCGCCTTCGTATCGCCGGTGAACGAGCCCAGCCCGAACAGGGTGGTGAAATGCAGGTTCGCGCTCCGGAATTCATCGGGCAGCGAAGCCTTTATGGCGTCGCGCTCTACATCGGTGGCCGCGGTAACGACGATCACGTCCTCACCAAAGCGCTCTGCCTCGGATACGTCAATGACCTGCGGGTCGCTGCAGATCGCACTGATCAGTGCCGCGGCGATGTCTGCGCGACTAGTCATCCCGCAGTATGCCCGTCAGCGTCAGTATCACGACAGCGGACAGCGCCGCGCCACAGGTTACATACAGGCTGTGCAGGAACAACCAGATCGACCGGCCCGGCCCTTCCGGCGTAAATCGGCAGCGCGCGTCCTGGCTGAAATCGATGACGGGCAGCGCCCTGTCCAGTGCGAACTGCACGACGTCGAGGCCGCGACAACCCTCCTCCACACTCTGCTGGAACAGGCCGAACGCGAACTGGTAAACGACCGGTTCAGGCAAGTAGTCGTTCGGCAGGAACGGCTGCTGGAAACCGAAGATCGCCGTCGCATACAACAGGGTTCCTGCTGCTACCAGCAGCGCAAATGATGCGATAGCCCGGCTGCTCGAATAGCCATGCTGGCTGATCAGCATCAACAGGCTCGGAAAAACCCGCGCCCATCGTTTGTCGACGCGACTCTTAAGCCGCATGCGAATTTTCTCGACCGCGATGGCGTTCGCCTCTCGCGCCTGGCCGTGCTGCCTCAGGACGCGCGCGAGCTGCTCATAGGGCTGGCTGCGAATCGTGTTCGGGCAGGGCTTGCCGTTCGGGTATTGACGACGCAGCCAGTTGATTCGTATCGGAGCCATATCACCATCGCCGAAGTGGCGAATACGCTCATAAGTCGCACCTTCGAGATCGAGAAACCCGGCCGCGGGCCATGCGGTTTCTACGTTATCGATAATCGCGTTCATCATCGTTCCGGTCAGCAGGAACCAGCCGCGTACCGGCTCTGTTCCCTCGATATCCGGCGTGGACGGCCGGTCCGGATCGAGTGCCCGGATGTGGCGCAGCGCGATCGCGTTCGAAATGCGCGCTTGCTGCAGGTTTATCGCGATCGGGCCGCCTTTCGTCAGCAGGCCGTCGTAGTCCGGCCCCGGCTTGAGGCGCGCATTGGTCATGAAGAAGCTGCCGCCGATGATCGCCGTCAGAAAATTCAGGCGCCCCGACGCCTCAAAGACCTGCTCCGATTTCGGGTGCAGAGACAGGAATACGGATTCGACCTTCAGGTCCTCGCAGTGCAGTGCGCGGCCGTCGGGATTGATGAGCCGGGCGCCGCGGCAGTCGAGGTCGCCGGTAATCTGTGCGGCACCCAGCACGACTTCGCCGGTGGCCTCGAAGCGATGGCCGGCCTCCGGTGTCAGCTCGAAGTTGCCTCCGACGGTAACCGACCGCGCACTGAGCGCGGCTTCGTCCGAACAGGTGAGCAACGCGCCGGAAAAACTGACGTCACCGTCGATATGTGCGCCATCGAGCCGCACCGTATGCAGCGCCTGGAAGCGTGAGACATCGGTCGCGGAAAAGTCGAGCTTGCCGCCGATCCGGGCGTTGTTTAAGTGCACCGCCGCGCTATCGACACGGCTGAGTTCCGACTTCAGGTCGCTCGCTCCGGCGATGTGCGACCCTGAGAAGTCGAGGTCGGCACTGACGTGGAGGCTCGCCCCGATGAAGGCGGGCAGACGGCAATCGACAAACCGAAGAACGAGAAAACTGGCCGCGCTGAAGTCTATCGGAGAGTCGAAGTCACAATCCCAGAATTGCACGGCAATGCGTGTCTCACCGTCCACGCCGGCGGGCGGCAGTAAGCGCCCGGTGACCCGCGCCCCCCGAATGCGAAGCGGACTGCAGACCGCGCCGAAATCATCGAAGCCGCCAGAGATCAGGCGCTGCAGGAAGTCGGCGTCGACCTTTCTTTCATCGTCGGGCAGCGAGGAGAAGTCGGCGATCTGCCGCGCATTGATGGCGTCAAGTATTCGCCGCTCCGAGTCCGAGAGATCCGAGCCGTCTTCCTTCGATTCTGCCATCAGGTTCTGTTCCGCTGACTTTGATTGCGCATGGTATCAGTCACGACCGTGCTGTTCCGCAAGCCGCTTTGGAGGGAAGCCCGCTCAGGAGACGATCCGGCTGCCCTTAAGGCCCGCGAAGATCTTTTGCGCGGTCAGCTGCGGCAGCAACAGCTTGTGCGTCGCGAGCGATGCTCGACCAATAATGTCTGATGAGTATTTGAGCGGCTGCTTCGGTGATGCAAGGCGCGCCATCGTCGCCTGGTACACGGCCTCCTTGCCGGTTGCCAGCACGGGGCTGGCGGCAACAAAATCGCCGGCGATCAGCCACGTCGTAATGTCGCCGAACGACACGAGCATCGGCATCGGCGACGGGCGGAATCGTCGCAGGCTGCGTCCGGCCAACAGGCGTGCAACATTGTCCCCGGCAACCTCGCCCATGTTCATCGCGTTGTAGGCCTGTTTGCGAATGGGTTCGGGTAGCTCGGCGCAGTCGCCGGCGATGAAGATATTGCCGTCGTAGGAACTCCTGAGCATGTCATCGACGGGCAGCCAGGCATCATCGTCATCCGCCAGGCCGGCATCAACGAGAAAGTCCGGCAGCGTCATTCCGGCCGACCAGATGCACAAGTCCGCGGGGAGTTTCTTGCCGCTCGAGAGCGTCACGCTGCGCGACGTGACCTTCTCCACCGTCTCCTCGGTGTGCAGGCTGACCGGGTGTGCCTCCATGCGAGCGACGGCGTCTCGGGACAGGCCGCGCGGCAACTGGCCGAGAATGCGCGACTCCATCTCGACAATGTGGATGTTGAATTCATCGCCCTGCCCGCGTCGACGCAGGATTTCGCCGGCAGCCTCGACGCCGGATACTCCACCGCCGACGATGACGACCGAGGGTCGCTTATCGCGCCTGGCGAGCTGGTCGAGGCGCTTGCCGATCTTCACAGCATCGTCGACCAGCCTGAGATTCAGCGCGTGCTTATCCGCTCCTTCGACGCCGGAAGTCTGTCGCTGGCTGCCGGCAGCGATCAGGCAGGCATCGTACGGCAGTACCAGACCACCCTCTGTCAGCACGTGCTCGCTGTCCGGATCGATCCGGGTCACTTTATCGTGCAGGAAGGTGTGGCCGTAGCGTTCGACGCACTCGGCTCGTGACAAGACCACGTCGCGGCGACTCTTCACGCCGGACAGGATCTCGTGAATGTTCGGTGTCCACTCGAAGTCGGTGCGGGCATCGACGACGGTGACATCGTGATCGGCTGATAGTCTCGACGCAGCCACCAGCCCGGCGAAGTTTCCGCCAACGATGACAACACGGGGTCGGGATGGGTTCATGGCTGCAGACCTGGTCGCTTGAGTGACAACACGCGGCTGGCTCGCGCCGCATTTATTCCTCTTTGAGTGAGGACGACCAGGCCATTTTGCAATGGCCGGCCGGACGCCACAATGAGCTTACGCTACTACGAAGAACACCTGCTTCGGAGGGCGCAGAACCATGGAGTGTCAGTGGCCGGCAGCAGGAAACACGCCCGATTTCACACCAACCTGCTCTTTGACAGCCAAATGCTGGTACCTTGTGAGGCGGGAGGGGGCACAAGCAACTGATCGCTAGTACGTTGCGGGTGAGAAAAACAAGTGACTGCGGAAAAAGCGAATAATAAAAGCAGGAATGTCGACACCTCGCCGTGGCCCGACAACGGTGGCGCCCCGGTTATCTTCCTGCTGGACGCGCGAGACGAGCTGGACCTGGAACTCGTACAAAGCTGGGTAGACCAGCATCGCCCTGATTCGGAACCTGTATACGCGATCGTCCGGCTGTCCAACGACGGCGTCGATGCGTCCCTGGCCAATCACATCGACGATGCGGCGCCGACGACGTGGCTGCAGCCTGTCCGCATCGCGTGGCTGCCGGCTTCGACCGTTGCGGGTCGCAGCGGTGTTGGCAGTGTGTTCGTAAGGAGGATTGCGTCACTCGGCACGATTGGCCGGCGGTTCATAGCCCGGCGCTACCTGGAGCGACTTGCGTACATTCGTGGAGACGGTGCGACGCTCGAAAACCTACATCAGCGTCATGTTGCCAGCACTCCGGCTGGCGCACCCTGTGACGACTTTCCGCGCTTTATTGCAGGTCAGGCGATGATCGCGCTGGAGCGCTCCGAGCGGACGGTTCGCGGCGCCCGCTACAAGATTCCGAAGATACTGCCGGCGGAAGTCTTCGCGAACGCGACGTTCAAGCAGAATCTGTCCAACATCGCCCAGCAGCGAGACCGCGCCATCATGAAGGTCGTCGACAAGGCGGCGAAGTACTTAAAGGAAATGGCGGCGATGCAGACGCCGCGAACGCTGGACCTGATGATGTCCCTGTACGGCATCGCGCTCAGGAGTCACCACGACGAGGAAATCAGCGTCATCGACGAGCAGCTCGAGCGCGTCGGCAAGACGATGGCGGAGCGTCCCGTTGTCTTCCTGATCAGCCACAAGTCGATGCTGGACACCGCAGCGTTGTCCAAGGTGCTGTTCGACGCGAACCTGCCGCTGCCGCTGACCTTTGGCGGCATCAACCTTCGTACGCCCGGCTTCGGCGCCCTGGCCCGGCGCAGCGGCATCATCTTCCTGCGCCGCTCGTTCCAGGATAACGAGATCTACAAGCTGGTCTTCCGCCGCTACATCGACTACCTGATCGAGAAACGCTTCTCGCTGCTGTGGGCGCTGGAGGGCACGCGCTCCCGGACGGGCAAACTGCTGCCGCCTCGCTTCGGCCTGTTCAACTACGTCATCGAGTCGATTTTGCGAACCCGCCTGTACAACGTGACCTTCGTCCCGGTCAGCGTCGCCTACGACCAGATTACCGAGGTCGAAGACTATGCGATCGAACAGCGCGGCAAGTCCAAGAAAGCCGAGGGGGCGACCTGGGCCGTGCGCTTCTTAAAGCGCGGCAAGTCGCGCGGCAAGATTCACCTGCGCTTTGGCGAAGCACTGACGCTGACCGACATCGTGCCGACCGAGACACTCGACGCCGGCATTAGCGACGAGAAGAAGCAGGTCCTGGTGCCGACCGTGGCCTTCGAAGTCGCGGTACGCATGAACGCGGCGACGCCGATCACCGACGTCGCGATTATCACGCTGATCCTCTTGGCCGGCGGTAACCGGGCAATGACCCTCGAACAGGTGCAGTCACTGGCGCGCTCCGGCGTAGCCTTGATCAAGCGACGCAAGCTAGAGATCGTCGGCCACTCGGACTTCCGCGATGATCGGGCCGTCCGGGCGACGCTCGACGAGCTGCACCAGACCGGCATTCTGAACTACCTCGACGATGGCATCGAACGACTCTATGCGATCGGCGACGACCAGCACCTTAACGCCGCCTACTACAGGAACACGGCGATCCATTATTTTGTGCTCGATGCGGTCGTTGAGATCGCGCTGCTGGCGGCGGCCACGGCCGACGGTGACCGGGTGACGGCCTTCCTCGAGAAAGCCGAAAGGCTCAGGGACATCTTCAAGTTCGAGTTCTATTTCCCGCGCCGGGCGGGTTATCGACAGGAAGTCGAGAAGCTGGCCAGCGAACGCTTCGGTGACTGGGAGAACCTGCTGGGTGGCGGCGACGCGGCGGTAAAGGCGAGGCTCGGCGAGATACGCCCCCTGCTCGCTCATGTTGTGCTTCGCTCTTTCGTCGATGCGTACCGGGTCGTCGCGAGGGTCCTGGTTGCGAAAGGGGCCGATGCCGTCAGCGACGAATCGGCGCTGCTGACGCAGTGCCTGAAGACGGGCAAGCAGCAACTGCTGCAGGGACGGGTGTTTTCTGCGGAGTCCGTGTCGAAGACGCTGTACGGCACCGGCCTGAAACTTGCTGGCTACCGTGGATTGCTGGGCAGCGGCAAGGCCGATGAACGCCACGCATTCCACCAGGAACTCGTCAAGATCGAAGGCCGTCTTGACGACGTTCTGGCTATCACTGTCGCAGACGCGAAAGAGCTGTGAGTTACGTGCCGCGATGCATGTTGGTGCTTTTTCTCGGAGCATCAGCAGCCGCCTCACCCGAAGAGCCTGAGATTCATCGCTGCACGCAGGGCGACGGCACGGTCTCATTCCAGCAAACGCCCTGCGCACCCAAAGGCGCGGAAGAGCCTGCCGTCGTCGAGCCCGCAGAGACAACGTCGTCGAGCGACGATTTCTTCGACTTTGAGAACCCCTACGATGCGCCGCCAGAGCCATCACCAGGACCGCCGCCTGAGCAGGAAACGACAACGTCGGCCAGCCTGTCCGGCGACCGGCAGCAGTGCGAGAAGGAAACGCGCGAGGCGATCGATGCGATCGACCTTAAACTGCAGCGGAGCGACAACAAGGAAGACGACAGGGCTCACCTGGATGAACTGCTCAAACTGACGCGACGGCTACGTCAGTGCAAGGAGCTGTAGGCTCGTAACACTATGTGCCGCGTTGAAACCCGGTCGACGAGCTGGGAATGAGTGTTTGCGCAGTCGATGCCGGCCGAAGAGACTCGGCAAATAGCCGGTCGAATAGAGAATTCGTCTTCGCTGCGGCGTTCATCGAGACTCTTATTCATGCTGTAGGACCGATTGTGGTTAAAAGCAGAAAGTCTAGCTCAGATCAGCTGGCAGGCGCCTTTCGGCCAGAGTCGGACAGCGATTAGCCGTTGTTTCGGAGCCTATAATCCTACAAAACCGACTCGTCTTTCTCTCGTCTCCGCTTTATCGCTAGCGTGGTCGTCGCAGATACGGGCAGGTTTCACGCGCCCGTTTGTCAGCTGGACCCCGGCCAGGGCCACCGCGCATACACTTATTGCGATGGCGACGGGTCGCAGGATCCGGGACAATTTGCCGCCCGTCATACGCTTGGCCATCATAGCGTCGGCGAACAGGCGTACGTCTTGTGCATGGTCGCGTCGCGGAGATAATTCCACCCGAACGCCTCGCCACTATCTCCTTCTTCGCGGCGCATCCTCAGTCGCGCGAGCCCTTCCTCCAACGTCGGTTTATAACCTATTGGCACCCGCCACATCACGAAGTGCATTTCGCCCATCACTTCGAACCATTCCTGACGCCGTTCGTAGAATCGCCGGTGAACCGTGCGCCAGACAAATCGCTCAAGGCTTTGGATATCCTCCCACACGGTCAGATTAGCCACGAGCTGCGGATCGTCGCCGATATTGTTTTCCGTATTTCCGACGCCGGGCTCGCCCGATCCTTCCATCATCCAGACAAAACCCGGCATGCGCTTACCCAGGCTGTTGATACGGTCGAGATTGTCCATGAAGTCCTTCACGCGCGGATCATCCGTCGGGGCCAGCAGTCTTCCGATATTCAGTTCAGCAAGATGCGTATTCATACAGTCTGTACAGCCTCCAGGTCGTCTCAATTGGTTGCGGTTTGGGCTTTGACACAAGCAGCGAAGTTGAGTTTGATCGCATCGGGACCGACTTCGGCCTGCATTTGATTCGATCTACGTGGGCGGCAGAGATTTGGCGTGCTCCAACGAGTGCCGAAGCCATGTCTTCAACTCCTCTTCGTCGCAACATTCCTCCCGGACGAAAAATAAGCCTCGCATGGAGCGACCGCCGTGAACCATGGGTTCGGCGCCGGGCAGCGATTTCCCGAGGGCATGTTTGTCCTTGCCGAGGCGGAACATGTATCGCCCAACTCCCTCTTTCGTTCGATCAGCGCCGCCGATCATGTTGCCGTTCAAAAAGAAGCACACGCCGCCCATCATGCGTTTTTCGGAGATACCCGAGCGCGAGCGCAGCCAATCGCGAAACTGCGTGGTCAGGACCTCGTCATAGGCCATGGCGCGAGTCCTTCAACCGGCCGATTAATCCGCTGCATACTGGTCGTGTCGCTTGACCCACGCCATGGGCGAGTCCAGCGCACCTTCGTCCCGGCCCTTGGGCGTCAGATCCAGCAATTGATAGGTACCGTTTAGACCGTCGAGCCCGCGGGAGTAAGTCGAATATGCATGACCGATTGCGCCGTCGTCAAAGCGGCGAAATACGCTCATGCCTGGCATTTCTTCACCGAAGACGCGTCCTGAATAGTTATAGCCATCGCTAGAACCCGGTTTGCGGTTCGGAAAGGTCACCCCGAAATCGCGGTTGAATGTACCAGCGCCGCTGGAGACCCAGTCGAAGCGCCAGTTCAGCCTGGCTTTGTAGCCGAGGAGCTTCACCAACGGCGCGGTGGAAACCGTCACGAAGGCGGTGTCTCTTGCCGCAAGATGCCGGTCGATCCCATCCAGATTGTCCATCCAGAACGAGCAGCTGGGACAGCCATCATCCCAATCGGCTCCGAACATAAAATGATAAATAATGAGCTGTCCACGGCCCTTGAAGAGATCGGCAAGCGTCTCCGGTCCGCGTTCGGTCTCAAAGGCGTAATCAGTTTCGATACGCACGAAGGGCAGTTGGCGACGCGCCTCGCTCAACGCGTCGCGCTCGCGCGTGTGGGCCTTTTCCTTCTCCAGAAGCGCCTTGCGTTTATCCAGCCAGGTTTTACGGTCGACAAATCGCGGTGAGGACTCGCTCGTCATTTCGTCACCATCCTTTCAGGCTTCGCACCGCGTCGGCCCAGCGATTGGCGTTCTTCAGTCTCTCAGGAATGGGATGATCGACGAAGCTGGATACCATCAGCGCAGTCGCCCCGGCGATATCGGCGTAGGACAGCTCGTCATCGACCACAAAAGTGCGGCCATCCGCCAACTCCCTGTCGAACCACGCCCAGCGCTTATCCTGCACTCGCAGGCAACTTTCGGCGTAGGTCGGATTCTGTTCCACTTTTTCAGAGAAGATCGGAAAGGTGTGCAATCCAAAATCGCCAAGCGGGGCGCAGATTTGTTGTTCCATTCGCCGGGCCCACATCTCGACTTTGGCGGCATGGAGCGGATTCCGG
>JAAUXY010094935.1_pt1 | contig 25602 bp, 25 predicted proteins | sample 7278121 | NCBI WGS metagenome assembly JAAUXY01 (sample SAMN14350117, study PRJNA611818) | marine sediment metagenome | isolation source: surface marine sediment (1.8m) | place: French Polynesia: Moorea | collected 2018-08 | reverse complement strand
CGATGCCATGGGCCGCGAGGCTCTCGCGCAAGGCACCCGCGTTGAACTGCGGGTTGTAGCGCGAGCCCGGCGCGGCGCGCACGTCCACGACCAGATCCGCCCCCGCCTCGCGCAACAGCGCGATGAAGGTTTCGGCCGAGCGGTTCGAATGACCGATGGTGAAGATCGTCATGGCGTCCGTGCAAGCTCACGCCCCGGGGAACGGTCGCTTGCGCAGCTCGGCCTTCATGAGCTTGCCGTTCGCGTTGCGCGGCAGCGGCTCGGCCACGAAGGTGACGAAGTCGGGCACCTTGTAGTCCGAGAGCCGGGCGGCGCAGAAGGCCTTCACATCGTCCGGCGCAACGCCTTCCTCCCGGGCGCGTATGAAGGCGTGCACCTTCTCGCCGAGCACCGGATCGGGACGGGCGATCACGGCGCACTCGATGACGTCCGGGTGATGGCAGAGCGTGTTCTCCACCTCGGCGCTGAACACCTTGTAGCCACCGCGGTTGATCATGTCCTTCTTGCGGTCGAACACGCGGACGAAGCCCTCGGCGTCGATCGAGCCGATATCGCCCGAGCGCCAAAAACCGTCTGTGAACGAGGCGGCCGTGGCCTCTGCATTGTCCCAGTAGCCCGGGACGACCATCGGCCCCCGGATCCAGATCTCGCCGCTGTCGCCGGCCGGTACCGGGCGGCCGTCCTCGTCCATGATGGCGACCTCGCCGCAGGGCACCACCCAGCCGACGCTGTCCGCGCGCTCGGCCGCGTATCGGCCCGGCATGATCGTGGTCGGCGACGTGGTCTCCGTCGCGCCATAGGCATTCATCAGCTCGAGCCGCGGGAGTTTTTCCGCTAGCGCCGCGATGGTTGCCTCGGGCATGGGCGCGCCGCCGTAGCCACCAATGCGCCAGCGCGACAGATCGAAATCGTCGAAGTCCGCCCTGAGCAGACAAAGGTTGTACATCGCCGGGACGATGAGGGTGTGGGTCATCCGTTCGCGCGCGGCCAGTTCGAGGAAATGCCGCGCCTCGAAGGCGGGCAGCATCACCGTACAGCCGGCGGCCCGGATCATGGTGAGGACGTTGGCGACCAAGCCGGTCACGTGCGAGGCCGGCACCGCGAGCATCGACCGGTCGTAGGGGCCGAGCGCCATGCAGGCCTCGAAGTGCATCACCGAATGGACGATGTTGAGATGGGTCAGCATGGCACCCTTCGGCCGCCCCGTGGTGCCCGAGGTGTAGAGGATCACGGCGACGTCCTCTTCGGCCGCGGCGACCGGCGGGGGTGCGGCCGCGACCGGCCGCAGCAGTTCGTCCAAAGGGCGCGCGCCGTCGGCCGATCCGCCGACCCCAAAGCGGTGCGCCAGACGGGGCAGTGCGGCGGGCGCGGGCAGCCGGTCGGCCACGGACGCCTCATGGACGAGCACCCGCGCCCCGCACTGGTTGAGCACGTATTCCAGCCCGGGGGTCTGTTCGCGGACGTTGAGCGGCACGGCGATGGCGCCCAGGCGGGCCGCAGCCATCAGCCCATAGACGAACTCGGGCCGGTTGCCCAGGAGCAGCGCGATGCGGTCGCCTTTCTCGATGCCCAGCGCCGCAAGGTTGGCCGCGACCCGTGTGACCAAATCGTCCAGCGCGGCGTAGCTGATGCGCGCATCCTCATGGATTAGGGCGTCGCCGTCGGGGCGGCGGGCGACGGCCTCGCGCAGCAACTGGTCCACGTTGGCCGGGCGTTCGGCGAAACAGCGCAGGGCGCGATCCCCGAAATGCACCTCCTCGTGGGTGTGTAGCTCCAGGTCCTCGCGCCAGGGCATCGGCCTGTGCCCTCGCTGCCGCCCCGGACTACTCCGCGGCCTCCAGCCGCTCGGGCGGCGTCAGGAAGACGGCGCTGCGCCCCAGGGTCTCGCGCGCCTGTCGGATCTCGTGGCGCGCGATGGTGCGCAGATGCACCTCGTCCGGTCCGTCGACGATCTGCAGCGCCCGACCCCAGGTCCAGAGGAAAGCGAGCGGCGTGTCGGGCGTGAGCCCCATGGCGCCGAAGGTCTGGATGGCGCGGTTGAGGATCCGGGTCTGCAGTCGCGGCACCACCACCTTGATCAACCCGACCTCTGTGCGCGCCGCCTTGTTGCCGAATTCGTCGATCTTCCAGGCGGCCTTGAGCACCAGGAGGCGCGCCTGCTCGATCTCCATGCGCGAGAGCGCGATCCACTCGGCCACGACGCCGTGCTCGTGCAGATGCTTGCCGAAGGTCTTGCGCTCCAGCGCCCGCTCGCACATGAGCTCGAGCGCCAGCTCGCACTGCCCGATCGAGCGCATGCAGTGGTGGATGCGGCCGGGGCCGAGCCGCGCCTGCGCCATGGCAAAGCCTTTGCCCTCCTCGCCGAGCAGGTTCTCGACCGGCACGCGCACGTCCCGGTACAGCACCTCGGCGTGCCCCTCGGGCGCGTGGTGGTGCATGATCGGGATGTTGCGCACCACCTCGAGCCCGGGCGTGTCGGTGGGGATTAGCACCATGCTGTGCCGTGCATGGGGCTCGGCCTCGGGGTCGGTCATGCCCAACAGGATGTGCACCTTGGCGCGCGGGTCGCAGGCGCCGGTGATGAACCATTTGCGGCCGTTGATGACGTATTCGTCACCCTCACGCCGGATCGAGGTCCGGATGTTGGTGGCGTCGGACGACGCCACATCCGGCTCGGTCATGGAAAAGCAGGAGCGGATCTCGCCCTCGAGCAGCGGGTCGAGCCACTGCGCGCGCTGGTCCGGGCTCGCAAACATGTGCAGGAGTTCCATGTTCCCGGTGTCCGGGGCGCTGCAGTTGAAGACCTCCGAGGCCCAGAACACCCGCCCCATGATCTCGGCCAGCGGCGCGTATTCGAGGTTGCTCAGCCGCGTGCCCGGCTCGTCGGCATCGAGGCCCGGGAGAAACAGGTTCCAAAGCCCCTCCGACTTGGCCAGCGCCTTGAGATCCTCGACAAGCTGCGGGGGATAGACGCCCGTCTCGACCTCGCGCTGCCATTCGGGAACCCGAGGGATCACATGCTGGTCCATGAAGTCGCCGATGCGGCGCTGCAGCTCCTGCACCTTGTCGGAATACTGGAAGTCCATCTTTCTTGTCCTTCTCCCTGGCCCGGTGCGGCGCAGGCCGGCCGCACGCCGATCCTAGTCGTCGATCATCTCGCAGGCGCGCCGGGCGAAAACGACGCTCAACTTGCCGACGTCTTCGGCGTTGCTGCCGGCGGCGGTGCCGATCTTGGCCCGCGCCGCAATGCCTTCGAAAATAACGGCAAAGCGGAACAAGGCGAAGGCCAAATGAAACCCGGTGATGCTGTCGGCGCGCCCGGTCCGGTCGCAATAGCGGGCGAGATAGTCCTCTTCGGACGGAATCCCGAGCGCCGCCAGATCCAGCCCGCGGATGCCGCCATATTCCTCGGGGGTGGAATGGTAGACGATGCAGTTGAAGGCCACGTCCGCCAGGGGATGGCCCAGGGTCGAGAGCTCCCAGTCGAGCACCCCGACGACGCGCGGCTCTGTGGGGTGGAACATCAAGTTGCCGATACGGTAATCGCCGTGGCAGATCGTCGTCTCGTCGCCGGGCGGAATGTGCGCCGGCAGCCACTCGATCAGGCGGTCGATCTCGGGAATGTCGCGCGTACGGGACGACTGCCACTGCCGGGTCCAGCGGTTGATCTGGCGCGCGAAGTAGTTGCCGGGCTTTCCGTAGTCGCCCAGCCCGACCGCCTGCCAGTTGACCATGTGCAGGCGCGCCATGACGTCGTTCATGGAATCGTACATGGCCGACCGCTCCTTGGCGGTAACGCCGGGCAGGGTCGAGTCGTGGAAGACCCGGCCGGGCAGGCGCTCCATGACGTAGAAGGGCGTCCCCGTCACAGTCCTGTCCGCGCAGAACAACAGGGTGCGTGGCACCGGCACGTCAGTCTCGGCCAGCGCGGTCATGACGCGGTATTCGCGGTCGACGGCGTGCGCCGAGGGCAGGAGCTCCCCCGGCGGCTGCTTGCGCAGCACCAGCTCCCGGTTGTCGAATGTAAGGAAAAACGTGGGATTGGACTGACCGCCGCTGATGAGTTCGACCCGCATGGTGCCGCGCAGCGCCGGCAGCGCGACCCGAAGATAGGCTTCGAGTGGGGCCGGGTCGAAGTGGAGCGGCGCGTCGACCGCTGTGCTGGTCCCGGGATCGCCCATCGCTAGCCCGCCGCCGCGACGTCGGCGCCCGTCTCTTCGCGTATGATCGCGCCGCGCTCGATGACATATTGCCGGTCGAGGAAGGCCGTCGAATGGGTAAGCTCGGACTGGGCGATCAGGACGGATCGCCGCTCCTGGCGCAACGCCGCGATCACTTCCGACAGTCGCAGCGCGAGCGCCGGCGCCACCCCTTCGAAGGGCTCGTCGAGCAGCAGCAGCTTGGTGCCCGCCATCAACGCCCGTCCCAGCGCCACCATCTTTTGCTGGCCGCCCGAAAGCAGCATGGCCTTGCGATCGCGCATCGCCGCGAGTTCGGGCATCAACTCGTGAATGAAGGCGAGCGTCGCGGTGCGGTCGATTCCGGGATTGACCCAGGCGGGCAGCTCCATGTTTTCGTCGACCGTGAGCTGGGGCACCAAGCGGCGGTCTTCGGGCATGTAGCCAAGACCGAGCGTATTGCGGCGGTGGGCGGAGAGGCCGGTGACATCCTCGCCCTCAATCAGCACCCGTCCCGCCCTGAGCTTAGCCAAGCCCATGATCGTGCGCATGGTGGTCGTCTTGCCGGCCCCGTTGCGGCCGACCAGGCCGACCAGTTCGCCCTCCGCGGCGGACAAGGACAGGCCGCGCAGGATGGGCGCCGACTGGATCGTGACCTCGACCTGCTCGAGCGCCAGCACGGTCAGAGCTCTCCGGTCACGTAGCGCTGCACGTCCGGGTCGGCGAGCACCTCGTCCGGGGCGTCGTCAGCGATGATACGGCCGTCATAAAAGGCGAGCACGCGCTGCGAATAGCGCGTCACGATGTCCATGTCGTGCTCGACGAACAGGATGGTCACCTCCTCCGCCGAAAGCGCCTCCATTACCAGATCCATGATCGGGTATTTCTCTTCTGCTGCAACGCCGCTGGTCGGTTCGTCCAGCAGCATAACGCGCGGATGCCCGGACATCGCCATGGCGATGTCGAGCAACTTGCGCACGCCTGCCGGCAGCTCGCCCATCAGCCGGTCACGGTAGTCGGCGATGCGGAACCGCTCGAGAATGTCTATCGCCCGGTCGACCTCGGTGGCGTGCGAGGCCGGCCGCCAAAAGGACGGCGGGTGTTCCCCGTTGATCGTCAACGAGATCAGCATGTTCTCGAGCACGCTGAGCCCGGCACAAAGCTGCGGTATTTGAAACGAGCGGCGAATTCCGAGACGGGTGATCTGGCGCGGCGACAACCGGGTGATGTCGCGCCCCTCGAAGGCGATGCGGCCGTGATCGGGCTTCACATAGCCGGTGACCATATTGACGAAGGTGGTCTTGCCGGCGCCGTTCGATCCGATGAGGCTCCAGATCGCACCCTTGGGGACGCCCATGGTGATGCCCTCCGCCGCCGAAATCGCGCCGAACCGCTTGTGCAAGGCCTCCGCCTCGAGCGCCAGTTCGCTCATGCCTGCTCCTTTGCCTTGCGCCGGCGCAACGTCAGGGACCCGAGACCCCGCGGCAACAGCACGATGACCAGCAGCAAGAAGATGCCGAGCGCAAGTTGCCAGGTATTCGGAAAGTACAGGTTGGAGAACGAGCGCACGACCTCGAGCAGGATCGAACCGACGAACACGGCGGGAATCGAGAGATAGCCGCTCAGGATGGCGACGAACACGAACTCGCCCGACGTCGTCCAGAACGAGAACTCCGGATCGACATGGCCGATGGCCAGGCCCGAGATGACGCCGCCGAGCCCGCCCAGGACGGCCGCTATGACATAGTTGATGGCCATCGCCGTGCGCACCGAGGCGCCCAAGTATTCGATGCGCAGCTCGTTGTCTCGGATGGCGAGCGCGATCAGCCCCCGCTGCGAATTGAACAGGCCGCGCATGAGACCGCCAACCAGGACAACGATGGCGCTGGTGTAGAGATAGAGCGCGAGTCCCAGCGGACGCCCTTCGGGGGCGTAGCCCAGGAAGGTCGGCGCCGCGACGTTGAGCCCGTCGGTGCCGCCCAGCGTGGTCATCTTCGAGAGCGCGCCATAGAGGATCATGGAGAGCGAGAGCGACAGCATGGCGAAGAAGATACCGCGGTAGTTCGCCAACAGCGGCCCAAAGATCGTGCCGATCGCGCCGGCCGCCAACACGCCCAGCAGGCTGAGCAGAAAGATGTCGGTGATGCCCGTCCAGTTGGCCATGAGACCCGAGACGTAGGCGCCGATGCAGAAATACAGCCCCTGCCCGAAGGACACCAACCCGCCCCGCATCAGGCCGACGATGCCGAGCGCCACGAGCCCCTTGGCGAAGGCCATGGTGACCAGGAACATCGCCCAATCGGGCAGCACGAACCCGGCCAAGACGAGCGCCGCGAAGGCGAGGGCGCTGGCCGCCGGCACCGAGCGAAGCAGGGTCATATCTTCCTCGCCTGGGTCTTCTGGAACAATCCCTCGGGCCGGAACACCAGCACGGCGGCCATCACGAGATAGATGATGAACAGCTCCGCCTCCGGCAGCAGGTGGACCGAGGCCGCGCGCGCGACGCCGACGACGACCGCGCCGATCGCCGCGCCCTCGATGCTGCCGAGGCCGCCGATGATGACCACGGCGAAGGCGAGTATGATGACGTTGACGCTGATGCCCGGCGAGACCGAGATCATCGGCGCCGTCAGGGCGCCGCCCAGGGCAGCGAGAAAGACGCCCGCGGCGAAGGCGGCCATGAAAACGCGGTCGACGTTCACGCCCATCGCCTGGCTCATCTCGCGATCGTGGATGACCGCCAGAACCACCTTGCCCTGGCGCGTGCGATTGATCACGAACCACACCAGAAGGCCGACGATGATCGCGACGGCGATGACGAGAAAATCGTAGGAGACATAGTACAAGGGCCCGACCTCGACGCTCCCCAACAGGTCATAGGGCTGGTAGACGAAATAAGGGTCGACGCCCCAGATGAGCTTCATGACGTCTTCCAGAATCAGAAAGACGCCATAGGTCACCAGCACCGCCAGGACCTCGTCTCGGCCATAGAAGTGCCGCAGCAGGCCGCGCTCGAGCAGCGGGCCGATGACGATTGCCACCAGAACCGCGGCGATGATCATGACCGCGTAACTGCCGATCGGAAACCCGTCGCCGCCGAAAGCGAAGTAAGCGCCCACTGCGCTCGCGGTCGTATAGGCGCCGACGGCATAAAGGCTGCCGTGGGCCAAGTTCAGGATATTGAGAACGCCGAAGACCAGCGTCAGCCCCACCGACACGATGAAGAGCCATGCGCCGTAGATGAGGCCGTCGACCAGGATGACTGCGAATAGCTCCATCGCGGTCTCGTCAGCTCGCGACCAGGGAATGGGCAGGCCACCCCCGCCGGCCTGTGGCGGAGGTGGTCACCCCTGAATGACGATCAAGCCGATGTGCGCGTCACTTGCACTTGGCGCCCGGGAAGCCTGCCTTGATCCAGTCGACCGCCTTGGTGCCGTCCGGCGGGTTCACGCATTCGGCCGCATAGTACTCGACGTCGATCAGGGTCATCTCGCCCTTGGCCGTATCCCATTTGGTCCGGCCGATCGCATTGGGCTGGATCGCCTGATGGCCGCCGCCCAGCGTCATCTGGATACGGCCGGAGGGCGCGTCCCATTCGAGGCCCTTCATCGCCGCGGCGAGTTCCTCGGCGTTGGGCTTCTTGCCGCCATTCGCGACCATGGCCTTCTCGACCGCGGTCTTGAGGCCCAGGAGCCCCTGTACCATGCGGAACGGGGCCTGGACCGGGAAGACCTTGTATTCCTTGGTATAGGCATCCCAGAACCACGTGGTCAGGGCATTGGGCCTGGCTTTGGCGGCAAGGCCGTTCACGCCCCGGGCGCCGAGAATGATGCCGTCCGGCATTTTGTTGCCGAGCTGCGGAATCACATGGTCGCCGGCCGAAAACGCCACCTGAGCGCGCTTGAACAAGCCGCGCGCGCCAGCCTGCAAGACGAAGGCCTGCAGATCGCCGCCCCACAGGCTGGAATGCACCAGGTCGGGCTTCTCGCGCATGAGCGCGGAAATCTCGGTTCCGTACTGCCCGGCGAAGATCTTCGGGAACAAGGCCGTCTTGACCTTGGCGCCCGGCTGGATGACGCTCATCGACGCCACGAAGTCGGCCCAGGAATCCTGGCCCCAGGCGTAGTCCTGATTGATGCCGGCGAAGTATTTGGCCTCGATGCCCTTGGATTTCATGTAGCGGGCCAGCGAGATGTTATCCATTGCCGCATGGGCCGCCGTCCGGAAGACATAGGTGTAGGAGGCTTCCTCGAAGACGCGTGGCGTGCCACAGTCGTACAAGATCAAGAACGCCTTGAGCTCGTCCGCCACCGGCGGAACGGCCAGGCAGTCGCCCGAGCTGACATATCCCAGCACCGCGTCCACCTTCTCGCGCTGGACCAGATTGCGGAACTCCTGGACCTGCTTGGTGGCGCCGCCGGCTTCGTCGACCAGCACATACTCGATGGTCATGCCGCCGAAGCCCTTCTTGTCGTAGGGCGCCGGCACCTCACCGCCCCGGTTGAGCGCCTCGATCAACAGTTTGCCGCCGTTCCAGGCCGGCACGCCGAAGCTCTCGGCCGCACCGCCCGACAGGAACGTGACGACGCCGATCTTGAAGCTCTCGGCCGCCTTGGCGGGGCCTGTGCCCAGCATGCCCGCGGTCATCGCGAGGGCCGCAACCGTCCCCAGAACGGGCCGTCCAAGCCTCCGGGTCAACGACTTCTTGTCCATTGCCTTTCCTCCTTCACTCGCTTTGGCGATCGTCGCGGGGAAACCCCGGCCACGGCGCTCACTGCTTCTCCGCGCCGGCCCGCATTTGATATGCGGTTCGCGACGATGAGACGCTGCATGACTTCGTCTTCGACCGTGGGGAAGTCCTCCCCCCTCGCAGTACCTTACTGTACGCAGTCAGGTTTCTCGCCTGAAATTGTTGAGATATCTGCTTTGCCGATTCGGCATAGTCGGACGCCCTGCGGCGGTAGTAGACGCGGCCGCAAGGGCTCCCGCACGTTGCCGCGCGACGTAGGGCTTCTATACTCAGCTTCAACATCGCGGGGAGGAAATGATGGCGCTGGACGCAGACGTTTTCGGGCAGCTTTTGGACACGGTCGGCCGTTTCGTGGACGAGCGGCTGAAGCCTGCCGAAGCCCAGGTCGACGCGGACGACGCCGTGCCCGAGGACATCGTCAAGGACATGAAGGAGCTGGGCCTGTTCGGCCTGACCATCCCGGAGGACTATGGCGGGCTCGGCTTGACCGTCAGCGAAGAAGCAGACGTCGCCATTGTGCTGGGCCGCACATCGCCCGCCTTCCGCTCCGTGTTCGGCACCAATGTGGGGATCGGCAGCCAGGGCATCGTCATCGACGGCACCGAAGAGCAGAAACGGCGCTATCTGCCCGGCATGGCGTCGGGCGACATCATCGGCTGCTTCTGCCTGACCGAGCCGGATTCGGGCTCGGACGCGGCGGCGCTCAGGACCACCGCGCTGCCCAGCGGCAACGGCTATGTGCTGAACGGCACCAAGCGCTACATCACCAACGCGCCGCGCGCCAACCTGTTCACGGTGATGGCGCGGACCGACCCGGACACGCCCGGCGCGGGCGGCATCTCGGCCTTCGTCGTCGACGCGGACTCGCCAGGCATCCGGCTGGGCAAGGCGGAGAAGAAGATGGGCCAGAAGGGCGCCCATGTCTGCGACGTGATCTTCGAGGACTGTCCGGTGCCGGGCGACGCGCTGATCGGCGGCGTCGAAGGCCAGGGCTTCAAGACCGCGATGAAGGTCTTGGACCGGGGCCGGCTGCACATCGCCGCGGTCTGCGTCGGCGTGGCCCGCCGGCTGATCGACGACGCGCTCGCCTACGCCATGGAGCGCAAGCAGTTCGGCCGCCCCATCGCGGACTTCCAGCTGATCCAGGCGATGCTGGCCGACAGCGAGACCGAGTGCGCCGCGGCCGAAGCGCTGGTCCGCGACGCCGCCCGGCGCAAGGACGCGGGCGAGCCGGTGGTCAAGCGCGCCGCCATGAGCAAGTACTTCGCCTCCGAGATGGTCGGCCGGGTGGCCGACCGGGCGGTGCAAATCCACGGCGGCGCGGGCTACATCGCAGAGTACAGCGTGGAACGGTTTTATCGCGACGTGCGTCTGTTCCGGATCTATGAGGGCACCTCGCAGATCCAGCAGCTGATCATCGCGCGGGAGATGCTCAAGGAGGCGCAAGCGTGACACCCGGCCGGGAGCCGACTCCCGCAGCGACGTGCGATCCGGCGGAACCGCTGCCCCGCGACCGCTTCCGCTGGATCACCGAGCCCCTGGATCATTGGGCCGCGGAAACGCCGGACGGGATCGCGGCCGCGGATCCGCTGGGCACGCGCAGCTTTGCCCAGCTCAGGGCGGAGGTGGATCGGGTCGCGGATTTGCTGGCGCGCCACGGGGTGCGGCCCGGCGACCGGGTGATGATCCTGTTGGAGAACAGCCTGGCCGCCGCAATCAGCCTGTTCGCCACCGTTCGGCTCAAGGCCTGGGCGGTGCCCCTGAACGCCCGCCTCTCGGCCCGGGAGGTGGACACCATCCGCGACCACTGCAAGCCCGGGGCGCTGGTCTACTGCGCGGGCGTCTCGCCGGATGCCGAGGCCCATGCGGCACGGCACGGTGCAACGCCGGAGCCGGCGCTTGAGCCGCTGGGCGCACTCATGGCCTCAGGCGGCGGCGGCGACCCGGAGCCGGTCTCGGACGATCCCGCCGACCAGGTGGGGGCGCTGATCTATACCTCGGGTACGACCGGCGCGCCCAAGGGCGTGATGCTGACCCACGACAACCTGATGTTCCTCGCGAGCCGCAGCTCCGAGACCCGCGGCATCACCCGGGCGGACCGGGTCTATGCGGTGCTGCCCATGAGCCATGTGTTCGGTTTGAGCTCGGTGATGCTCGGCAGCCTCTATCAGGGCGCCCGCCTCGACCTGGTGCCCCGCTTCGTGCCCGAGGAGGTCGCCCGGGCGCTGGCCGAGGACGGGATCACCATCTTCCAGGGCGTGCCGCAGATCTACGCCCGGCTGATGGCCTTCGTGGACGCCACGGGCGCGACGCTGCCGGCGCCGGCGCTGCGCTACATCTCCGCCGGCGGCGCACCCCTGGACGTGGATCTCAAGCGGCGGGTCGAGGCCATGTGGCACCGGCCGCTGCACAACGGCTACGGCCAGACCGAGACCTCGCCGACCATCTCCACCACCGAAATCGACCGGCCCTCCGGCGACGACAGCTGCGGCCCACCGCTCCCGGACGTCGAGGTGCGCATCGCCGGGCCGAAGGGCGCGGCCCTGCCGCAGGGCGAGGTCGGCGAGATCTGGGCTCGCGGCCGGCTGGTGATGAGAGGCTACTACCGCGACCCCAAGCAGACCGCCGAGGTGCTCACGCCGGAGGGCTGGCTCAAGACCGGCGATCTGGGCCGGCTCTCGCCCGAGGGCGAGCTCTACGTCGTCGGGCGCTTGAAAGAGCTGATCATCCGCTCGGGCTTCAACGTCTATCCGCCCGAGGTGGAAGCGGTCCTGGCGAGCCACCCGGACGTGGCGCTCGCCGCGGTCGTGGGACGTCCAGTCGAGGGCAACGAGGAGGTCGTCGCCTTCGTCCAGCCCGTGCCCGGCCGCGAGATCGACGGGGACGCGCTGCGCGCCTATGTCGAGGCCGAACTCGCGCCCTACAAGCGCCCGTCCGAGTACATCGTGAAGGCCGAGCTGCCCGCGACCTCGACCGGCAAGCTGCTCAAGGCCAAGCTCAAGGAGATGGTTTAGGCGGCCTCGGCTGCCTGCCGCCGGGACCGGGCGAACAGCAGAACCGGCGCGGCGAACACGAGCCCTAAGCCCGCCATGGCAAAATGGCCGAGCCCGGCGACGACCCCGCCGGGCACCGCGAAGCAGAGCCCGGCCAACACGATGACCGCGCGCAGGACGATCCCGACCGCCCCGGCGCCGAGCGGGCCGAAGCCCGCCACATGGCCCTGGAAGCCGCTGCCGATGAGCCAGACGCCGATGATCGCCGTGCCGAAGGTCAGCACCACGTCGAGGGTCGCGCCCTCACCGATCAGCGCCGGGTTCAGGACGAAAAAGAAGGGCACCAGATAGATGATACTGCCCAGCCGCATGGCCTCGAGGCCCACCGGGATCGCCCGGGCGCCCGCGAGCGTGGCGGCGGCGAAGGCGCCCAGCGCCACCGGCGGCGTGATGTAGGAGACCATGCCCCAATAGAGGATGAACAGGTGCACGGCGAGCTCGTTGAGCCCGGCTTGGGTCAGTGCCGGCGCCAGCACCACCGCCAGGAAGATGTAGCAGGCGGTCACGGTCATGCCCATGCCGAAGATGAAGGCGGTGAGCGCGCCCATGAGCAGCAGCATGAACACCGAGCCGCCGGCCAGGAAGATGAGGTCGTTGACCAGCGTGCCGGCGAGCCCCGTGGCCGAGAACGCACCGACGATCAGGCCTATGCCGAGCAGCACGGCCACCAGCTCGGCGAGCGACCGGCCGATCGCGAAGATCAGGCCGGCAAAGCCCGCCAGCGTGAGCCGGTGCCGGGGCGAAAGCTGGTTGATCAGCAGCAACAGCCCGGTGGCGTAGAAGGGCGCCCAGGTCTCGCGCCGCAGCACCAGCATCAAGACGATCAAGAGGCCGAAGACGAAGAGATAGAACCAGCCGTCCTTGAGCGTCTCGCGGATCGAGGGGAGCTGCTGGCGCGTCATGCCTTTCAGGCCGTTCCGCGCGGCGTAGGCGTCGATCTGCACGAACAGGCCGAAATAGTAGAGGATCGAGGGCACCGCCGCGGCGATCGCGATCTCCACATAGGGGCGGCCCAGAAAGGACGCCATGACGAAGGCGGTGGTGCCCATGATCGGCGGCATCAGGACGCCGCCGGTCGACGCGCAGGCCTCGGTCCCGGCGGCGTAGCGGCCCGGGAAGCCGGTGCGCTTCATGGCCGGAATCGAGACGGCCCCGGTGGTCAGCACATTCGAGATCACGCTGCCGGACATGGAGCCCATGAAACCGCTGGCGAAGATCGCGACCTTGGCCGCACCGCCGCGGAAGCGGCCGACCAGCGCCAACGCCAGATCGTTGAAGAAGGCGCCGCCGCCGGTGTGCTGCAAGGCCGCGCCGAAGAGGATGAACCCGATCACCAGATTGCCGAAGGCGCGCATCGGGATGCCGAACGAGCTCTCGGAGGAGATGATGTGGTAGGGGATGGTGTCCCAGAAGGGCTGCGCGAAGCCCGAAATCGGCCCCGGCATCTGGTCGGCGAAGGTCGGATAGAGCGAGAAGAACACCACCACCAGGAAGATCAGCAGCCCTCCCGCCCGCCGGGTTCCTTCCAGGATCAAGAGCCAGAAGATCAGCGAGAGCCAGCGGGCGTCCTCGGGCGGGGCGTATTCCCAGCCCTCTTCCAGGCTGACATCCGCGGTCCAGGCGAAGTACAGGCTGACGGCCATGGAGGCGACCGCCAGCACCAGGTCGTACCAGGGTGTCCGACCCGCGTCGCGAGCCCGCGCCGGGAACACAAGGTAGGTCAGGCAAAGGAATATGCCGGCGAGCAGGAACAGATAGCGGGCCTCGATCACGACGAGACCGAAGAGCTGTAGATTGAAGAGCTGGTTGATCGACAGGACGGTGGCGGCGAGGGTCAGCACGATGAATACCGTGCGCAACGGGCCCGGCAACAGGCGTGTGCGCGCAGTCTCGGCCACGGTCTGCGTGTCTTGCGGCACCTGACCCTCAATCGCCGGGACGAAAGACTGCGGCGGCCGAAGCCGCCGCATGAGTGTACGATCAGAATACCGGGGTGAAGCCCGCGGCGATGAGCGCCGCCCGGCGCGCCTCGCCCCATTTGTCGAGCCAGCGGTCGTCTGATTCCCCCCTGGGCACGAACACCTTCCAGGCCTCGCTCAGCACGTCCTGGCGGCGCAACAGTTCGTCATTGTGGGTCTGCATCTCCCCGGTCCAGACGCCGATCTCCTTGTAGTAGCGGATCGCGCCTGGGTGGAACGGCACCACCCATTTGAAGTTCTGCCGCTTCAACGACCAGCCGCCGATGCCTGGCGCCTTGCCGTCGTAGTGGGGGAACAGCTCGTACATCGCCTTGGTCATGTTGTAGACCAGATCCTCCTTCTGATCCTCGTAGGCGATCAGGATGGGATAGGGGTAGGCGCCGCCCGACGACGGCTTGTCCTTGGAGATCCCAGCGCCCACGGTGGCGTCGTTGGGCTGGAAGAACGGAGCGACTTTCTTGAGCCGGTCCCAGCCCGCGGTGTCGGAGACCGGCAGCGGCGGCCAGACGATGCCGCGGGGCGAAGCCTGGAGTTCATAGGCCTTGCCCGAATTGGTCGACGCGAAGGCCGCATCCACCTGGCCGTTGACCATGCCCTTCCAGGACGCGCTGAAGCCGCCGAACTCGACCTTCTCGACGTCGTCCCAAGTGAGGCCGCCGAAGGCGAGATAGGCGGTGGTGTTGACGTTGAGCGCCGGGGCACCCTTGACCCAGGCGACGCGCTTGCCCTTGAGATCCTTGTACTCCTTGACGCCGATGTCGCCGGCCACGGCGACGGCGAGATTGATGCTGCCGTTGTTCGCCATCAGCATGCGCACCCGCTGCGGGCCCCATTTCTTCTTGCCGAACTCGAAGGCGCCCTCCTGGGCCATGAAGCTCGCGCCGACGCCGGTGGCCGAGAACTGCACCTTGCGCTGGCGCAGCGGCTCGGTCCGGGAGACATCGTTCTTGCCCGGCAGCACGCGCAGATCGACGCCGAGCTTGTTCTTCAAGGCGCTGCCGATGGCGACCGACTGGTTGTAGCCGGCCGAGCCGGTGCCGTAGGCGGTCCAGGCGAGCTGGCGCGGCAGCTTGATGTCGGCGGCAAGCGCCGTCGATGCCGCCAGCGCGGCCGCAAGCGCGACGGCAGACGCAAGCATGGTCGTGCGTGTCCCCATGACAACTCCTCCCATTTGGATGTTCTTGTCTGGTCGACGCGATCTTGGTCCGTGCGTCGATTACACGCGAGGCTAGTGGGTTCTCGTGCGGCCAGCAAGAGCGGCGTGCGACCGGCCCGCTCGGCCGGCGCTGTCGGGCGGCGGAGCGTCGGCCTGCGACAGCAGCCAGCGCATCAGCAGATCGGCCTCAGGGTGTAGGACTTTGGCAACGTCGCGCGTCAGGTAATAGGCGAAGTGCGGCGTAACCTTGATGTCGAACAGCCGCACGAGCGCGCCCGAGTCGAGCTCCCGGTCGAGCAGCGGGTCGCGCGCGAGCACCACGCCGTAGCCGTCGAGCGCGAACTGGATCGCCAGACCGTACTCGTCGACGACGATGCCGCCTGTGAGGGCTGTCAGTTCGAGCCCCGCCGCAACAAACCAGTCGATCCACCACTGTCGCGTGACGTTGTGGATGAGAGGGCAGTCGAGCAGGTCCCCCGGGCGCTCGATCGGGCCGTGGGTCTCCAGGAACGCGGGACTGCACACCGGGTAGGCGTTCGCCGACAGCAGCAGGTCGGCCGTTGTGTTGGGCCAGGCGCCCGTGCCATAGCGAATCGCGAAGTCGACCCCGGGATCGGCCAGATCGTCGAGATCGGTCCCGGTGCGCAGGTTGACCACGATGTCCGGGCGTTGGCCGTGGAACGCGGCGAGCTTCGGCAACAGCCAGCGGCTCGCAAAGGTCGGCAGGGTCGTCACCGTCACAGGGCGCTGGCGGCGATCGTTGCGCAGATCCGCGAGCGTGATGCGAATGCGATCGAAGCCGGCGGAAACGCCGTGGAAGAGCCGCACTCCTTGCTCGGTCAACTCAACGCCCCGCGACCGGCGCCGGAACAGCTGCACCTCGAGAAACCGCTCCAATGCCACGACCTGGCGACTGACCGCGCCATGGGTGACGTTCAGCTCGATGGCGGCCCGGGACATGCTGCCGTGGCGCGCCGTGGCTTCGAACGCGCGCAGCATGGTCAGAGGCGGGAGCCGAAGATCCTTTTGGCCGGCTGACTTGCCGTTGTGAATTTTACTCACATCATATGCACAAGATTCTTCAGATGAGAGATTTAATCACACATGCTATAGATTCTCTGCAAGATATCAAGCATTCGCGAGGCACCTCATGGCCGAGCGTTACCATCCCGAGACCGCCGCCGTTCACGCCGGTCGGGTGATCGACCCCGGCACCGGCGCGGTCGCGCCCCCGATTCACCTGAGCACGACCTTCGAGCGCGATCCGGACGGGAGCTATCCCCGCGGCTACAGCTACTCGACCTTCGACAATCCGAACCGGGCCTGGCTCGAGGACGCGATCACCCAGCTCGAAGGCGGTGCGGCCGCGATTGCCACCTCGTCCGGCATGGCGGCAATCGCCGCCGTCTTGAGCGCGCTCAAGCCCGGGGAGCGGGTGATCGTCTCCTACGACCTGTTTCAGGGGACGGCGCGGCTGCTCAACGACCAGCTTCGGCAATGGGGCATCGCCGTCGATGTGGTCGACGTCACCAGGCTGGACGAGGTCGCGGCCGCGATCAGCCCGCAAACCCGTATGATCTGGATCGACACCCCCTCGAACCCGCTGATACGCGTGACCGATATCGCCGGGGTGGTCGCGCTCGCGCGGCCCAAGGGCGTCCGCGTTGCGGTCGATTCGACCTTTGCGACCTTCGTGCTACAGCGCCCGCTCGACCACGGCGCCGACGTGGCCGTCTACGCCGCGACCAAATACATCGCCGGGCACTCCGACGTGGTGAACGGTCTGGCGGTGTTCCGCGAAAAGGGCGCGCTTTATGAGCGCGCCCGCGCCTTCCAGATCAACGTCGGGCTCACGCCGTCGCCCTTCGACTGCTGGATGGTGCACCGCGGCCTGCGCACGCTGCCCCACCGCATGCGGGCGCATTCGCGCAACGCCCAGGCCGTATCGGAATTCCTGGAAGGCCACCCCCGGGTGGCGCGCGTCTACTATCCGGGCCTTGGCTCCAACGATGGATGGGAGATCGCCCGGCGCCAGATGCCCGAGGGATGCGGCGGCATGCTGTCGGCCTCGGTCAAGGGCGGACGGTCGGCGGCCATGGGCACGGTCGCGCGCGTCAAGCTGTTTACGCGGGCGGCCTCGCTCGGCGGCGTGGAGAGCCTGATCGAGCACCGGGCGTCTTCGCCGATCCAGACGCGCGGGCAGGGAACCGGCTTCACGTTGCCCGACGATCTCTTGCGGCTTTCGGTCGGCATCGAACACGCCGACGACCTGATCGCCGACCTCGACCAAGCGCTCGACGGCAATTGGGCGCCGTAGCGCTGTAGCGCGCGTTCACGCGCCAGCTTGGGGAGTCCGTGGTTCGAGTCAACGGCACCCCCCTCGGTTATCCCGATCGAGGTCGCGCTGTCACCCGGCGTCCGCTGCACGAGGTGAGTGATCTGGCCTGCGGAGCCAACCGTAGATTCTGCTGTAAAGATTGTGCGGAGGAGCGATCATGATCAACCCTTTCTACGGCCTCGTCATGGATCCCGAGCGGAACCCGCTTCGCGCCCTCCCGAAGGAAGTGCGTTTTCAGTACATGCTCATCCTCTCCTATCTTTGGTCGACCGCATTCACCCTCTGGATTGGCTCCTTCGCCGTCTTTGGCCCAACAGTGGCTGGCCACGCGGTCATCCTGATCGCGATTTTCTTCACGGGCGATATCTTCCGACGCGCCAGGATTCGCGCCCTCAGCCACCGCGACCAAATGCGAGACCCGCGCGACGGAACCGTGCTCTACGACGACCTGTGGGGTGCGCCGTAGGGCGGCCCGGCACGCGACGCCATCAAGCGAACTCGGGGACGGATGGGAACCTGGCCTCCAACCCGCCAGGAAGCGCTCCGCCGGCTGGACAGATTTCTGCCACGCGCCGGCAGAGCCTATGCCAAGCTCCGCAACTATGATCTTGGTCCGAGACAACATGAGCACGTCTCAAACCTGTCCCCTTGGATCAGGCACCGCTTGATCCTGGAGGAAGAGGTCGTTTCGGCCGTCCTTCGCCGGCACAGCTTGTCTTCGGCGGACAAGTTCATCCAAGAGGTCTTTTGGCGAACCTATTGGAAGGGCTGGTTGGAGCTTCGTCCCACTGTGTGGCGGGACTACCGAGAACGCGTCGGGCAGCTCATCGACGAGTTGGATCGCGATGCCGGCCTGCGCGACCATTGGCAGGCGGCCACAGCCGGCGAGACCGGGATTGAGTGCTTCGATGCCTGGGCGCATGAGCTCATCGAAACCGGCTATCTCCACAATCACGCGCGGATGTGGTTCGCCAGCATCTGGATCTTCACCCTAAAGCTTCCTTGGGAGCTCGGCGCCGACTACTTCCTGCGCCATCTTCTCGACGGCGACCCGGCCTCGAACACCTTGTCCTGGCGCTGGGTGGCCGGCCTGCAGACCAGGGGCAAGACCTATCTCGCCGGGCCCGGAAACATCGCCAAGTACACCGAGGGGCGGTTCGCGCCAAGTGGTCGCCTCTCGGCCGCCGCCCGGCCCGTCGATGGACCTCCCCCACCCAAAGCGATCGCGCCACCGGAGCCAACCTCCTGGAACCCGGAGCTCCCGACCGGCCTGCTGCTCACCGAAGAGGACCTCCATCCGGATTTCCTGCTCGCGTCAGGCGGTCGAATTCGATCCGTCACCGTATTCAGGGCGACGGAGCGGCGTTCGCCTTTGCGCGTCTCCCCGCCGGTGCGGGCCTTCGTGGACGGAGCGTTCAGCGATGCGCACGCGCGGGTTCAAGACCGCTTCCAACGCCCAATAGCGCCCGCTGACGGCGCCGACCCGATCGAATCGGTCGTCGACTGGGCGAGAGCGGCAGGCGTTCGCCAGGTCGTCACCGCCTATGTCCCCGTCGGACCGACGGCCGACGCCATGCAGGCTCTCACACAGGAATTGGCCGTGCATGAGATCGCGCTGGTTCCCGCTCTTCGCAGCTGGGACCAGCTCTCCTGGCCGCATGCGACCCGCGGGTTCTTTCAGTTCCGACAGAAGATCCCGGCGATCCTAAGCGCAATGGCAGGCGCTGCCGCATCAGCCGCGTAACGCGTCTCGCGGTGCTGCCGACAGTCCGGCGGACTAGGCGTGCCCCGCCTGCGGGACCGTTCGCGTCGCGTCGGCCACCGCCTCCAGCGCCGATCTCAAGAGGTCGATCGAGAGCGTCTCCGTGAGCGAGCCCGCGCCGTGTATCATCCCGGCGCGAATGGCCAGGGTCATGGCGACCGCCTGGAGCACATCGCCGTTGCTCGTCTCCCCGGCAAGCCCGATGTCCTTGTCGATCGCATCCAGGAGAAGGGTCACGAGCTGACCGACCCGGACGGCATCACCGGTCTCCGGATGCAGCGGAAATTCGACGTCCAGAATGTCGCCGGTCGCCGTCTTTGCGCGGAATGGGAGCTTCGTCACGTCCGGCTCCTGTTCAGCTCTATGTCATGCCTATCAGCACCAGCACCACCAGGGCGCCGAGCAACTGGGCTCCGTTGATCCAGACCGACGCCCGGTGCAGGCGCGTGAAGGCCCTCTCGGCCGAAGCATCACCATCCAACACCCGGTCCCGGTGCCGGTTGATCCGCGGCATCAGGATCTGGCGGGACACAAAGGCGCCGAGCGCGATGAGGCCCATGATCGCCGCCTCGAGCGGCCGGCCCAGCGCTAGGAAGGCCGCGGCGGCTAAGGAGAGTCCGGCGATGACCAGGTAGTACCAGGGGAAGATGCTGCGCACGAAGCGGCCGGCCGTCGCCGCCTCCAACTTGATGAAGATGAGCGGCGCCATGACAGCCGAGAAGAACGCCATCGACCCAAACAGGGTCGAGACGGCAACCAGCCCCAGGACGTCAAGTATCGTCGACATTGCGTTCAATGTACGATGACCACTGGGCACCAGATCTCCGTCTCGCGGGGCGTGCCCTCTCGGGAGCGGAAACGGAGAGAGCGGAGTGAGGCCGGTATGAGGCACGAACCGACCCCTCGTTTGGTGCCGCCCGATCTCTTGAGGCGAGCGGTCGCCAAGTCCTGCCTGAGCCTGTTCCTGCTCAGCCCGATCGGCTTGCGCGCCAGCCGGGTCCTGGCCCAAGCTGGCGGCATGTTGATCGACGATTTCGCCGGTGCGGATCTGTTGTCGAGGCTGGGAACGCGGTGGCGTGGGGTCAGCGACCGCGTCATGGGGGGCATCTCTGAAGGCGCCCTCGGGCGTGATGTCATCGATGGCCGTCCCTGCCTGCGCCTGACCGGCGATGTCCGCCTCGAGAACAATGGCGGGTTCATCCAAGCAGCCCTCGATCTGGCGCCGTCAGGGACGACCCTGGACGCCTCCGACTACAGCGGGTTGCGCCTCGTCGTGCGCGGAAACGGCGAGCGATACTCGGTCCACCTCCGCACGCCGGATGCGATCCGCCCCTGGCAGTCCTACCGGGCTCACTTCGTCGCCGGCGCAAACTGGCAGACCATCGAACTTCCCTTCGAGACCTTCGAGCCCTACCGGCTTGAGGCGCAACTGGATGTCACGCGGCTTCGGCGGATTGGTCTGGTCGCCATCGGACGCGCCTTTCGCGCCGATCTCGCAGTTGCCGAGCTTCGCTTCTATCGCTCACGCTAGGTCAATCTTGCGGTTGGCGCGAGGCGCGAACGTGCACGCTCCCAGAGCCGCGGCCTAGTCCGTCTCGATCGAGCCCTTGACCGAGAGCTCGCCGATCTCGGAGCGGTGGACGATGACGATCTCGCCGGAGTCCGGGAAGACGCCGGTCAAGGCGGTGATGTTGACCTGATGGGTGACCAGCACGACGGGTCCGCCGAGGTCCTGCTCGGCCAGCCACTGCTTGAGCGCCCGCGTCTGGGGATCCCGGCGCTCGGGGCTCTGGAAGAAGGAGTTGATGGTCGGCAGGTCCTCGACCGGGCCGAGGTCCAGGAGTGTCGCGGTCTCGCGGCACCGGCACCATTGGCTCGACAGCACGCGCGCCGCGGCAATGCCGTTTGCGCGAAAGCGCGCGCCGATGCGCGCGGCCTGCGCCCGTCCCGTATCGGAGAGGTTCCTTTGCGTGCCGCAGTCGGCGAGATCGAACCCCGACGGGTCGCCGGTACCCGGCGCAAGTGCATGTCGCATCAGCGCCACGTACCCCCCGGAGCGGAGCGCGGTCCAAAGCGCCGTGTCGTCCGCGATCGCAGGGACCGGCGCGCCGCATACCAGAAGTGCAACCGCCAACCAGGCGTGCCTGGCCAGGTGCAGGTAGCGACGGCTCAGCATCACTGCGCGCTCCTTGGCTGCAGCCACTACCAACCCCGCGTCCCCGCGGCACCCTTGAAGGGTCCCACGATGCGCGATGTGATCCACCCGCCATAGAAGTCGCCGGCCTGCGCCTCGACCCGCTCGTCCCCGACCCAGCAGTCGTCGACGCGGGAGGCATAGAAGGCCAGGAAATCCTTGATCGGGCGAAATCCGTCGGTGGGATCCGGGTAGCTCCAGGCAGCGTTCTCGGACCGCCGGCCACCGACATCGATGGTCCAGTACCGGGCCACGCCCTTGAACTCGCAGAAGCTGCGCCCCGGCGCCGCAACCAAGAGATCAAGGCGGACGTCGGCCCGGGGAAGGTAGTAGACGGGAGGGTGGCTGGTCTCCAGCACCCGGTAGCCACCGCCGGTCTCGGCGATGGTTTCGCCGGCGAACACCACCTTGAGCCTCTCGCTCACCTGTTCCAGGCGCGGCGGCCGTGGATAGTCCCAGACCGATTCCTGGCCGGGTCCGGGCTCGATACGCTTCGGTCTAAAGAACACGGTCATCGCCCTTTCTCCTGTGCGCCCGCCGGCAGCGGTCCGAGCAGTGTTTCACTTCTTGCCAGCAATCCGCCCATCTACGGCGCCAGGCAAAGGGCCGACCGCAGGTCTTGCAGATTTTCGTCGGAAGGTGCCCTTTTCGTCTCATGGCGGCGGATCACAGATCGAGGGACGGCTGAACGCCGTCGCCAACGCGCTTGCGGGCCCGGGAACGTCCGCCGCGCTGTGGCAGTCCACTCTTGCGGCTACCGTGACGGGACTGGATCGCCGCGGCCTCCTGGCGGAATGCCGCCGTGCGCCGGATCGCGTAGATCCGTTCGCGGGCGCTCCGGGACGCCGACATGTGGTCGACGATCCTTTCCGGGTAGTCGACGCCGAGCCGGCAGCGCGCGGCATCCTGCTCCATGGGCCCCAGGCGCCAGGGCTCGTGGATCAAGACTTGCGGCACGCCGCGAAGCTCAGGCACCCAGCGTTTGATGAAGCTGCCCTCCGGATCCTGGTCGTAGGATTGCTTGACGGGGTTGTAGATTCGAACGGTGTTGATGCCGGTCGTCCCGCTTTGCATCTGGACCTGGTTCCAGTGAATGCCGGGCTCGTAGTCGGTAAACAGCCGCGCCAGCTGCAAGCCGGTCTCCCGCCAGTGGAGCCAGAGATGGTAAGCGGCGAAGGCTGTGAGCATGGCCCGCATGCGGAAGTTGATCCAGCCCGTGGCCTGCAGTGACCGCATGCAGGCGTCGACAAAGGGAAAGCCCGTTCCACCCGTCGCCCAGGCCGCAAAGCGAGCCTCATCGAAGGTGCCTTCGCGCAGCCCGTTATAGCCGCTGTGGACGTTGCGGAATTCGTGCCCTGGCGCGTCCTCGAGCTTTTGGATGAAATGACAATGCCAGTGCAGCCGACCGATATAGGCATTGAGCGCCGCACCCCAGCCGCCCCTTTCCGCCCTGGGTAGCGCTCTGACCTCGTCCAGCCGACGCCAAGCCGCTTGCGCCGCTTCGCGCATCGAGAGCGAGCCGGCCGCCAGATGGACCGAGAGGCGCGAGCAGCTTTCGGCGGCGGTCAGGGGGCTGGACATCTCCTTGTGATAGGCCGCCCCGCGCTGCTCCAGGAAACTTGCCAACAGGGCGCGCGCCTGGGATCGCCCTCCGGGCTGCCGGCCGGGACACGGATCATCGGGAAGACGAAGCGCATCGGCATCGGGAATGGTACCGGGATCAACGCCGGCCACGCCTCGGATTTGGGCCGGCGCGGGCGTGATCGGACGCCGCATGAAGGCGTCCCATTTGCGCGCCCAGCCGTCGCGCGTCTTCAGGCCGCGAATGACCCCGTGCTGCGGCACCTCCGTCCATGGCACGCCACGCGCGCGGACCCAGCCCGCAACCGCCTTGTCTCTCTCGTAGGTCCAGGCGCTGCCGGTCTCCTGATGCGACCAGATCCCATCAATCCCGATCCTGTGATGGAGCTCTGCAAGAACATCGAGGACCGAGCCCGTGCGGACCACCAGCGGCATGCCGAGCGCGGCAAGCTCTTCGCGAAGTTCTTGCAGGCAGTCGTACAGGAAGGCCCATTGCCGCCCGGACCTGTCCGGCTGACGCCAGAGCTGCGGCTCGACGACATAGAGCGGTATGACCGAGCCGGCCGCGGCCGCCCGTGTCAGCGGCAGGTGATCGGCAATGCGCAGATCCCGCTTGAACCAGACAATTTGCGTCACGATCGGGACCTTTGCGACGCGGCGCTGATATGCTGCGGAGCGCCAGAGAGGGCGATGCGGATCGGTCCCCGAACGCGCGTGCGCTCCACCGGTCGGCCCCGCTGCAGAACCCGGACCTGGCCCGCGGCCTCCAGCCGCCACGCCGCCTCGCGCACCGCGTCCATGCGTCCGCGCCACTGACGCCCACCGAGCATCCGCGCGACCTCGGAGGGACAGATGGATTTGCCGACAGACCGTCGCCGCAGCAGATCCAGAATGCCGTGTTCGATAGCCCTGATATCCTGGCGCCGCCCGCGGGGAGCCATCACGCTCCCTTCGCGGCCAACAGCATGTAGTTGACGCCGGTATCGCCGGACAGGCGCCAGCGGTCGGCGATCGGGTTGAACGACACGCCGGTCACGTCCTTCGTCTCGAGGCCGTGCCGCCCGACCATGGCGCTGATCTCGTCTGGCCGCAGGAAACGACGCCAGTCGTGCGTACCCTTGGGCAGCCACCTGAGAACGTATTCCGCACCGACGATGGCCAGCAGGAACGCACGCAACGTTCGGCTGAGCGTGGCCACGATCATGATCCCGCCCGGCTTGACCAGCGCGCTGCACTCCTTCATCAGCTGCTCCGGATCGCTGACATGCTCGACCACCTCCGTGTTGAGCACGACATCGAACCGCTCGCCCTGCTCCAACACATGCGCCGCGAGACAGTGGCGGTAGTCGACGGTCAGCCCACTTTCGGCGGCGTGCCAGCGGGCGATCTCGACGTTGCGGGCGGTGGCATCGATCCCAATGACATGTGCGTCATGCGCGGCCAAAGGTTCACACAGCAGCCCCGCCCCACAGCCCACGTCCAGGATCGCGAGGCCCGCGAACGGGGCATCGGCTGAGACGTCTCGACCGAAATGATCGGCGATCCGGTCGACGATGTAGTCACGGCGGACCGGGTTGAACTTGTGCATGGCCCGGAACTTGCCGTCCGGTTTCCACCACTCTTCGGCCAGCGCAGTAAAGCGTTCGACCTCGGCGGGATCGACGGTCGCGGCGTCGGGCCATGGTTGGTCCAAATGATCCTTCACAAGCATGGGCGTCTTTCCCCCGTGCGCGGCTTCCGCGTGCCCGCGCTGAGCCGTTCCAGCCTAGCCGCCGGAAACCGACGCCTTGGCGAGCTGCGCTTCGATGGCGCGGGTCACCTTGGCCGATGTGGGCGCGGTCGGGGTGGAGAACCAGTCGACCAGCCGGCCGTCGGGGCCGATGAGATATTTGTGAAAGTTCCAGCGCGGCTTGGCGACGGGGCCGAGTTCGACAGCCGCCCAGTGATAGAACGGGTGGGCTTCCTTGCCCTTGACGTGCACCTTCGCGGTCATGGGGAAATCGACGTCGAAGTTGACCTCGCAGAACTGCTTGATCTCCGCTTCCGACCCCGGCTCCTGGCCGCCGAAATCGTTCGACGGCACGCCGAGCACGACCAGCCCGCGGTCCCGGTACCGCTCCCATACCGCCTGGAGATCGCTGTATTGCGGCGTGAAGCCGCAGCGCGAGGCGGTATTGACGACCAAGACCACCTTGCCTTCGAAGCTCGACAGGGGCAGCGATCCGCCCTCGATCGAGGTGAAGGCGAAGTCATGGGCGGATTTTGCGCTTTCGGCCGAGAGTGCTGGCGTTCCGACCAACAAAGCGAGGAGTGTCATGGCGAGTCTTGAAAGCATGGCTAAGGGATCCTCGGCACGTCCGGGATTATCGTTTGTACGTAGCCTGGCCAATATTCGATCAGCCGGCCAGTGTGATTCATCAAACGCCAGGTGATCGAGAAAGATGCCATTGGTCGCCCGAAGCGTTTCTCCGGCCAACCCCTCGGTTCCAGCCACCAAGGGGCGGACATGTTTCCGAACTCGTGACTTGCGGGCCGCGGCCATCGAGCCGGGCAGGAGCGTTCCCCGAAACGGTCAGCGAACTCGCCAGCGATGCCATGGAGCAAGACGGAT
>JAAUXY010053972.1_pt1 | contig 25618 bp, 24 predicted proteins | sample 7278121 | NCBI WGS metagenome assembly JAAUXY01 (sample SAMN14350117, study PRJNA611818) | marine sediment metagenome | isolation source: surface marine sediment (1.8m) | place: French Polynesia: Moorea | collected 2018-08 | reverse complement strand
CGGGTGGAGCGAGCACGGGCGAGGATGTCTGAGCGCTCCGACGAAGCGTTATGACGTCAGCCGCTGATGAACTCCGCGTACAGTTTCTCGCTGAAGACCAAGCGAGTCACGCAGCGCCGCGCGCAGCCCGCCCGCGCGACCGGCCTGCCTCTGGATGAGATCTAGTCTAGAGGCGGCCGGGGTTGTCGCAGTTGATGGAAAAGTAGTTGCACGCGATCGCGATGTTCGTGTCAATGGTCAACTGCGGTAGCTGGTTCATGCCCCGGTTAGCGCCTCCCATTCGCCAGTGAAAACCCACCAGGGTCGCGATTTCGGGGCGGCTCGCCATGAAGTCGGCGTAGTTGAGGGCGACCATCGCCAGATCTTCCTCGGCCCAGCCGAGTGCCTGGTGCGTCGGACTGAAATGGGCGTCGAAGATCAGATGCACCTTCTGGTGAGGCTTGAGCTTGGCCAGGAGGTCACCGTAGACGGTGAGTGGGTCTTCCGGAAACCGTGGATTGTAGAACCTGTCCGTGGCATTGCGCGGATCTAGCGGATGGTTCACGTTGTACAGGCTGTACGAGAAGATTCCGATGCCCTCGAAGATGTCGGGAAATGACGCCGGCGGCGTCATCGAGATGCGGATTCCGTTATTGTCGTGGGTAGCGCCATAGGCCAGGGTCAGAGGAATATCGGGAAAGTACTGCCGAACCGCCTCAGACGCCTCCACCACTTCACTCATGACCGCGCAGCGGTCGTTGACTTCCGACTGCATCAGGATCATAGCCACGTCTTCGGGGTTCAGCTGCGAGCCGTGGCGCTCCACGAACTCCCCGAGGCGCGGTCGCCAGTCGGCGCGTAGACGGTAAGTCTGTTGGTTGAAGCACGGCGAATCGGCGTCGGTCACGATTTCGAACAGGAAGTTCTCGAAAACAGCCACGGCGCGCACGCCGCGAGTGCGGTAGTACTGGAGGATCCTCCCGGTCTCGACGGTGCGCCAATAGTGGGGGTGGGTGGCATCATTCAGGTACATCAGGAAAGCCAGGTTGACCGGGATGCCTTTGCTCTCGACCTCCGCCAGCTGCGACGTATCGTTGATCCCCGAGTAGCCGAAGTGCTCACCCAGCTTTGGATCGTGCTGATTGATCACAAAGTCGGGGTCGAATCTCTGCCAGCTCGTTCCGTTGAGGTTGAAGTCGCGCGCCCAGAAGAAGACGTCGTGGATCGACTCATGCCCGCCGGAGCTCGGATTCAGCTCAAGGGTAAATTTCACCGTGCGCTGTGCGCCGTCGCCCGAGGCTGCGCAGTGGGCCAGGCTGATGGAGGCCGGGTTGAATCGGGTGGGATGCTTGGAGGCAAACCCGCCGCCGGTGCAGGGCAACTGATCTGCCGGCCAGAGGTATCCTAGGGACTCGTCCTGCCATGAAAGGTAGCCGCGGGGAAGAGCACCACGATCGTCATCGGGGTTGATCAAGGCTCGCACTTCTCGCACGCCGCTTCCCGCATCTGCGGCGCTGAGGGTGATTAGAAGCCTGTCGTTGCCTTCAGCGCTCGGGTCCAGGAACGAAATGATCTGCGAAATCCGAGTCGGCGGCTGTTGATCCGGGGCGACGGAGCACTTGCCGTCGCTCGTTGTCTGACAAGTCACCAGGGGCTTGAGAGGCAAGGGCTTGAGCGGTATCGGCGGTATCGCGGAAGCGGCAGGCGCGATCAGGCCAAGAGCCAGGAAGAAGAGCATCGCGGACGAGTGCTTCCGCGGCTTTCCGATCTGGAATAGAGATGAGATGGTGGGCATGATTTCCCTCCAGATTCAAAGAATGTTGAAGTTAGAGAATGCTGATGGTTATGAAATCTCCTTCTTGCTTCATCTATAAATGCGCGAGTTGTCCGGCAAATGGCTCACCGGCGCTGCAAATAGGCGAGCTGAGGCCCGGAGCTAGGAACCTGCCTTAGCGACGTAGCGCTCGAGGGCTTGCCGGGCGTCCTCGGTGACGTCGATGAACTGAATGCCCATGGCGCAGCGCTGGTCGTCGATTTCTTCGAGATAGACGACCTTTCCCTGAACGTCGACCAAGTCGTTGTCGAGCGCCAGCGACATCTCGACGATCGTGCGCAGCGGCAGGGAATGGTGGAGCTCCAGGCGAATACCGCCGGGGGAGATATCGAGGGTGCGGCCGGTCGCCAGGTCAGCCGGCGAGCCCTCTTCGTCGCGACGATCGACCTGGACCAGGCTGAGGTTCTTGACACGCGGATAGTGACGCACTTCGGATGATGGCTCTTGGGTCATAGGATTGTCTCTCCTCAGACAGTGACTTGACTTATGAGTCGAGCCTATCGCGGGCTGTTAAGATCCGCCAGTATTATGAAGATTGGAACCACCGGGCTCAAGAACCTGAGGATCGATTCCGTCATCGGCGTTTATGCCCATGAACGTACGGATCCCCAGCCCCTATTTCTCGACGTTGAGGTCGACTACGACTTCGCTCCTGCCGCCGAGAGCGATGCTCTGGAGGACGCGCTGGATTACGATTTGATCGCCTCCGGCCTGACCGGCGTCGCCCAAGAAGGCCGTTTCCTCCTGCTCGAGGCCTTCGCAGAGGCGAGCGCTGAGTTTCTCTTGCGGTCATTCCCGAGAGTCCAGGCGATTCGTCTCGAGATCCGCAAGCCGATGGCCGTCAAGGCCGCGGATGCGTCGTTCGTGCGCATCGAGCGGAGGCGTGAGTGAGCCTCTCAGCTGAGCAGCCGGTCGCGATGGTGACTGGCGGCGCGCTGCGTCTGGGTCGACACCTGTGCGAATACCTGGCCGGGCGAGGATTTCGGTTGGTGATCGGCTACCGGAACTCGAAAACCGACGCCGAGACCCTGCAGACGGCGATTCGCGAAGCCGGCGGCGAAGCTCGGCCGGCTCGTGTGGACGTCGGCTCGAAAGCCTCGGTGGCGGAGTTGTTCGAGTCGATCGATGCCCATGAAGGCCGGCTCGACCTATTGATCAACAACGTCGGTAACTACAATCCGCAGCCGGTTGAAGATCTGGTGCCGGAGCACTGGGACGCTACGCTCCAGGCCAATCTCTCGGGCGCCTTCTACTGCTGCTATCACGCGCTTCAGCGGCTGGGGAACGGCAGCCAGATCATCAACATCGGCAATGCCGGTGTCGAGCATATGCCTGCCGACGTGCTCGGCCTGGACTATCACGTCAGCAAGACCGGGCTCCTGGTGGTCACCCGCTCCTTGGCCCGCGTCTACGCTTCGCGCGGCATCCGCGTGAATATGGTTTCTCCTGGGATGCTGGTCAACTCGATCGATTTTCCGGACGACATCGAGGCTGAAGTCCCCATCGGGCGAGGCGGCGCCCTCGAAGACATCGCTCAGGCGGTCGGTTATCTGCTCGATGCGGACTATGTGACCGGCGTCAATATCGACGTCGCCGGCGGCTATCGGCTCTGAGGTGATGGGTATGGCGCCGGTGATCAGCATCATTATTCCCGTCTACCGTGCTGAAAGCACGATCGCAACGGCGATCGCGAGCCTGCTCGATCAGACCGAGCAACGCTGGGAGGCGATCCTCGCCGTGGATGACGGTGGCGACTATCTCGCGGTGCTGGCGGCGGCTGGCATTCGTGACTCGCGACTCAAACAGGCCATGACCGGCAATGTCGGCTCGGGTGACGGCGCCGCGCGCAATGCCGCTCTGCCCTTGATCGAAGGGGAACTGGTCGGCAATCTCGACGCCGACGATACCTATGAGCCGAACCGTTTGGCGGAGTTGATCCCGCTGGCGCGAGCCCACGGCGCGGCGGTGTGCAATACCGGCGTCTATCGGCCGGACGGCAGCCTGATGAAGGTTCCGTTTCCGGAGGCAGAGGCTCCGTTCGAGCTGACTCCGGCCCATATTCTCGAGCCGCGGGTGCCGTTTTGTCCGGTCTTCCAGCGGGCCTACCTCGGGTCTGGTTGGACGTCGGTCGCGTTTGCCGCCGACGTGCTGCTCAACCTCGAGCTGCTTTGCCGAGCCCCGAGCATGGTGGCGCATCCGAAGGCTCTCTATAAGTATGTCAAGCAACCCGGTTCGATCACTCAGTCCGACACCGCTTACAAGACCGCGGAGCGTGGTTACCTTCAGATCTTGTCCCTGCTGGAGTCAGGCGCGCTCGATCTGACGGATGCGGTGCGAGCAGCGGCCGTCGAGCAGTTCCGATTCGATCTCAAGCTCAACGGCGTTTTCCGGCGCTTCATGGAGGCGGGGCGCTGCCGCAACCTCGAGGAGTTCCTGGAGATGACCGACAACGGCCGAGCGCCCTGGTTTGCGGCCGAGCTGGGGCGGACATGACCGGCGGTGCCCTGGTAACCGGTGCCGGTAAGCGCATCGGTCGATCTTTGGCGATCTGGCTCGCCGGCAGTGGATATCGGGTCGCGGTCCATTACCGGAAGTCTGTTCGGGAGGCGGACGAAGTGATCGCGGCGATCCGCGAAGATGGCGGATTCGCCGAGAGCATCGCGGCCGATCTCGCCGATCCACACCAGGTCGAGAGTCTGATCGAGCGCGCGACAGCCGCGGTGGGTCCGCTCACCTGCCTGATCAACAACGCTTCGACTTTCAACCGCGACAACGCTCAAGCCTTCACCGTCGAAGGCTGGCAGCTGCAGATGGGGGTCAACCTCCTCGCGCCTGCCCTGCTCGCTCGGGATTTCGCCAACGCTCTGCCTGAAGACCGAGACGGTTTGATCGTCAATCTGGTCGACGAGAGCAGCCTGGTCCCGGATCCCGGCCGCTTTTCGTACGCTGTGAGCAAGGCCGCCCTCACCAAGATGACCGAAATGCTGGCGATTTCGCTCGCTCCCGCGGTGCGGGTCAACGCCATAGCGCCGGGTCTGACTCTGCCGAGCGGTGGCCAGACCGATGCAGAATTTGCCGAGGTTCATGACCACACCCCGCTCCGGCGTGGAACGTCGATCGCGGTGATCGAGCGCACGCTGGGCTACCTGCTCGACGCTGATACGGTGACCGGTCAGACGCTATTCGTGGACGCGGGCGCACGGCTATGCCACCGTTGACTCTTCGATAGACGAATCCGAATCGTCGCGGGGGACGGAGTTATTGCCAAGGGGCGGGCCACAAACGGGGTGGCCCACCCGGCTCTTCAGGTCCTGCAAAGGTCTCCTCCCCCGTGTCGAACTCCCTCCACGGCGCGGGGCTTTTTTTAGCTCGGCCAAGAGCCCGTTTCGGCTAACCTAACCGCTATGCGAGTCCAGGCGGTTCTAGTGAACTCGACCTCGAGTATCCGGTGAACGAGGCGGCCTTCTACGCTTGGCTGCTCTACGGCTGGTTCGCGCTGGCCGCGCTGGTCTTCCTCGCTCTCTTGATGGTTCAGGCACCCTACGGTCGCTACGCGAGGTCCGGCTGGGGGCCGACGGTGAGCGCCACCTGGGGATGGGTGCTCATGGAGCTGCCGGCAGTCGTGACGCCGCTGATCCTCTTTGTGATCGGCGGGCGATACACGATCGCCGCGATCACCTTCCTGACCATGTGGCAGCTCCACTACGTGCAGCGCACCTTCATTTTTCCATTTCGTCTCCGGGGGTCGGCTCGACGGATGCCGTGGTCGGTCGTGGCTATGGCCTTCTGTTTCAACATCGTCAACGGCTACCTGAACGGCCGGGTACTCTTTACCCTGGGTCCCGAGCATCCGGTGAGCTGGCTCATGAGCCCTCAATTCCTGATCGGTGCTCTGATCTTCGTCTCGGGGCTCGCCATCAACCTCCATTCCGACGCGCTACTGCGTCGTCTGCGCCCAGCCGATAAGGCCGTGGCTCCTCGGCGGGGCGACACGACCTACAAGATTCCGCACAGTGGCTTGTTTCGCTGGATCTCGTGCCCGAACTATCTGGGCGAGATCCTGGAGTGGATCGGCTGGGCGATCGCCGTCGGCACCCTGGCAGGCTGGTCGTTCGCCGTCTGGACCGCTGCCAACCTCGTACCGCGGGCAATTGCCCACCATCGCTGGTACCAGCAACAGTTTTCCGACTACCCACCTGAGCGAAAAGCGTTGATTCCCTGGTTGTTGTGATGATCCTCGGGCCCGCGCAAAACTGCGTCAGGCTCGCGACATGATCTCAGGATCGGCGAGATCCATCGACCGCGCGGCGATTCGTAGGAGCCGAGGCGGATATCGGCTGATGATTGTGCTAATCTTCCTAACGGGTAGGAGCGCCGTAAGCAAGCGTAAGTTGAAACAGAGGAACAGAAGTTGGAGAGAGTAGTGATCCAAAGCACAAGGGCCTTTCTTCATGCCCGCGGCCTGCAAGTCGAACCCGAGACCATGGACCGGTTGGTGCGAGAGGCTGTGAAACGACTGCCGCGAGCTCTCTATCGTGATGATCCTGCTCGAGATCTGACGGCTGCTGAAGCCGAGGCTCTAAGCAGTGGCGGTTTTGACTTTGGCGGAGAGGATCTCGGCGAGGACGATCCTCTGGTTCGGACGGCGGCAGAATATGCCGCCCTTCTGAAGAGATCTTTGACCACGGCGTCGGCAGCAGCCCGGCTCCAAGTCGCGCCAAGCAGGATCCGGCAGCGGTTGACAGCACGCCCACCGACGCTTTTTGGTATCCGTCTCGAATCGGGCTGGCGGATCCCTGAGTTCCAGTTTGAAGGCAACGATCTCCTCCACGGATGGCCTGAAGTCGTCGCGACGCTCGATGCTGAGCTCCATCCGATCTCTGTCTATCGGTGGTTTATAACGCCGAATACAGACTTGGAAGACCAGGACGGCCGGCGAATCAGCCCGCGCAACTGGTTGCGACTCGGCTACAAGCCATCAGTCGTGGCTGGGCTGGCAGCCGACCTTTAGCCACAAAGGGCGCTCAGACCAGCCCATAGCCCATTTCCTTAGCGCTCGTACCGAGAATGCCGCGAAGGGCAGGATCGACGAGAGGGCGGTGAAAGACCGGCTTTGCTGGAACGGCCGGCAGCGCCCGTTCGTAGAGAGCAACCGCGGGCTGATTGGCCGACATCGACGACGGATAGTAGAGCCCCTGAAGTTGTGGATAAGCCACATAGATCGCCCGCGACCAACGCCGTGCTCGCGGTCTCTGGCCGGACGCTATCGCCATCGAGGCGCCAGCTCGGGTCGGCCAGATACCCGTCAAATCGAGCAGATCGAGCGATGCTTTCAGGTCAAAACCCACCAGCCAGGGATCCGAGGCCACCCGGTCGATAACCCGGGTCTGTTGAAAAACCTCTGCCAAGCAGGTCGGCCCCATGAGAGCCCCATAGAGAATGCTCCGCTTCTGCGCTCGAGTCGGTTGATGGTGGTCGAAGCGGCTCCCAGTGGGTCCGAAAGAGCGAAACGTATCCCAGAAGGTCGGATGGCGACCGCCGCGAAAATAGATCCTCCAAAGCCGGGTTCCCGCCGCTAAGGTATGCACCTCCGGCGCGATAGCCGCCAACCTATTCGTCGGAGGCGGCTCAGGGAACTTCGCCACGAGATCCTCTCAAAGCAGCTGCCGCAGCACGTACTGCAAGATGCCGCCGTGGAGGTAGTATTGAATCTCCTGTGGGGTATCGATCCGCATCTTGACCTGGAAGTCGGTCTGGGTGCCGTCGTCGCTGGTGGCGCTGACGGTCAGCTGGCGATTGGGGTCGCCGGCGGCGACTTTCTCCATCAGCTCGGCGAGACCTGTAATGTCGTAGGTCTCGTGACCGTTGAGGCCCAGACTCTCGGCGCTGTCGCCAGGAGAGAACTCCAGCGGCAGGACCCCCATGCCGACCAGGTTGCTGCGGTGGATGCGCTCATAGCTGCGGGCGATGACCGCGCGGATGCCGAGCAGGAGAGAGCCCTTGGCGGCCCAGTCGCGTGAGGAGCCGGTGCCGTATTCTTTGCCGGCGAGCACCACCAGGGGCACGCCGTCGGCCTGGTATTTCATCGATGCGTCGAAGATTGGCATCGACTCGCCACTGGGGATATGACGGGTGAAGCCACCCTCGATCTCCGGCACCAGCTTGTTGCGCAATCGGACGTTGGCGAAAGTGCCGCGCATCATGACTTCGTGGTTGCCGCGTCGCGAGCCGTAGGAGTTGAAGTCCTTCGGCGCGACGCCGCGTTCGACCAGATACTGGCCCGCCGGGCTGTCGCGCTTGATAGCGCCCGCCGGCGAGATGTGATCGGTGGTGACGGTATCGCCGAGCAGAGCCAGCACGCGGGCGCCGCGGATGTCGGTGGGCGCTTGTGGCTCGCGCGACATGTTGACGAAGTAAGGCGGCAGGCGAACGTAGGTCGACTCATCTGCCCAGGTGAAGGTGTCGCCTTCCGGCGTCGGCAGCTCGCGCCACTCTTTTTCACCGGTGTAGACGTCGGCGTATTCGGAGTTGAACATCTCCGCCTTGAGCGCCTGGTGCACGGTGTCGTCGATCTCCTGTCGGCTCGGCCAGACGTCTTTCAAGTAGACCGGCTTGCCGCCGTCGCCCTCGCCCAAGGGCTCGTTGAAGATGTCGAGGTCGACCCGGCCTGCAAGGGCGTAGGCGACGACCAGCGGCGGAGAGGCCAGGTAGTTGGCCCGGGTCTCGGAGCTGATCCGGCCCTCGTAGTTGCGATTACCTGAAAGGACCGAGGCGACGACCAGGCCGCCCTCGCGGACGGCGTCGACAATCGGCTGCGGCAGCGGGCCGCTGTTGCCGATGCAGGTGGTGCAGCCGTAGCCCACGAGGTGGAAGTTTTGAGCTTCCAGGTAGGGCGTGAGGCCGGCTTCGTCGAGATAGCGGGTGACCACTTTGGAGCCGGGGGCGAGACTGGTCTTGACCCAGGGTTTGACCTTGAGCCCGAGCTCATGGGCCTTCTTGGCGACCAGGCCGGCGGCGACCATCACAGACGGGTTGGATGTATTGGTGCAGCTGGTAATAGCGGCGATCACCAGGGAACCGTGGTCGAGCTGGAATTGCTCGTCGCCCATCTCCGCCGCCACGGCTGTTCCGGCCTCGACAGGCGAGTCATTCGAGCTCAGTACGTTGAGAGACGATTTCTTCGAAGAAACGCCCTTCAAGTCTTCGAGTTGGTTTTTGAAGGTGGTGTGGGCGTCGCGCAGACGAATTCGGTCCTGTGGGCGTTTGGGCCCGGCGAGCGACGGCTCGACGGTGGAAAGGTCGAGCGCCAGGCTGTCCGAGTATTCGGCCTCCGGGCTCTCCGAGGTATGGAACAGGCCTTGCTCTTTCATGTAGGACTCGACCAGGGCGACTCGCTCAGACGAGCGTCCGGTGAACCGCAAGTATTCGAGGCTCGCCTGGTCGACCGGGAAGATGCCGCAGGTGGCGCCGTACTCGGGCGACATGTTGGCGATCGTCGCGCGATCGGCGAGCGGCAGGCTGGCCAGGCCGGGGCCGTAGTACTCGACGAATTTGCCGACCACTCCGTGGGCGCGCAGCATCTCGGTGACCCGTAGAACCAGGTCGGTGGCGGTGGCACCCTCGGGCAGCTCGCCCGAGAGGCGAAAGCCCACGACCTGGGGAATCAGCATCGAGATCGGTTGCCCGAGCATCGCTGCCTCGGCCTCGATGCCGCCGACGCCCCAGCCGAGCACTCCGAGGCCGTTGATCATGGTGGTATGTGAATCGGTGCCGACCAGGGTGTCGGGGTAAGCGAACGGCTGATCACCCTCGCCGACCATCACTCCACGCGCCAGGTACTCGAGATTCACCTGGTGAACGATGCCGGTCGCCGGCGGCACGACTTTGAAGTTGTCGAAGGCCCCCTGGCCCCAGCGCAGGAAGGCGTAACGCTCGTAGTTGCGTTCGAACTCGAGCTCGGCGTTGATCAGAAGCGCCGCCTTCGAACCGTATTCGTCAACCTGGACCGAGTGATCGATCACCAACTCGACCGGTTGCAGCGGATTGATCTTGGCGGCGTCGCCGTCCATCGCGACCATGGCATCACGCATCGCCGCCAGATCGACGACCGCCGGCACACCGGTGAAGTCCTGTAGCAAGACGCGCGCCGGCATGAAGGCGATCTCGACGCTCGGTACAGCTTCGGGCTGCCAGCCGATGATCGCCTCGATGTCCGACGCCGTCACGTCGACACCGTTCTCGCGCCGCAGTAGGTTCTCGAGCAGGATGCGGGTGGCGAAGGGCAGGCGGTCGATCGAATGACCCTGGGCGTCGAGCGCCTCGAGACTGGCGATGCGGAGCTCACGATCCCCGACCTGGATTGTCTTGAGCGTAGAGAAACTATTTTTCATCGAGAATCCCCTGAGTCGTCGGCACCTCGATGCGAAAACGGCGAGGTCCAATTGGGTAAGGCCGTCCTACCGACCTTAGCCACGAAGGCGGCCGAGGTTACGGTGGGTGATCTTCTTCGTGCTATTCCCGGAACAGAGAACCGGACTGGGATTGTATCGCAACATGGCGTCACCGAATGAGCTATCGCCCCAGGAAGCCGAATCCCCGATTCGGCTTCCTGGCCCAACCCATCCGCAGTAGCAAAACGTCCTCGGAGACTCGGACGTTCTGCTACTATGGTGTGATGTCAGAGAGTGAAGATCTCAAGACGCCGCTTCTCCTGCTCGCCATGCCGCAAGTGATGGATCCGTTTTTCTACAAGAGCGTGATCCTGCTCTTGCAGCATCAGCAGGAGGGTAGCCAGGGCTTCATCGTCAACCGACCCACCGGCGTCAAGATCGCCGAAATCCTGGAAGATTTGGAGATCCCGTGGCTCGGCGATGAGGGCTCGCTGGCGTTCTTCGGCGGCCCGGTCCAGCCGCAGCTCGGCACTCTCCTATTCAAGGATGATGAGCTCGCTGCCGACACGCCAGAGCTCAGCAAGGAGCAGTCGACCGAGTCGACGCGTTTCGAAGTCTGCCCCGGCGTGGCCTTGACCCAACACCTCGGCGATTTGGAAAGCCTGGCAGGGGAACCTCCGGCGTCTTTTCGGTTGCTCCTGGGTTATGCCGGATGGGGCGATGGGCAGCTGGTCAAGGAGATTCTGCGCAACGACTGGATCACGGCACCGGTGAATACCGAGCTGTTGTTCAGCGACGAGCCAGACGAGGTCTGGCAGCAGGCGATGGAATCGGTGGGCGTGGATCCAGCCTCGCTGCCCGCCTGGACGCCGCAAGGCGACGGCGGCGACGCGGTTCTCAACTGAGCAGAGCGGTGGCAGTGAATCAGAAGATCGCCGTCGTTACCGGCGGCAGCGCCGGAATCGGCGCCGCGACGGTGGAGGCTCTCAGCGAACGCGGCTATCACGTGATCACAGGCGCACGACGCTTGGATCGTTTGCGGGCAGTCACTGACGCTGTGGGCGCCACGGCGCTTCAGCTCGACGTCACCGACACGTCGAGCGTCGAGGGCTTTGCCGCCGAAGTGGCGAATCGCGCCGGCGGCAAGCTGTCGCTCTTGGTCAACAACGCTGGCGGTGCGCTCGGCCTCGACCCGATGGAAGCGGCCCGCGAAGAGGACTGGGAGTGGATGTTCCAGACCAACGTCCTCGGTACTTTGAGAGTGACTCGCGCCCTGCTCGCTTCGCTGATCGCTTCCGGTGACGGCCACGTCGTCAACCTGGGATCGATCGCGGGCTTCGAGACCTACCCGGGCGGTGCCGGCTACACCGCTGCCAAGCATGCTCTGAGAGCCTTGACCCGCACCCTGCGGTTGGAGCTTCTGGGTCAGCCGGTGCGCGTCACCGAGATCGCTCCCGGTCTGGTCGAGACCGAGTTCTCGATCGTTCGTTTCTCCGGCGACCAGGAGCGCGCGGCGAGCGTGTATGACGGGATGACTCCCTTGACCGCCGCCGACATTGCCGACTGTATCGTCTGGGCGGTGACCCGGCCGGCCCACGTCAACATCGACGAGATGGTCATTCGTCCCCTCGACCAGGCGTCTGCGACCCTGGTGCACCGACGTAAGGCTTAGAATTCCGAAGAGGCAAGATGGACGGCAATCGGCTCAAGGAGGCGTATCAGAGGCTCGAGGCTCTGGATGAACGCCTGAGGTATAAGGTCAAACCCCGGTCTTCGACCATGGCCTCGCCCACCGCGGATCAGGTCGACGCCAAGCTTCGCGATCTGGCGACCTATACTCTCGAGCTCAAGGACATCATGCGGGATTTCATGCTGGCCTTCGCTCGGGTGCGCAAGCCGGAGCAGTAGACCTGGCGGGATCTCACCGCCGGCCGCGTATTCCTCTGTGACGGCGACCTGAGGTCGCTCACCAGCGACTCGCGCTCGCCGCTAGCGGCGCAACGCCGTCTCTCACCTCTGCCGCGACGATCCTCGTCGCTGGTCCCATCACAGTATTTACAACGACACGCGCCGGTTCGGCTGCCGAACCGGTGTGTTGGAGAACCTTTGCCATGTCTAAAACCACCGGCCCACATCAACATCGACGCGCCCACGGTCTGTGGGCGTTTCTCTCTGCCCTTGTCCTGATCACCACCGTTGCCCCGAGTCGGGCAGTGGCCCAGTGCACGCCGACTGTCAGCGGGAGCTCGGGCGTCGAGGTTGGCCTGATCCTCGATACTGGCACCGGCTTGCCGGCGATGATCGATTCGTCGACCGATCGCCGGGAGCATGCTCGGATTTCGGACGAGCTGGCCCAGAACCTCGGCATCACGGTCACCCCGGATGCCAATGTCAATCCGCAGATCCGAGTCATCGTCGACGCCGGTACCCCGGGCAACGGCCTGCTCGGGAGCGGCCTGCGCGCGACCGCAAATTTCACCGTCATCGAAACCTTCGACGATCCGGACGACGACTGGGTCGTCGAGATCTACGCTGAGAATCGTGACGAGGACGAGCCTGACGAGGCCGATGAGGACAGCGGTTTCTTCAAGCTCTTCGAGGACAACGAGACCGTCGACTTGAGCACCGTGACCCTGACCCTTTTCTCCCTGGCGCCGAGCGAGACGACGACCATCGAAAACGGCTCGACGTCTACCGTCCAGCACTTCTGCGAGCCGAGCGAGAACGGTACAGACTCTTTCGAAGAGATCGTAACCCTCGAGACGGACAAGGATTTTGTACTGGTCGTGCCCCACGGCGGCGAGATCGAGGGCGGCACCAGCGAGCAGATCGGGCCGCTCGAAGAAGTCCTGAAGGACGACTACGCGATCTCAGCCAACATCTGGGAGACCGCCGGCGATTGGGATCCCTCCAAGCTGGCTTCAGAGCACTTCCACATCACTTCCAAGGCGCTCAATAAGGGATCGTTCCCGGGTCTTGAGACCATGTTGTCTCGCCCCCCCTTCGCCAGTGGCCAACCGTTTCGCTACGCGGCTTCGCTTCACGGTTTTGGCAAGTACCAGGGCAACGGTCTGGTTTTCGGTGGGGATGCCCATCCTGAGACCAAGTGCTTTGTCGCCCGCAACATTCAGCAGCGCCTATCCGATCTCGGCCTGGGGAAGATCGCCTACTACGTCTACGACGATGACGGCAACGTGATGGTCGATCTAGCTGACGAGCGTGGCAAGACGATTCCTTCGGAGCGCGGTTCGGTGGGTCTCACCGGCAGGTCTTCAGACAACATCGTCAACCGACTGGCGCCCAACCCGAACGGGGCCGACACCGATGTCGGTGGCATGCAAATCGAGGAATCGGTGCCGCTGCGCGATGACCCTGTCGTCAGCGACCTGGTGGCTCGCCAGATTGCCCACGCCTTCGGTCAGCTGATCGACGATCCGACCTTGCTCGACCCAGCGTTGACCACCCAGTGCGACGCGCTGGTCGCCGGCCCGACGCCGCCAGCGGGTGCGATCACCGGCCGCGTGTGGTTGGACGACGGAGACGGCATTCAGGCCGGCGGCGATCTTGGCGTCACCGGTGTTGCCGTCGATCTACTGGTCGATGGCGCGATCGTCGACTCGACGTCCACCGACTCGTCCGGCGACTATACATTCACCGGTCTGACCGAGGCCGACTACGCGATTCGCGTCAACCTGCCGGCGGCCCACGGCTTCGGGCCTCAGAACGCTGGCGGCGACGATGCGTTCGATAGCGACGTCCTCGAGACGACCGGCGAGAGCGCGATCTACTCGATCACCGCTGACGGTCAGAACGACGTCGACCTGGACGCCGCCCTGGTGGCCATCGTCACCGCTGAGATCGGCGATCGGGCGTGGATCGACGCCGACGGCAACGGTGCTCAGCACCCGAGCGAGGCGGGGCTCCCGGGGGTGGCGGTGACTCTCCTCGACGCCACCGATGACTCGATCGTCGACCAGACTGTCACCGACGCCAACGGTCTCTACACCTTCTCCCTGCTGTCGCCCGGCGACTACCGCCTGCGCTTCGAGGGTCCGACCGGCTACGTGCTCACCGAGGGCGTCGATGGCACGGATGCCACCGACAGCGATCCGAATCCGATCACCGGCGAGACCGGGATCATTGCCGTGACCGCCGGGCAGGTGGACGACACCCGCGACTCCGGTTTCACCGTCGATTGCTTCGACGTCACCCCGGTAGCCTTCGGGTCGACTTGGATGGTCTCCGACGTCTTCGATGAGAACTGGACCACTGCCGGCTTCCCGGAGACCGGCTGGACACCCATGCAGACGATCGTCGGCTACGGCCCGTCGCGCGTCAACTCGCAGTTCACGCCGAGCGACCACACGGCCTACTTCCGGCTGACCTTTGAGGTCGACGACCCGTCGCTTTACGACAGCCTCGATCTGGCGCTTTATCGAGACGACGGCGCCTTCGTGTATTTGAACGGCACCGAGGTACTGCGCTCGAACCTACCAGCCGGTACGCTCGGCCCCGGCACTCCGGCGCTGTCGCATAGCGAGGCCACGATCACGACTCCGGTCGCCGCCAGCCTGCTGCTACCCGGGCCCAATGTGCTGGCCGTCGAGGTCCACAATCGCAATCTGACGTCGTTCGACCTGTTGTTCGACCTCGAGTTGTCGAGTCGGGTTTGCCGACCCTGCCTCGGTCAGGTGACGATCCCCGTTGATCGTGACACTTTTCTCGAGGAGGACGACAGCTCGCCTAACGGCGGTGCCAGCAAGGTCGAGATCGACAACAATGAAGAGCGTTCCGGCCTGATCGCCTTCCCTGTCGCCGGCGTCGTGCCGGCTGGCGCGGAAGTGCTGCACGCGGCGCTGGAATTCTGGATCACCGACGATTCCAGCCATATCTATCGCTTCTATCCGGTGCTACGTGCATGGGACGAAGCGGTGGCAACCTACGCGGTGGCGTCCAGCGGTACCGGTGGCGGCTGGGAAATTGCTGGCGCCAAAGGTGTGAGCGATCGTGACAGCGACCGTCCGGTGGGATACGTCGACGATACTGTCGAAGACGCCCTGGGGGTCATGGTGCTCAACGTTGAAGGGCGGGCCGTGGTCGAGGAATGGGCTGCCGATCCGAACGTCAATCATGGCCTGATCATCCCCGGCGATGAAGGGGCGACCAACGACTTCTACTTCTCCTCAGAAGATCACGCCACCGACCCGGCGCCGACGCTGAAGGTGGTCTACGTCACCAGCTGCGGCGGCTGATTCAGCGAGGGTACCCGAAGTGAAGGCTCCTCTTCGGAGGAGCCTTTCGAAAACCTGCAGACTCCGCGGCTGCCTAGCCGTTGGGCCGAGGTGGGCCTCCCGCTGCCAGCTTCCATAGGCTCGCGCTGACTGTCACTGTCTTTGAGAAAGTCCTTGGCGCTGTGTGCTGGCGCGGCTTCTAGACCCTCGCTACCTTGATCCGCATCCAGCTGGCATCGGGAGGCCCACCTCTCCCTCTCGGGGCTGAACCTTCACACTCCTGAAGATCCGAAACCACCGGCGCCCCGTCCGCTCTCGGCGAGTGCCTCAGCCTCTTGCCACTCGGCACGCTCTACCCGCTGGATGACCAGCTGGGCCATGCGATCGCCGCGCCGCAGGGTGAAGGGTTCTTGGCCGAGATTGATCAGGATCACGCCGACCTCTCCTCGGTAGTCACTGTCGATAGTGCCGGGGCTGTTGAGCACGGTGACGCCATGGCGCAGGGCCAGGCCGCTGCGCGGCCGGACCTGGGCCTCGAAGCCTGGAGGGATCTCCAGCTGGATGCCTGCCGGCACCAAAGCTCGTTCGCCCGGCTCCAGGGTCGCGGTGTCCGGGATCGCTGCTCTTAAGTCCGAGCCCGAGCTACCGACAGACGCTGGTGCGGGCAGGGGAAGGTCCGCGGCGTGTTCAAGCCTTCGGACGCGGACTCTCAAGGAAGAACTCGGCCAGGGTCGCTGAGCGCGCACCTAGTTCCCACCTGGGAAGCCGACCGGCGGGTTCCTGGGCGGTTGTTGCTGCTGCTGTTGCTGATTCTGTCGGCCCATCGGTAGGTTGATCGGGCGAACGTTGGGCGGCCAGGGCTTGAATCTCTGTTCGACGTTCATCGACGGCGGTGGCCTGGACGGATCGATCTGAGGAGACTTCAGCGATTTGGCCAGGTCGACCGTAAAGTCCCACTCTCGGATCTCGTTGCTGCCACCGCCTCCCACCGCATTGGGATTGGTGACGAAAGTCTTGATCGATGTGCCGGCGACCGAGCTCCGGACCCCGAAGATCGGCACGGCACCAATCTTGTTCTCCTCTTCTCCCGGGACCCATACCAGGCTCGGATCCGGCTTCAACGGATCGCGCTGGAGGTTGGGGTCCCGGTTGGGATCCTCATTCGAATCCGAATCCTGATCGCTGTCTCGATCCTGATTGCGTCTCCGATCGTTTTCCGGGTTCAGCCCCAGGTTCTGATTCTGATTGTTTCGGCGCTGTCGACCCTGGCCGGGAAGGATGATCTCCCAGCTCCCGTCCTTGGCCATTGGGTTCTCCCACAATTGACGGATACAGCGCGGCTCGACTTCGATCAGCTGCTCGAGCTTGGTCGGCAGCCCTCCCGTCCGCTGCTCATAGACTCGGATCGCTTCGGCATATTGCATGCCGCGAAAGATCAGCTCTTCTTCTTTCTCCCGCTGGATGACCGCGCTCCACAGCGGTAGGGCCTTGGAGATCACGATGTTCATCACCGTGATCATGACCACCAGGATGACCAGGTTGTACCCGGCCTCTGCCTGGCGCTTTGCCGGAGATCCGCCGAAACGCGGTTTGAATGGGCCTACCATTCGTTGTAAGGCGTGCCGTCGAGGGAGACGTCTTCGGAGAGGGAATAGACGTCGACGATACCCGGCTCACCGCCGCCTTCCTCGAGATCGGTCTCGGCGAATTCGAAATCCTCGAAGTCCTCGTCAGGTTCCTCGAATTCCGTCCCCCAGTCGCGTTCGCCGGTCATCGGATCGAGCGGCACGGCCCGCAAGTAGCCCTCGTCCACCAGGATATCGAGCGACTCCGGATAGTAGCCCTTGTCGCCGACATGCATGTCGATCACCTGCCGCAAGGTGTGCAGGTTGGTCTTGAGTACGGCCTCGTTGGCCCGGATCGGGGTCTGGAGCAGATTGGGAATGGCGATCGTCGCCAGAACACCGATTACGGTCACCACGACGATCAACTCGAGCAGGGTGAAACCCCGTTCAAAGGACCGTGGGCGACCGTGGTTCGAAGAGGTACAGATTGAAGATCGTGTTCGCATCACCGTTCTCCGTGGCTCACCATTCTGAGTAGGGAACGCCGTTCAGACCTGTCCCCACGCTCAGGGAATAGACGTCGTAGACGTTCTCACCGCCCCACGAGTCGCTTTCCGGATCATCCTGGTAGCTGCGCATTCCCCACTCGGCCTCGCCGGTCATCGGGTCGATCGGAATCCGGCGCATGAAGCGCTTGACGACGTCCGGGGGATGATTGGTCAGACTCTGGGGCTCAGTCAGAAGCTCCATCTCTTCCGGGTAGCCGTCGCACCCCAGACATTGCTGGAGATCGAGAAGCCCGGCTTCGCTGTAGCGTTTGTATTCGTCGATGGCGTTGCGCATCATGCGCAGCACATAGCGCAGCTCGGTTTCTTTCTGGCGCTTGATCGTGAACTTGGCGATCGGAAAGGTAGCCGCGGTCAACGAAACCAGGATAGTGCAGACTACCACCAGCTCGACCATGCTGTAGCCGCGCTGCTGTTGCCTCTGGGCCGCGGCAGCGCTTCTTCGATTGAAGAATCTGATGAGGGAGCGTCTCATGGCTTCAAGTCTCATGGTTCAATATGAGATGTCGACGTTCATAGCGGCCTATCATGGCCGCCTCATCAGGGTTTACGGATCCGGATTACCGTCCGTCATCGTCGTCGTCTTCATCTTGCCGGAAGCGGCTCCTGAGTCCACTGTTGGGGACCAGATCGATGCCGCCGCTCGGCTCGTCGTCCGGGCCGGCCTCTTCATCCTCGCCCGCACCCTCGGCGTCCTGTAGGCCACGCGGCAAGGAACGCAAGCGCTCGCGGAGACGATCACGAACCCTCTGCCGGGCGTCGGAATCCTCGTCGAACGGGCCGCTGACGTCGGACTCGACCCGCGGACTGCCGCCACGGAAGGTGATGTTGGCCTCGGTGCCGACCCAGATTGGCTGCAGATCTTCTTCGGTGATGTCGGCACGACGTATGACATGTGGCGTCAGGGTCAGCACGATGTCGGTTCGACGCTTATCGGTCGTGGTCTTCTTGAACAGACGCCCGAGGACCGGGATGTCCGAGAGCCCTGGAATGCCCGACTCGCTCTGGCTTTCGTCGCTTCGGATCAGGCCGGCGAGGAAGTTAGTCTCACCGTCGCGCAGCCGAATGTTGGTCTGGATGTTGCGGGTGCCGATCACCGGTTGCTGCTGGCCACCGGATCCGGTGACGAATTCCGCGATGTTCGAGACCTCGACGTTGACCTTCAGTGTCACCTCCTCGTTGTGGTGAACCCGCGGCTCGATCTCGATCTGAATGCCGACTTCCTGGTACTGAAACGAGGTCACGGGGACGATATTGCCCCCCGCGTTGTTGCCGGTGTTGAAGGTGGTGGTCGGGATCGGCACCCGGTCGCCGATCGTCAGATTGCCTTTCTCGCCCTCGGTGATGCGCAGCTTGGGCTGGGCCAGGGCCTGGGCGTCACCGCTCGACTTCACGAAATCGAGGAAGAAGCTCGGCACCGTCAGCATCCAGTTGTTCTCGTTGATGAATTCGATGTCCGAGAAACGGATCCGGTTGTTCGAAGCCGCTGCCCCGTCACCGGTACCGCCGGTGCTGCCGAAATCCGGTTCGATCGACAGCTGGTTCGACGACAGGCTGAGCCCCAGCTCCAGGAGAGAGTTGGTATTGATCTGAAGCAGCTCGACGTCGACCACCACTTCGGCCTTGGCCTTGTCGTTGGAGAGAATGATCTGTTCGGCGACTTTGACCTTGTCCGCCGTGTCGCGCAGGACGATGGCGTTGAGTTGCTCGTTGGCGGCCACATGCTTGGCGCCGATCAAGCTGCGCACGATGGTCATCACATCCTTGACCTCGGCATTGTCGAGGAAGAAGGTCTGGATGACTTGATCCTCGTACGTCCGACGGTTCTGGGGGGTGTCGTCGGCAATGATGATCGAGTGCTCGTCGAGCACCTTGTAGAAATGGCCGACAGTACGCATCAAGATCTCAAGACCGCTTTGGGCGGTAACGTCCGAAAGCACGATCGAGATCTCTTTGTCCTTGAGCTTGGGGTCGAACAGCACGTTGATACCGAAAGCCTTGCCCAGCGCGCGGTAGATGTCGATCGCCGAGACGGGCTCGGAGAAGATCAAGTCGATCGGGGTATCGGAGCGCGGGTTGAGCACCGGCGGTTGGGGGTGCTGGCCCTTGACGCCGTCCTTCATCTCGGCGATGGTGCGTGGCTTGCGACCTTCCCGCGCGGCGGCGATCTCTTCGACCACCTTGGTGAGCTCAGACTCGGCGTATTGATTCGTCGGATCGAGCTCCACCGCCTTGCGGTACTCGATCATCGCGCGTTCAAGAACGCCCGCCTCCCGAAACTGCTTGCCCTTGTCGAAGTGAGCCTGGGCGGCCTCGATCTTGGCCCGCATCAGAGCAGCGCGGTAGGCGATGTTGTCCGGATTCTGGCGAACCGCTTCCAGGTAATGGATCACCGCCTGATCCCAGTCGCCGCTCGACGCCGCCATCTGCGCCTTGCGGGAAATGTTGTGGCCCGAGCAGGCCAGCGCGAACAGCAAGACCAACGCCAGGCCAGCCATGCGGAGTCCGGGTGAGTCGAGAGCTCGATCGCAACGCCGGGCGTTGATCTCTCCAAGGGCGCTGTGATGCATACTTCGACTCTCCATGGCTTGCATATCGAATAGAGGGGTTAAGTTGTTGCGTTTCATGAATTCAACCGCCGATCTCGAGGCGTTCGGGCTCGACGTCTGGGAAGCCGACGAACTTGAAATCGACCGACTCATAGCCGATCTTGTGGACGATGAACTTCTCGTGGATGACTTCTTCTTCCAGAGCGTTCTGGAACCAGTCTTTGCCGTCGGTCAACACCGCGATGCGCCGATCTTCAGGGCCGAAGATGCCGATCAGCTTCAGGTCGAGGGACGGCGGCCTCCGTGCCGCCGGTGGCGGCGGCGGGGTCGGTGTTCGACGTACGGTTCGTGGCGGCGGTGGCGGCGGTGGTGGCGGCGGTGGCAAGCGCTTCCTGCCGTAACGGAAGATATTGCGGTCGGGCTCGTATTCGCCACCGGATTGCTCGAGGGCGGCCAGACGTAGCTCCACGATCTGTTGTCTGGCTTCTCGACTCTGGGGGACTCCGCTGACGCTTGCAAGCGCTCGGGGACCGCCGCTCGCGAAGCTCATCAACGCCGGTTTGGCGTATTGCCAGATAGCGAACGGCGCCAGCAGAGCCAGGACTCCCAGCAGCACTTTCTCGCGCTGACCCAGTGTTCCGACCGTCACGACGAGGGGCCCTCCTCCAGAGCCTTCGGGGCTTCCACTTTCCGTGTGGTGAAGATCGTAGACACGGACAGCTGGATGCCCAGGGACGGATTGCCCGATTCTCCGGTACCGCCGAGGCTGACGCTATTCAAGGTCAGGAAGTGATCGGAAAGCTCGAGGAAGTTGATGAAGTTCCGCAGCTGATCATAGGTTCCGTTGACCGAGAAGTTGATGTTGCGTTGCACCAGCTTGTGTCCAGAGAAGGGGCTTCTGGGATAGTTCCAAGACGAGGGTCTGAGCCCAGCCTGCCGCGCTAGTCGCTTAACCTCGCCGATGACTTCGGTGAATCGCTCTTCTTCGGTTTGGAATCGATCGCGATGGAGCCCCTGGACATCTTCTCTGTGGGTCTCGATGCGGGCCAGAAAGTCCTCGATCAGCGACCGCTCGTCCTTGATCTGCTCGAGCGTATTGCTCGCTGCTTGATTGCGTCGTTCGAGACGCTCGACCTGGCCGGCAAAACTCGAGTGGTAGAAGGCGATGCCGAGGAGGTTGAGCACGCAGAATCCCAAAGGCAGGACCCAGAGCCATAGATACCGGCGCCAGTTGTCAAAAAAAGAAGTCATGCTTTGGCCTCCTCCGGCAAGGACTTACCACCCAACGAACTGCGTCGCAGTCGGGGTGGGGCCGACGCCGGGGGCTCGGTGAAGCCCGGTTGGTCGGCGGCTCCGGTCGGGCCTGTCCCCGGGCGCGTCGTTCCCGAAGAGCTCGTGCCGGGATCGCCCGCGCCGGTGGCCGTGCCGGTTCCCGCGCCGGTCAACGGTCGCGGGCGGATTCGGCTTCGGGGCACGGCTGATCGCTCGCGCCGCTGGGCACGTCCGTCCGAGCTTTGGGCCTCGCCGGCTCGTGTCACCGGCCTGCCGGTGGCAGTGCTGCGCGAGGCCGGGGCCGGGGCCGTAGCGGATGTGGTCGGAGGCGCGCCGGCCGAGGCTCGGGAGCCGGTGCTCGCCAGGCTTCTGGGATCGGACGGCCGCTCGGTACCGGCGGGCGTTGTCCGCGCGTCCTCTCCGCTCTCCGCGACTTCCAGATCGGAGTCCTGGGTCTCGGACGGCTGCGCGGCGATGGTGTCAGTGTCGGTCTCGGTCTCGGCTGGAAGCTCATTCGCTTCCGGAACCACCTCTCGTTGCCCCGTCAGATAGACGGTGCTGAGTGAAAACCTCACTGTTCCGCCTTGCTCGATCAGCTCACCCGGCAAGAAAGGGGAGCGGAAGGACGGATCGTCATATAGCTTCTCGATGAATTCCACCACGGCGTCTTCGTCTTTGGCGATGCCGGCTAGCTGGAGCACGACCTCGTCGCGTCGCAAAGGCTCTGCCTCTTCCGAGGATCGGGTTCGCTCGGTGGTCGGACTGTCCTCGGAATTTTCATTGGAGCTCTCGCTTCGGGAAGCCGTGGTCGGCCGCGGACGGCGCCGTTGCTGGCGCCGCGGTTTCTTTGGCGCCGCCTTGAGGTGGACGTCGGGTCTGACGCTGATCAGCTTGACGTTCATGGGGACCACGTCCTCGAGGTCGTCGAAGAGCGCGCTCCAGGGGAAAGTGCGGTAAGCGATCAGCTGATTGAGAAAGCCGGTATGTTGGTTCTCCCGCCGTAAGCTGACCTTCCTCAGGCCTTTCTCGACCTCGTTGAAGTCTCTCCGTTCCTCAGCGACCAGATTTTCCAGCCTGGTGAAATCTTCCCGATGCTTCGCGGATCCCTGCCAATGACCGGTGTACTGCCGAAAGTTATGGATCAGCAGCCCAGCACCGACGATCCAGAGCAGGATGGCGAGGCGAAGCACGGGTCGTCGATTGACGAACGGGCGGCGAGCGAGGTTGATTCCTTGCACGTCTCAGGACACCTCTAAGCTGGCCGCGCCGAGCAGTGGAGCGGTCTCCAACCAGGTCGGGCCAACCTGTGTGCGGGTGAGTTGAAAATGTTCGAACGCCAGGGGCTCGGGGCGCGCCCCGACTTCATCGCTGATCCATTCCAGCCATTGATCTTCCTGCTCGGGGGGCGCAGCCAGAAAGATACGGGAGATCGGTGCGTCGGGGAAATGTTGGCGCAAGAAGCTGTCAGTCAGTCGCAGGTCGCGATGTACGGACGCGCCCACGATCGGCGCCTCCCCGGTCGCTTTATAGCGATAGAGCAAGGGCTCGCCGCGACGAAAGAAGCTCAGGGTGTAGGCGTCCGGATAGACCGCCACCAGGCCCGCTAGATCGTTGGCGGCGACCGTGTGCTCAAGGCTGGCGTTGAGCGCCAGGGTCGAATTGACAATTCGCCCGAGCTCGACGCCGGCAGCGGAGAAAGCATCTTCGATCTGCGAGACCAGAAGCTCGATGGCAAATCCGATGAGTAGCCTGATGGGCTCTTCCTGGGCAGGAAAGGGTGTCACCTGGGCTGCTGAAATTCGCAGGTCTTCGACCCGGAAAGGCACGAGTCGCTTGAGCTTCCAGCGCAGCATCTCCTCCCGTGCCAGGCGCTTGCGCGGTAGCTCGGCGAGCTCGGTGAAGGTCAGTCGTAACCAGCTGTCGGGAACCACCAGCGATGCTCCCTTGATCGGGCCGGCAAGATCGCGTATCAACTCTCCCACCAGATCTGAGAAGCCTTCGGGTTTGCGCATCGGGGCTCCGAGCGGACCCTCGGCGAAGATGTCGGCCGGTATTTCGACGGCCTGGCTGTCTTCGTAGACGAATCCCTGGGTGCCGCTGTGGAAACAACCATAGCGCAGCGCGCCTTCGTCGAGGGAGAAGACGTGCGGCGGCGGCGGTACCGGATCCAGGCCGAGGAGACGCTCAGTCCACAAAGGTAACTTTGTTGATTTCACGAAGCGTGGTCACTCCCTGGAAAACCTTCTCGAGGGCAGACTCTCTCAAAAAGCTCATGCCTTCTTCTTTCGCTGCTCGCCGGATTTCCGCGGCGGGTCGCTTGGTCAGAATCAGCTCGCGGATCGGGTCCGATAGATGCAAGAGCTCTGAGACCGCCAGCCGGCCATGGTAGCCGGCTCCGTTGCACTCGATGCATCCAGCTCCTTCGTAAAAGGTCAGATCTTGATACGTGTGGGGATCGAGGCCACTGTGATCGAGCAGCCGATCCGAGATCGACGCCGGTCGCTTGCAATGTTCGCAGATCTTGCGCACCAGGCGTTGGGCCAGGATGCAATTCAGGGCCGAGACGAAATTGTACAGGTCGACGTTCATGTTGAGGAACCGCCCGAGCACATCGACCACGTTGTTGGCGTGGACGGTGGTGAACACCAGGTGTCCGGTCAGGGCCGATTGGATGGCGATCTGGGCGGTTTCTTCGTCGCGGATCTCACCGACCATGATCTTGTCGGGGTCGTGGCGCAAGATCGAGCGCAGGCCGCGTGCGAAGGTCAGCCCTTTCTTTTCGTTGACCGGGATCTGAGCGATGCCCTTGAGCTGATACTCGACCGGATCCTCGATGGTGATGATTTTGTCTTCCGGCGACAGAATCTCGTTCAGGCAGGCGTAGAGCGTGGTCGTCTTACCGGAGCCGGTGGGTCCGGTGACCAGAACCATGCCGTAGGGCTCGCGGATCGACTTGCCGAGCTTACGCTTGGTCTCGTCGTCGAGTCCCAGGACATCCAGCGATAGGTTCTTGAACTCCTTGTTCATCGATTCCTTGTCGAGCACGCGGATGACGCAGTCCTCGCCATGGACCGTCGGAAGAATAGAGACGCGGAAGTCGATGGTCCGGCCGCGCAGGCGGAGCTTGAAACGCCCGTCCTGAGGGATGCGCTTTTCGGAGATGTCGAGCTCCGACATGACCTTGATGCGGCTGATGATCGTCTGATGGTGTACCCGGTCGATGGCGTCCATGGCCTGGTAGAGGGCGCCATCGATGCGGTACTTGATCATCACCTCGGTCTCGCCGGTCTCGATGTGAATGTCAGAAGCCCGCCGCTGAATCGCGTTGAAGAGGGTCGAATCGACCAGTTTGATGATCGGGCTCTGATCCTGGGTGATGCTGTCGATCGACAGCACCTCGGCGTCATCACCCTCGCCCTGGACGATCTGGAGGCGGAAGTCCTCGGTGGCCTCGTCGAGCACCCGCTGAGCACTCTCGGACTTCGTCAGGATCTCTTCGATAGCGGATTTGGCGCCGATCTTGACCTCGACCGGCTGACCGAGCAGCAACTCGAGCTCGTCGAGCCGTCGCACGTCCGTGGGATCGGCCATGACGACCATCATGCGGCCCACGAGCTGCTCCTGAGGAATGAAGGTGTAGCGCAGCATCAAGTCGAAAGGAACGCGACGGAAGAGATCGTTCTGGATGCGGAAATTCCGAACGTCAACGAACTCCATGCCGAATTCTTCGGCCAGTTGTCGGGCCTGAGCCTCTTCTAGCGCCACATTGGCCGCCGAGTCGCCTTGCCCACCCAGGAAATCCGTAGGGGTACCGACGGCTCCCGGCGCGCCTCCAGGAGTGGCTGGCAGCGACGTGCTCTCAGGGGAAGGTTGTTCCATCATCGGGCCTTCGGGGTGGCCGGACCCTTGAAGCGATGCATCCATGTTGACTCCAGATTCCTTTAGGTCACCTGGCCAAGGGCGCCGAACATCGGCAGATAAATCGAAATCAGAAGCAGAGAGACCAGGATGCCCATGACGATCAGCATGATCGGCTCGACCAACGTCAGCAGCCGCTGCACCTTGGTCTCGACTCGCTCATCGAAGTAATCGGAGACGCTGGTCAGCATCTCGTCGAGAGATCCGGTCTCTTCGCCGACTTTGATCATGTCGATCGCGAGCTTGGGAAAGACCCCGGTCTTATCGAGGGCGGCGTGAAAAGCCTGGCCCTGCCGGACCTCGTCGACCGACGG
>JAAUXY010077822.1_pt1 | contig 25620 bp, 17 predicted proteins | sample 7278121 | NCBI WGS metagenome assembly JAAUXY01 (sample SAMN14350117, study PRJNA611818) | marine sediment metagenome | isolation source: surface marine sediment (1.8m) | place: French Polynesia: Moorea | collected 2018-08 | reverse complement strand
GCTCCGGATGTCTTGAGCTGACGTTCCGTTACGGCGTTGAGAAACTTGACGCTGGCCATCTCGAGGCTGTCCACGAGCTGGTTCGTCTTCGTCTGCAGCAGCGCGTGAATCAGCAGCAGCGGAATAGCCGCCATGAGGCCGAACGCCGTCGTGTTCATCGCCGTCGAAATCGACGCCGAGAGCATGTCGGCCTTGTCAGCCGGGTTGGCGTTCGATACCGCCGTAAACGCCGAGATCAGGCCGATAATCGTACCGAGCAGGCCGAGCAGCGTTGCGATGTTGGCAAGCGTCGCGAGATAGTGCGTGCGCTTCTCGAGGCGCGGCAGCACTTCCATCATGCTCTCCTCCATCGCCTTCTCGATGTCGTCACGGCGGCGTGCGCTTTTGACGCGGTACAGGCCGTAGGTCAGGATCGAACCGATCGCAGCCTTCGACTTTGCCGTATGCGCAGCGGCTTCCTGGAAGTTACCGGCTTTCAGGAACGGTACGATCTTCTTCCAGAGCGAGCGGTTGCTTGCGCCCGATACGGTGAGATACATCCAGCGTTCGATGGCGATTGCCACACCGAACGCGAATACGAACAGGATCGGGTACATGAACGGCCCGCCTTCCTGGAAAAAACGCACGATAGTGCCCATTTGATTGCTCCTCTACTTTCAATCAGCAGGCCGTCTTCTCACGGCCCGGTGTCCAATTACTCTTCGTCTTCGCCATACAGCTCGCCGTAGTAGTCCACGACGCGCACGAATTCTTCCCGATCGATCGGTGCCAGCACCTCATCGAGCAACGTGTTGACGGGCTTGCCCATCAGGTCGCCCGGCGCAGCTTTCTGCCAGGGCACGATGTACATGACCGTCGGTAGCTCCTGGTTGCCGGTGATCTCGATGCTTGCGAGATCCATCCGGTCCATAACGCCGCTCGACGTGTAGCTGCGCGATACCTGCTGCGCGACGACCGCATCGGGCTCCACCGCGGAGGTGTCTACGGCGGGTTCCAGTGAATCAGCGGAGGTATCGACAGCCGGTTCCGCATCGAAGGCCAGCGAGTCCGCCGAGGTATCGACCGCCGGTGCCAGCTCGTCATCCGGTACTTCCTGCGAAAAAGCGGCAAACGATGCCAACGTCGTGGCAAGCATGAATCGGGCGCCGAGTACCGCAAGTTTTGAGGTAGTCATGTCCGTCAATCCGCCACGTTTGCCGTGCGCTGAGACGCCGCTACGCGCCGCCTCAGGTCCGCAATCCACTTCTCAACCTGCTTGTCGTCACCGACAAGCCCCTGATAAAGCTCGAAATGTTGCAGCGCCTTATCCAGACGCTGCAGATATAGCTCGTTCAGTACACCCAGGTTGTAGTGTGCCAAGGCGTAATCCGGGCTGACTGTGACGGCCTTCAAATAAGCGGCTTCTGCCTCAAAGAAATTGCCATTTCTGCGAAGTAGCATGCCCAGCTGGTTCAGCGCCGGGGCGTGGTCGGGGTTGACCGCAAGCGCCGCATCGATCGCTTCTCTCGCTGCCGCATCGTTGCCGTTATTGGTATGGATGATCGCGAGATTGACGTGCGCCCCCGGATACGCCGGGTACTGCAGCAGGAACTCCTTGAAACGGAGTTCCGCATCGAGATAGTCGCCGGCCGCCATGACGGCCGTCGCCTGCTCGTACATCGTCATAGCCTGCGCGGGTACTTCCTGCGCGGGCGCTCCCCCTTCGGCGGGCGGCGGCACGTTCTTCCCGGACGGCCGCGGTCCTGACGCGCAGCCGGCAATCGCCAGCATGAGCACGGCCAGGGACAAACCCTTAGTAAAGCGCTGTAACAACATTTTCGCTGCGCTCCGTTTTTGCGTATCGAGCCGGCATCAGTCCTGCCAGCCTGTTAAAACTCTTTTGTACCCATTCGTCGTACACGCCATCGGCGGCACGGTCCGTGTTGGCCTTGTAGAGATCGATCGCTTTTTCCTCGAACGGGTAAATCTGCTCTTCGAGCAGCAGCTCGTACTGCTCGAGCGCGAGCGCATCGAGGTCGGCCGGGCGCTCCGACTGCATCAGGTCGACGCTGAACGTCTCGTAGACGCCGGCGAGACGGAACGTCGCCGCCGTCGTCACCTCGGCCACCCCGTAGTCTGCGGCGTCCGAGTAGACCTTGATCACGTCTTCCATGAGCTCGCGCTTGAGCTTCACGCTTTCTTTCAGCGGCTGCTTGAGCTTCATGACTTCGAAGCGGCGGCGCACGGGTTCGGCAAGCTCGATCGACGCTTTCGCGGCGAGGTAGCGGGTCCGGTCGCTGCGCTGGCTGCCGGCGCGGCGGTCAACGTCGACGAGGTCATTCAGGATACGAATGCGTTCGTTGTTGTCGCCGGTCTGTTCCGCGATCTCGAGCATCCTCGATCGCGCTTCGATCGACTCGGCGATCGGGTTCGGATAGCGCGTAACGATCGCGAGCAGCACACGCTTCTCATCGCCGATGGAGCCGCTCTTTTCGTAGAGTTCCGACGCTTTCCAGAGCGCTTCGCGGCGGATCTCCGGCTCCGACGCCTCGGCGGTCGCGATGCGCTCGAACTCCCGGGCGGCTTCGACGCCACGACCGGACTCGAGGTAGGTGACCGCGAGTTTCTGGTTGATGTCGTCGGCAAACTCGCTGTCCGGGTAGTCGTTACGGAATTTCTCGAGGACACCGGATGCGCGGTCCCAGGCCTGCATCGAAATGAGCGCTGCCGCCGCGTCGTATTCGGCCGTCGCGCGAATGTCCGAGTCGGGGACGACCTGGCCGAGGCGCGTGAAGTGACCCACGGCCGTATCCAGCGCTCCCGCATCCCGCGCCATCTCGCCCTGCTTGTAGATCGATGAGGCAATGCGGTCCTTGATGTCCTTCGTAGCCTGCGCGTCGTCGGTCGGTGTAAACGCCCGCAGCTGGTAGTACGACTGCTCGGCCGAGGCGAAATCGTTGGTATCGAACTGCGAATGCGCGATGACCGTCCAGGCCGTGCGGGCCAGCTCCGGCTTGACCGGCGGCTGCTTCGCGACGACCAGCTGGCCGACCGCAAGCGCAAGGTCGAACTGGTTTTGCTCGAACAGGTCCTCGGCAACCAGCGTCAGGACAGCGCCGGATTCCGGGTGCTCGGGATAGGTCTCGGCGAAACGCAGGCCGCTGTCGAGGTAGGCCTGGTGCCAGGTATTGCGCGCCGTGGCGTCCTCGAGCGTCTCTTCGTATGCCTGGTACGACAGGAGCGCTGCGTAACCTGCCTCGGCCGATCTCTCATGCAGCGGGTATGCGTAAGCAGTCCTTTCGTACTCGGTCGTGGCGAGTTCGAAGTCCTTGCTCTCGAACAAGATCTCGGCGAGCAGGAAGTTCGTGTTCGCGCTGTCCGGGTCTTCCGGGAAGAAGGCCAGGTACTTGCGATACCAGCGGGCCGCCTCCTGGTAGTCGGAAATCTTGCCGTTCGCCTGCGCCTCGGCGTGGTAATACTGCGCGAGATCGGTCAGGTTGGTCTTCAAATGACCCTTGACCGCGGTGTTCTCGTCGGGCGAGTTGCGCACCCAGAACTCGCCGTCCATGCCGTAGCGCTCGACGAAGCCCTTTTTGCCTTCGAGTACGAGGTCCGGGAAACCGCCTTGCTTGTAGGCCTCGATGACTTCGACCTGCAACAGCGGCGCCTTCGGGTGGAACGGATCCTGGCCGACAAATGCCTCGTAGGTCCTGGCGGCATCCGAGAAACGTTGTTTCTGCAGATAGAGATCGCCCAGGTTCATATAGATGACGAAGGCATACTCTGGCTGGACGCCACGCGCCGCCATGTACTTGTCGATCGCTGCGGCGCCTTCCATGTACGAGAACGCGATCGAGAGTACCCGGAACGTGTCCTCAACGAGTTCGCGTTCGGCTCGCTCCAACGATTCGAGGCGGTCCTCGCCATCCTTGAGTTCGATGCCGCTGAGCTTGCGGTCGAGCAACTCGAAGAACGGTTCGAAACTGTCCTCGTACCAGGCAAGCTTGAATTGGGACCAGCCCAGCTTGTACAGGGACTGCTCGTAGAAGCGCGACTCCTCGCCGTAGTTGACGACGGCGGCATACGCGACCTCGGCGTCGTTGTAGTTCTTGCGCAGGAAGAGCATCTCGCCGCGCCGGAACTGCACCTCGTCGAGCATCGGCGTATCGGGAAACTTTTCGACCAGCCGGTTGAGGACAACCAGCGCTTCGTCGTTTCGGCCACCGATCTCGTAGCCACGCGCCAGCTGGTACAGCACCGTATCGTTACGGCGATAGTCCGGGTAGGCCTCCAGCAGCTGCTGGTAGAGATCGACGGCGTTGTCGTAGCCGTCGAGGCCCTCGATGTTGTCCGTCAGCTGCTGCGCCTCGGTCGCCTCGAGCTCCAGGTCGCCCAGTCGGCGCATGGCTTCGGCCCGCAGGTCCGGATCGTCGGACACGAGGTCGAGAAACGCACGGTAGTTGTCGCGGGCAAGATCGTTCGAGTTGACGATGACGTTGCCGGGACGTACCTCGACGGTCTTGTTCTCGAGGCTCTTGATCGTCTCCTTCTTTTTGACCTTGCGCGCGTCGGCGTCTGCCGCGACGAGCAGGCCGGCAAGGGCAACAATGAGGAGCAGCAGGTAGCGATGCATCAGTCCGAAACCTCGCTAACCGTCGCCGCCGTGTCGTAGATAGCGGCAAGCGCAAATCGTGCCTGGATCGTGTACGTATCGAGGCGCGTTTTCTGCGCGCTGAGTTCGCCAATCGCGATCGCCTGCAGGTAGGCGACCTGCGCCTGCATCTCGTCCTCGACCCGCATCTTCATGCCTTCGAGCCGCGGCGCAAGGCCGTAGACCCGGTCGTCATAACTCGCGAATTCGAGCGGCTCTCGGCGAATGGATTCGTCGATCTGGCGGCGTGCACGCTGTGTTTCGACCAGCGCCTCGCCGGTCTGGCGGAGGTCGCGACGAATCCGCCAAAGGCGGTCGCTGAACTGCTTCTCAAGCTCCCACTGCAGAACACCCTTCAGGAGCGCAATCTTATCGCGCACCTCTTCGGCCTCCGGAATGTTCGCCGCGAGCGCCGGCGTGGCTTCCAGGCCGGTGATCTCGCCCCACATGGCGAATTCCGACTCGGTGGCGAGTGCCAGCCAGTCGTTGCTTTGCTCGATGTCGTTCAGCAGAGCATCGAATTCGAGCTTGCGGGCGACCATGTCGTCGATATCCGCGCGGCCGAGTGCCTCCTGTACGCGCGGCAGGCGCTCGTCGAAGGCCTGCTTGCGGGTCTCGAGAATGCTCGCGAACACGTCGACACTGTCCTGCCAGGTGTCGAGGTTCAAATACATATAGTTGAGGTCGCGGTAGTTCTTCAGGCCTTCCTGGAACTCGTGCGTCGACAACAGGTGAAACAGGTAACGCGCCTGCGGGCCTTCGGGCAGGTCGTCCAGACGCCAGTACCAGCCGGTGCTGTCGAGCGGGTCGTCAGTCAGGAACTGGTGGAAGAACTCACCGGACTCGAGATGCAGGATGGTCTGGTCGATCCGCGCACTCTCTTCATAGAAGGCTTCGATAGCGTTCAGGTAGTGGTCGGCCGCCTGGCTGATCGAATCGAGCTTGGCCAGCGCGAACGGGATGGCGAGCATCGACTCCTGAACGGCAGAGTCGAGCAGATCGCGGTTGCGCAGCTCCATCCACGGCACGAGCGCGCGGCGGTAGGACTCGATTTCGGCGTCGGCCCAGCCAACGCCAAGCAGCGCCTTGTTGGAGAACGGCCCTTCGAGGCGGACGCGTTGCAGGATCGGCTTCGCGGCGTCGGGCTGGCCGTCTTGCAGCAGCGCGTAGCCGAGCGCCAGGTTCGCTTTGTCGCGGAGCGACGTCAGCTCCTCGTTGAAGGGGTCCATGTCGCCGAGGTCGGCGAGAATCTCAGCCGCTTCATCGACGCGGCCGCTGCGCACCAGCGCAACGCCGAGGTTGAATTTCGCGTAGCTCGCCCACTCGGTTTTGCCCTTCCAGTTCTCGAGCAGCGCGATGGCCTCGTCGTATTCGCCACCGTCGATGAAGATCTGCGCGCGGAGCATCAGCGCCTCGCGCTGAAGATTCTTGGGCAGCTTGCCCTCGATGCGGTCGAGAGCCTGCCGCGACTCCGCAAGGTAGCCGCGCTGCTTCCAGATTTTCGCGAGGAAGAACCACGTGCGGTCGCGGATCTCCGGATCGACGTTGTTGGCCAGCAGCCGCTCGAAGATCTTCGATGCCTCGAGATGGTGGCCGTAGGAGAGGTACAGGCCGCCGAGCAGGAGCTCTGACTCGTCGATGTGGTCTTCGACCTGCGACTGGTTCTGTGCCGCGAGCAGTCGGACGATCGCCGGGAAGTAGTCTTCCTGGTAGAAGTAGAAAAGCACCTCGCCGTAGTGCGGATCCTCTACGACGATCGGCTCGCGCTTGTCGGCCGCGGTGGCGACCGATCCGAGCGCCAGCGTCAAGCAGGCGCTAAGCAGCGCAACGATGGAGCGACTGCGGACCAAGGACTACTCCCACTCCTTGATTTCGAATTCGGGCTGCTGCTTCTGAACCCGGTCGGTAATCTCGAGTTCGAGGTACTTGGCACCGATGCCCTTGTCGATCCGGATCGTCGCGCCGCGACGATAGTCACGAGTGTGCGGGCCCTGCCCGGTGAACGTCGCGATCAGCTCGTGCTCGCCGGTCTTCAGGTTTGCCATGTGCACACGATGCACGCCACCGCGCAGTAGCGCATCGACTTCGCGGTCCGTGTACAGGTAATTGGCCACTTCCTTGCCGTCAATCTTCAGGCTGACCGAATCGAGCTTGAAGTACTCACCGACGTCCATCGAGATGAAGAAAGCAACCTGCGAGTTCGCGGGGAACAGGAGTTCTTCCTCGAGCAGGAACAGGTCGCGGTTGAGGTCCAGGACCTCTTTCTTCAGCGACTGCACGTCCTTGTCGAGTGCACGAAACTTCTCGCGCGAATCCGATTCGACCGCTGCAACCAGGTTGGCATCCGATTGCGCCGCGTCGGCGTCCATAGGCGCCGCATCCTGCGCCGAAGCCGTGAAGGCCGCGGCCAGCACGAAAGCCAGCGTGAGGCTCAATAGCTTTTTGTGTTTCACCTTGTCTCTCCTGCGAACCACCGGCTCGGTGCCTGCAGCCGCAGGCACCGGCCGCAAGGGATTACTCCCTTAACAGTGTGCGGATCTCGTTCAGGTACTTCTCTTCGTACCCCGGCTTGTAGCCCTGGTGCACGTACCGAACGGTGCCTTCGCGATCGACGATGACCGTGACGGGCATGGCATCGACGTCGTACATCTTGCTGACTTCCTTGCGGTTATCGAACAGGACGGGGAAGTCGACGCCGAGCTCGCGGATCATTGCCATGGCACGATTCGAGTCATCGTCAATATTGACCCCGAGCAGGTTGAAACCGACGCGCTGGTAGCGCTGGTACAGGTCGTCGAGGAGCGGCATTTCCTGGCGGCAGGGACCGCACCAGGTTGCCCAGAAATTAATCATCACGACGTCGCCGCGATATTCCGACAGGCGCATGTTTTCACCGGTCGAGCTCTTCAGCGCAAAATCCGGAGCCGGACGCCCTGCCAGCCCGGACGAAGCCAGACTCGTCGCTGCGAAAAGCGACAGCGCGAGGGCTGCAAGCAGTTTCCTGATCTTCATCATGTCGTTCCTTGTAGTGTCAGCCTGATTCCTTTCGTGTCGTGCAGGCGCGCGCCGACGTCGTCACCCTGTGCCTGAATCACAGACGCAGTGCGGCGTTGCGCCGAAGTCGAATGGTGACAGCCGGAGGCCGGATGGGCCGTGATTATCGTCACACAACCCGGAATGCCTCAACATAATCGCCGTCCTGGCAAAAGCGCCGAAGCTAAGCAAAAACGTGAGCAGATTACGTTAACTTGCTTAAACTGCTTGCGTTTCAGCACGGCGGCATGCGCCCCCGTTTCCGTGCCAACGGCTGGCGTCGAAACGCCCGCCTAGTGCATTTCATGATAGGAGTATGAAGCTGACTTTAAAGTGAAAATCCGTCGCCTTTCGGCGACAAAACGCGGTTTTTTTCAGAGCGCCCCGGCGCGTTGGGAACGCATAGCGCGGTGCTTATTCAGGCGTCTGCAAACCGTCTGAGTAATAGATGCGACCGTCCGCGTCGATAACGATGCTCTCGTAGTCCGGCAGACCAGCGATGAGTCGCAGCCCCAGGTCGACGCCCATCACAAAAACGGACGTCGACAAAGCGTCGGTCATCACTGCGTCGGGTCCGAACACCGTTGCACTGTGCACACCCGTTGACGGCATACCGGTGCTCGGCTTGAGAATGTGGTGATAACGCACGCCGTCTTCCTCGAAGTACCGTTCGTAGTCACCCGATGTCGAGATCGCTTCGTCTTCCAGCGGCACGGAGATAGCAACCTCGCCTTCGACGCGCGGATCGCGGATGCCGATCATGAACGGCCGGCCGCGTCGATCGCCGAGCAGGCGGGAGTCTCCGCCGGCCGTCACGATGGCATGTTGGACGCCGCCGCGCCTGAGGATCTCGATACCGCGCTCGACGACATAGCCTTTGGCGATGCCACCGAGGTTGATACGCACGCCGGGTTCGAGGAATCGAACGGTCTCCGTTACCGAATCGAGTTCGATCAACCGGTAGTCGATGCGGCTGCGCTCCGCTTCGACCGTCGCGGTGTCGGGACGCTGCCGCTTGCGGAAGTCGTAGTGTTGTCCGACGCTCTCATAGGTGATGTCGAAGGCGCCGCGCGTCAGCACCGACATGTCCACGGATTGCTGGATCAGTTGGAACAGTTCGCTGCCGGCGTCGACCGGCTCGTCGGACGCGCGCCGATTGATGTCGGAGATCCGGCTCTCTTCTATATACGTACTCATGAGCTCATCGATGCGAGTTACTTCCGCATAGACCTGGTCGACCAGCTCGCTACCGCGCTCGGCATCTTCGTACCAGAAATATACGCTGATTTCGGTGCCCAGCATCGGCCGCGAGTCACCGATCCACTCTGCCCGCACTGGCATTGAAATGAGGAAAATCAACACCATAGCTAGAGATAGCGCGGCCTGAGAGCTATGCTTACGCCTCGAAACCCTTGCATAGGAGCGGGACAGTGACTTCATTCGTGGTTTTCCTCGTAATCGTCGGCGTCATTGTGTTCTGGGCGATCGGAATGTACAACCGACTCGTTACCGAACGCGTTCGCGTCCGCAATGCCTTCGCCCAAATCGACGTCCAGCTGACTCGTCGCTACGACCTGATCCCGAACCTGGTCGAGGCCGTCAAGGGCTATATGAAGCACGAGCGCGAAACGCTCGAAGCCGTTATCAAGGCACGCAACACCGCCGTCGCCAATCTCGACGCCGCCAAGGCCGACCCGGCCAACGCCGAAGCTATCCGGCGGCTGGGCGAGTCCGAAGGCGCACTCGGCAGCATCCTTAGCCGGCTGTTCGCCCTCTCCGAGGCATACCCGGACCTCAAAGCCAACCAGAATATGATGCAGTTCCAGGAGGAGCTCGCATCCACGGAAAACAAGGTTGCGTTCGCACGCCAGGCATTCAACGACTCGGTCATGGGATACAACACGACCGTGCAGAGCTTTCCCAACAACGTCATCGCCGGCATGTTCAGTTTCGAGAACGCCAGCTTTCTCGAGATCGATTCCCCCGAGAAGCGTGAAGCGCCTGACGTCTCCTTTACTTGAATTTCTTTGAGGCGCAGGACCGTGCACGACGTGCCAGCAAGTGGCTGGTCGTCGTGTACCTCGTTGCAACGGCGCTGATCGTTCTCGGTGTCACGTCTATCGTCGGCGCGGCGATCTACATGCTCTCCGAAAGCCACAACAGCGTCGAGCAGTTCGTCTTTTACCAGTCGCCGACGCTCGTCGGCACCGCGATCTTCACGGCGCTGTTCATTGTCGGCGCGACACTCTACAAAACCGCGGCGCTTGCCTCGGGCGGCGGCCGGGTGGCGGCAGCACTGGGCGGCACCCAGGTTTCTGCCGACACGACGGATCCTCTGCGGCGGCGACTGCGAAACGTGGTCGAGGAAATGGCGATCGCCTCGGGACTGCCGGTACCGGAGATCTACGTCCTGGAGGAGGAACCCGGCATCAACGCGTTTGCCGCCGGCTTCTCTCCCGGCGACGCGGCAGTCGCCGTGACTCGCGGGGCGCTGGAACTGCTCGACCGCGACGAACTGCAGGGCGTCATCGCCCACGAATTCAGCCACATCCTGAACGGCGACATGCGGCTCAACATTCGCATGATGGGCGTGCTGTTCGGCATCATCGTCCTCGGACTGATCGGGCGCCTCGTCCTGCGTGGCGGTTATCACACAGGGGTCGGCCGCCGTGGCCGTGGTGCGCCGGTCGTATTTCTTGTCGGGGTGGGACTTTCGTTGCTCGGCGCTATCGGCGTCTTCTTCGCCCGCATCATAAAGGCGGCCGTTTCGCGCCAGCGCGAATACCTCGCGGACGCTTCGGCGGTACAGTTCACCCGCCAGTCCGCGGGCATTGCCAGCGCGCTGAAGAAGATCGGCGGTTTTGCGCCGGCAAGCTATATCACCGCCGCTGACCCCGAAGAGGTGAGTCACATGCTGTTCGGCAGCGGCTCAAAGCTGTTCGGCCCGTTCGCGACGCACCCGCCGCTGACCGACCGCATCAAGGCACTCGACCCGTCTTTCAAGGAGAGTGACTTTCCGCGCGTCGATCCGGTCGCCGCCCGTCTGATCGGCGAAGTCGCGGCAGCCAGCGAGCGTGTGGAAGGTGTGACATCAGCCCTCGCCAGCAGCGGTACCGTCGTACTGCCCGAGTCGATTGCCGATACCGTCGGGCAGCCCGACAGCGAGCATATCGAATACGCCCGCGGCCTGCGTGCCGCGATACCGGATTCGCTCTACGATGCGGCCCACTCGCTGGAACTGTCATTGCTCCTCTGCATCGCTCTCGTGCTCGATCGAGACGGTCGTTCGCTCGAGTCGCAGCTGCGCCTCGTCGAAGAGCGGCTCGGCGCCGATCGCACTCGCCAGGTAAAAAGCTACTTCAACGAACTCGAGGCAACCGGCGCCGAGTTCAGGCTGCCGCTGCTGGAGGTCGCCTTCCCCGCGCTCAAGGCGAGGCCCGCGCCGCAGCTCGCCTACCTGCTCGAACTCGCCAGCCGCCTGATCGAAGTCGATGGTGACATCGACCTTTACGAGTATTGCTTCTATCGACTGCTCAGGATCAACATTGGCCAGTCCCTGGGCCCGGTCAGCAGCAGCAAGCCACGACGAGCGTCGAAGAGAGCCCTGCGCAAAGCGGCAATCGACTTGCTCGCCGTATTGGCGGACCAGGGCCACGATGCCGACGCGGACAAGCGCGCCGCCTTCGCGGCGGGGCTCGAGGTGTTCGGCGAATGGGCGGCCGGCACGGCGTTCTCGCCGCCGGAGGCACTTGTCAGGACGGCAACGCTCGATGCAAGCCTCGACCTTCTCTTGCGGCTTAACGGCAAGGCGCGACGCCAGCTCGTCCGCGCGATCAGCGCTGTCGCCGGACACGACCGGCGTCTCACCGTTACCGAGGCCGAGCTGATCCGCATTGTCTGCGCATCACTCGAGTGTCCGTTGCCACCGCTGTTGGTCGATCCGGACCAGCTGATAGTGAACGCGCCGGCAGAGTGAGCGTCAAAGCAATATGGCGTATCATTGCCGCACCTCTGGAGTGGAAAAAACCATGCGTATTCAACGAGCGATAGTTTCAGCAGTCATTCTGTTGTCCCTGGCCGCAGCACTACCGGCCAACGCCTCGAGCCGGGAGGAAGCGCGCGTCGCGGACGCGTCGGACGTGCTCGACCAGTTCCTGCGTATCCCGGAACAGAGCATTCCACCTTCCCTGCTCTCGCGTGCCTACGCGATCGCCGTGGTGCCGAACGTCGTCAAGGTCGGCTTCGGTGTCGGCGCGCGCCGCGGCAAGGGTATTCTCGTCGTCCGCCAGGACGACGATTCCTGGAGCAATCCGGCGTTCATCGCGCTTACGGGCGGCAGCTTCGGCTTCCAGGTCGGGGCACAGTCAACAGACGTGATTCTCGTCTTCAAGACGCGGCAGGGCGTCGATCGAATCGCCAACGGTACGTTGACGCTCGGCGCCAATGCCTCTCTCGCTGCCGGCCCGGTCGGGCGGCATACGGGGGCGGCGACGGACTTTCGCTTCCAGGCGGAGGTACTCTCATACTCGCGCAGCCGCGGCCTGTTTGCCGGCGTTGCGCTCGAGGGTGCTGGCGTCACGATGGACCGCAAGGCGAACGCCGCCTTCTACAGCGATCCGTCGATGACGCCGGAACGCATTTTCGCGAGTTCGCCGAATATCGCCCCCGACGTTGCCAATACGTTCGTGCAGATGCTGACGGCACAGACCAACCGGCTGCCAGGTACTCCCGGCATGCGTACCGCGAGCGCGGCGCCGGTCCGTAGCAGCGACGAAGGGACCGGCGAATCCAGCGTCAGGACGTTCGGCCTGCCCGACCCGAGTGAAGACGAAGAGGAAGAGTCAGAGTAAGGCTCCGACGACGAAGAGGCTTGTCAGAGGCGGTTCTACTGCGGCTGGTTGCCGTCTTCGTTGCGACGCTTCAGTTCGTCGCGGATAGACGCGAGGTCATTCGCCGGTGCCTGTTCCTCGGGCACCGGTTCCTGGACCGCCTGTTCCACCGGCTGCGGAGCAACCTCGGCGGTCGGCGCGTTGCCGGAAGGCGGCGGCGCATCGAAGGTCACGTTCACGCCCGGCTCGGGTTCGACCTGAGTCTCGACCGGATCCGGAATGACCGCGAGCGGAGCGTTGCCGCTCGGTAGCGAGCGGTCCTCGGTGCCCGGCGGCAATTCACCGAACTGCGCGAGGTACTCGGCTTCCTCGCGCTGGCGCTGGGCTTCTGCCGCGCGACGACGAGCCTCGGCCGCAGCCTGCTGGGTCCGGCGCAGGGCCTCGCGCTTGCGCTGCGACTGCGCCTCGAGTTCCTCACGGCGTGCGGCTTCCTCTTTCGCCTCGATCAGCTTGACCGCCTCGCGGGCATTCACGCACTCGGCGTCATAGCGGGTCTCGGCGCGGTTCTGCGTGCAGCGCACCAGCGCAGCCTCGAGCAGGATCGGATTGTCCATGAATTCACCGACCGAACGCGGCGGCGGCTCCTCGGCACAGCCGACGAGCAAAAATCCTCCAGCAATCCAGAGACTTAGGCGCTTTAGACCGGTTGTCATTCGGCGTGATCCGATAGCTATCTTGGCTAAGTGGTTAAAAAATATGCACGTTTTCAGGGGGAATCTTACCCCGGTGTCAAAGGCCAAAACCGTTCTGAGTTCGCAGTTTTCGACACTTGGCCGAATTCGCTGGAGCGCCGGTCGGCGGTGCTATAGTGGCGCGAGCCGGACGCAGGGATTACGCATTACGTGGCGGACAACAGCCAGTTCAGACTGCTTGGACAGCGACGATTCGCCCCGTTCTTCGTCACCCAGTTCCTTGGCGCCCTAAACGACAACGTTTTTCGCAACGGTTTCCTGATCCTCGCGACCTTCCAGGGGATACAGCTCTTCGGCTGGGACGAGAGCACGCTGGCCAACGCGGCCGGCATCGCCTTCATCCTGCCCTACGTGCTGTTCTCGGCCACGGCCGGACAGATTGCCGACAAGTACGAAAAATCGATGCTCATCCGCCGCATCAAGCTGTTCGAGATCGCGCTGATGCTCATTGCCGCCGCGGCATTTCTCAGAGGCGGCTATGCCCTGCTCCTTTTCGTGCTGTTCCTGATGGGGCTGCAGTCCACGCTGTTTGGGCCCGTCAAGTACGCGTACCTGCCGCAGCACCTCGACACCACCGAACTCATCGGGGGCAACGCGCTCGTCGAGGCCGGGACCTTCACGGCAATCATCATCGGCCTGATCATTGGCGGCGTGACGGTCGGCGCAAGCCCTGACAACGCGCTCCCGATCGCCACCTGCCTCGTCGTGTTCGCGGTCGCGGGCTACCTGGCGAGCCGGCAGATCCCCATGACCCGAGCTGCCGACCCGCAACTCAGGCTGAGCCTGAACGCGTGGCGGGAGACATGGCGAATCGTCGGTTTCGCACGCGAGAGCAAGGCCGTGTTCCTGTCCATCCTCGGGATCTCCTGGTTCTGGTTCTACGGCACGGTCATGACCATACAGGTGCCGGCTTATACGCTCGAGATACTGAACGGCAACGAGTTCGTCACGACCTGCCTGCTCGCAACGTTTGCAGTCGGCGTCGGCATCGGCTCGATGCTCTGCGAACGATTGTCAGGGCACCGCATCGAGTTGGGCCTCGTACCTTTCGGTGCGATAGGCCTGACCGTGTTCGCGATCGACCTCTACTTTGCGCAGCCTGTGGCGAACGGCACACCGGTCACGACGCTCGCCGAGTTTCTCGACCGGCCCGGCACGTGGCGCGTGCTATTCGACCTGACGATGCTCGGTGCGTTCGGCGGCATCTACAGCGTGCCCCTGTACGCGCTGATCCAGCAGCGGTCGAAGCGCCAGCATCTGTCACGCATTATCGCGGCCAACAACATCATCAACGCGTTCTTCATGGTAGGCGCGTCGGTGCTGTCGCTTGTCCTGCTGACGGCCGGGCTATCGATTCCGCAGCTGTTCTTTGTCACGGCCGTGCTCAACGCGGTGGTTGCGATCTACATCTTCTCGCTGCTGCCGGAATTCCTGATGCGCTTCCTGGCGTGGCTGATCATCTCCTTCCTGTATCGGATACGCACGCAGGGTGAGGAGAACATTCCGGATACCGGGGCGGCCGTCGTCGTCTGCAACCACGTCAGCTTCATGGACGCGATCATCCTGGGAGGCTCGATCCGGCGGCCGATGCGCTTCGTCATGTACTACAAGATCTTCGAGATCCCACTGCTGAGCTTTTTCTTCCGGCACGCCAAAGCAATCCCGATCGCATCGGCGAAGGAAGACGAAGTACTGATGCACGAGGCGTTCGAGAAAGTCGACGCCGAGCTCGCAGCGGGCAACGTCGTCTGCGTGTTTCCCGAGGGTGGAATTACCCGGGACGGTGAAGTACAGCGTTTCAGGCCGGGCATCGAGAAGATTATCGAGCGACGGCCCGTGCCCGTCGTCCCTGTTGCGCTCGGCCGGCTGTGGGGCAGCTGGTTTAGCCGCAACCGCGACGGCGCGCTGAAGAAGTTCCCCGGGCGCCTGTTCGCGCGCGTGCCGGTCACGATCGGCGAGCCGGTCCCTGCACGGGACGTGACCGCTCCGCGTCTCGAATTGCTGGTAAGGACGCTGCGCGGCGACGAACGCTAGTCAGTGGCTGGTTCGAGCGCGTTGTAGCGTTTCAGGATTCTGAGCAGGTCGTCGACCGGAATGGCGTCGAGACGGCCGCGGGAACTGGTCACGGTCGTCGCCTTGAATATCGCGTTGTAGATCGCCTCCTCGGTTGCCTCCGAGGTCGCGGCGAACAGCGGTGACATTGCTGCATTCACGAGCGCCGGCGCAGTAACCGGCACGTCGCTTTCGCGCGGACGGCGGACATCGGCATGCGTGGAGAAGGCGATGACGTAGTCGCCGGATCCGTTGCTCGCGAACGAGCCGGTGCGGGCAAGCCCCATCATGGCGCGCATTGCGAGCCTGTCGAGACTGCGTGCGTTGAGCGGTGCGTCGGTCGCGACGACCATCATGATGGAGCCATCTTCCTGGCGGTCGTCGTCGGCAGCCGAGTCCTCGAGATCCTTGCGAAACGAATAGGTACCAAGTTCCTGGCCGACCGGCGCGCCGTTCATCGTGAGGATGCCGCCGTAGTTGGTCTGCACCAGCACGCCGACCGTGTAGGCGCCGAGCGACTCGGGCAGCACCCGGGAGCTCGTGCCAATGCCGCCCTTCCAGGCGAATGCCTGCGTACCGGTGCCAGCGCCGATACTGCCCTCGTCTACCGGCCCGGAGCGCGCACCTTCGAGGGCGGCGAAAACGTGTTCGCGCTGCACGGGATCGGCCCACATGTCGTTGACGCGCGAGTCGTTCGTCTCGCCAACGACCGGATTCACCGTGTGCTCACCCATGCCTGGCTGTTCGTACACCCAGTCCTTCAGCGCATTGGCTGCGCTCCACACGCACAGCGTGCACGTGAGCAGAATAGGCGTTTCGATCTCGCCGAACTCACGAACCTGGGTTTCGCCAATGAGCTTGCCATAGCCGTTGCCAACGTGGATCCACGCAGGCATGGGATGTGTGTAGAGATTGCCCGGGCCCGGAACGATCGCGGTAACGCCCGTGCGAATGTCATCACCCTCGATGATCGTTGTGTGGCCGACACGAACGCCCTCGACGTCGGTGATTGCGTTGAACTCGCCCGTCGGGAATACGCCGACCACGACACCGGCGTCGCGTGCGCGCGGACGATCGTCAGCAGAGACGCTCCCGGCCACGGCCAGCAGGAGCAACAAGAAGCATCGCATACTGATCACTGTGTTTCCTCGACAGTCGTGGTGTCGAAGGCGAGTCGTTGCTGCCACTCGTCGAGCAGCGTATCGCGATTTCCGAACAGGCCAGGCGACGAAGCGTCATCGAACTGCAGGCGCTGCAGGTTGACGATGCCCTCGCGAGCCACTGGCAGATAGAACGCCTGGCCGGACGAAGCCCTGCCCGAATCGCTGCCGAAAACGATTCGTGAGCCGGCGAGCGAATCCGGCACGAACATCGCCTGCAGCCAGATCAGCCCGGACGGCGATGAACCGACGCGATGGACCCAGCGCGACGTACGGAACAGCACGCGCGAACCGTTCGGCGAAAACGTAACCTCCTGGACGGGTGACGGCAGCTGCAGCGAGAGTTCACCCGTGCGGCCGTCCGCGAGCACGAACTGCTGCGCCAGGTTGTTCTGGTCGACCAGCACCAGGAAACGACCGCGTGGCGACAGCTCCAGCCAGCGTATCGGCGCTTCACCTTGCCAGAGCCTTCGCAGGCTCCAGACACCCGAGGCATCGCGCGTCATGACGTTGAGCGCGCCGCTCAGTGAACCGAGATACAGGCTGTTATCGAAGCCGAAGGCCAGGTCCGAGTGGGTCTCACCGAGTTCCAGTTCCGCGGCGATATCGCCCGTTGCCGTGTCGATGATATTGACCGTGGTTGCCGACAGGACGCCGACCAGGCTGCCGTCCGGTGAAAACGTGATCCGCTCGATCACGTTGCCCGGGAGTTCCGCGATGTAAGGTGCCGGCAGGCCGTCGGCCGTACTCCATACCCGCAGCGTATTGTCTTCCGCAACGCTTGCCGCAAGGCGACCGTCCTGGCTAATCGTCAAACCGCGGACCGCGGCGTTGTGCCCGAGGAAGCTGACGTCCTCGCGGGCCTTCGCCAGAGCCTCGGCGAACGACTCGACCGGCAGACGGTGCACGTTGCCGCCCCGGTCTGCAATCAGTACCGCGGACGCGTCGGGAAGCGCCGCAACGACGGCATCGGCAGCCGGAGTCCAGATCGCGTCACCACCAGGCGGCGCCTGCGCACCTTTTGTCGTCACCGGCAGCTGCCAGAAACGCACCCGGCCCTGCAGCGAGCCCGTGACGACAACGTCCTCTCCGGCGTTGAAGGCGAGCAGGTCACCGGCTTCTCCCGGCGCGGAGATCCCGATTGCCGGTCCGATGAGCCGGCCATCGACCGCGGCGTGCAGCTCGTAGCCGGTCCGCGGCCGACCGACGAGAACGCGCGCTCCCGATGGCGAGAAACGGAGCCGCCAGGCGCCGTCGCCGAAGCGTTCGAGCAGCGGCGTATCGGGACGGTTGACGGCCCAGAGCGCGACACCCGACGATCCGTAGACCATGCCGAGGGTCTCGCCTCCCGCACTCAGGCTCACCTCGCTGGGCTGCTGCGGGAGATCGAACTGCACAAGCTGCTCCCCGCTCTGCAGGTCCCAGACACGTACCGCGCGGTCGTAGTCGGCAACCGCCACACGCTGACCGGTTGCGTCGAATGCCGTAAGCGCCGGTACGCCGGCGATCGTCAGCTCGCCGATTCGAGCAGCGGTTTCGAGATCCCAGACCTCGATTCGCGTCTCGACATCGCTGCGCGCCTGGACGACGAGACGCCTGCCGTCTGCCGTAAGGCGCGCCGTAGCGCTGGCCGGACCAATGGGCAGCGTCGTTTCCCGCTTGCCGGTCGTCGTATCCCAGAGATTGACCGTATCGAGCGTCGCCGTCACGAGGCGTCGGGCACCGCTGTCGACACCGACAAGCTGTTCGGTCTCCGTCACAGCGAACGCCGACACCGGCTTGGCGAAGGCAAGATCCCAGAGCCGCGCACTGTCACTTTGGGTCGCGCGCGCAACCGCGTAGCGGCCGTCTTCGCTGGTCCAGAACTGCGGTGCCTCACGTTCGATCGGATCGGGTATGCCGATGCCGCGCTGGAAGTCTTCGATCAGCGCCTGCGAGTTCAGGGTCAGGTTCCAGCCGGCCAGGTAGCCTGCAACGCCCGTCGCTTCGTCGCGAATACTGATACTCCAGGTGCCGGGAAGCGCTTCGCCCTTCAGAGGCTCGAGCTGCGCGGCCGGAATTCGAATGTCGTCCGCGCTCGATGCGCGCTCGCGGCCGAGGTCGACCTCGACCGCACGTCCCGACGGGGCGATGACCTTGATGCGCAGGTCGGCAAGCCGCGGATGGCTGACGTTGACGGTCAGACCGATGCGGTTGACCGTACCCTCTCGATCGACGATGACGCGGCGCACGAGCGGCGATACTTCGAGCGCGGTGATGGTCCAGTCATCGCTGCGCGATATCCCTTGCGGACCCAGTGTCGACTGGGAAATACGTGCGCCATTGACTGACGTCAGCAGCAGGCTGCCCGGGTTGAACAGCAGCCGGTCGTTCTGGCCGGTCGCTACGCTGGCCAGCAGCAGCGGATAGTCTTCACCGACGAGCATTGACGCCCGATTGCGGCGTAGCGGCGTCGACAAGGAGAGGCTCTGCAACGACGCGAGCAACGCGTCATCCCGGCGCTCCTCGCGCGAGGCGGTTCGCACCTTGCGATCCCAGAACTCGGCTTTGAGCCGCTCCGGCATCGTGCCAGCTTCCGGCAGCATTCCCGCCATCGTCGAGATCGCATCGATCTCGGCATCGTCGACCGCGGCGCGTGCGCGCGAATTCAGGTATTCGCGATACAGGTTGTCCGACCCGCTCGAATGACCCGGGAACGACCGCAGGTTGAGCCAGGCCGTTTCAGCCACGGACAGTTCCGTCTCGATCGACGTCAGAACCCTGACGTAGGGTTTCGGCAACCACTGTGTGTACCAGAACGGCACCAGCGCGATCGCGAACAGCACGACCGCTGCTGCCACCGGGGCGCGCCAGTGGGCCGGCAGGTTCTCATTCGCCCAGCGGGCCGTGAACACTGTCGCGTAAATCCGGTTGCGAATCTTAAGCTCGCCGCTTTCATCGATCTCCAGCAGGCCGACCGCCATGAGCCGGCGCTGCAGGGACGAGCCGAGATCCGCCGGCACGTTCACGCCCTTGCGAATCCGGCCGTACAGGTTCAGCAACGCCTCGGTGTTCTTGCGACCGACGAGCTGGCGGTGGATATGACTCATGAGCGGCTCGCTATGCAGCGCCGCCTTGCCGGCCAGCTGCTGCATCACGAGCCGGTCGACATGACCCTCCACGTCGCCCGATACGCGTTCACGAGAGACCGCGCGCGCCAGCTTTTGCGTGAGATACGGCTGACCGCGCGTCCAGTGATAGATCCGGTCGAGCGCGCGGCCAGCATCGTCCGGCGCGAGGTTGAGCTCCGCCGCGAACAGGTTCAGGTCGTCGCGCGTGAAGTCGTCGAGCGGAATCGACTGCGTCACGTTGAACGGCGACAGCTCGGGTTCGTTCACGAGGCTCAGCGGATCGCACTCCCCGAGCAGGACGAACGTCAGCCTCGCGAAATCCGGGTCCGTTGCCCGAGCCGTGTGCGCGGAGCGGATGCTGCCGAGCAGCTGATCGGCGAATGGCAAATCACCCGTGCACTGGATCTCGTCGACGAACACGACGACGCGCTTCTGGACCTGCTGGAGTATGACCTCCGCGTAGAACTCGACCAGGCGCTGGCGGTTGCTCAGCAGCGCCTTGTCCTGCCACCAGGCCTGCAGGTCTATGCGTATCCGCAGCTGGCGGAGCAACCGATAGGCAACGTTGTAATACCAGCGGCCGGCGTCCTGACCGCCCTCACCGATCTGGCCGAGGTCGAGGATCGCGACGCGAACACCGGCGCCCTCGAGGCGCGCGGCGGTCGCGGCAATGAGGGACGACTTGCCGCTGCGGTCGGGGGCAATGATGTGCGCATAGCGCCCCGCGATGGCGGCTTCGTAAAGCAGGTCGTCCGCGCGCCGGTGAATGTAGCCGGCGCGGACGGCGTGCAGCGGCGAGCCAACGCTGAAAAACTCGCCGCTGGTGTCGACTCTTTCGTTCGGGTCTTCCGCCATGCCTTGCCCGCACACGCTTCCGGCCGTTCAGTTTACCGGACTCTCGCTGGCTAAGCGTGACGGATTCGGTATACTCCGGCCGCTGTCGATACGTGTAAATCGAGGCCAGACGCGTGGATTTTCACCACCAACACAATCTCGTCGAACCCGACAAGGCCGGCCAGGAACGCAAGTTCGGTATTCGCGTCACGCTTCCGGCAAACGACACACTGCGCAAGGTGCTGGGCGATGACTGGGAGCGGCTGCACTGGTATCCGACCGAGCAGGAGCGCGACGTCGCATTCGAAAGCATGGCGGAGCGGCACGGCTACTATCGGAAGACCGATACGCCGACCCAGGTTCTCGAAAAAATCGTCCGCTAGCGAAGGCCGTTGCCGATGAAGCTGCCGCCGACGAACAGGTAGAAGTTGGTACGGCCGCCCTCCGCAAAACCGGCTGCCAGGACCACCGGGCCGATGTAGCTATCCAGACCCAGGAACAGGCTGCCGTTCGTGAGCGTCGAATCGAAGCTGATGTCATCGCGAGTCTGCCAAACGTTGCCTTGTTCGATCGACGCGCCCACGTAGACCGGCACGTCCAGCAGGCTTCCCGCCGAGCTACCGATACGACGATACGCAACGAGGCGCGCCAGCCCGGCGTGCGGGCCGGTCAACTGGTTGCGTTCAAGTCCCGACAGGCTCAGGAAACCGCCGAGCGGAAAGTAATCCTGCACCGCGCTGTTCGAATCGATCGCTGACCCGTAATCGAGACCGAGTACCAGCGTGTTCTTGCCGCGGCTGAACGCCGTCGCGAATTCGAATTCGACGGTGTCGTAATCGTCATCGGCTCCCAGCGAGCGACGCGACAGCGTCCACAGCACGCCGCCGCGATAGCCGCTGCGCGGAAACCACGGATTATCGAAGGTATCCGTCCGTAGCCGCGCCAACGCGCCGCCAGATTCGAAGTCCAGGTTCGGTATCGACGGATCGCCGACCTTGACGCGGGCGTCGCCGGCGCCGCGGAACAGCCCGATTCGAAACTCACCCCAGTTGCCGATCTCCGTCCCCGCGTCAAGTCCGACGCGAATCTCGGACAGCCGCAGCCGCGCAAATGCATCGTCGACCGAGAAGACGTTCAGATTGCGCTGGCCGATACCGAGCGTTGGCGACACGAACAGCGGGCTATTGACGGCCAGCGGCTGGTAGAACTCGGAGTAGAACGCCGGGTCGGTGCCGAGCGTCAGGTCGCTCCGCCACTCGGCGCCAAGACGGTTGATCGCTGGCCACCACAGGCGCGTATTCAGGTTGAATGCCGTCGAACCTTCGAAGTCGTCCTCGATGTCGAGGCCAAAGCGCAGGAAACCGTCGCCCCAGCTCTTCTGGCGCGCATCGAACACGACACCCGTCTGCCCGTCTTCCTCGACCAGCCTGTACCCGACGTGCTCGAACAGCCGCAGCCCGTACATCCGGTTGGCCTCGTTGGCGAGCCGGTTCGCATCGACGGCATCGCCCGGCTCGATATCGACGCGCGACTCGAGGACCGCGGGCGACACCCGGCTATCGTGCTCCACACGGACGAAATCGATCGACTTTGGCTCGGCCACGCGCTCGCGGCCAGCCAGGTAGCGTTGCCACTCTCGATCATCGACCGAGAAGCGCTCGAGCTTCCCTGCCTGTTCACGTGCCGCCTCGGCACCGGGTGCCAGCGTCTCGACGATACGACCGAAGTCCGTCGAGGCAAACATGCCGAGCTCGGGTCGAATAAGCACATCATCGTCATCCAGGTCGGCGATTTGCCGAAGGGTTTCCTTGCGAATCAGGATCGTGAGCATCTGTTCGGAGATCGCCAGCACCGAGCCGAGGTCTTCCTTTTCGTACAGCGGAAACTCGACGTCGACTGCGATGACCACGTCGACGTCCATCGTCCGGATGACGTCGACCGGCAGGTTGCCCACAAGGCCACCGTCGACGAGCAGCCGGTCGCCTATCGTCACGGGGGCGAAAGCGGCCGGCACGGACATGCTCGCGCGAATCGCGTCGGCGAGGTCACCCTCACCCATGACGAAGGCCTCGCCGCTGACGATATCGGAGGCGACCGCGCGAAACGGTATCGGCAGTTCATCGAAATCGCGGACGTCGGACACGTGCAGCGTCAGTTCGCGCAGAAGCAGCCCGAGCTTGTGTCCCTGGATCACGCCCTGCGGCAGGTTCAGCGTGCCGTTCTTGACGCCGATCTCGAACGGGATCGGGAACTGCTCGTCGTCCTGCTTGCGGCGAAAGCTCATGTCGGCCCGATTTGGGCTATCCGCGAGCGTCCCGGACCAGTCCATCGTCGAGACGATCTCCACGAGATCGTTTGCGCTGTACCCCGACGCATAGAGGCCGCCGACGATGGCGCCCATGCTGGTGCCGGCGATCGCGTCAACAGGTACCTTCAGCCGTTCCAGTTCCTGCAGCACACCGATATGCGCCGCTCCGCGCGCGCCGCCACCACCAAGCACCAGCCCCACACGCAGGCGCTCACCGGCGTCGTCTGTGGCGCCCGCCGGGAACGTCAGCAGGACACCGAGGGTCAAAACCAACAGGCTGTGTATCGGACGCTGCAATCGGGTTCCGGAATGGGAATCGTGGCAGGCGTCATTATAATGAGCGCCCGGCCCCGAGGGACACCATGATTTCTGAACGACGACACGGGCGGCGTCCGAAGACGCTGCCGCGGAGCATTGCTGGCCTGCTGCTGGCCACCGGCGGATTTGCAGCGGCCGCCCCGCCCGAGCCCATCGACGAAATCGTCGTCACCAGCGATCGCCGCGGCGAGTCGTTGTTCGAGCATACCGGCAACATCGAGCGTCTCGACGCGACGGAGATCGCGGCGGTACGCCACCAGCACATCCATGAACTCCTGACCCGCGTGCCGGGCGTGTGGCTCGGCCGGGGCAGCGGCCAGGAGCACCTGACGGCAATCCGCTCGCCGGTACTCACGGGAGCCGGCTCCTGCGGCGCCTTCCTGTTCCTCGAAGACGGTATTCCGACGCGGCCGTCGGGATTCTGCAACGTCAACCAGCTGTTCGAATCGAACACCGAGCTCGCCGAATCGATCGAGGTCATCCGCGGACCCGGTAATGCGCTGTACGGATCGAACGCGCTGCACGGCATCGTGAATGTGCTGCTGCCCGAGCCGGGGCCGGCAACCGGCGGCCTGTTCGGCGCCGAGGTCGGCGCGAACGAATTCGTACGCGTGCGCGCCCGCGTGCCGTTCGACGGCGAAGGAAGGAGCCTCGGCTCTATTGTGTTTGCCGATGACGGCGGATTTCGAGACGAGTCCGGCTACCGGCAGCTCAAGGGCAATCTGAAGCTGGCGACATCCCTGTTCGGCGGCGACTTCACGGGCGGACTGTCGTTCACGGACCTCGACCAGGAGACCGCCGGCTTCATCTTCGGCGAAGACGCCTACCGCGACCCGGACCTGAACCGAGAAAACCTCAATCCGGAGGCATTTCGCGAAGCGCAAAGCCAGCGGCTATACGGCATCTGGCGCGCGGACATCGACGGCGCCATTGCCGACGTTCGTCCCTACCTCCGCCATTCCAACATGACCTTCCTGCAGCATTTCCTGCCCGGCCAGCCGCTGGAGGAGAATGGCCACGTCAGCGCCGGCGTCATTGCATCGCTCGAGTTTGGCAACGAACGTCGCCAGATCGTCACGGGCGTCGATGTCGAATGGAGCGACGTGTTTCTGAAGGAGACGCAGTTCGGACCGACTGAAGGATCGGCTTTCCTGCAGGAGACCCGGCCCGAGGGCAAGCACTACGACTACGAGGTAACGAGCATCGGCGTTGCGCCGTTCGTTCAGGCCGACTTTTCGCTGTCAGACACCGTTACGTTATCGGTCGGCCTGCGCGCCGAGTACCTGCACTACGACTACGACAACCGCATGCTCGACGGCAATACCCGCGACGACGGAACGCCCTGCGGTTTCGGCGGCTGCCTGTACACACGACCCGCGGATCGCAGCGACGACTTCACGAACCTCGCCCCGAAGCTCGCATTGAACGTGGCACTGTCGGACACGAGCATCCTTTATGGCATCGCCAGCCGTGGCTTCCGTGCCCCGCAGATGACCGAACTGTACCGTCTGCAGAGCGGACAGACGGTTGCCGACCTGGACTCCGAACGCATCGACAGCCTCGAACTCGGCTGGCGCGGCTATGGTGAAGCATGGTCGCTCGATACCGCGGTATTCGCGATGAGCAAACGCGACAGCGTGTTTCGTGATGCCGAGGGTTTCAACGTCAGCGGTGCACGCAGCCGCCATGCGGGCATCGAGGTCGCATTCGACTGGCAGATTCTCGATCGCCTGCGGCTCGCGATCGACGCGACCTACGCCCGCCACGAGTACGACTTCGACCGGGTCGCCGCACGCGGCGAGACTTTCATCTCCGGTCGTGATGTCGACACGGCGCCGCGTTTCCTCGGCAGCGCCGAGCTGTTCTTCGACGCGCTGGACACGCTGGACTTCGGACTGCAGTGGACGGCGATCGGCCGCTACTATCTCGATGCCGAGAACCGCTTCGACTATCCGGGCCACGACATCCTGAACCTGCGCGCGAGCTTGAGGCCGAGCGAAACGCTTGCGTTCAACCTGCGACTCAACAACGTGACCGACACCGCCTATGCGGACCGCGCGGACTACGCGTTCGGCAACTACCGCTACTTCCCGGGTCGCGGGCGCGAGCTGTTCGTCGAACTGGTCTACTCGCCGGCGCCGGGCAGCAGAGAGTCGCTGTAGGCCACGAGCGCGTCGAGCTCGCGTTCGCGGCGACTATCGTCCCAGCCGCACTCGCGAGCGACGATGCCTGCGATTGCCGGGTAGTGTGGCCGACCCTGATCAGCGTCAAGTCCCAGCATCATGCGTCGATAAATGACGTCGGCGAGCGTGCGGATCTCTTCGTTGCCGGCGACGAACGCCGCCTCGGCAGCGAGCAATCTGCCGTCCGAATCGAGCGTACTGGCATGCTCCGGCTCGGCCTCGGCCAGCTCTGCGATTCTCTCCGCACGGCCGCCGTAGATTCGCAGTAGTCGCTGCCTGCCGCCGGCCGAAAGCCCGGCAACGGTCTCGAGTCGAGCACTCGCCTCGTCGAGCCGCGCACCGCCCGGCAACGGCGTATCGTGCGTCCGGCATGGTGCCAGCCTGCGGCGTGGAATGACCTTGCCTGCGAGG